>JAESFT010000428.1_pt1 | contig 26608 bp, 23 predicted proteins | sample 9269451 | NCBI WGS metagenome assembly JAESFT01 (sample SAMN14502557, study PRJNA617106) | algae metagenome | isolation source: Scytonema hyalinum WJT4-NPBG1 and co-occurring heterotrophs from well... | place: USA: Mojave Desert, Joshua Tree National Park, California | collected 2006-05-25
GACCAGAAGCTTGTCCCGACACGCTTTCAGACGAGGCTCAAGGACTGTCGCACCGGTTGTCCGGATCAGTGCCTCGGCCTCCTCCAACAGACTGATGGCATCCTGACAGCGTTCACGTCCGAACTGCTCGATCATAGCCTCGCCGGCCACCATCAATGCGCGACATTCCGTGAGACGGGTCGCCCGATCTCGGGACAAGCTGATCGTGCGCTCCGCAGTGAGAAGAGCTTCTCCAAATTGTTTGGCATGGGCTTGGCATTCCGCCAAGCCGGCCATCATATCTGGCTCATAGTCCAACGCGGCCCTGGCCGCGTGCATGAAATTCAGCCCCTCCTCAAAGCCCTGAATAGCCGCCTGAGTGTCTCCCGCAAGTTGATTGGCCATCGCCGCGCATGCATATGCGAAGACCTTTAGGTAAGGCGTACCATGGCGCTCAGCCAGCCGGCTTACATGTGTCGCGTGTCGATGCGCCAATGCGGCGTCCCCGGACAGCCAAGCGAGATCGACATAACCAAGGTGACTGATGAATTGAACGGTCGGATCGATAAGCCCATCTTCGATCGCAAGCATATGATCGAGCCATTCCCTTCCCTCATCGATCCGGTTGAGATGGATCAGGATTCTCGCTCTCAGGCTGAGAGTCCAATGCTCGACGCTGTAGCCCAGGAATCGGTTCTCGAAATCCTGAACGTATTGCAGCAGGGACAAGGCGCGATCATTAGCTTCCAGGGCCTCCTTGAAAAGTCCGGCCCAGCCATAGGCTTGGCTCAGTGACGCGTAGAGCGTTGCAGCCCGACTTTGATTGGCTGCGCCGTCGACTATCGCTAGTGCGTCTCGGACCCGAGCTACATAATGGTCTGCAGCTCCTCCGCTGGCACCGCTGATCCTCGCCTCGACGAAAAGAAGCAACGGGATCATCGTATCATCCGTTTCCTTCGCGATCGCGAGAGCTTCCTGGATGTAAGGAGCAGCGTCCTTGACGCCCATTCCCTCGCGCCAGCCAAGCCATGCGATCTCAGCACTCGACAGGATGAGCAAGGCATTGTCCCTCGCGGCTGGACTCTGAGCGTGTACGAGGCGATGGACGACCTGCCACTGCCTGATCGCTTGCGCCGGGTGCATAGACCCGATCCATTCTGCGGCTTTGCGAGCATACTCGGCAGCTTTTGAAAGTATCCCTGCGGCTTCATAGTGAAAGCTGATGAGGCCCGCGACCTCGTCCTGACGCTCGGCATAGTGGCTCGCTAGGGCGGGGGCGACGAAGGCATGAAGTCTTTTTCTGCGAGCTTTCAACTGACTAGAATATACCACTTCCTGGATCAAGGGATGTCGGAATGAATAGTAGCGGCCATCGGGCCTGGAGTGGTCCTGCAGGAGTTCGAGGGCACATAGCCGCAGGAGCGCTGCCTCGATCTCGGCGTGCTGCTCCTGATCACTCACGGCCTTCAGAACTGCATACGGAACCTCCTTTCCGATGACGGATGCCATCTGGAGGAGAGTTCGATCGAAGGTTGGCAGCCTGTCGATGCGCTCACCGATGACAGCCTGAAGCGTCACCGGTAGTGGATTGTCGCTGATCTCGCGTCCAAGTCGATAGTCCCCAGGCTTTCCGATCAGCACTTGGCTTTCCACCAGTGAATGAATGATTTCTTCGGCAAAAAATGGATTGCCGCCAGAACGCTCCGCAATGCGGTTTCTCACATCCTCCAGATCGGCGTGCGAGCCGACGACGGACGATATGAACCCGTCCATTTGACTCCGATCAAGATCCTTCAGGTCGATGAGACGGAAGCGCGCTCGCTCCAGCCATGGAGCCCGATAGGACGGCCTATAATTGACGATCATCAGTGCAAACGAGCCGATGATTGAATCCCACAGGATTTCCAAAAAGGTCTCACTCGCTTCATCGAGCCAATGGAGGTCCTCCAGTACCATGACATACGGCTTCGAAGCGTGACCGCGGATCAGCCAGGAGATGGTGTCCAGAAGTGCCGCATGGCGAATTTTCGGAGTCATCGCTGGCACGAGACTGCTCTCGGCAATTCCTAGAAACTCAAGAAGGATCGGCAATGCGTTCTCTGGAGGAGAACCCAGCCGCACTAGGCATTCCATGACTCGGTTGCGTGCTTTCGCAGGGTCATCGCCTGTTGATATCCGGAGCAACGATCGGACAGCTTCAAGGATAGGTTGGATCGGAGCGGCTTTTCCGTAGGGTTGAACCCTGACTTCGATGACCGGAATATCGTCTCTCCGGCATCGCTCGGCAAACTCGTAGCAAAGCCGAGATTTTCCACTTCCGGCAGAACCGCAGATCCCGACGACATGGCTTTCCCCGCGGAGAGCAGCCTGCAAGGAAGCTTCTAGATCGGCCATTTCGTGTTCCCGAGCCTGAAACAGCGTGAGATTTGTGTTTCTGAAAAGCTCTCCCGATGACGACAGCTGCAAGCCGAAGAGTTCATAGACCGTTATGTCATGCGACAGTCCCCGGATGCTTCGGCGTCCGATCAGCCGGGCAGAGCAGTACCGCTCGACAAGATGATAGCAGTCTTCGCTGAGATAAATCGCCCCCGGCTCGGCTAATGATTGGACTCGACTAGCAATATGAATGGCGACCCCATAGGCTTCCCTTTCATTGATGGCTCCTGCGAACTTCGTCTCTGCAACGATCAAACCGGAATGCAGGCCGATCCGAACGGCCGTCGCCCCGAGCGTCTGTTTCGTTTCCGCTTGGATATTCAAAGCAGCCTGACAGCCCAGTAGGGCATGCCCCTCCTGGATCTGCGGCGCGCCAAAGAGCGCCATGATGCCATCGCCCAAGGTATGGATGACTGTTCCGCCGAAACGCTCCACCGCACGCCGCATGAGCGACACAGCTGGTGACAAACGCCTCATGGCCTCCTCAGGATCGAGCTTAGAAACGAGTTCCGTGGAGGCAACAATATCTGCGAAGAGGATTGTAACCGGTTTGAACTCCTCGCGACTCTCTGGCTCCACTGGAGAAACATCTGCTGCGGCGAGATCGGAGGTGAGAGGTGACCCACACTGGCTGCAGAACCGTGCATTGTCTGGGCTTGGTTGTGCACAGCGTGGACAAATCATTGCAGCCCTCAGTTTGCACCATCCTTGATGGATGTACTTGTTATTTAACGAGATGTTACGCGGACAATGCAAGCTGTGCGTTGTATGTTGTCGGGTCTCTCGTGCTGTCCGGATCACATCGGCGCAAGGACCTTTGAACGTTATAAAATTCCATCTGCACGGATGAGGTTCATTTTCGAGCGAAGGTACGGTCATTCGCCGATTCCCTGCTCTTTGGACAACCCATGGATGAGATGCAGCTGCTTGGCAGCTTTATATCAGTGTCGTTTCTTTGGCCTTGCATCCACTCCATTCTCCGCCCACATTAGCGTAGCTCAGGGGTCCGGGCCCCTCTGGCGAGCGGTGACTGCTCGCGATGTCGGACACCTCTCTTGCCTTGCGCCGACGAGCGCTCCCGCAACTGGAGGATCCATCTTGGATGACGCAGCTTTTCGGACAGGAACGAAGACCAACACTCGTTCCACTGGATTTCTTGCCAACTTGGTCAGAATATTGGCCGTGGCTGCAGCAGGCATTGCTTTGCTGGCGATGATGTTGATCGGTCTTTTTGTCCTGCTCCCGCTCCTGCTCGCAGGCGGCACGGCCTTGTACGTCTACCTTCGCGGCCGGGTGCGTCGAGCCCGAAATCGCCGGCAGGATGATGTAATCGACGCGGATTATACGATCATCGAACATCGATAGACCTTCACCGATCAGACTGATCTAAGCTTGGAAAGCTTGAGCCGCTGTGTGAGAATTTGCCCGTCAGGATAATCTGATCACCGGATGCGTGTCTGAACACCGATAATGTAATGTTAACAGCATAGGACGAGACTTCTCGGGAGGGTCTGAGTCAGGCCTGACCAGATTGGACCTCCCTCCACCATGCAGCCTCCAGCCGATGCCAAGGACCGGCATGTCGCCAATCGACAAGGAGCGGTCTTCGCTCTGGTCGATATGGTGCTCGTCGTCACGTCGATGGGGGTCATCAAGCAGGCCGGCGCGACCTTTCCGGCCATCCAACTTGTCTTCTTCCGCGCTGTCATCGGGCTTCTGCTCATAGCCCCACTCATTTGGCGCTACCGATCGGACGTATTCAACAGCCGGCGGCTGAAGGGGCACGCTGGGCGGGTGCTTTGCAGCACGATGGCGCTGAGCTGCAATTATGCCGCCACCGCCGCTTTGCCCCTGACCCTCGTGAACGTGATTGGATTCACCCGCCCCTTCGTCATTCTAGGACTTGCTGCCATCATCCTGGGCGAGCGCATTTTGCGGCGGCACTGGATATCGTCCGTCCTCTGCTTCGTCAGCGTGCTGTTCATTCTGAAGCCCGGCTCCATGAGCTGGGACTGGGGCCTGCTGGCAGCTCTGGGGATGGTACTATTCGGCTCCCTGAGCGTAATCCAGACCCGGCGCCTCACAGGCGAACACGCCATTGTCCTGATGGTGTTCTACACGGTCGGTCTTGCGGTTCTAACGGCCATTCCGGCGGCTCTGGTCTGGGTTCCCCCAAGGCTGATCGACCTCCCCGCCTTCCTCATCATCGCCGTGCTCGCCCAGGTTGGCCAATTCTGCTTCCTGCGCTCGCATCAACTGGCTGAAGCGAGTATCCTGGCTCCCCTTAGCTACGTGGTGATCGTCTTCTCCGCCATTGCCGATTACCTGTATTTCGGCATCGTCCCGACGCCGTCTCTCGTTATCGGCAGCCTGGTCATCATCGCAGCCGCCTTCATCGGCACTCAGGTCGGCGGATCGCGGCGCTAGGGCCTCTCGTTCGTCTCGCGTGTGACTGCAACCCACCGACTGCAGAGACGTAACCGCCTTCATTCTAATGCAAAAATTTGCATTTGCACGATCCTTGCAAGTTATCCCTCCCTGCGCAACAAATTGATGCAATAAACAAAAGGTGGGGAGGATATGACGAGAGTGAGCCTCAGCCGTCGCCCACGCCAGACGGATATCGCCCGCTTTGCCGGCGTGTCGGTCAGCACCGTGTCGCGGGTTCTCGCGAACGAGCCCGGCATCAGCACGAACGTGCGGGATCAGGTGATCCGGATAGCGTCCGAACTCGGCTATAATGTCCGCCCGGTGCCCAGCCCCCAGCCCCAAAGCCAACGGTCGGTCGCCCTTATCCCTGTCGATCAGGCAACCGGCGGGCTGGGGGTCTTCTATGAGGGAATCCTGAGTGGTCTTCGCGGCGCCGCAGCGCGTTCGGGCGGGACGCTCCTGCCGCGGCTGGTCCGATCCTCCTCATTGAAGGTGTCAGAGCTCAAGCAGACCCTGTCGGAGACCGATGCGACAGGCATCTTTCTCGTGGGCATCGATCCGCCGGAGGATCTGTGCAGTTGGCTCGTGGAAAGCGGACTTCCAACCGTCTGGGTCAACGGCAACGATCCCGACCTTCAGTTCGATTGCGTGTCGCCCGCCAACTTCTACGGGGCGCGGCTTGCCACCCGGCATCTCATCGCCGCGGGCCACCAGCGCATTCTCCATTTCACGATGTCGCACCGGCATACGATCCGGGAGCGGGTGCGCGGTTTCGGGGCGGCGGCTGCGAAGGCCGGGGCGACCACGCGGATCGTCCAGCTGCCTTCGACCGCAGCCCGGGCCAGCACGGCCGCGTGTGAAGCCATGGAGGCGATCCTCCTTGAGGACGAAGGCTTTACGGCTGCCTTCTGCATGAACGACATGATGGCCATCGGCGTTATGGAAGCTGTCACCAACCACCATCTCTCGATCCCTCACGATTTCGCCGTGATGGGATTCGATGACCTCCCCTGCGCCTCCATGACCACGCCGCGCCTGACCACCATGCATGTGGACCGGGAGGCGATCGGCCAGGAAGCCTATTACCTCATGCAGAGGCGCATCGCCGATCGCGGTGCCGAGCCGCGCAAGGTCGAACTGGCCGTCAGGCTGGTGGAAGGCGCAACGGTGCAGCCGATGTCCAAGCAGCCCGAGGACGGAGAGCTCCCGGCATGACCTATACTCCCGCCTATGCCAATCCCCTCGCTGGCAACCCGCTGAAAACCAGGAGCGATGTCGAGAAGGCGCTTCTCGACCTCTTCGAACCGCTCCTGCCGGCCTTCTCGGAAGGCGGTGCCCGGGTGAGCCTCAGTGCCACGGCGGCCCATTTCGACCACGCTGCCGCGGATCTGGAGGGCTTCGCGCGGCCGCTCTGGGGCTTAGCCCCCTATGCCGCCGGCGGCGGAAACTTCCCTCATTGGCCCCTCTACGCCAAAGGGCTCGCCAACGGGACGGATCCCGAGCACCCCGAGTATTGGGGCAAGGTCACCGACCGCGACCAGAGGATGGTCGAGCTGGCGGCGCTCGGCTTTGCGCTCCGCCTGGTGCCCCAGCACCTCTGGGACCCTCTCGACGAAAGGGCGAGGAAAAATGTCGCGACCTACCTGCTGGAGGCTCGTCCCCACCAGTTCGCTGACAACAACTGGAAGTTCTTCCGGGTGATGATCGATCTCGGCCTCGCGCGGATCGGGGTCGATTTCGACCAAACCCTTACGGAGCAATATCTTCAGGAGCTGGAAGCCTTCTACCTCGGCGACGGTTGGTACCGCGACGGCAATGTCCCCCGCGTCGACCATTACATCCCGTTCGCCATGCACTTCTACGGGCTGATCTATGCGGCCCTGGCGACGACCGACGAGGAGCGCAAGCAGCGGTTCCGCGAGTGGGCGCGCCTGTTCGCGCCGAATATCCGGCACTGGTTCGCCGACGACGGGGGCACTCTCGTCTTCGGCCGCAGCATGACCTACCGCTTTGCCTGCGCGGGATTCTGGGCCGCCCTGGCCTTCGCGGACGAGGAGGCGCTCCCCTGGGGCGAGGTGAAGGGCTATTACCTTCGCCACCTGCGCTGGTGGGCCGAGCACCCCATCACGGATCGCGGCGGGGTGCTCACAGTCGGCTTCGGCTATGCCAACCTGCTCATGTCGGAGAACTACAACTCGGCGGGGTCTCCCTACTGGGCCTTCAAGGCCTTCCTGCCGCTGGCCCTGCCTGAATCCCATCCGTTCTGGACCGCCGAGGAAGCCCCGGCTCCCGTGTTCCCCGAACCCTCTCCGCAGCCCCAGCCCGGCATGGTGATGGTGCATACGCCCGGGAACGTCGTGGCCCTGTCGTCCGGCCAGGAGAACCTCCAGATGCGGTTCGGCAGCGAGAAATACGCCAAGTTCGTCTACTCCTCCCGCTACGCCTTCAGCGTCGAGAGCGACGAGCGCAACTTCGAGGGCGCGGCGCTCGACGGGATGCTCGGCTTCAGCGACGACGGGCGGCATTTCCGGGTGCGCGAGACCAACGAGGACGCCCGGATCGCCGGGACTGTCCTCTATGCCCGCTGGCGTCCCTGGGCCGATGTGGAGGTGGAGACCTGGCTTCTCCCGGCCCCGCCCTGGCATGTCCGCGTCCACCGGGTCAGGACGCCCCGTCCCCTGGCGACCGCCGAGGGCGGGTTCGCGATTCCGCGGGCGGATGCCTACCGGAAGCTGGAGCGGATCGAGGAGCGGACCGGGGCCGCGCTGGTCGTCGGGGCGAGCGATGCGAGCGGCATCGCGGACCTGGGATCCTCGATTGAGAGGCGCGGCATCGCGCTGAAAGCGCCTCCCAACACGAATCTCCTGTACCCGAAGACCTTCGTGCCCCAGCTGCGCGGCGAAATCCCAAGCGGCGAAACGGTTCTGACGACCGCCGCGGTGGCGTTGACCGATCGGTTCGATTGGCCCCGGATTTGGAACGAGATACCGGCGGCCCCGGCAATCGCCGACCTCGAAGCTCTCATCGCCCGTGACGGCCGACGCGTCGGCGCCATCGCCTGGAGAATGGCGCCATGACCCGCCGGTACAACGTCGCCTTCGCCATGGACCCTGCCCGTACGGAAGGTGTCCTCACGCCGTCGCTCCTCGACCGACTCGCTCGATCCTGCACCATCGTCGATCCCACACCCCTCCGCTCCTTTACCGAAGGGCAGGCACGGGATGCGCTGCGACGGACGGAGATCCTCGTGACCGGCTGGGGCTGTCCGGCCATCGGCCGGGACATCCTCGAGACGGCCCCGAACCTGAAGCTGGTCGCCCATGCGGCGGGCACGGTCAAAGGGTTCCTGTCGCCGGACGTGCTCGAGGCCGGGATCACGGTCACCCACGCGGCGGAGGCGAATGCGATCCCGGTGGCGGAGTTCACCCTGGCGGCGATCCTCTTCGCCAACAAGCAGGTCTTCCGCTTCCGCGACCTCTACCGCCAGGACCGCAACCGCTCCCGAACCTTTCCGCTGACCGCGCAGCCGGTCGGCAATTTCAAGCGGACGATCGGCATCGTCGGCGCGTCGCGGATCGGCCGCCGGGTCATCGAATATCTGGAGCCGTTCCACTTCCGGGTTCTCCTCCACGATCCTTACGTCGATGCACGCGGGGCCGCGGCGCTCGGCGTGGAGAGCGTGTCGCTGGACGAGCTCATGCGGCTCTCCGACGTGGTGTCCATCCATGCGCCCGCCCTGCCCTCGACCCAGGGCATGATCGCCCGACGTCAGCTGGCGCTCATGCGCGACGGAACCACGCTCATCAACACCGCGCGGGGCATCATCGTCGATCAGCAGGCCCTCATCGACGAGCTGCGCACCGGCCGCATCGACGCGATCATCGACGTCACCTATCCGGAAGTGCCGGAGGAATCCTCGCCGCTCTACGATCTTCCGAACGTGTTCCTCACGCCCCACATCGCCGGCGCCATCGGCAACGAGCGCGAGATGCTTGGCGAGTTCATCGTCGAGGAGATCGAACGGTTCGTCGAAGGTCTTCCCCTGCGCTCCGCCATCACGCCCGCCGCGCTGGAGACGATGGCATGACGCGCTTCCGCCCCGGCCTGTGCTCCGTCACGTTCCGCAAGCTCGCGCCGAGGACCATCGTCAGGCTCGCAGCCGAATGCGGCATCGAAGGGATCGAATGGGCGGGCGACGTGCATGTTCCTCCCGGTCAACTCGACTTTGCACGCCATGTTCGGCGTCTCACCGAGGAATCCGGTCTCTCGGTCGTCTCCTACGGATCCTACATCGCGCCGCCGATCGACGACGAGGCTGCCTTCACGACAGTGCTCGAAACGGCCCAGGCGCTCGGTGCCTCGAACATCCGCATCTGGCCCGGAACGCGCAATCGGGATTCCGCCACCTATTCTGCGCAGGAGCGCGAGCACGCCGCTTCGCTGATCCGGCGCATGGCCCGGCTCTCGGACGCAGCATCCGTGACGATCGGCCTCGAATACCATCCCAACTCGCTCACCGACGATCTCGCCTCGGCGCAAAGGCTCATGGCGGAGATCGACGATCCGAACGTGTTTCTCTACTGGCAGCCGCGCCCGGGCCTTCCGCTCGACGAAGCGCTCGGCGAGCTTCGCGCGGTCGGCCCCGAGATATCGCATATTCACGTTTTCGCCTGGGACGAGGAGAAACAGCGCTATCCGCTGTCGGATCAGCGAACGTACTGGACGCGAGTCCTGGAGAATGCACCGGCAACGCGCTGGCCGCACGACCGCTTCGCCATGATGGAGTTCGTGCGCGACGACAGCCCCGAGCAGTTCCGGGCCGATGCGGCCGTGTTTTGCCAAATGTTGGGAGAGGTGCGGGACCGCGCAGGCAGCGCGGCCCGACCTCTATAGCAACACTCGTCGGGGACGTGCTTCTCGTCTCCGCGCGAAGAAAGAATCGAGAAGCGAATGGGAGGAAGCCATGAAGTCTGATCTCAATCGTCGCACCCTGTTGAAGTCCGCCCTGGCGCTCGGCGGCGCCGCTGCCGTCGGCGGTCCCGGCATGAGCTGGGCGCAAGAAAGCGCACGGCTGCGCGCAACCTGGTGGGGATCGCCCGACCGGGCGCGGCGCACCACCGACGTGGGCAAGCTGTTCACCGAGCGCACCGGCATCGAGATCGCCGGCGAGCCCGTCGGCGCCGATTACTGGGCGAAGATCGGCACCCAGATGGCGGGACGCAACATCGCCGACGTGTTCCAGCTCGAGCCGAACAGCCTTGCCGATTATGCCGGACGCGGCGCGGCGAAGCCCATGGACGAATACGTGGGCAAGCAGCTCGACATATCCAGCTTCGGCGACAAGATGGTCGATCTCTGCCGGGTGCGCGGCAAGATCTACGGCGTCGCTCTGGGCCTCAACTCGTTCTCGCTGTTCTACGACCAGACCGTGTTCGAGAAGGCCGGCATCAAGCCGCCCACCCAAGAGACCACCTGGAAGCAGTTCGCCGACATGTCGGTCGACCTCACCAAGGCGGTGGGCCGTCCCGATTACTGGGGCGCGCCCTACGGAGCGCGGTACCACTACGTGTTCGACGTCTGGCTGCGGCAGCGTGACAAGCGCCTCTTCACGGAGGATGCCAAGCTCGGCTTCACCGTGGAGGATGCGAAGGAGTGGTTCAGCTACTGGGAAGACCTGCGCAAGCGCAACGGCTGCGTCCCGGCGGACGTGCAGACGCTCGACCAGGCGCAGATCGAGCGGAACGCCCTGGCGCTGGGCAAGTCGGCCATGGGCCTCACTTACTCGAACCAGTTGATCGGCTACCAGCTCCTCACCAAGAACAAGCTTGGGATCACCATGGTGCCGTCGAACGGCCCCGGCACGAAATCCGGCCATTACTACCGGCCCGCTCTCATCTGGAGCATAGGGTCGACGACCAAGAACGCCGACAAGGCGGCGGCCTTCATCAGCTTCTTCGTCAACGACCTCGAAGCGGGCAAGATTCTCGGCGTCGAGCGCGGCGTGCCGATGTCGCCCAAGGTGCGCGAGGTCATCCTGCCCAACCTGAACGAGGTCGAGCGTGCGACGGTCGATTACGTGAACCTCCTGGCCGACAAGGTGAGCGACTATCCCCCGCCCGTGCCCGTCGGAACCGTGGAGTTCGATCACAACGTCATGCGCAAGGTGGCCGACCAGGTGGCCTTCGGGCAGATCTCGATCGCCGACGCGGCCCAGCGCTTGCTGGACGACGGCAACGCCGTGCTGCGGAAGGTGAATTAGGGCCGGGATGCGCCGGATACGCGAGCAGGCCATGTTCGCGCACCGAAAACAGCACCCACCACGTCATCACCGGCCTTGTGCCGGTGATGACGAGCGAGTGAATCGCAAGCCTGGCGCTCTCGGCTGACACCTTGGCCTTCTCGTGACACACTGCCCGTGGTGGGAGACACGGTCCATGGCGCAGAACGTGACGGTCTATTTCGCGACCAACCGCATGCCGCTGACCGATGCGAGCGGTGCGGCGATCGTCGATTTCGGCTCCGAGCCCGGGCCCATCGACGGGACGGCGGTGCGGTTCGGCAGCGCGCAGGCGAGCGTCACGGCAACGGGTTCGAGCTTCGTCCCCGGTTCGCTCTACGTGGCGCCGGAACAGCTCATCGGACCGGCGATCCGGCGCGGCAGCCGCGACATCTTCGAGAAGCTGCGGCAGGACATGCAGGACGGCGGGCGGCCGACCCTCGTGGTGATCCACGGATTCTCCAACACCTTCAAGCAGGCCATCGAGCGCGCCGCGACGATCGTCAGCTTCTACGGCATCGACGCCAACGTGTTCGCGTTCACCTGGCCGTCCATCGGCTCGCCCCTGCCGACGCCCCTGCCCTACAACGACTACTTCCATGACCGCAGCACGGCGCGGGCCTCCGGCGTCGCCATCGCCCGGACGATGCGCATCCTCTACGATTTCATCGACAATCTTCCGCGCCGCGACGTCTGCCGCCAGCCGCTGCATCTCATCTGCCACAGCATGGGCAATTACGCGTTCCGCTATGCCGTGCAGGCCCTGATGCAGGTGCCCCAGGGCGAGCCGCGCGAATACGTCCGGGCCTCCGATGCGCCCGCGCCGGACGCCGAGGACCGTCCTCTGCCGGCCCTGATCGCGCTGCCCACCGAGGCGCCCGATCCCAACCGCCTGCGCCGGACCTTCGATCAGATCGTCCTGGCCGCCGCCGACGAGGACGAGGATGCCTTCGACGATCCCAGGGAGCTGCGCTACCTGCCGCGCCTCGGCAATCGCGTCACCGTGTATCACACCCAGAAGGACTGGATCCTGTCGACCCTGAGCTCCGTGACCAAGTTCAACGGCCCGCGCCTCGGCGTGGACGGACCGGAGAACATGGCGATGATCAGCGACAAGGTCACGGCCGTCGACGTGAGCGACGCCATCGACCCGCGCCACGATTTTCAGAGCCACCAATATTACCGGATCTTCCCGGCCGTGCGGGACGACATCGTGGCGGTCCTCGCCGGCGAGCGGCAGGACAAGATCGCCAACCGCGATCGCACCGACACGCAGCGCTACCGCCTGCAGGCGCCGGCACGCCGGACGCGCCGCAAGGGGCGATAGGGCGTCGCGGGGAACGAGATTGCCGCACGATTATTCATGAACTCCGCGGCGTCATCACCGGCCTTGTGCCGGTGATCCCGATCATGAAAAGCGCCGCGCCACAAACAATCGGATGGCCGGGACTGATCCCCGGATCAAGTCCGGGACGGCCATGACGGAAAGGTTTCACCCCGGCCTCGCCATCGTCTCCCGTCGCCCGCGCCTTGCTCCCGCCCGGTACCACCGCCCCAAGTTTGGCCACATGTCCTCCTAGAGTGGCTCCGTCCTGAAGTCGGAGCGCCCCATGCGCCGACCAAATCCCTGATGGAGCGGAGACGGCCATGACCGGCGTCACTGCCAGAGCCTTCGGGCTGTTCGGTTGCGTCGTTCTGTTCTTCGCCGCTCTTCCCGCGCAGGCGGATCCCTTCTTCGTCCGCGTCTATGGCCGGACCTACAAGGTCGATCCGCGCTATCCGCCCGAGGAACAGAGAGGCCCCAAGCCGCAGGAGGCCATGAAGGCCCTGCCCTCCGATCTCGCCAAGGGCCCCGGCTTCAGGCCGTCGCACGAGGAGGTTCTGGCCGAGGTCGAGGAGCGGGTGTGGATCGCCAGGAACCTGCTCGATGCGGAGCTGGACAAGGCGGCCGGTGCGCAGGACCGGCGCAACGCCGGCTCGGACGCGAAGACGGCCAGGCAGGAGATCGCCGGATCGCTCGCGGCCGGGGACGGTCAGGCGCGCTCGCCGGAACTCCAGGCGCTCTACGACCGGCACCGGGCCCTCAACCTCCTCGTGCGGGAATTGCGGCGCTCCCTGGACCTGCCGGTCAGAACGCCGGATTCGGGCTTCTCGCGGCCGAAGCTGACGCCGGAGACCGAGGAGACTTACCGGGCGCAGAAATTCGACCCTTACGCGGCCTATTACGGCTTCAGGCGCGTCAAAGCCGCCTTCCGGTCGGGCGATGCCGAACTTCTCGCCCGCGTGGCCCATTATCCCGTGAGCGTGACCGGCAAGGTCAGGCGGACGATCCGCAACCGCGACCAGCTGGTCGCCGCCAAGGAGACCGTTCTGAACGCCTCCGTGCGGGAGGCGGTGGCGAAATCCACGTTCGAGAGCGTCTTCGTTCGCGACAAGGGGATGATGCTCGGAGAGGGAGCGGTGTGGATCACGCACGACAAGACCGGCTTCGGCCTGGGAACCGTCCATCTGGACTGAGCGTTACGAAGCTTGACCATTATGCCTCAACTTGGCCGGGATGATCCGGCACCATTTCGTTCGATGAAACCAATGTGGAAGGACAACAGATGACAAGGGGCTGGCGTTACAGAATTGCGGCCGCCACGGCTTTCGTGTCGCTCCTCGGCATGGCCCATGGGGCCAGCGCCGCGCAATGCGGCAACACGGCTGCCGGCTTCGAGGAGTGGAAGCGCGACTTCGCCCAGGAGGCGCGGGCCAACGGCGTGGGCGCCACGGCCATCTCGGCCCTGATGGCGACGAACTACGCGACGGCCACGATCCGGGCCGATCGCGGCCAGAAGAGCTTCCGCCTGTCGCTCGACCAGTTCATGGCCAAGCGCGGCGCCTCGACCATCGTGGCCCGCGGGCGCTCGCTCAAGCAGTCCAACGCCGCCCTCTTCGCCTCCCTGGAGCAGCGGTACGGCGTGCCGGCCGGCCCGCTGATCGCCATCTGGGGCATGGAGACGGCCTTCGGGACGCAGCGCGGCAACCAGCACACGCTCTCGGCCGTGGCCACCCTCGCGTATGATTGCCGCCGCTCGGAGTTCTTCACCGACCAGCTCTACGCCGCGCTCACCCTGATCGACCGCGGCATCCTGTCGGGCAACGCGCGCGGCTCCATGCACGGCGAGATCGGCCAGACCCAGTTCATGCCCAAAAGCATCCTGAACTACGGCAACGGCGGCAATCTCGACAACTCGGCCGATGCCCTGGAAGCGACCGCCAACTTCCTGAAGGCGCATGGCTGGCGCGCCGGCGCCGGCTACCAGCCGGGCGAGCCCAACTTCCGGGCGATCCAGGCCTGGAACGCGGCCTCGGTCTACCAGCAGGCCATCGCGCTCATCGCCCAGCAGATCGACGGCGGGCGCCGGTCGGCGGAGCGATAAAGCGTCGTTCGGGCCGTCACTCCAGGGCGTCCCGCCATATCACGATCGAGACGGTGCGGGCCTCTGCGTCGTGTGCGAGAAGGGCCTCCCTTCGCGCCGCGACGCCCTCGACCCTGGCTTGCGCCCGGGCGCGGTAGATCGGCCGGGATGCGCCCAGGAGCGGCCCGAAGCGGGTCAGGAAAGGCGAGAGCTCGGCATGCGACCCCTGGGCGCTCGCGCGCACGAGCCTATCGCCTTCGCCTTGCTGAAGGCCGGGAAGATTTCGCAGGATGATCGCAGGGGCGTGCCTTGGATCCACGCCGCGAAGATTGGTCCAGACGGTGAAGACCGCTTCGAGGTCGCGCGCCAACCGGCCCGTGCGGTCGGGAGGATCGAGAAGGCCGCGGATGGACTCGACATACCGTCCGGCGCGGCGCATGGCCTCCAGCCGCCCGAGGATCCGGTCGGCCTTGGCGCCATCTCGAACCATCGCGCGAAGCACGTTGACCACGAGGGCCGGATCGCCCGCGTTCACATCCACCTTGCCGACCTCTGGGACCAGCGAAACGATCACCTCGTGGCCTGCGAAGGTCCAGCGTCCGGACTTGGCGAAGGCGGACAGGACCGGCTCCTCCCCGTCTTCGAGTGCGGCCATGGCGCGGACGAGCCCGGCATCCGCAAGGGCGCCCGCCTGCACGAGACGTCGTTCGGTTGCAGCATTCGAGCGGTTTGCGCGCAAGGCGACGGTCAAGGCGAGCAGGAGCGTGGACACGATGGCAACAACGAACAGCACGGACAGCAGAACGAAGCCGCCCGCATCACGCTGAGCGTCAGGCTGGCGATCACTCGTGGCCAACGGGAAGATCCAACGAAAGCTCGATGCGCCGCTCCGAAACATCGACGAGCCGGACCATGCGGCGCTCGATCCGGGTGACCTGCCACCCCTCCACGGCGTCCCCTTCGCCGACACGCAGGGCCGACCCGTTCAGTTCGATCACCGCAACGCGACGCTCGTCGGTGAGCACGACACCCACAAGCCGCATGGTCGGGCTTGCTGCCGCGCTCGACGGGGAGACATCCCGCTCGGGCGCCGGCTCGCCTCGAAAGAGCCGCCGCGCCAGCTCCGGTTGCTCGGGCCGGGATCCGGATTCCGGCAACGGGACGGATGCCTGCCTGTAGGTCGCAGGCCCCAGCGGGTCGCCCGACAGCAGCTCGTTTCCCGACGGCCAGAATGCGGCGAGAAGGGCCAGATTGAGTCCGATCAGCATGATCCTCCGCAGCCTCATGGCGCGGGCCTCCCAGGCGCCGGGGCATCCAGATAGACGACGACGGAAGCGGTCAGGTCGAGCAGGTCCGTTTCGCCGTCGTCTGCGGTTTGAGACCTGTAGGTGATCCGGAGCAGGTCGAAGAAGACGGCCGGAGGACCCGTTTCCAGCGCTTTGAGGAGTGATCCGACAGTCTCGTCGCTGACGGTCAGGTGCAGCTTGCCGCGAACGGCGGGCAGCTTGTCGTTCGCAGGGTGCACCATGAGAGAAACCGATTGTATGTCCGCGCTGTGGTCCTGGGCGATCGCGCGGATCAATCCTTCGAGGCGGGAGGCCGCTTCGGCATTGCTCGCGATCAGAAGACCTGTCTGCGGGTCCGGCACCGCCGCGAGCGCACGCTTCATCTCGTCCATGTCCCGCGGGTGGAGGCGCTGGGATCGAAGTTCGTTCAAACGCGTGTACTTGGACGCCAGGATCGCATGCCGGTCCGATCCGGCTCTTGCGAGCAGGAGCCCGATACACGCCAGCAGCACTGCCGCGACGGCGAGAAAGATGGGCCGAGAGTGCTTCATTGGCCCTTCCCCGAAATTTCGAACCCGGCCGTGACGGAACCCAGCTCTCGCGACGGCTCGATCCTCAGGTTCCGAAGGACCGGAATTTGACGAAGCGCTTCGATCGCCACATCCGGACCGCTCCCTGCGAGATCGATCCGCCCTCGCCCGCTCCCGATTTCCAATGTCTGGACAAGGGCTTCGTCCGGCAGGTGCTCGGCCAGCGCCACGAGAAGCTCATAGGCGCCGACCTCCTTGGCCCGTCTTTCCGACACGGCGGCCCGGCGCGCAACGAAAGCCGCATAGGTCGCCCGCAGGGCCTCCTCCTGACGAAATTGCGCAATCTCCGTGCGCAGGAGGATTTCAGATTCCTCGAGCCTTTGGGCCAGGACCATCACACGAAGCGAGCCGAGAAGAAGGCCAAGAGAGACGGCCATGATCGCCAGAGCCCCATCGACACGGCGGGCCCTGCGCAGACGAGCCAGTTTGGGAGTCGCGAGCGTCACGAGAGGCCCCGACGTCGCGTCAAGGACAAGCCGATCCGCCGGAAGCCCCGCCTCCTCAAGGCGGGCGAGCAGTGGATCGACCTTCGTTCTCAGCGCGTAGATGAGACGAATTCTGGCTTGCCCTGCCTGAACCTCGTCCACGCTCCCCTTGACATACACCTCGTCGATCTCGAAAGGGCTCCACGTCGGCAATCCGTAAGCGATCGCCTCCGACAGGTTCGTGCGTGCCGCCTCGGGAAGCTTGACCCTTTGCGTCAGGGTGAGGTCCGGCGGAAGTTCCAGGTCGACTGACCGGTGACGGGCCGCATGGAGGAGCCGATGGGAGGAGGATTCAGGTCTCCAGCGGCGATCGTCCTCCTGCCACCAGGCTTGCAACTCGCCCTTCGAACGCAACGACCGGAGGCTGGCCGCAAACCCTCCCGGTACGGGACGAACGACGATGCGGCTCCCCTCCCGGCGCATGATGTGCGCCAGCACAGGTCCAACGGCGGCAGCCCGGATATATCCCTGCTTCGGAAGCAGGGATCGAAGGCTGATACGCCTGATCCATGAGAGTGCGCTCATCCTCTAAAACTCTCGAGAGCGCAGCCGCCCAGCCGTGGGTTGCGCAGGCAGGCAGCGGGGAGATCGTCCTCGATCGGGATCACGAACACCCATGCGGGATAGGCCGGCCCGAATCGAAGGGTGAGCTGCAGGGCTTTCAAAGGCCCATCCTGCGGATGCCACCGTGGCCGCCAGGCCTCCTTACCTGACATTCTGCCTTTCGCGGCACCGGCACCGAGCGGCAGATAGGCCAGGGCCAGCTCCGAGACGCCCTGCGCAAGGACTGCCCGTTGCGGCTGTCCTGAAGCGTCAGCCCACCGAAGAACCACGTCGGTCCCATTTCCCGGCTCAGCGCGCACCCGAAAAGCCGAGACTTGCGAAAGACCCATGACCGGCAGCCCGTTCGAGACCACGGTGACCTCGTTCTCATCACCTGAAATCGCCGAATGGGGAGACGCTCCTGGAACCAACGGAGGAGCACCATCCACAAGAAGGCGCAGCACCCGCTCCAGAACCAAGGCCGCGGCGTGCATGCTTCCTCGCCGGGACGTCTCGGCGCGATTGCGCTCGACGAAGGCCACGAGCCCTACCAGGATGGATCCGGCAAGCCCGGCGACGGCGATGGCGACCAGAAGGTCGACGAGGGCGAACCCGGCCTGACCGGCACCCCGGTGCCGGACGCTCATCTCGGCGCCCTCTTCAGCGAAACGACCTCGACGGGCAACGATCCCGACGCACGCCGCTCGAGACGGATGACGACCTGGAACAGGCCAGGACGTGCGACGGTCGCAGCTCCGCGCTCGATCGCGAAGGGTGTGATCAGAACGGACCACCTGTCGCCGCTGTCGAGCGCGCCGGATTGCCCGCCTTCCGCGAGCGGGAGATCTCGCCCGATCCGAGCCAGGAGCGTCCGCGCATGCAGCGCGGCCGAGACATCTGCATCGGCCTGGGCTTGCGCGCGCCCGTTCGTGGCGATCAGCACCATGAGCGAGGCCGTCGTTCCCGTCAGAATCGCGAGGGCGACGAGCGCTTCGAGCAAGGTGAAGCCGGCGCGGTTCCTGTCAGCGGTGTGCATGGAGAATCGATCCCGTGAGCCAGTCAACCCGATGGACGGAGGAGTAGCCGCCGGCCCGTATGGTGAACGCTGCCCCGGACGCGGTGCCGTCCGGCAGGAAAGCGACCGTCCCGATATCGGCCGACGGATCAGGTTCAGGCGTGATCTCCCACGTGACTCCGGACGGCAAGCCAAGCCACTGGCCATCAGGCAGACGGTAGCGCCGCGCAGCCAGATCGAAATCGACCCAGGTCGTGCGGCCCTCGCGCCGTGCCTGTCCACGCAGATTCGACAGCATGCTGTCGAGCCATGCGCCAGCCCTTACAAACATGATCCGGTCACGCGCCTTCCCTACTCCGAGCACGGTTGCCGACCCGGCGAGCGAGAGGACGGCCAATACGATCAGCACTTCGAGCAGCGTAAAGCCCGATTCAGTTGTCCGACCAGCTCGCCACATCCCGGTTCTCCTTCTCGCCACCGAAGGCTCCGTCCGCGCCGAAGCTGACAAGGTCGTACTCACCGTGTTCGCCGGGGGATTTGTAGCGGTATGGCCGGCGCCAGGGATCCGTCAGGATGCTCTTGCTCCGCAGGTACGGACCGCGCCAGTTGTCAGCACCTTGAGGTGCCGCGAGCAACGCCTGCAAGCCCTCGCTCGTGGACGGAGGGCGGCCGACATCGATGCGAAACAGGTCCAGTGCCGTCATCAGTTCCTGAATCTGGAGACGCGCCGTGTCCGCCTTCGCCCGGTCGAGATATCCCATGAGCTGGAACGATCCGAGCGTCGCCATCAGCCCGAGGATCACCATCACGACCAAGATCTCGAGGAGCGTCATCCCGTCGCGGCCATCGCGGAACCGGTCCCACAAGCGGCCTGCATGAAGGAAAGCGAGGATGTCATGCGGCCTCATGATCGTCATCGACCTGCCAGTTCGTTGATTCCGAGTATGGTGGACAGCATGGCGTAAATGATCACGCCGGCTATTGCGCCAAACCCTATGGTCATCAGGGGCGTCAGCATGGCCGCCAGCGCCTTGAGCTGCCGCGTCGCGCGCGCCTCATGCAGGGCGGCCGTCCGCTCGAGAGCAGCAGCAAGATCGCCCGTTCTTTCGCCGACACGGATGAGGCCGATGGCATCGTCTCGGAATATGCGGCTCGCCCCGATGGCGTCGCCGATGGCCGCACCCGACACGATCGAGCGATGAGCGTCCTCGATAGCGGTCCGCATGTGTCGGTTGGCAACCGCTCGAAGGACGATCAACATCGCGACCGGCAGGGTCACGCCGCCCCTTAGAAGAGCGCCGAGTGTCCGTGCGAAACGTCCGGTTTCGATGTCCCTCACCAACGGTCCGAAAACGGGCATCCTCAGGATGACCGCGTCAAGGCGAACGCGACCCTTCGGCGAGAGAACGAAAAGCGCAGCGGAGACCGCCAGAACCGCAGTCGCGCCCAGGAGCGTAACGCCGTGGTTCCGCAGGATTCGACTTGCTTCGAGCACGATCCGCGTCACCGCGGAAAGTCGCTCTTCGCCTCCCTCCCCGAGCAGGGTCTCAAGGTTGGGGACGACAACAAGCATTAGGACCAGGATCCCCGCGCTCGCAGTCACGAGGAGGAACAGAGGATATAAAAGTGCATTCCGGATATCGTCCTTCAATGCACGCCGAGCCATGAGATCGTCGCCGAGCCGGCGAATGGCGGAGCCGAGATTGCCGGCCGCCTCGCCGGCCTGAACAAGCGCTCGGTAGATCGGCGGGAACGAGCCTGGGAAGCGACCCAGAGCCTCGTGAAGCGGCATACCGGCCTTCACATCGTCCCGGACTGCGAGGAGAATCCGGCGTGTCGACGGGGGACATGCGCGGCCCAGCAAAGCAAGACTCTCCTCGACCGGAATGCCTGCTTCGACGAGTCCTCCCCATTCCTGGGAAAGGCGTGCCAGCTCCCGGAACCTCAGTGGCGACCTTAAGACCACCTCCCGATTGAGCATGACCCTGAGCGTGGAGAGCCTGGATGGCTTGCCAATTCGGATGACGACGAAACCACGGCTCCGCAGCATGCCGAGTGCATCCTGCATGCTTTCCGCTTCAATGGTGCCGTCGTGCGTTGCGTTGCCTGCGGTCGCGGCGAAATAATGGAAGCGTGCCATCATGTGCCCCCGAGAACCCGGACCAGCTCATGGATGTCAATGAGCCCTTCTGCGACCTTCGACAATCCATCGTCCAGCATGGTTTCGAAGCCCTCAGCTTGTGCGCTCTGGGACAAGGTGGCCTCGTCGGCGCGACGCAGAAGATGCGATCGGAAGGAATCCGTCATCGGAACGAGCTCGGCCACGGCCACGCGACCGGCAAAGCCCGATCCGCCGCACACCGAGCACCCCGAGGACCGAAAACCGACCCCGCTCTTCAGGCGCGAGCCCCAGAGATCCTGGAAGAAGGGCTCTATCGGATGGGCCTCGCGGCAGCTTTGACATAGACGGCGCGCCAGGCGCTGCGCCATGGATGCGCGGACCGTGGATGCGAGAAGATAAGGCTCTATGCCCATATCGACGAGGCGCGGCAGGGCTGCCACCGCATTGTTGGTATGAAGGGTCGCGAGCACCAAATGCCCGGTCAAGGCCGCCTGGTTCGCGACTGCGGCGGTTTCCGCATCGCGAATTTCGCCAACCATGATGATGTCGGGATCCTGCCGCAGAACGGCCCGCAGCGCGCTCGCGAAATCGAGTCCGATTTTCCTGTTGACCTGGATCTGATTGACCCCATCGAGCTGATATTCGATCGGGTCCTCCACCGTCACGACATTCAATTCCGGCGATGCGATCGCCTCGAGCGCCGTATAGAGCGTCGTGGTCTTGCCGGAGCCGGTCGGACCGGTCACCAAGAGAAGGCCATGGGTTTGAGACAGGACTTGGCGGATCGCCGCGATGATCGACGGCGACAGGCCGAGGGCCTCGAACTTCAGCACGACGTTGGACCGGTCGAGGACACGCAGCACCGCGCTTTCCCCGTTCAGATGCGGCATGGTCGAAACGCGCAGGTCGATTTCGCGCCCCCGCCACGGCACGCGGATGCGCCCGTCCTGCGGCAGCCGTCTTTCGGCGATGTCGAGGCCTGCCATGATCTTCAGCCGTGAAATGATCGCGGCATGAAATTGGGGCGGGGGCGCCTCGGCATCGTGCAAGAGGCCATCGATGCGGTAGCGGATTCGGGCCCCCGTGCGGGTGCCGGAAATGTGAAGATCGGATGCCTTGCGCTCGATAGCCTGATCGATCAGACGGTGGACCGTCCTGATCACGGGCGCGTCGCTGGCAAGGTCACGAAGCTTCTCCACGTCGAGGTAGAGGCCGGAACCTATGTCGGCATGATTCTCGGGCTCCGGATCGTCGTGCTCCGTCTGGTAAAGACGGGCAAATGCGGCGACAAAGTCTCCCGGTCGCGCCAGGTGTCGAACCACTCGACGACCCGTCTTTTCCTCGATGGCCGCGGGACTGAATCTGTCCAACGGATCGACCACCGCGAGACTGATGGTTGTTTCACCTGCGTCGATGGGAATCGCCATCGCATGAGACAGGAAGATTCCTGACAGCGTATCGGTAAAGAGCGCCTCCTTCGGATATTCGTCGGTGGGCACGATCCTGAGGCCCGACACCGTTGCCCAGGCTTCGGCCAGTGCGGCATCCGACACCAGTCCAAGTTTGTTCAGCACCTGATCCTGGCGCTCGCCGCTTTCGGCAGCAACATGACGGCCGCGCTCCAAAGCCTGAGGTGTCAGAGCTCCACGTTCGATCAATAGCTGCAGAACCCGCTTGACGAGAGCCTCGTCCGGCTCGACGAGTGCATGATCGGTTGGATCCGTCATGGAAAGATCCATGGCGCTGCGCCGGCGACCTGAACGGCCCAGACCGTGGATGTTCCGATGCAGAGAAAGGGGCCGAACGGAAGTTCCTGCTGCGGAGCGAAACGACCGCCCAGGACATGGCGAAGCCCCAAAAACAGCAGTGCGGACAAGGACGACAGGAGCAGGAGCGGCGCAAGCCCGTGCCAGCCGACCCATAGGCCTGCGCCTGCCATAAGCTTCACGTCTCCCAATCCCAGTCCGTCGCGCCCTCTGATGCTTTTGTACGAAGCGCGAAAGATAAGCAGCATGGCGAAGCCGAGGATGCTGCCGATGAGGCTCGCCGAGAGCGACGTGGACCCAGACAGCGCCGCGAATGCAAGACCTCCGCCGGCATTGGCGACGTTCAATGCGTTCGGGATGAACAGCCAACGTGCATCAACGACCGAAATGGCGAGCGAGACGGAGCCGAGATAGGCTGCCGCTCCCCAAAGGATGATGTCGCTGCTGGTCACGCGATGCTCAGAGGATGAAGAAGTCTTTGGCGCCCAGAGCAGGCTTGTTCTTGAGGATTGCGACGAGAACAGGCTGCTTGCCGTTGCTGCCGTCCACATCGGCGTACAGGTAGCCCTTGGACCGATCGTACAGAATGCGGTCGTCGCTTTCCTGGGCCTCCGGGCTGCCTTTGAACTTGACGAAGGCATCGGCCTTCAGCTTTCCCTTGCGCAGGCCGAAAATCTTTCCGGCCAAGTGAATTTTGTCTTCCTTGGGTTTGAAGTCGAGGATCGTATCCGCTCCGCCGCCGCGGCTGTCGAAGACGAAGGCATCGTGTCCCTTATCGCCCTTGAGGATATCTGCGCCGCCCTTACCGTCGAGAGTATCGGCTCCCAGGCTCCCGAATACGGACTGGCCGAGTTCGTTTCCGACGAGCTGCAGAGAACTGGTGGGAAGGCCGCTTCCTTGAAGCAGCTCGATCGAAAGATTCTTCGAAAGAGTAAAGCCGATCGTCGTGACGATCGTGTCCTTTCCCTTTTGCGATTCCATGACGACGTCCTGCGCATGGTCGACCATGTAGGTGTCGTTCCCAACACCGCCCTCCATGCGATCCGCGCCTGCTCCGCCATCCAGCGTATCGTTCCCTGCGCCACCGATCAGAAGGTCGGCCCCATCCCCGCCCGTCAGACGGTCGTCGCCGCCGAGGCCGTCGATCCGGTCTGCGCCGCGACCGCCTGCAAGGACGTCCGCAGAGACGCCACCGGTCAGGGATTCGTCCGATCCGTTGACGGTGAAGACGACGCGCGCCGCCGCCTCGTCGCCAGTCTCGTTCCTGACCAGGTACGTGAAGACGTCGCGTCCGGTCTCGCCGGCGATCAGATCGTTGGAGAGATTGGCATTGTACGTGAAGCTCCCGTCCGGATTGATCGTGAGGGTGCCGTAGATGCCACCGAGAACCAGCGGACCTGTCAGGGTCTGAGAGGCCGGCGCCGCCGTACCGACGCTCGCACCGCGGATCACCAGTTCCTTGCCCAGCGGGGGCGGCCGGTCAGGGTCCACGTCGTTGGTGAAGACGTTGCCAGTCACGGCCGCCTCCTCGGCGACCGGGAACGGGTCGTCCGCCGCGAGCAGCGGGTCGTCGACCGGCACGATCTGGAACGTGGCGGTGTCCGCGCCGAAGGCCTGCTCGTTCAGCAGGGCCGTGACTGTCAGAGTCCGGGCGGACGACTGGAGGATCTCGTGAGGATTGGCGTATCGGACGTTGCGCAGGATCGCCGAGACGATCTCGTCGTTGGCCGTGCCGTTCAGGAGGATCGTGAAGGATCCTGGCGACTGCTGCGTGATGCTGCCGACGGTGATGCCGGAATACCGCACGTCGGACCCCGCCAGGCCGATCTGACCCGCACCCATGCCCTGATGCCGCAATCCGATGCTTTCGCCCGCACCGGCTCCGCCAAGATCGACATGGATCGCAATGCCGTCCCATCCCAGTTGCCCCCCGAGGGCAGAGACATCCTGATCGATGACGACGGCGCCTGACTGCTCCGTGTAGTCGCGCGCATCGCCGTCGAAGTCTGAGAACGTGAACAGGGGATCCTGCACGGGGTTCTCGACCGTGATGGCCAGTTGAGCCGTGGCCTCTCCGCCGGCCGAACTGGTGATGCTGTAGGTGAACACGTCCTGCCCCGCGCCGCCCGGTGGAATGGCCGCGGTATTGTTCGCCAGATACACGTAGGTGCCGTCCGCGTTCAGCGTCAGGGTGCCGAATGTCCCCTGCACGGAGGTACCCGCCGGAACCTGCGGATGGGCGCCGTCCGCGCCGGCATTGACGCCCGTGACGGTCAACACCGCCTGGGTATCGTCCGGATCGGAATCGTTCTCGATCACATTGTCCGTCAGAGACCCGCCTGCCGTCACGGTCCCGATATCGCCCGCCGCGACCGGGTCGTCCGACTCGGGCTCCGCCGTCACGGAAACCTGGGACACGGACAGGATCGTCGCCCCGCTCAGGAGCGTGAAGCTCACGACTGTGTCGGACGGCGAAGCGCTCGTGTCCGCATAGGCGATACGCCGGGCCAGGGCGGCGATCGCGGTGTTCGTCGCGCCGGCCGAGAAGGTGACGCTGAGAGCTCCGCCCGGGTCGGCCGACAGGGTCCCGATCTCCGCCCCCTCGTACCGGACGATGCCGCCATCCAGCACGTCGATCTGACCCGGCCCGCTCCCTTCGCCGAGGACGGAGAAGATCTCGGACCCGGATCCATCGTCCGCCGCAACGATCAGCACGATGCCGTCGAGGGTGGGCAGGGTGCCCTCCACGAGAGCGTCCGCCCCCGCATCGAGCAGAAGCGGGGCGGATCCCTCCGGATAGGTCAGGGCATCGCCGTCGAGGTTCGCGAACCGGAACAAGGGAGGAGCCGTCACCGAGAAGCTGACCTCCGCCGTCGCCTCGCTCCCGTCCCTGTCCGCAATCGTGTAGGTGAACACGTCCGTGACCGTATCGCCGGGAGCCACGGAGCCCGCGTTGTCGGCCGTGTAGGTGAATGCTCCGGTCGCGTCGATCGTCAGGGTGCCGTAGATTCCTGCGATCTCGATGGTTCCGGTATCCGGGACCGGGTGATCGGTACCGGCGGCGTCCGTCAGGCTGACGACGTTCAGGGACCCGTTCTCGGGATCGTCCGGATCGAAGTCGTTGCCGGCAAGAGACCCCGTGACGCTGTCGTCGACCCCGAGGGCAAGCCCGTCGTCCTCGGCGACCGGCGCGTCGTCCAACGGAAAGACATTCACCGTCACGGCGGCGCTCGCCAGCACGCCCTCGTCGTCCGAGAAGGCGATCGTGATGTCGGACGATGCCTCCGGAGCATCGCTCGTGTCCTCATAGGTGAGGTTGTGGAGAATGGCCGCGACCGCGTCGGCATCGTTCGTCGAGAGAACGATCGTCAGCGGCTCCCCCTCCCCGCCGGTCACCTCCCCGATCGGCATGCCGGAGAAGAAGACGGTTCCGTCCTGGAAGCCGATCTGGTCCGGTCCGACGCCTTCATGGTTCACCGAAAGAATCTGGCTCGCCGACATGCCGTCGATCGACACCGTCAGCACCATGTCGGTGAAAATCGGCGGATCGGCCGTGACTTTCACCGAGCTGTCCTGAACGATCAGCCTGGCGTCGGATTGCTCCAAGTAACCGAAACTGTCGCCATCGAGTTCTTCTATAGTCACGATGGTCGGGAATGCGACTACATGCGGGTTCGGCGCAGGGCTCATGGGGAGACTCCGATCTGAGACCGGCAGTCTAAGCATCTATATGTTGTAACGTAACTTTACATGCCGAGTTTTCAACAAGAAGTAGTGTCCGCTCGGATCCCGCCCGTTGACCGGGTCGTTCAGCGCATACGCATACCGGTTCGTCCCCACCCCCGGCAGGGTCGGGTCGAGGCTGTCGGGCGACAGGAACCGGCCGAGAGCCGGGTCGTAGTAGCGGGCGTTGAGGTAGACCAGCCCGGTCTCCGCGTCCTCCCGCTCGCCGATGTAGCCGTGCGTGTCGAGCCGCTTCTGCGACGCCTCGTCCGACAAAAGCACCTTCTCGCCATAGGCCCGGTGCACCACGGAGGCGAGCGCCGCCGCATCGGCCGGGCGGGTCAGCCGCCGCAGGCTGCCCAGATGATCGCGCTGCACCAGGGCGGCCTGCCCGCCCACGCCCGCCTGCAGGCGGATGTCGGGATGCGGGTACACGCTCCACACCGCCACCGAGGCCGGACCCGGCGAACGCTCGATGCTCGGCCCGAGATACAGGGTCGTGCGGCCGACCGGATCGGTCGGGTCGTCGCGCACGGTCTTCGTCAGCCGGGC
>JAESFT010000429.1_pt1 | contig 26576 bp, 29 predicted proteins | sample 9269451 | NCBI WGS metagenome assembly JAESFT01 (sample SAMN14502557, study PRJNA617106) | algae metagenome | isolation source: Scytonema hyalinum WJT4-NPBG1 and co-occurring heterotrophs from well... | place: USA: Mojave Desert, Joshua Tree National Park, California | collected 2006-05-25
CCGGCCCATTCGCGTGCAGGAAGGTGGCGGATTGATAGTGCCGCATGGCCTCATCCTGTTGCCCCAGCGCCTCTCGGGCACGGCCCATCAATTGCTGCGTGTTGGCCATGGCTTCGAGGTTGCCCGTCTTTTCCCGGATCCGCGCCGCCCTCGCCAAATGCCAGCATGCCAGCGCGTGCTGCCCGAATCCCGACAGCAGCATGCCGATGGCTTCATCGGTACAGGCCAGGCCGGTCTCGTCTCCCGTCTCTTCCTCGATCTTTCTCGCTCTGAAAAGCTGGTTCAGCGCCTCGTGGTGCTGGTGCAGTGTCGCGTTCAACTTCGCATAGCGGTACAGCACTTTCGCCTCGCCGCTGCGCAACTGTGCCTCGATGACGATGTCGAGCGCCTTCTGAAGCAGATGCCGGGCATGGGAATGATCGTTCATGGCCAGGGCCGTTCCCGCCAGATGGTGAAGCGCCGCCGCCTCGTCCTCGACGCTGCGGACAGAGGGATGTCTTGCCGCGGAGAGTGCTTTCCCGTAATACGTCGCTGCCTCCTCGGGCGCGCCCTGTTCTTCGAGCAGCCTGTCGATGGAAAGCTGGATGCGCCCTTCGCCGCACAGGTCCGCCTTGGCGGCATGGACGGCGCAGGCTTCCTCGAGCAGCGGGCGCGCTTCGGCATACATGCGGTTGTCCATGAACAGGGCGGCGAGATTGTGCAGCGTATGGGCCAGGCCAATCGTATCGCCCGCCTCGCGCTGGGTTGCGATTGCTTCCTCATAGTATGTGCGCGCCTGTTCACGCCGATTCAATTCCCGGTAGGACACGCCGATGTTGTTGAGAAGGGTGCCGAGGTTCTTGCGGCTATCGGACGTTCGGCAGCGTGCCATCGCACACTCGAGCAAGGCGACCGCTTCACCATGCCGGCCGAGCGATTGATAGATTTCCGCCATTGCGTTCAGGCTCATCATCTCGCCATGCGCATTGCACAAGGTAACGTGTACGCCATGCGCCTCCTTGTGGGAAACGATCGCCTGCTCATGCTGCCTGAGCCTGACATGCAAGCGGCCGATGCGCGACGCGCATTCCGCCTGGATTTTCCTGTTGCCGCAATAGTTGCAGTGCCTGCTGCCACGTCTCAAGAGCATGGACGAGGTCCGCGGACTCCTCGCAACGTGTTGCTTCCTCTTCAAGCATGGCCGCCAGGGTGGCGGGCTTGGTGTCCTGTTTCTGCTCGTCGGCTTCCACTCTTTTTCCTTTCCTTGGTCGGAACCGGCTGTTTCGAACGTCGGACGCTGCACGCCGGGCATGCAAAGGCACGCTCGGATCCTGTGGCGTCAATGGTGCATTCGTGTGTGGTATTCGACCCCGGATCGTTCCTCAGGGGCGTGGCGGGCGACGCGGAAGCGGCGGAAAAGAGAGGGCCGGCAAAGAAGGCCGGCGGCAGCCGGCCCGCGCGGGACAAGTTTGGAGAGTACCGTCGTGCCGGCGGCCGGACCGTTATGAACGGGATTCCGGCTTCGGCAGGCTGCGGGCGTGGAACGCGCAGTACAGCTTGTCCGGTCCGTGACCGCGGCCTTTCTCGCACTGGTATTTGCGCAGCAGGCGCCGGCTGCTGTCGATCATTTCGACGATGCAGCGGCGCGGATCTTCCGGAATACCCTGCGGATTGGTTTCACTCATGCCGAACACCCGCAGCTTCAATAAGTCGCTCATCGAACCTCCCTTAAAAGTCATGACGATCTGCAATATTGACGAATATAAATTACTGCCATGAAAGTGGTAAAGGGTTTTGCGGAGGTCGGATGCGATCTCTCAGACCGGGCAACGCCGGGATTGCAACCAAAAAGGGGCGCAAATAGTCGTACGAGGTGGCGTTATTAATAAAGCAAGGGAGGAGCAACGGCATGCCTGCACAGCATGGCAAAGCCGGAGCATGCAGCGCGGTTCGGCCGCGGCGCCGCAGTCAGGAAGGATGAAGGCAACCCATTCGATCACTACTTCGCTGCCCAACACCAAAGGAGACAAACGATGACACCAACCCCCGACCGCAAGAAAGGCTGCCTGGCCGCACTGGCGCTGATTGCATCTTTCGTTGCCGCGCCCGCACATGCCGATTGCTTTCCGTCGAAATTCGGCCCGGACGACCAGATCGGCAATCTGAATTACATTACGCCCGAAAAAACCAGGGAGGCGAGCAAGCTGATCAAGACCGGAAAGTCGTATCGGCTCGGCATCGAGACGAACAAGAACACGCCAGCCTATGCGCCGCGCAGCTTCGAATTGACCGTCGTCCAGCCGGGGCAGGAAAACGGTCCGATCGGGCCGACCAGAACTTCCTACAACGACGACATCATTAATGGCTGGGTGGGTATCGGTTCGCAGCTCGATGGCCTCGGACATCTCGGCATCAACAATGTCTACTACAACTGCAACTACGCGCCGAACTTCGTGCAAAAAGACGGCTTGCGGCGGCTGGGCATCGAAACCGTCCCGGCAATCGCCACCCGCGCGGTAGTGCTCGACATGACCGCGTACTTCGGCATGAACCCGGTGAAGGAGGGTACGGCATTCAATCGCGAGCAGATCGAAGGCGCGATGAAAAAACAGGGCATCAAGTCGATCGACAAGGGCGATGTCGTGCTGTTCTACACCGGCTGGTCGAAGCTGATCGGCAAGGACGATGCGCGCTACAGCGCCGGCGAACCCGGCCTGGGAATCGACGGCGCGCATTACCTCGCATCGCTCGGCGTCGCCATGGTGGGGTCAGACAGCTGGGCGGTGGAGGTGCTGCCGGCCGAGCCGAATGCCGGCGCATTCGAGGTGCACCAGATATTGCTGGCCATGAACGGCATCTTCATCCTGGAAAACATGAACACCGAGGAAATGGTGAAGGACAAGGCATGGGAAGCCTTCTTCACCCTTGGGCCATCCAGGATCACCGGCGCGGTGCAGGCGATCATCAATCCGATCGCCATCCGGTAAGGTAGCGAAAAGAGCGGCGGGCCGGCGATGCGCCGGTCCGCCCGTCAAAGGAACATCATGTCGCACCGGGCTTGCATAAAGAGGCATTCGTGAACAAACCGGAAACCGCGATCCAGGACTTTCTTGCTGGCGGCAGCGAGATGGCGCGGCTGATGCGCACACACGACTGGTCTGGCTCGAAGCTTGGTCCGCCCGCGACATGGCCGTGGTCGTTGCGGCGGATCGTACGCCTGATGCTCGGCACGAAGTTTCCGATGTTCGTCCTCTGGGGACAAAACCTGAGCTGTGTTTACAACGACAGCTATATCCCGGTCCTGGAACATCGCCATCCCGGCGCGCTGGGACAGCCTCATCCGGAAATCTGGCCCGAACTGTGGCCGGAACTCGAACCGTACATTCAACGGGCGCTGGCCGGCGAATCGACCTTCTTCAAGAATCATCCGCTGCCGATGCTGCGCGACGGCGGTGCGCAGGCGCGCTGGTTCACCTTCTCGTTCTCTCCGGCCTTCGACGACGAAGATCATATCTGCGGCGTACTCTGCGCGGGCAGCGAAACGACCGACAGCGTTGTCATGCAGCAGCAATTGAGGGACGCCGAATCCAGCCTGCGCCAGCTCAACGCCACGCTGGAGCAGCAGGTCGAGCAGCGCACCCGCGAGCGCGACCGCATCTGGCGCAATTCACAGGACCTGCTGCTGATCATCGACGGCAAGGGCATCCTGCGGTCCGTCAATCCGGCGTGGACCAGCATCCTCGGTTATCCGCCGGCGGAATTGACCGACCAGCCGTTCGAGCCTATCGTCCATCCGGACGATATACAGCCGACCTACGAGGCGGTCGGGCGCGCCCTGCGGGCGCCGGTGGTGCATTTTGAAGTCCGCATCCGCCACAGGGAGGGTGGATTCCGGTGGTTCTCCTGGACCGCCGCAGCAGAAGAGAACCTCATCTATGCGAACGGACGCGACATCACGGTGCTGAAGGAGCAGGCCGAGGCGTTGCAGCAAACTGAGGAAGCATTGCGGCAGGCGCAGAAGATGGAAGCCGTCGGCCAGCTTACCGGCGGCATTGCGCATGATTTCAACAACCTGCTCGCGGCGATGATGGGCAACCTGGAACTGATGGAATTCCGGCTTGCGCAAGGCCGCACGGCGGACCTGCTGCCGTATCTCAAGTCAGCCATGTCGGTGGTCGACCGGGCTGCCGCGCTTACGCATCGCCTGCTGGCCTTTTCCCGCCGCCAGACGCTAACGCCGAAGCCGACCGATGTGAATGCGCTGGTGACGTCGATGGAAGAATTGATCCAGCGCACCGCCGGTCCCGCGATTCGTGTCGGGACGGTGCTTTCTCCCGACCTCTGGCGCACGTTGTGCGATCCGCACCAGCTCGAAAGCGCCTTGCTGAATCTTGCGATCAATGCACGGGACGCCATGCCCGACGGCGGCAACCTGACGATCGAGACGGCCAACGTGCGCCTGGACGAACGCTATGTGGCAGGTCATGAAGGCGCCGCGCCGGGGGGCTACATACGCATCAGCGTGACCGATTCCGGTACCGGCATGGCGCCCGAAGTGCGTGAGCGCGCATTCGATCCGTTCTTTACCACCAAGCCGATGGGGCAGGGGACCGGCCTCGGGCTGTCGATGGTCTACGGTTTCGTCAAGCAGTCCGGCGGCACCATCCGCCTGTACTCCGAGCCCGGCCTCGGCGTGACCGTCAAGATCTATCTTCCCGGCTACGAGAACGAGGAGCAGGACGATATCCTGCCGCCGTCTCCCGCCGCCGGCAAGAAGCACGGGGCAGCGGCGAGGATACTGGTGGTCGAGGATGAAGAGGCGGTGCGTACATTGATCGTCGAAATGCTGCGCACAATCGGGCACAGCGTCCGCGAAGCAGGCGACGGCCACGAGGCGCTGCAGGCGCTGGAAGCTTCCCAGCCGGTGGATCTTCTCATTACCGATGTGGGTCTGCCGGGTGGCATGAACGGCCGCCAGCTTTCGGATGCGGTGCGGGCTATGTATCCGGAGCAGAAAGTGCTGTTCATCACCGGCTATGCGGAAAACGCGGCCATCCGCAACGGCCTGCTGGAGCCGGGCATGGAAGTGATGACCAAGCCTTTTGCGATGGAGCTGCTGGCCGGCAAGGTGGCAGACATGCTGAAGCTGCTGCAACGGTGAGGCGGGGATGACCGATGCTGCTTTCGCGGGAAGCTGCCGGACCGCCCGTCAGCGCGATGAATCTGCCGAAGCAAGGGAAGCGCGGTCCTGCGAACCATGAATGCCGCATCGCCTGCGCTTGCGCCGGCGTGCCTTTGCATTGCGCACGCCGGTATGCAATACATCCCTAGTCCACCTTCGCGCCGGAGTCTTTCACCACCTTCGCCCATTTCTTGGTCTCGGCATCTATGTGAGCGGCGAACTGTTCCGGCGTATTGCCGACCGGGTCGGCACCCTGGGCCACCAGCTTTTCCTTCACCGCAGGACTCGACAGCGCCTTGGCGATTTCCTGCTGCAACTGGCTGACGATCGGCTTCGGCGTGCCGGCAGGTGCGAGGATGCCGAACCATGAACTCGCTTCGTAGTTCGCCAGTTCGCCGCCCGTCTGGGAAATCGGCGCGGCCTGCGGCAATGCCGGCGATGGTTTGCTGCTGGTGACGCCGAGCGCCTTCAGTTGGCCGCCCTTGATGAAGGGCATGGCGGATGGCAGGTTATCGAACATCACCTGCACCTGGCCGCCGACCAGGTCGGTAATGGCAGGCGAAGAACCGCGATACGGGATATGGACCATGAAGGTCTTGGTTTGCGTCTTGAACAGCTCGCCGGCGAGGTGAATCGAGGTGCCGTTGCCGGAGGAGGCCATGTTGACCTTGCCGGGATTCTGCTTCAGGTAGGAGATCAGGCTCTTGACGTCGCTGATCTTGTTCTTGTCGGCGAACTCCGCGTTCAGCACCAGCACGTTCGGCACCGCCGCGACCACGGTGACCGGCGCGAAATCCTTGACCGGATCATAGGGAAGCTTCGAATACAGCGACTGATTGATGCCATGCGTGCCCACCGTACCCATCAACAGCGTATAACCGTCCGGGGCTGCCCGTGAAACGATCTGCGCGCCGATATTGCCGCCCGCACCGGGACGATTGTCGATGATGAATTGCTGGCCCATCGACTTGCTGAGTTCGGCGCCGACCGCACGCGCCAGGATATCGGTGGTGCCGCCGGCAGCGAACGGCACGACGATGGTGACCGGCTTGGCCGGATAATTCTGCGCATGGCCGCTCGTCGCGCCGATGACGCAAGCGACGGCGACGGAAGCCGACAGCAGGTGGCGGAAACTCATCTTGATTCTGTTCATTCTGTTTATCTCCTGGATGTTTTTCTGAAAGACGGCATGGCGGCATCACTTGATTCCGCAGGGTGGAACTTTGTTTTGCGTTGCAAGCGATATAGTAACGCAAGGGCTTCGATTCGCGAATGACCACGGTTTCATCCCGGTTCATCCTCGCATATATCTTCCGCGCCGACATTGCGGTTGTTGGACCATGATTCGGCGGTTATGTCGCAGGTTTGCGGGCCTTGGCTTCAGACTTCAATAAAGATCTGTTCCGTTTTTTTCCACACGTTTGCACGCCGTTGTAATAAAGAGGTACTAATTTCCCGATAAGGCGAGACGGCTGTGCCGGGTCCGGGAGAACAATCCAAGCGTTGCCCAGTGCGTTAATGCCCGCACGGTGGTGACGTACGTCAACTGTTCGCGTGGAAAGCCAAACTTGTGCTTCATCCTGCGGTCACTATGACTTTGGGATCAGGACTGATTAGTGGAACCTGAGGATTTCGTCGCCAACATCATTTTCTGCATCATCGCGGTGTTGGTCGTACTCTATTTTTTTGCGCTGTGATACAGCACTTGCAGGATGCCTATCCTTCCGGCATGGAACTTGCAAAGCCTTCGGGGTCCTCAATCTGCCGGAAAAAAACATGCGTCCTTCAGACCAAATGATCGAATCGCTGATTGCTTCGCTAAGCGATGAGGCCAGTGAAAAGGACCGACACCTTTTCAAACTCGCCTTGCGGCAGTTGGTAAAAATTGCAAAAGCGGAACAGGTACAAGCGATCGAGGAAGATTTCGACGCGGTATATAAAGTGCTCAGTCTCCGTTAGAGCGGTTTTCACCAACACCCTCCGTCGATGACGGGAAGCCGTCAGCGCCGGTTCGCTGCAGCATGCGGCCGGATTCACCGGCGGCGTCCCTCGACCGCGCATCGTCACTTCGTAATACGCAGCACTTCCGCCGCGAGGGTCGCGAAGCAGGGTTCCAGATCGGCGGCAGTCGCCGCATGGCAATAGACGCCCACGGGATGGCCGGCGCTGGCCCGCTTGCACCGCTGCGGCGCATCCTCCGAATTCGCCATGCATTTGAGCAGATTCTCGCCGGTATCGTCCGGCATGGAATCGGGCGCGTTGACGATCTTCAGCAAGGGGCCGAGACCTATCGTAAAGACATGAATGCCTTCCGCGCGCGCCTTCGCGGCCATCGCTTCCACCAGGTTCTTCGACGCGCGGTTCACATTCATCCATGTGGCTTGCGGTGTGCTGGTGTCATTGGTGACAGGGCGGGGACCGCTGGCCACGATCGGAAATTCACGGTCCGCCGGGTCATGGGCGTTGTACCAGGCGGGCATGCCTCGCGGGGACAACGCCGCCGATATGCCGCCGCCCTTGTTGCAGGCGCCTGCCGCCGGGGTGTTTTGACTCGTGTGGTTCCCCAGGCCCGTCGGCCGGCCTGCGGCCATGCCGTCGCCGGTGCCGATCACGCCCGGCCGGTCGCATTCCGCCGGATTGCGGAAGGCGAAGCGGGAAGCAAAGGAATTGGGCGTGCCGTCCGAGAAAAAGACGATGACCCGCATGCTGGACCGGTCCCGCGGTCCGACCCGGTTGAGCTGGTCGCGGCCATGCCAGAAACCCTCGGCCGAATTGGTCAGGCCGGAAAACTGGTATGCGCCGACTTCGCGCGCCATCTGCCGCTTGTCGAATCCCCTGAGCGGACCGGTGCGGATCGGCACATCGACTTCCGCGCCAAATGAGAAGTGAATCAGCGACAGGCGATCGGTGGATGCGCTGAAGCGGTCGATAAAGGCGGCCGAATGCTGCCTGACATGAGCTGCCACCGGATTGACCGATCCGGAAGTGTCGACCACGAAGGCCAGGTCCACATCCTTGCGGATGGATTCGGCGGAGGCGGCGATATCCAGCACGTCGAATCCCATCACGCCCATGAGCGTCACCGGCACCCTGGCCCGGGCGCTAACGTTGACGGTGATGACGCCGGGCCGCGGGCTGTCGAAAGCCACGTCCGGCGCATCGAGCGTGGCCACCGAGCCGAGATAACCGGCCGGGTAGTTCGCCGCAAAAAAATGCCTGGCGGCGCGTACACCGTTGGCCTGCTGTTCGGCCCGGGTGTCGCCCTGCGCCGCGGCGCGCGCACCGGCGACTGCCGCGGCATCGACCGCGGCATTCAGTTTTCCCCGGATGAGATAACCCAGGCCGGAATCAATCGCCAGTCCGGCCGCACCGGCCAGCAGCACCATCGATACCGCAAGCACGACGAAGACCTGGCCACGCTGCTTGTTCAAGTTGAATGTTCTCATCGCATGCTTCGTGGTTTCAGGCCGCGTCAAAACACGGTCATTGCATACAGCTCCGGATCGATATCCGGCGTCACGATGTCCGCGCTCAGCCGCATCGCGCCGAACAGCAGGGGGAATTTGTAGAAGGTTTCGACCAGGTACACCATGTCGCCTTCATCCAGTTTTGGGGCAGCATTTCCCAGGGAATGCCTGACTGCAGCACAAACAGGATGCCGGTCAGCGCACGCCGGTCGTCCAGCCGCTTGCGGCCCGGGTGGATCTTGCGACGCCGCTTCACCGGCAGCATCGGCTCGATCTGCTCCCACAGCTTGTCGTTGACCAGTTCGCGCGCCATGGTTCACATGCCCCAATATCCGTTCGCGGGATCGATACCCATCGATGTCAGCATCACGCATGCAAACGTTCCGGCAGCGATGGCCACGCCATAGGGCAGCTTCCCCGCGGACGACGAAGCCGCGTCGATTGTCGGCATCTCGTTGAGCATCATCTTGAAGAAGCCGGGCAGCAGCATGGTGCGCAGGTTGTTCAACAGCAGGGCGAGCATGCGGTTGCGGAGCACGACCGCAATGCAAAGCAGGCCGCCGATCACGAAGGTGGCCAGCACGACGTTCAGGATTGCATGTGCGCCGAGGAAGGCGCCGACCATCGCCATCAGCTTCACGTCGCCGGCGCCCATGGCGCGCAGCAGGTAAAGCGGCAACATCAGGCCGAGTCCGGCTCCCAGGCCGCACAGCGATCCCCAGAATCCAAGCGCGCCCGGCAGCACGCTGACGAAGCCATAGCCTTCCGGCAGCGTGGTGTTGAATACGATTCCGGCGCAGGCGCCGATAAGGACCAGCCGGTTTGAAATGCGGTGCGCCTTGATGTCGGTGATGACGGCGCACAGAAGCAGCGAGCATAGAATCGCCACGACCGCTGCGGCTATCAGTGATGGTGTGATGATGTTCATGGCGCAGGCTGCTGTTCGTAGTTGTCGGTTTGCTTTATTAAGGTCCCGTTCCTCGGCGGCGTGTTTCCGGTCTGGTGTTCGTCAGATAACCAGGCCGGAAACAACGCGGCGCGAGTATCAGGTCGCTGCTGCGGTGCATGCAGCGGCGGAGCCGCCAAGTTTTGTGACGATGGTGCGGAAGGTTTCGCAGACGCGATTGCCGACGGTCGACACGGCGACCACGATCACCACGGCGATCAATGCGGCCAACAGTCCGTACTCGACGGCGGCTGCGCCTTCTTCGTCACGGATGAAGTGTTTGACGTGATCCAGTAATTTCGATTTTATGATTCCTCCTGAAGATGTGAGTGGGCTTCCGATGCGGAAGAGGCATAACGCAGAATGGAGAAGTCGATGACTGCTGAACCGCTCATATCGAGATGCCATCCCTTGATGCCGCCTCTTTCTCATCGTGCAGAGCACCTAACGAAATGCATGTCTGCGTTTGCATTGCCATCCGTGTTCAACTGAAGCCGAACATTTTGTTAGTGCATTTTGTTAGGTGCTCTGGAAGCCATTCTAGGTAGATGCCGCGCAGAAGCAATTCAAAAATCGACAGTTTGATGTTTGTTGAAGTTGAGGTTTTTTGATTAAAAAAACAGAAACCGAGGAGGAGGTTTTGGTACTGGTGCGCGGGTGATGCTGGAGGCGGGATGTGGCCGATGAAGCGTGTGGGTAAAGACGATCTGCGAGAGTGATCGAGCTGACAGACATCATTGGCGTCAGTGCATAAGCGTTTTTCTGTGACTGTACAAGCTGAGAATTTCGCTCACTCTCTGCAAGGCTCCTTCGCCCTCATAGGGGGAAGAAGCTCTACAGAGGTTTGTCGAAGACGCCGAGCTGTTCAATCCATCCGAGCCTGTTGAAACCTCGCCGCCACAATCGTGTCAGAGTAGACATGAACCAGGCGCCGCACGACTGTGCATTCCGGCAGAGCCGAAATCAAAAGCCGCGGAGGTTCACCAAACGACAATGATGAATTCTGGAAAGGTCCGCCATGCGCATGAGTGACGAAGAGTATTTCCGCAGTTGTGTCGCGAAGGAACGGCATCTCGCGCATCTTCTTGGTCACCATGAAATCGAAGAATTCTCGGACGATGCGGGGACCTTGTGGGAGAACACCACCGCACTGCCGAAATGGACGCGCGACTGGAATGCCTGCGGATCGCTGATCGCGACGTACAACATCGCGATCGGTTTCGGCAAGGATCCGCTGCATCACAATGAGGACGGCGTCATGGCCGGCGCGGTCATGGTGCCGTTCTCCGATCATCCGACGAAAGAGCGTGCCATCATGTATGCGATCGTGAAAGCGGTCATTCATCAACTCGAACATGCAAAGCCCTGCCGTTAGGCGACCAAGTCCATGGAAAAATTTTTGATTCAGAACGAATTCGGCGAAGCGCAGGAACTGGTCGGCGAAGAGATCGTGGTGCCGGAATTCGAGGAGCTGCAATTCATCCTGCATGCCTGGCTGTATGACAAGCACGGCGGCTGGGCAGTGACCGAGCGCTCATCCGGCAAGCGCATCACCAGCGGTCCGCAGGGCACCGAGCATACGGCCCAGGATCAGCTTGAACGGCAGCTCAAGCTGCACGGCAAGGATGCACTGATGCGCGTGCTGGGCAAGGGAAGATTATCGAGCTGACGCCCCGTTTCCCGCCGGCGTCACATGAATGTTCAAGGAGGATCGAGATGTGCGGACGGATCACCCAGCATCGTTCTCCCGATGCGTATGCGCGGGCAATCGGATGGCCGGCCCGGTCGTATCGCGCCGGGGCAGGAGCGCGCGCAGCCAACTGGAACGTGCCGCCCGGCTCGCATCCCTGGCTGATGCATACGCTGGAGGATGACGAAGGCCGCATCGAGCCGATCCATTGGGGATACCGGCCATCCTGGGCAGCGGAAAAAGGCTTGCCGATGGCCATCAATGCGCGCATCGAAAAAGCCGCGACCGGCGCGTTTTTTCGTGGCCTGTGGAAATCCGGGCGCGCGATCGTTCCTGCGGACGGCTGGTATGAATGGACCGGCGAGAAGGGACATAAGCAGCCCTGGTACATTCGCCTGAAAACCGACCGCCCCATGTTCATGGCGGCCATTACCAGCTATCGTCCCGACAAGGAACCGACCGACAACACCGGCTTCGTCATCGTGACCGCGGCGGCCGAAGGCGGTCTCGTCGATGTTCACGATCGCCGGCCGGTGGTGTTTTCCGAGGAAGATGCCCTGCTTTGGATGGACAATGGTTTTCCGCCCGAGCAGGCGGAGCAACTGGCCAGATCGGTGGCACTGCCGCCGGACGCGTTCGAGTGGTATGAGGTCGGCACCGAAGTCAACCGCGTCGGAAACAATGGCGAGCGGCTGATCCAGCCTAATGCAGTAGCCTGACGGTCGTGCCGGTCAATTCCAGTTCCCGTTTCGACACGCCTTCCATCAGTCCCGCCATCACCTGTTCGGGCGAATAGCCGTGTGAGGCCGACAACGCGCCGGTAATTTCTTCCACCTCGCGCCCCTGCGATTGCGTCACTCCCATGCGGACCAGTTCACCCTGGATCGCGTTCCACATGGCGATGGAAGTCTGTTCTTTCGGTTGTTGGGACATATCTGCTCCTTATGCAACGGACCTTCGGGCCCAAATGATTGATTTGCGGATTTATTGCTCTACGTCATAGTGCTGTAAAGAATCGCCGCTATGATCCTGACATCTGCTGCACATGCAACCGATATGCCTGGTGGCGGAAAGGCACGCTTTGCCCGAAGAGACACGGGAAGGCGTGCCGACCATCGTTTTCCACATTCCTTTCCTCGCCCGTTCCACCCTCCTGCGGTACTTCGAACCAGACGCCTGCTTCATAGGACGCCCTACGTTAAAATTGCGTCTCAACGAATGGGGAATCGAATGAACGGCATACTTGGCGTATTAGGTGGAATGGGGCCACTTGCAACAGTGGATTTCTTTCACAAAGTCGTCGAAGAAACGCGTGTCAATGTGGATCAGCAGCATGTCCCCGTCATCATTGATTCCGTACCGCAAATTCCCTGCCGCGTCGCGGCGATCCTGAGCAACGGCGAATCGCCTTTCCCCCATATGCTCGCCGGCCTGCAACGGCTTGAGCGAGCCGGCGCGGAATGCGCGGTGATCGCCTGCAATACCGCCCACTTCTGGTACGACGAACTCGCCGCAGCCAGCGGCATGCCGATGCTGCATATCGTCGATGCGGTGGCCGATGAACTTGCCCGTCATGACGCCATGCAAAAGCCGGTCGGTCTGCTGGCCACCGAAGCTACGCTGAGCGCGGGCATCTATCAAAAGCGCCTTGCCGACAGAAATGCCGACTTCCTGCTGCTGTCCCCTGACGAACGCGCCGAGCTGATCCTCCCGGCCATCGCGATGGTGAAGCAGCACAAGCTCGAACCCGCCGGCCGCCTGCTGGAAAAGGCGATCGGTCTGCTGCAGCAGCGCGGGGCCGGCGCCTGCGTGCTGGCCTGCACCGAACTGCCGGTGGCGCTGGCGGCGGTCGGCTCGCCACTGCTGTCGCAATCGATCGATGCATCCCGCGCGCTGGCGCGTGCTTCGGTGCGCTGGTCGATGCGCCGCCGGCAGGAAATCGCCGCTTCGGCATGATGCCGGACCCCCATTCCCGTTCCGCCATCCCTATGCTTCACACCACAAACGGAGACTAACCATGCATCTCGCGCGCTTCCCCCGTATCAAGCTGGCCCACGGGCCGACACCCTTTGAACCGATGCCCAACCTGTCGAAGTTCCTCGGCGGGCCCAACCTGTACATCAAGCGCGATGACTGTACCGGCCTTGCCAGCGGCGGCAACAAGACCCGAAAACTGGAATTCCTGATGGCCGACGCGGTCGCGAAGGGGGCCGATACCGTGATCACCCAGGGCGCGACCCAGTCCAATCATGCGCGCCAGACCATCGCGGCGGCGGCGAAGCTGGGACTGGACTGCCAGATCCTGCTGGAGCGGCGCGTATCGGACCTCGGCGACGAATACGAGCAATCCGGCAACGTGCTGCTCGATGAAATCCTCGGCGGCACCATCGCCGGCCGCCTGCCCGCGGGCACCGACATGGCGAAGGCAATGGAGGAGCTGGCCGAATCCCTGCGGGCCAAGGGCAAGAAGCCATACATCATTCCGGGCGGTGGGTCGAACGCGATCGGCGCGCTCGGCTACGTGGTCTGCGCGCAGGAATTGCTGACACAGTCGTTCGACGCCGGCGTGCGCATCGACCATGTCGTGCATGCCACCGGCAGCACCGGCACCCAGGCCGGGCTGGTCGTCGGCCTGCATGCGAGCAACAGCGGCATCCCGGTGCTGGGCATCAGCGTGCGCGCGGCGAAGCAGCAGCAGGAGGAAAACGTCTACAAGCTGGTGCGGGCGACGGCCGAGCATATCGGCCTCAAGTCGGACATCCCCCGTGAAGCGGTGGTCGCCGACAGCGACTATGTCGGCGGCGGCTACGGCGTGCCGACCGAGGGAATGATCGAGGCGATCCAGCTGACCGCCCGCATGGAAGGCATCCTGCTCGATCCGGTGTACAGCGGCAAGGGGATGGCGGGCCTGATCGCGCTGATCCGCGCCGGGCGTTTCAGCAAGGATGAAAACATCGTCTTCATCCACACCGGCGGATCGGTGGGCCTGTTCGGCTACCGGAATACCTTCCAGAAAACCGGCGGTTGAGGTACAGGACTGTCTAAGCCGCCATGTCGATGGCGGCCAGCTTCCATGTGAACAGGCCGTATCGGCGCAGGGTCAGCGTCGATACCGGCTTGCCGTCCCGGGAGATCATTACGTCGTACCGGGACAGCGATTGCCAATCCGATGCGTAGCTGATTTTCCTGCCTGCCGGCTGATTCTCCGCCGGCTTCTCGTCCACCGGCCTGTCGCGGCGGGCGCGGGCGTTCGCAGCGGATTCCCGCGCGCTGTAACCGTCGAGCACCAGGTCCAGTCCGACAGGCGACACGATCAGGTCCACCACCGGACCGATCACCATCCCGCCGATGATGTTGCCTACCTCCGATGACATGCCGGTGCGCGATTCGAGTTGTCTGATCAGGTCGGCTTTGACGGATTCCCGAAGCGCCGGAAAATCGACCAGCGCATTGAGATCGGGATAGCGCTTGTCGTTGATCGCCTGGTGGATGGCCGCCAGGGTGGCCGCCGGGCGGGTGACGAAGTAAGCGATTGCTCCGGCGGTCAGGGCCAGCAGGAGCAGGGCGGAAAGAAGGGAGCGTCTGAGCATGGTGGGTGGAGCTTAGCATCCCGCTATGACGGTGTGTCGTCTCCATTCGGGGCAAACGAATATTTCTGAGGGTTTTTCAGTTCGCTGCAGGTAATAAAAAAGCCGGGCTGAAGCCCGGCCTTTTGCTTAATCAAGCCATGCATTAAATGGGACGGCAAACAGTCCACGGTGTGAGAGTAGCCGTTTCATTGTAAGCCGCATCAGCAGGAACTGTAGTTGTCGGTGCGAGCGGATTAGCGGCTCCGGTGCTGCCTCTTAGGCTACCGGCGCTATTGCCAATATTTGATGCCGGCAGGGCCCCATCAACGGTAGTGTCGATTCCGGCTGCTTGCTTGGTGCTTAGTCCAGATACGCAAACAGCAGGACCAACCATACCGTATGCGCCAACAGTGACAGCAATTAATCCACCTGTACCAGCACGTGGTAAGCCAGCAACTCCTGTTGCTGTGGGATCACCCGCAGTCATACCAGATGCACGTAATGAACGCCACAAAGCTGGCTGTTCACCGCCATTGGTGAATGCTTGGGCAGGAGTAATTCCAAGTGCTCCATTCCCATTGCCGAATGATCCACCTGCCCAGCCTCGCGCGGTCAATGTCGCGGCGACTTCGTCACCTGGAATAGCACGATATCGATCAAAGTAGGAATTGTAGGCTGCTGACACCCCATTCATGTCATTCACCACCGACTTGATCCGGCTGTTTTCGATCATTTCCTGGCCTTTCAGTACGCCGCCCAGCAGCAGGCCGATGATGACCAGCACAATGGCGATTTCAACCAGCGTGAAGCCGGATTGACTTCTTTGCATTTGTTTCATGTTCTCTCCCATGGGATATTGAAGACGGTTCTATTGCTACGGATCAAAACTTACCACAACGCAATATCCCTGCAAGATGTCTATTTAATTTACATGTGGAAACATCGCCGCAGATTCGGTGCTGGAGGCGGGGAAGGCGATGTGGAACTGAAGGCTTCCTTGCCCGGTGCGGCGCGCATGCAGCGACGCATTGCATGCCGCCAGCCGTTGTTTTGCCTGGTACAGCCCGATGCCCAGCCCGGCCGGGTGGCTGCTCCAGAACGGTTCGAACAACCGTTCCATATGTTCCACAGGCGGCGCATCGATTGCTTCGATGGCAACATCCGTGCCGCCGTCTCGGGCGGTAATGGTGACCCGGATCGCCGGCCTGCCTTGCCGCTCACGCTCGGCGAGGTCGCTGTAATTCTTGAGAATATTGTCGAGGGCGGTGTCCAGCGTGTTTTCCGGCACCTGCACCCGGGCGGACCCGGTGACCGAGCAGTCCAGGCGGTACAGCGCACACAGGGTCCGGATCTCCTCCTCCAGAACTACGGTGCGCGACGATGAATCCGATGGCCGTCCGTCGGTGAGCGTGCCGACGATGCGGTCGGCCCGGTTGCGCATCATCGGCGCCGCCGTGCGCAAGTAGTCGAATACCTGCTGTTCCCTGCCGGGCGGGACCGACGCAAGCTGGTCGGCCATGAGCTGGATGAATTGCGCGATGTTCTTCATGTCGTGCTGCAGAAACAGGTTGAGCTTCGACATCTGCGCAAAGGTGGTATCGGTTGCGTTGGCCTTGATCAGCATGTCGGTGCGCAGCAGCAGCAGGAAGGTGGCGATGAGGTTCTCGCCGAAATAGCGGCGCTCGCCGCGCCGGACCGGCTGGTACAGCGTGATCGACAGACTGGTCTCGGCCACATCGATCCGGTGTTCGATGCATTGCCCCTTTGCCGTTCCCGCCCGCTCCTCGATCACGACGCCGAACCAGTCGAGCCGCCATGCGATGCCCGCCAGCCCTGCCTGCGACAGCAGCGGCCAGGCGTTGCGCAGCAGGGCAGGGGTGTCGAAGCGATGCTGTTCGTTGAGCCGGATCAGCGCAAGGCTGATGCGGCTGGCATTGCGCGCCTGGTACCACAGCACCGCCAGCACGGCGCCGATAGTGGCGCCGACCAGCAGCAGGTAGAGCTGGATCTGCTCAATCATCGCGCTCGATGCCGAACTTCTTCATGAAGTAATAGATGTTTTCCCGCTTGACGCCGAGCCGCTTGGCGCTCTGATACACGTTGAACCCGGTTTCCTTCAGGATCTGTCGCACCAGCCGTTCCTCCGCATCGTCGCGCAGGCTTTTGAGACCCTCGCCGATCTGCGCATTCACCGCGATGCGGGTGATGCCCTCGCGTTGCAGTTCGCTTTCCTTCTGCAGGAACAGCACGGCGCGCTGCACCGCCCGCAGGATGGTGTCGGCCGATGCCGGTTTGGCAAGAAAATCGAACGCACCTTCGCGGATCGCTTCCAGCGCCGCCGCTTCCTGGTCCTGGCCGGTCAGCACGATGGTCTTGACCGTCATGATCTCGGCGTCGATCGCCCTGAGCGTGGCAATGCCTTCGATAATGTCGTGTGCATGCGGCGGCAGGCCGAGATCGAGGATCACGATGCGGATGCCGCCGTCTGCATGCAACTGGCGCAGCGCCTGCTCGCGGCATTCGGCCTCATGGACCCTGAAGTCATGCAGCTCCAGCGTCCCGCGCAGCATCATGCGCAGCGCAGGATCATCTTCCACCAGCAGGATGCCTGCGTCCGTCATTGCGGGGCCATCCGGCCGGTCGGCTGCTTCCCCATCGCTTTCAGGCGTTCATCGAGGAAGCGCAGCTCATGCGGGTCGGTGATCTGCCCGCTTTGCAGCAGGCCGCCGATCAGGATCTTTGCGCTGTCGATTTCATTCATGTCTTCCAGCACGAAGATTTCCATCTGCCTGGCCCAGTTCGGCACGTTCCTGCCGGTTGCCTGTTCACGGATCGCCCGCGCATAGCGGCGCGCCAGCGGCAGATCCTTCAACTGGTGCTTGGCGACGATGGTGGCATGGGCCAATGCCGGCCATCGGCGGTCCGGGTCCTCCGAAAAACGCCGGTGGACAAACGCAAGCATGCGCCGTTTCCTTGCTTCGTCGGACACCTCCGCATACAGGCGGCTGGCGGCCAGCAGCGGGTACTGGCCACGCGGGTCGAGTTCGACCACCCGGTCCAGCCAGGCTTCCAGCGTGACGTAATCGAGTTGCCGGAACGGCAGGCTGATGCCCGGCTGGTTGTCGAACGCCTGGATGTAGAGCATGAGAAGCTTGCCCAGGCCGATGGGTTCGCCGATGCTGGCCAGCCGCAGCGTGGCGGCGGTGGGCGCCTGCGGCAGCGCCTGGGCGGAGGCTTGCGGCCGCGGAGCGAGTGCATGCCAGCCGATCTGCAGCGCCAGGCCGGCCCCGAGCAGCGCGAGCGCCGCTCTCGGAACGCAGGAGACGGGACGTTCGCGCATGCTAGATGTTCCTGCGGTAGAGATCGAACAGCGCCGCGCCCGCCGCGAGGCTGAGGAAGATCGCGGTCTGGGCGAGCAGGCCGGGAAAGTCGCTCCAGGCGCCGGTGTGATACACCAGCCATTCGGTGCGGGTGAAGCGGTCGAGGTGCGGCAGCAGCATGGCGATGCCATCCATCACCATGTTGATCACGCCTTGCGACGCGCTGCCGCTGCCGGAGGCATGGCCGATCAGCTGCAGGGCGGCAACCGAGCGCGCCATCAGGTAGAACGCCATCACCGCGCTCAATGCAGTCATCACCTGGTTGAAAGTGATCACGCACAGCAGGCTGAACGCGGCGATCAGCCACAGCTCGCACAGCAGCGACAAGGTCCAGAGCGCCGCCTGCACGCCTGGCGCGAAGAACAGCATCAGGCCGCCGAACAGTGCTGCCGGCAGAAGCGCCAGCATGCCGAAGCCGGCCAGCTTGCCGAAGTAATAACCGGCGCGCGGCAAGGGCAGCGCAAGGATCAGTTCCAGTCCCTTGTCGTTGAATTCGCGGATCATGCTGGTGACGATGAAGGTCGCCAGCAGGAATACCGACGCGAAGCGGGCGAAGGCGGCAAGGATCGCGACCTGGACCTGTCGGCTTTCGGCGATCGCCAGTTCATTCAGGAAGCCGCTCAGGCCGATGCCGGCGACGGCGACGGCGAAGAACAGCCAGACCAGCCGGTTGCGCAGGGCTTCGAGCAGGGTGTAGCGGGCGATGGTGTGGATTTGCTGCAGCATGGGAATGGTGGTGATGGAAGTTCTGTGTTGTTTTGTGCTGACTGCTATGACGATTCGCTAGAAACTATCACTGAACTGCTCCTTCCCCTGGTAGGGGAAAGGAACCTTTCTGAGATTGACCGCAACGTTGCCCAACTACACCGCAACCCAACTACAACGGCGTCGCGAAAGCGGCAACCACATCTTCATTAAGACAGAAACCCGCCGACGCACGCGCATTGCCGCTGGTGAGTTTGCCGTCATCCAGTTTCAGATCCGCCTCCGACAAAATGTCGCAGGGCAGGTTGTCGAATTCAATGAGGTTGCGGATGGTGGCCGGAATCGGATTGTCGCCGGCGGCGGTCACCGAGCCGGCCGCGGCGGAATTGCCGACGATGCGTACCGTACCGAACCGGCTGTTCAATTTTCCGTCGCCGCGAATGAATCCCGCATGGAGCAGATGCAGCGGGGCCGAAACGGATTCGGCGACCGGCGAGGGATTGCCGCCCGACGGGGCCGGGATGTCAAGGATGCCGTTGCCGTTGCCGCCCGCGCCGACATTGGGGATTTCATTGACTTTCAACGGCCAGTCTCCCGGCAGATAGTGATACCGGTCGCGGAATGCATGCGCGGCGGACGACAGGTCCTTCGCCATGGCGAGCACGTCCTTCGCCTGCATGCTGCGGATCAGGGAACGGCCTTGCAGCACGGCGCCCAGCAGCAGTCCGATCACGACCAGGACGAGGGCCGTTTCGATGATGGTGATGCCAGCCTGCCGGTGCATCGCGGCGACGCGGTAGGCGCTCATGGCATGCCTCGCGGATCAGGGAAGTTTGGCATCGATCGTCCCTTTGCCGACGTAGTCTAGGATGTCGTCATACCCGAGGCGCGGATCGGTGAACGGCGGCACCGTCAAGGGAGCCTTGACGAAGCTGCCGGTGGCGGCGAGGTTGGCCACTTCGTTGGTGCCGAGGCAGGCGGGCGCGACCGGTGTTACAGGCGTAACGGTCGCCACGGTGGTGCAGGCGGCGCCTACGCCTCCCGAATTATTGAAGAAGGCCGTGTTGTTGCGGCCGAGCGAATAGACGACGAAGGGCGCGTCGTTGGCGAGCAGCACTCCGGACTCGTTCCTGACGGTGATGTCGCCGTCCTGGGCGCGGAAGGCATTCTTGTTCGGCGTGTTGGTGAGGTTCTTCGTCACCCGGTACTTGTAGCGATTCGGAATCGCCACGGCGGCCGGCGGGGCCGTGACCGCCCAGGGATCGTTGGCCGGAACGCTGAGTGTCACCCATGGCACGTTGCCGATTTCGCAGTTGTTGTCCGCCACGCCGTCATTGGCGCTGGCGCCGTTCGGACAGCCGGGCTTGCCGGAGCCGTCGCTGTCGGCATTCGGCAGGCGGCTGTTATTGATTGCATAGCCGATCAGGGCGTTCTTGATCTCTTCGATGTCGCGCGCGGCGATCGCCGCCTGCTCCTCGTAGGACCGCAACGCCTTGGTCTGCAGCGCCGGCCCGATCAGGTCGGACGGTTGCAGGACCAGCAGGATATCGTCGAAGGTGCCGCCGGTGGCCGTTTCGCTATTGCTGAAATCGCGCGTCACATAGGTGACGTTGCCGTTGCTGTTCTCGACTTCGTCCACGCCGACGGGCAGCGTGTTGCGGGTGCCGCCGACGGTATAGGCGCCCAGGGCGGTCTTGCCGTGCGATGCCAGCACGACGACCGCGTTGCCCGTGAATGCGGTCAGGGTGCCCGCCGCGTTGCGCGTATTGACGGTGATGCCCCCCTGGCTGCCGGCGCTGAAGCTGGCGTTCAAGGTCCAGTTATACGGCGCGGTCGATACCTGATAGCTGAAGAGGTTGCTCCAGCCGTCCTGCGCAAGCTCCCGGGAGATGCCGAGCGTGGCATACGGCACCACGCCGAAGGCGCTGGAGCAGGCGGTGGTGGTATTGGGTGTCGGAGGCGGCCCGGCGACCGACGCGGCGGCCCGGTCCTCGATGCCGTCGAAGGCCACATTCGGTGCGTTCGCCGCCGGGTTGTCCGGGCAGGGCAGGCGCCGGTTCTTGGCCAGATAGGCAACCAGTGCGTCGCGAATGGCTTCCTGCCTTTTCTTGGTGGACGCGACGGCGGTGCTTTCGAGCTGCGCGGACAGCGTGGCGACGCCGAGCGTCATCATGATGCTGACGATCAGCACCACGATGGCCATTTCGATCAGCGTGAATCCGGCTTTCGAAGAAGGAACGCGACGGTTGGCGGGCATGGGAAATATTGGTTTGTAGTAACTGTGTATATTACGCCTGCACGGATTTATGGCAATCGTTATGCGGGCGGGGTGTCAGGTTCAAAGATCATTTGTTGTTTGTCGCTGTGCGGATTTTGTTTTCTACTCCGGTGAAGCCCGCATACTGCCGCAAGGTTCCCTCTCCCTGCTCACTCCTCGCTCACTCCTCGCTACCTCCCGCCGGGAGAGGGAAGGAGCCTCACGGGGGGGTAGTTCAGTCTTCACTCAACCATGGGGTTACTGCCCCTCCCGCACCACTCCCGTGATCCTGTCCACCGTCTGCCCGGGCTTCACCCGCACCTGCTTCCCCGATTCCACTTCCAGCGTCACCGCAGCCGGCTTGCCGCGCTCCCCTGCAACCAGCACGCCTTGCGAAAGCTTCTTCCCTTCCTGCGGCATTTCATTGATCCATGTGGTCGACCGGCCGCTGCTGGCCTTGACGATGCCGTTGACGGTGAGCTGCACGTCACCCGGCGGTTCGACGGGCTGTTGCCCCGGCTCGACCGGTGCCGGCGGTCCATCCTTGCGCAACTTGTCCAGTGCCGCGCGCTCGGCCGGCGTGTAGAACAACCGGCCCAGGACTTCGGGTTCGGCGCCATGGGCGGCGAACGATGCGGTCAGCAGGAGCAAGACGAAAGCGCGCATATCAGGTTCCTATTGCGGGGCGGACGCGCCAAGTTCGGCGCTGGTGGCGGCCGGCGCACCGAGGGTCAACCAGTACAGCTTGCACTCCGCCTCCAGCGCCGATGGCGGAAAGGTATCCGCCGCTTTGCCCGTTCTCACCAGCACGCAATCGACCGGTACATAAAAGCCGCTTTGTTTCAGGTCGCCCAGCAGATTGATCAGGTCGCCTTCATGCCACAGCGTCAGCCGCAGCGTCATTTGGCTGCCGCGCAGTTGAAAGCTGCCGATTGACGTCGCCGGATCAATCTGGAACTGCTGCTGGGCAGCGATCTCGTAGGTCACCGGCAGGAGGCCATGGTTCTCCTGGCTCTTCTGCACAAACTCGATCCAGTCCAGCCGACGTTCATTGCCGACGAAACCGCGCTCCCGCAGTTGCACGAATTTGGGCTGCGATTCCTGCGCATCCTGTTTCTCGACAGTGGCCTGCTGGTATTTTTCGAACGCCTGGTTGCGCACCTGCTGGGCATTGTTCTTCAATTGCTGCTGGCCCCGGTTCAGATAGGCCGTTCCGCCCGCCAGCATTGCCGCCAGCGCAAGGCTGACGCCGAAGACGATGCTTGCCTTGCGAATGAATGGGAAATCGTCCTTGAGAAAGGACGGTTCGTCGACGACATTCTTGCCGCCGGCAGTATCTTGCTTCGAGGTGGGCGTGGTCTGGGCCATGATCAGGGCTTCCACACGAGTTTCAGCGCGAATTCCGCCTTGATGCTGGCATCACCGCTGCCGGCCTGGCCCTGCAGGGTGACGGCGGGACTGGTATCCAGCGGCGCCCGGCTGATCGTGATCTGCAATTGCTTGTTCTTGCCCAGCTCGGCCGCCAGCTGCTGCACATGGCCGAGCGCAGCCCGGTAGTCGTTATTGAACGGCACGACTTCGCCCTCCAGCAGGACGACCTGCTGCGGCGGTTTCGGAATGCCCAGCATTGCGGCGGACGGTGCGGCCTCCGGCGCGGCGGCCGGGTCGGCGGGTGCATCGCCTTCCTTCGCCTGCCAGTGCAGCCGGTTCAGCTGGAGCTGCGGCACGGTATCGAACGCCTTGCCGATGATGCGCAGCAGTGTGGCCGGTTCAGGCGCGTTCTGCGACAGCATGCGGTCGATGTCCACCGCGAGCTTCATGTCGTTTGCATTGGCCACGATCGCCGGCATGCTGCTGATCAGCGCCTGATACCGGGCGTCCGACGAGCGGGTTTCCGTTTCCAGCCGGCGGATTTCCTGCGACGCCTCGTAGGCATCCCAGCTGCTGGCGCTTGCCGACAGTACGCCGCCGGTGAGTGTTGCGGCGCTCAATGCGTAGAGCGCGACGCGCGCCTGCCATAGCCGGTAGAACCGGCTCGATTCAGGCAGCGCATAGTGGCCCGTCGGGGCTCTGCGGGCGAGCAGGGACAGGAACAGCGGTTCGCAGAAACGCGGCGCTTCGTGAAACTTCAGACGAAGCAGGCCGGCTGCTTCTTCCGGATCGACGAAATGGTACGAGGCGTCCGGCGTATCTTCGCAGCGCTGACGCAGTTCGGCGAAATTTTCGGCGGCGGTAACGATGAGGATGCCCACCCGCTCGCCGCGTGCGAGCTGCCGCGTGCTGGCGAGGAACTGGCGTGTCTTCGTGGTCTCCTTCACCACGACATCGGTGAAGCTGTCGAAGCTGAATTCGGCCAGCGGCGTCAGCCGGCTGAAGCGCAGGCGCCCGTCGTGAAAGTAACTCTGCCGCAGGCCGCCCGCCTGATGGGTGAGCAGAAGGATCGGTCCGCTACCTGCTTCCAGCTTGTCGAACAGCAGGGGACCGAGCAGCGCAAACGAGTAGATGCCGGCCAGCGGCACCTTGTGCCTGAGCAATGCATGCAGCCATGGCTTGGGCAACTCGACGTTCGTAATGGCGCTGAACAGGAAACGGTCGTCCTTGCGGCCTTCCTTGTCGCGTCCCTGGAAACTGGCATGGCTGTACGGCGTCTCGCGATAGAGCTGGCCGAGCTTGCGCTGGATCAGCGTGCGGCGTGCCTTGCCGAGGACGTGCGGAATCGTGTCGCGCTGAAAATCTTCTTCGATCAGATCGGCCAGCAGGCTCGCGGGCAGATTGTCGGCATCGGCAAGAAAATCGGAGAACATCCGCCAGCCGCGCTCGTCATTCTCGAACGCCGCCTCGTCGGACAAAACTCGGCCGTCCCACAGGTAGGACGTCAGCCGGATGTTCGTCAGGTAAAGAAGTCGCTTGCGCACGGTTCAGACCTTCACTTTGCTGATCGTGTCGTAGATCGGGCCCAGCACCGACAGCATGATCCATCCGAGAATGAGGCCGAGAATCACGGTCATCACCGGTTCGATCAGCGACTGCACCTTCTCGATCATTTCCTTGATCTCGCGGTTATAGAAATAGCTGACGTTGCGCAGCGCCGTATCCATCGAACCGGTCGCCTCGCCGACCTTGAGCATGCGGATCACCAGCGGCGGGAATATCTCGATGCTTTGAAACGCGGCGGTAACGCCCTGGCCGTCGGAGATCGCCTGCCGGGCACGCCGCAGGCCGTTGGCAACCACTTCATTGGCGACGATTTCCTCGCACAGGCGGATGCAATCGAGGATGGTGATGCCGGATGCATACAGCAGCGCGAAGAACGTGGCGAAGCGCGCCAGGATGATCTTGTACAGGATCGGCCCGATCAGGGGGATGCGCAGCTTGTATCCGGCCGCCTTGTAACGTGCCTCGGCACTGTTGTGCAGCAGGAGCTTGATACCGATGAAAAGCATTACCGGCGTCGCGAGCACCGCATACCAGTAGTTGATGAACACGTTCGAGACGAAGATCAGCGCCCTCGTGTGGAACGGCAGGTCCTGTCCCATGCTCTTGATGAATCCGGTCAGCTGCGGCACCAGGAAAATCATCAGGAAGACCGTCACGCCGAGGACGATGGTGCCGACGAAGGTTGGATACATGAGTACCTTGCGGGTCTGCGACGCCAGCTCGTCCTGCCATTTCAGGTTGTCGGCAAGGTTCCTGAACACCTCGGTGATCTCTGCGCTCTGCTCGCCGGCCGTCACCAGGCTCGTGAAGGTCTTGTCGAAGATGTGCGGATGGCGGCCCATCGCTTCGGACAATTGTGCGCCGCCCTCGATGTTTTCGATCAGGTCGGCGACCACGCCGCGAAAGCGCGGATTGTCCATGCTGTCGCGCAGGTCGCCCAGGCCTTCCAGCATCGGCACGCCGGCGCCGGACAACTGTTCCATGTAAAAGCAGAAATTGATCAGGTCCTTGCGGCTGACCTTGCCGCGCCGCTGGCGGAATGCCTTCTGCCCCTGCAGCTTGCAGTCGATGAGGTCGAGCTCCATGCGCTTGAGGCGCAATTCCAGGTCGGGCAGGTTGGCCGCCTCCATGGTGCCGCGCACCATCTTGCCGGCGGCATTCATCGACTGGTAGGCGTAGCGTGCCATCAGCCCAGCCTGTCGGTCAGGTCGACCACGCGCGACACCTCGTCCAGCGAGGTCGAGCCTTCCAGCACCCGGCGCACGCCGTCCTCCACCAGCGGGCGGAACCCGTTGGCCAGTGCGGCGCTCTTCAGCTCGCGCGGCGTGGCGCGGCGGGCGATCAGGTCATCCATGTCGCCGTTCATCTTGAGCAGCTCCATGATCGACAGCCGGCCCTTGTAACCCTGGTGGTCGCACTGCGGGCAGCCGACGGCGCGGTACACCGTGGCCGGCGGGTGGTCGTCCTTCAGCCCGAGCAGGCGCCGTTCCACTTCGTCCGCTTCGTGCGGTTCCCTGCACTTCAGGCACAGCCGGCGCACCAGCCGCTGGGCGATGATGCCGATGATGTTGCCGGACATGATGTCGGGCAGGATGCCGATATCGAGCAGGCGCGGGATGGCGCCGATGGCGGAATTCGTGTGCAGCGTCGAATACACCTGGTGGCCGGTCATCGCCGCGCTGAATGCCATCTCGGCGGTTTCCTTGTCGCGGATCTCGCCGACGAGAATCACGTCCGGATCCTGGCGCATCATCGAGCGGATGCCGCTGGCGAAGCCCATCTTCGCCGACTCGTTCACCGAGGTCTGGCGGATCATCGGCATCGGGTATTCGACCGGATCTTCCAGCGTCATGATGTTGACGCTCTCGGTGTTGATGTGGTTCAGCACCGAATACAGGGTGGTGGTCTTGCCGCTGCCGGTCGGGCCGGTCACGAGGATGATGCCCTCGGGGCGGGCGATCATCAGCTTCAGCAGCATCAGCTCGTTGTCCTGCAGGCCGAGGCCGTCCAGCGGCACGATGCCTTTCTGGCGGTCGAGGATACGCAGCACGACGTTTTCGCCGTGCGTGGTCGGCTGCGCCGAGGCACGGAAATCGATCTGGCGGCCGGAGAAACTGATCGAGATGCGGCCATCCTGCGGCGCGCGGGTCTCGGCGATGTTCATGTTGCTCATCACCTTCAGCCGCACGGCCATCGCCGGCCAGTAGGTTTTGTGCAGGCTGCGGATCTGGCGCAGGATGCCGTCGATCCGGTAGCGGATGCGCAGGAAGAATTCTTCCGGCTCGAAGTGGATGTCGGACGCATTGCGCTGCACCGCGTCGGCCAGCAGCGCATCCATCAGGCGCACCATCGGCTGGCTGTATTCGTCCGAGGTCGACTGGTAGCTCTGCAGGTTGATCTCGCCGGTCTCGATTTCCTGCAGGATGCCGTCGATCGACAGCTCGAAGCCGTAGTACTGGTCGAT
>JAESFT010000430.1_pt1 | contig 26530 bp, 29 predicted proteins | sample 9269451 | NCBI WGS metagenome assembly JAESFT01 (sample SAMN14502557, study PRJNA617106) | algae metagenome | isolation source: Scytonema hyalinum WJT4-NPBG1 and co-occurring heterotrophs from well... | place: USA: Mojave Desert, Joshua Tree National Park, California | collected 2006-05-25
GAACTCAGCTCCGACCAACCCAGGCTCACGATGAAGGTGGCGGAAATCACCGACGTGACGAGAAACTCTGTCAGGTTCGTTGAGCCGATCACCTGCCGAGGGGCATGGCCCCGCCCGATCAGGGAGCTCGTGACGACGGGACCCCATCCGCCGCCGCCCATGGCGTCGAGCAGGCCGCCGCCGGCGCCGATCCACGGCACCATCCAGTCCCGCACCTCGCGGGGCCAGAGCGGACGGAAAGCCTTGAAGACGATGTAGAGGCCGATCGCCATGAGATAGGCCGAAACCAGAGGCTGGATCGTCTTCGCGTCGATGTTGGACAGGATGAAGGCGCCGACGGCTCCCCCCAGCATTCCGGCCGGCGCCAGACGCGCCACGAGCCGCCAGTTCACGTTGCGGTGGATCACGTGCGACGTGCCCGAGGCGGCGGTGGTGAAGATCTCCGTCACGTGGGTTACGGCGCTGGCCGTCGCGGGCGGCACGCCGAAGGCCAGCAGGCTCGTGGTCGAGAGCACGCCGAACGCCATGCCCAGCGCCCCGTCCACGAGCTGGGCTCCGAAGCCGATCAGCGCAAAGATCAAAAAATCTTCCATTCCCGGGCAACCTCAACGGAGACGACGAGGGCTTGAGCATAGGCCAAGGACTTGACGTTCGGAGAGGGGATTAGGCTCCCGGCCAGAGGATTTTTTGTGCATCCTGTGAATGGACCGCCTGCTGCAATCCGTCCTCCACAGAAGCTGTCGGATGGCCTCGCCGGTGCAACAAAACCCCCCTATGGTGCAGCACCATATCCCTTCGTGATTCGCGGGTGAGGCGTCCTTCTCATGCGGCTGCGCTCTTCAGGTCTTCTACTCGTTCTTGCCCTCTGCTCGAGCGTCGCCCTCGCGCAGACGCCCCCGGCGGCCAACCCTTCTGCGGCGCCGGCGGCCCCTCAACCTGCACCGCAGGCGCAATCCACGCCGAGCCCGGCTCCTGCCGAGCCCCAGGCACCCGCGGCGCCTCAGGCGCCGGCACCCGCTCAGCCGGCACCAGCCGCTCCTGCCGCCCCCGTGCCCGCCCAGCAGGCGGGACGCACGACCCTGTTCCCGAACCCGAGCGACCCGACCGGAGTCGAGGAAGGGGTTCTGGTCGCCAAGCCCGCCGTGGTGCTCCCAGGGATCAGCACCTGGGACGAGGCCTTCACCAACCTGAAAGACGCCTTCGCCAAGATCGAGGGCGAACTGAAGAAGGCCGGCATCGCACCCACGGGCCGGCCGCTGACGATCTTCGTCGATACGGACGACAACGGGTTCAAGTACGAAGCCATGGTGCCGATCGACCAGGCGCCGGACGGCAAGACCGAGCTCACGCCCGAGATCAAGTACGGCAAGACGCCGGAGGGCAAGTCCTTCCGCTTCGTGCACAAGGACGCCTATGACGAGATCGACGGCACCTACGAGACGATCACCGCCTATCTCGACATCAAGGAGATCGTCGCCAAGGACGCCTTCATTGAGGAATACGTGAGCGACTTCACGGATTCGCAGGACACCAATTTCGAGGTGAACATCTACGTTCAGCCGAAAGAGTAGCCGTCTTCGATGATCGCGCTCTTCGACCTCGACGGGACCCTGACCGACCCGAAAACAGGCATTACCCGCTCGGTCCAATATGCATTGGAACGGCTCGGCCGCCCCGTTCCGCACGCGGACGACCTCACCTGGATGATCGGCCCGCCGCTGATCGCAAGCTTCACGGAGCTCTTAGGGAGCCCGGCGGAGGCGCAGGAGGCCGTGCGTCTCTATCGCGAGCGCTACGGCGACGTCGGCCTGTTCGAGAACGAGGTCTATGCGGGCATTCCGCTCCTGCTCCGGACGCTCCAGGAGCGGGGCGTCCGCCTCTTCGTCGCGACCTCGAAGCTTCAGGTGTTCGCGCGACGGATCCTCGATCATTTCGACCTGTCGCGCTTCTTCGTCGAGATTTACGGCTCGGAACTCGACAACCGCAACGCCGACAAGCGCGATCTCATCCGGCACATCCTCGACCAGGAGCGCTTCGACCCGGCACGCGCCGTCATGATCGGCGACCGGAAGCACGATGCCATCGGGGCCAAGGCCAACGGATTGGCCTCCATCGGAGTCGCCTGGGGCTACGGCCCTCGGGAGGAGCTGCTGGCGGCCGGAATCGACCGCCTCGTGGATACGCCGGATGCGTTGGAGGAGCCTATCCTTGTTCTGACGGCGTCCACGCCTCTCCCGGCCGCAAAGGCCTGAACCGCTCTTCCGGAAACCCGGCCGCCTTCAGGGCCGTCGCCAGCTCCTGGGGCGGCTCGTCGACGCCCTCGTTGGTGAGCCGGAAGGTGCCCCAATGATGGCCCAAAGCCTGCTCGGCCTCGATGATCCGCAACACCTTCACGGCATCCTCCGGGTTCATGTGCTGCGGCTCCATGAACCAGCGCGGCTCGTAGGCCCCGATGGGCAGATGGGCGAGGCGGGGTTTGCCGAAACGCTCGCGCACGGCCTGGAAGATTTTTCCGTCGCCGAAGCCGGTATCGCCGATGTGGTAGATCGTGCCGGCCGGGGTGGTGAGCACATAGGCGCACCAGAGCGCCATGCGCCGGTCGTTGATGCCGCGCGCCGACCAGTGATAGGCGGGCTCGAGATGGGCCGTGACGCCGTTCCCCAGATCGATCGACCCGCCCCAGTCCCGCGTCTCGACCGGGATGCCCGGGTGCTCGGCCCGGATCACCGCGTCGTTGCCGAGCGGCGCGACGACCTTCGGGCGATCCCGCTGCCAGAGGCGTCCCAGAGTCTCCGTGTCGAGATGGTCGTAGTGGTTGTGCGTGATCAGCACCGCATGGATCGGCGGCAGGTCTTGATAGGCGATGCCCGGCGGATTGACCCGCTTGGGACCGGCAAACGAGACCGGGCTTGCCCGGTCGGAGAAGACCGGATCGGTGAGGATGTTGAGCCCTGCCACCTGGATCAGGAAGGAGGCATGGCCGATGAGCGCGCTGCGCAGGCCTTGCACCTCGGCCGGAGGCTTGTCCTGGAACGGGCTCGGGAAGCTGTCCGGCCAATCCTTGCGCCCGCCGCCGAGCTGCCAGCGGGCGAGCTCCAGGAAACCCTTGTCCTGCGGCTGTCCCGGCGAGAAGAACCGCACTCCGTCGAAATGATCGCTGACCGGGCCTTCATAGTAGCGGTTCTTCGAGCGCGCGGCGGTCATCCAGCCCAGCGCGCCGGTGGCGGCGACGACAGGCAGGCCCAGGGCTTTGAGCAGGGTGCGGCGATTCATGGCAACGGAGGTCCTCGGCGAAGCTTTAAGCGTGGGGATGCGGCGGCGGATCGGCAAGGGGGCTTTCACCTCATCCGACCAGAGGGCGGTGGAAGCCAAAAGAACCTCCATCTCCGGCCTTTTCCTTGACTTCGCCGTCTTTTCCCCTTACGTGCTGGCCGCAAATCTGTAGAGCGAGCCCTTTTGAGCCGCCGACCAGCCCGCGAGGCTGGAGGTCAACGTCCGACAGCGCGATGCGCCCTCGGGCGCGCTTTCATTTGGGTTTCGCGTCAGGAACGGTGACGGATGTCGGACAAAGCCCTGCGCATCGAGGACGCGGTGAACGAGACCTGCCCGTGGTCGGGGAAACCGATCGCGGCGGATTCGCTCACCCTCTATCGCGGCGAGGTGGTCGGCTTCTGCAATCCCGGCTGCCGCGACAAGTTCGAGGCGGCCATCCGCCACTTTGAAAAGGCCATCGCGGATCGCGATGTACCACTCATCGCAAAAGGAATTGAGTGATCATGTTCGAAGGCCTTTCCGACAAGCTTTCCACTATCCTCAACGGGCTGACGCGCCGCGGTGCGCTCACCGAGGAGGATGTCAGCGCGGCCCTGCGTGAGGTTCGCCGCGCCCTGCTCGAGGCGGACGTCGCCCTCGAGGTGGTGCGCTCCTTCACGGACAAGGTGCGCGCCCGCGCGGTCGGCGCCGAGGTGGTCAAGTCGGTCTCCCCCGGCCAGCAGGTGGTCAAGATCGTCCACGACCAGCTCGTGGAGATGCTGGGCTCGGACGCCGAGATCATCGACCTCAATGCGGTTCCGCCCGTCGGCATCCTCATGGTCGGCCTCCAGGGTTCGGGCAAGACGACCACCACGGCCAAGATCGCCCGACGCCTGAAGGATCGCGAGAATCGCCGCGTGCTCATGGCGTCCCTCGACACCCGCAGGCCCGCCGCCATGGAACAGCTCGCGGTGCTCGGCAAGCAGGTGGGCGTCGACACGCTCCCCATCGTGGCCGGCCAGTCGGCCGTGCAGATCGCCCGGCGCGCCATGGAAGCGGCCCGCCTCGGCGGCTACGACGTGGTGATGCTCGACACCGCCGGCCGCGTCACGGTGGACGAGGCGCTCATGGTGGAGGCCGCGGAGGTGCGCGCCGCCACAGGTCCGCACGAGGTGCTCCTCGTTGCCGACGCGCTCACCGGCCAGGACGCGGTCAACACTGCCCGCGCCTTCGACCAGCGTCTCGGCGTCACCGGAATCGTGCTGACCCGCATGGACGGCGATGCCCGCGGCGGTGCTGCTCTGTCGATGCGCGCCGTCACCGGCAAGCCGATCAAGCTCATCGGCACGGGCGAGAAGGTCGATGCGCTCGAGGAATTCCACCCGAGCCGCGTTGCCAACCGCATCCTCGGCATGGGCGACATCGTCTCCCTGGTCGAAAAGGCCGCCGAGAATTTCGACCAGGCGCAGGCCCAGCGCATGGCCGAGAAGATGCGCAAGGGCAAGTTCGATCTCGAAGACCTGCGCGACCAGCTCACCCAGATGGAGAAGATCGGCGGCATCGGCGGCATGCTCGGCATGCTGCCGGGCGTGGCCAAGATGAAGTCGCAGCTCGAGAACGCCAATCTCGACGACCGGATCATCAAGCGCCAGCGCGCCATCATCGATTCCATGACCCCGGCCGAGCGCCGCAACCCGGACATCCTCAAGGCCTCGCGCAAGAAGCGCATCGCGGCCGGTGCCGGCGCCAAGGTCGAGGAGGTCAACAAGCTGCTCAAGATGCACCGCCAGATGGCCGACATGATGAAGATGATGGGCGGCGGCAAGGCCAAGGGCATGGCGGGCGCACTCGGAAAAATGTTCGGCATCGGTGGCGGCGGCATGCCCCAGCCGACGCCGGAGCAGATCGAGGCGCTGCAGAAGCAGATGGGCGGCAAGCTGCCCGACTTCCCCGGCGGCGCCGGCGGCCTCCCGCCCATGCCGAAGGGCGTGCCCGGCCTGCCGGGTCTGGGTGGGGCTAAGATCCCAGGTCTCCCGGGCATCGGCGGCTTCCCGTTCGGGAAGAAGAAGTGAATTCAATGCCGTTCCCGGATTGCAGCGGAGCGGCACAAGGTTTGATCACAGGACACTAAAAGGAGTATCCCATGTCCCTGAAGATCCGTCTCACCCGTGGTGGTGCGAAGAAGCGTCCCTACTACCGCATCGTCGTGGCCGACTCGCGCTCCCCGCGCGATGGCCGCTTCATCGAGAAGGTCGGCACCTACGACCCGATGAAGCCGAAGGACGATGCCGGCCGCGTCGTTCTCGAGACCGAGAAGATCCAGGCCTGGCTCGCCAAGGGCGCCCAGCCGACCGATCGCGTCCTGCGCTTCCTCGATGCCGCCGGCCTCCTGAAGCGTCCGGCCCGCAGCAACCCGCAGAAGGCCGTCCCGGGCAAGAAGGCCCAGGAGCGCGCCGACGCCAAGGCCGCCGCGGCTGCCGCCGGCGAAGGCGAGGCCGCGTAAGCACCATGAAGAAGGAGCGTTCTCAACAACGCTCCACCTCAACCCTCCCTCTTCGGGGGAGGGGCCAGGGTGGGGGTGCCAGCGCAAACCGACCTCAGGGTGCGCTGACACCCCCACCTCCACCTCCTTCCCACAAGGGGGAGGAGGGCAGGTCTTTACCTGTCAGAGACGACCTCGTCCTCGTGGGCGAGTTCGGCCGCGCCCATGGCCTGAAAGGCGAAGTGCGGCTGAAATCCCATACCGGCGACCCGCAGGCGATCGCCGATTACAAGCCGCTGATCGCATCCAACGGCAAAACCTATTCTCTCAAGACCATCCGTCAGGCCCCCGGCGGCGCCCCCGATCTGCTCATCGCCATCGTCGATGGCGTGACCACGCGCGAAGCGTCCGAAGCGCTCAATCGCGTGCAGCTTTACGTGGAGCGCGACAAGCTTCCGCCGCCCGACGAGGACGACGAATTCCTGCTCGCCGACTTGATCGGCCTCACCGTTCAGACCGAAGCGGGGGAGACCATCGGCACCGTGGTCGACGTGCCCAATTACGGCGGCGGCGATCTTTTGGAGATCGCTCCTGCGCACAAGGGCCCGACCGCGTTCCTGCCCTTCACCAAGGCCTTCGTGCCGAACGTGGACATCGCGGGAAAGCGCATCGTGGCCTTGCCGCCCGACGACCTGTTCGAGCCCGCGACATCCGCACCCGAGGACGAGGCGTGAGCTTCAACGCCACCATCCTGACCCTGTATCCCGACATGTTCCCCGGCCCGCTCGGCATGTCCCTGTCCGGCGATGCGCTGGCGCGCGGGGTGTGGTCGCTGAACGCGAAAAACATCCGCGACCATGGCCTCGGCCGGCACCGGACCGTGGACGACACGCCGGCCGGCGGCGGTCCCGGCATGGTGATCCGCTGCGACGTGTTGGCCGCCGCCATCGACGCCACTGTTCCGGCCGACGATCCGCGTCCCAGGCTGCTCATGAGCCCGCGCGGCAGGCCGCTGACGCAGCCTTACGTCCGCGAGCTCGCCGCCGGCCCCGGAATCGTCATCGTCTGCGGCCGCTTCGAGGGCGTGGACGAGCGCGTGATCGAAGCGCGCGGCCTTGAGGAAGTGTCCATCGGCGATTACGTGCTCTCCGGCGGCGAGATGGCCGCGATGATCGTGCTCGATGCCTGCGTGCGGCTCCTGCCCGGCGTCATGGGCAAGGAGGCTTCCGGCACCGAGGAGAGCTTCGAGTCGAACCGCCTCGAATATCCGCACTACACGCGGCCGCGCGAATGGGAGGGCCGGCCGATTCCCGACGTGCTGCTCTCCGGCAACCATGCCATGATCGAGCGCTGGCGCCGCGAGGAATCGGAGCGGATCACGCGGGAGCGGCGGCCAGATCTGTTGAAGTAGGAACTGATCATCCGGGAGTCTTGCATGGCGACGCAGAACATCTACGACGATCCGGAGTTTTTCGAGAATTACAGCCGCCTCCCACGTTCGAGAGATGGTCTGTCTGCCGCTCCGGAATGGCCCTCGCTGCGGGCGCTCGTGCCGGATCTGAGCGGCCGCCGCGTGGTGGATCTGGGCTGCGGCTATGGCTGGTTCTGCCGCTGGGCACGCGAGCACAGCGCAGAGCGCGTGCTCGGCCTCGACGTTTCGGAGCGCATGCTGGCGCGCGCGGCCGAGATGACGTCCGATCCCGGCATCGTCTACCGCCAGGCCGATCTCGAACGGCTCGATCTCGGCTCTGAGACATTCGATTTCGCCTACAGCTCGCCGGCCCTGCACTACATCGAGGATCTCCCCGGCCTTCTCGCCGAGGTGCATCGAGCTCTCGTCCCGGGTTCGACATTCGTCTTCTCAGTCGAGCATCCGATCGTCACGGCTCCGATCCCTGCCGGCTGGTCCCTCGGTTCGGACGGCCGCAAGGCTTGGCCGGTGAACTCCTATCAGAAGGAAGGCCCGCGCCGGACGAACTGGCTTGCGGAAGGCGTCGTCAAGCAGCACCGCACGCTCGGAACCACTCTCAATCTGCTCATCCGCGTCGGCTTCACGATCATCCATGTGGAAGAGTGGGCTCCGACGGACGATCAGATCGCCGCTCATCCGGAATGGGCGGAAGAGCGCGAGCGTCCGATGTTCCTGCTCATCGCTGCCGAGCGCTAGGATTTCCAGAGCAAGCCAAGGAGACGCGTCGATGGTGCAGGGTTTCGAGCATGTGGGCATGACCAGCAGCGATCTCGACAGGACCATCGCGTTCTATGGCGGCCTGCTCGGCCTGAAGGAGATCCTGGTCAAGCGCACGGGCGAGGGCGGGCGCATCGCCTTTCTCGAAACGGCGGGCGTTATGCTCGAGATCGTCGAGCCGGCTGCAGTGATCCAGACGCCGGCGCGCGAGGTGCCCGTCACCGAGGCCGGCATCCGCCACATCACCTTCCGGGTCGAGGACGTCGAGGCGGTTTACGAAAAGCTTCGTGCCGCCGGCGTGGAGTTCACCGTTCCGCCGCGGAAGGCAGCGAATGCCGAGCTGATCCGCAAGGTGGCGTTCTGCAAGGATCCGGACGGCATCGTGGTCGAGTTCCTGGAGCGCGTGTGACACACACGCTCTTCAGGCATTCGCCGCAAGCCTTGCTCCGAACGTCTTCAGATACTTCATCCCCGTGTCGCACATGATCGTGACGATGGTGGCGTCCGGTCCCAGCTCTTCGGCGAGACGCAGCGCCGCGATCACGTTGGCGCCCGTCGAGGTGCCGGCAAACAGGCCTTCCTCGCGCGCGAGCCGAAACGCCATGGCGGTGGCTTCGTCCGTCGAGACCCGCTCGATGCCGTCGGCGATACTCTCCTGCCAGAGCGGCACCACATAGCCGGCGCCGATCCCGTCGATCTTGTGCGCGCCCGAGGGCCCTCCCGACAGGACGGGCGATTCCGCAGGCTCCACGGCGACGATCCTGATCCCGTCGTGATGGCGCCGCAGACCCTCGGCAATGCCGCGCAGGGACGCCGCCGTTCCCACGCTCTGCACGAAACCGTCGATGCGGCCCTCCGCCTGCCGCCGGATCTCGTCGGCCATCCGGTGATAGGCGGCGATCTGGTCCCGGTTCTTCATCTGGTCCGTCCAGAACGAGCCCTTCGTTTCGGCGATGATGCGGGCCCGCTCGATCATGCTCTTCGTCAGCCGCTCGGTCATGCGCCCGCTGTCGCTTTCCACGATGTGAAGCGTTGCGCCCAGGAGAGCCATGTGGTCGCGCTTTTCCTGTGCGAAGGCATCCGACGTCACGATGTCGAGTGGATAGCCCTTCACCGTGCAGACCAGCGACAGGGACACGCCGGTGCTGCCGCCGGTATATTCGACAACGGAACCACCGGGCCTGAGACGCCCGTCCGCCTCCGCCGCTTCGATCATGGCGAGCGCCATCCTGTCCTTCATGCTGCCCGTAGGGTTCTCGTTTTCGAGCTTCAGCAGGATGCGGGCGCCATGGGCGGGTCGGATATGGCGCAGGGCAATGAGAGACGTGTTGCCGATGCGGTCGAGGATGGTGCGGGGCCGTGCGGTCATGGCGGGATCCGAAAAACTCTCCACCTCGATACGCCCGGGCGGGTCGCCAGTCAGGTCCGGAATCCGGACTTCTGTCGCGCAGCTGGCCGTGATAGCCCTTCACCCATGGCAGATTATGGTCAGTTCTGTTCCGTGGCGCGCGCCCATGAGGCCATCGGCGGGCGCTGGACTCTTCTCGTCGTGCGCGAGCTCCTGTGCGGCAGCCGGCGCTTCAACGACATCCGCCGCGGCATCCCGCGCATCTCCCGCACCATGCTGTCGGAGCGCCTGCAGGACCTGGTGCATGTGGGAGCCGTCACGCGCATCGAGGGAGAGCACGGGCCGGAATACGTCCTCACCGAGGCAGGGCGGGATCTGATGGACGTCGTGGGCGCTCTCGGCACCTGGGGCCAGCGCTGGCTGCCGCGCCATGCCGAGGAGGAGGATCTCGACATCGAGCCCCTGCTCGTCGACATGCAGCGACGCGTCCGCCCCGAGGCTCTGCCGCCCGAGCCCCTCGTCATTCGCTTCGAGATCGTGGGGCAGCGTCAACCACGTTTCCTGCTCCTGAAGGAGGCCGAGACCGCATTCTGCACGCAAAACCCGGGCTTTCCGGAGCCGCTCCGCGTTCGAGCCCGCCTGCCGGCGCTGGTCGCCTGGTGGCGGGGAGACGTGAGCTTTGCCGAGGCGCAGCGGAGGGGGCTGGGGTTGGAGGGGCCAAAGGCACTGGTGCGGGCGTTTCCGAACTGGTTCGAGCGCTATCTGTTTGCCGCAGTCGGGCCTGCCGAGCGGGTATAGGCTCGACAACTCTCCCGATCTCCTGTATAGGCGCGGCCTCAACTTAAAACAGGACGCCGAAATCCCGCGGGTTTTGAGATCGCTCAGGGCCACGCAACGGCAGGAGTATTACGATGAACCTCATTCAGCAGCTCGAGCAGGAGCAGATCGCCCGGCTCGCCAAGACCATTCCCGACTTCCAGCCCGGCGACACCGTGATCGTCAACGTGAAGGTGAAGGAAGGCGAGCGCACCCGCGTGCAGGCCTACGAGGGCGTCTGCATCGCCCGTTCCGGCGGCGGCCTCCACGAGAGCTTCACGGTCCGCAAGATCTCCTACGGCGAAGGTGTCGAGCGCGTGTTCCCGCTCTACTCGCCGCTGGTCGAGTCCATCAAGGTCGTGCGCCGCGGCGCCGTCCGCCGCGCCAAGCTGTACTATCTGCGCGACCGTCGCGGTAAGTCGGCCCGTATCGCCGAGCGCACCGAGAAGAAGACCGAGACCCCGACTGCGGCCGAGTAAGGCTCTCGCCTCCATCTCCGGAATTCGAAAGGCGCGGCTCGGACCGCGCCTTTTTGCTGAGCGGGCAGGCTCTGCCGTAAACGGTCGCGACAAAAATATAATTGCGCGATGGTCGGCGTCTGCTATGCGATCGTTTCAAGGCGGTGTGCGCTCAGGACATCTTCCCGTCCGGGCACGAGGCCGCTAAACACGTCAAACCCTCAATTTCGACCGTTGGAAGAAGAGACCATGGCCAAGCCCCGCACCCTCTATGACAAGATCTGGGACGATCACGTCGTCGATCAGCAGGATGACGGGACGTGCCTTCTCTACATCGACCGCCACCTCGTCCATGAAGTGACCAGTCCCCAGGCCTTCGAAGGCCTGCGCATGACCGGCCGCAAGGTGCGCCAGCCGCACAAGACGCTCGCCGTCGTCGATCACAATGTGCCGACCTCCGACCGCTCGCACGGCATCGAGGATCCCGAGGCCGCGACCCAGGTGGCGGCTCTCGCCCAGAACGCCAAGGATTTCGGCGTCGAGTACTACAACGAGCTCGACACCCGCCAGGGCATCGTCCACGTGGTGGGCCCCGAGCAGGGCTTCACGCTGCCGGGCATGACCATCGTGTGCGGCGACAGCCACACCTCCACCCATGGCGCCTTCGGGTCGCTCGCCCACGGGATCGGCACCTCGGAGGTCGAGCATGTGCTCGCCACCCAGACGCTGATCCAGAAGAAGGCCAAGAACATGCGCGTGACCGTGGACGGGCAGCTGCCTCCCGGGGTCACGGCGAAGGACATCATCCTGGCCATCATCGGCGAGATCGGCACTGCCGGCGGCACCGGCCACGTGATCGAATATGCGGGCGAAGCCATCCGCTCCCTGTCGATGGAAGGCCGCATGACGATCTGCAACATGTCGATCGAGGGCGGGGCCCGCGCCGGCATGGTGGCGCCGGACGAGAAGACCTATGCCTACCTGAAGGACCGCCCCAAGGCGCCGAAGGGCGAGGCCTGGGACGCAGCCGTGCGCTATTGGGACAGCCTCCGCACGGACGAGGGCGCCTTCTTCGACACCGAGATCAGGCTCGATGCCGCGAACCTGCCGCCCATCGTCACCTGGGGCACCAGCCCTGAGGACGTGGTCTCGGTGGCCGGCGTGGTGCCGAACCCGGACGATATCCAGGACGAGAACAAGCGCCGCTCCAAGTGGCGGGCCCTGGAATATATGGGCCTCACGCCGGGGACGAAGATCACCGACATCACCCTGGACCGCGTCTTCATCGGCTCGTGCACCAACGGCCGTATCGAGGACCTGCGCGCCGTGGCGAAGGTGGTCGAGGGCAAGCGCGTGGCCGAGAGCGTCAGCGCCATGATCGTGCCCGGCTCCGGCATCGTGAAGATGCAGGCTGAGGCCGAGGGACTCGACAAGATCTTCAAGGCGGCCGGCTTCGACTGGCGCGAGCCCGGCTGCTCCATGTGCCTGGCCATGAACGCCGATCGCCTCGCGCCCCACGAGCGCTGCGCCTCCACGTCGAACCGCAACTTCGAGGGCCGTCAGGGCTTCAAGGGCCGCACCCATCTCGTCTCGCCCGCCATGGCCGCGGCGGCCGCGATTGCGGGCCGGTTCGTGGACATCCGCAGCTTCGGCTGATCCGAACCGTCCAACAAACGAAATGGCCGCGGCTCGCAGGAGCCGCGGCCATTTTCATGGGATACCCGACGCTTAGTCCACGTAGACCCGGCGGCTGCTCACCACCTGTCGGCAGCGCTCGACCGGACGGCGGACCACCACGCCGCTCGGGCGCACGCGCTCTTCCATCACCGTGCGGCACACGGTGCGGGTCCGGGCCGGACGCACCACGCGGCGCTCAATCACGCGCTCGCGGTAGCGGGGGCCGTGATGCCGCTCCTGCTCCACGCGAACGCCCGACGGACCGATCCGCACGTCGACGCCCTGGGCCGACGCCGCACCGGCACCGAGAACCACCAGCCCGGCCGCAGCCAGGATACCGAACACTTTACGCATTGTTGCCTCGTGAGCTTTTGTTGTTCCGGGCCTGTTAACGGCCAAGCGCACGAGGCGTTCCGTTGCGAAGAGGCGATCCGATCGCCATGGTAAAGCAACGGTAAAGGTTTTAAGGAGGGTGTCATGAGCGACCAGGAGCGGGAGGCCCGCGAGGCGCTGGAGCGCGTCCGGCGCGATTCGGAGACCCTCGGCTCGTCGGCCCTCGCCCGTATGGGGCGGCGCGCCGGCGATCATTTCGGCGCCCGGGACGCCGTCGGCTCGGCCGAGGGCGGCGGCACCGATCCGGTCGAGCTCTGGGGCCGCCGGATCGGCCGGGCCCTGTCCCTCGTCGGCGTCGTCATCCTGGCGATCTGGCTCCTGGTCCAGCTGAGGATCCTCTGACCCCATGACGACTTTTGCCGACCTGCAAGCGCCCTCCCTCGACGATCTCGAAATCCTGGCCCGGGACGCCTATGCCCGCCTGCCGGAGGAGTTCCGACGGTTGTGCGAGGGCGTGGTGATCCGGGTCGAGGATTTCCCCGATGACGAGACGATGAACGAGATGGGCTGCGAGACGCCCTTCGACCTGCTGGGCCTCTTCCGCGGCATCGGTCTGGCGCAAGGGGGCGGCCTGATGCAGACCGGACAGTTCCCCAACATGGTCTGGCTCTACCGCCGCCCGATTCTGGATTACTGGGCCGAGCACGAGGAAACCTTGGGCCACATCGTCACCCACGTCCTGGTGCACGAGATCGGCCACCATTTCGGTCTCTCCGACGCCGACATGGAGGCCATCGAGGCGGCGGCAGGGTAAGCCTTGCAGGCTACCATCAGCCCAAAGCAGCGCCACATAAGCCTTGTCCCAAGGTAATCCGGCCCGCCCGGGAACCGCGATACGTCCCCATTCAGGAGAGGTTTCATGGCACAGACGGTGGCTGAGCAGTTTGTCGAGATCCTGGCGGCTGCGGGCGTTAAACGGGTTTACGGCATCGTCGGCGACAGCCTCAACGGTCTGACGGACGCCATCCGCCGCCGGGGCGGGATCGAGTGGATCCATGTCCGGCACGAGGAGGTCGCGGCCTTCGCGGCCGGCGCCGAGGCGCATCTGACCGGGGACCTCGCCGTCTGCGCGGGAAGCTGCGGCCCGGGCAACCTGCATCTCATCAACGGCCTGTTCGACTGCCATCGTTCGCGGGTGCCGGTCCTGGCCATCGCGGCCCATATCCCCTCGCCGGAGATCGGCAGCGGCTACTTCCAGGAGACGCACCCGGAAAATCTGTTCCGGGAATGCAGCCATTATTGCGAGCTGGTCTCGGGCGCCCATCAGATGCCACGCACTCTCGAGATCGCCATCCGAGAGGCGAGGGCCAAGCGCGGCGTGTCGGTGCTGGTCATCCCCGGTGACGTGGCCCTTCAGCCCGCCGCCGCGCCGGCAGCCAAGCTCGAAGGGTTGCTGTCGTCGGCTCCCGTCGTCACACCGGCCCCGGAGGATCTCGATCGTCTCGCCGCCCTGCTCAACGGCGGCGATCGCATCACGATCCTGTGCGGGGCGGGCTGTGCGGGAGCCCATGACGAGCTGCTGGCCTTGGGCGAGTGCCTGCAGGCACCCATGGTGCACGCGATGCGCGGCAAGGAACATGTGGAGTGGGACAACCCCTACGATGTCGGCATGACCGGGCTGATCGGCTTCTCGTCCGGGTACTACGCCATGAACGATTGCGACGTGCTGCTGATGCTCGGCACCGATTTCCCCTATCGCCAGTTCTACCCGGGCGATGCCGGCGTGCGCATCGCGCAGGTCGACATCCGCGGCGAGAATATCGGCCGCCGCGTCCCGGTCGATGTCGGTGTGGTGGGTGACGTCCGAGCGACCCTGGCGGCGCTGCTGCCGCTTCTCGACCGGAAGAGCGACGGCAAGCATCTCGCCCGGGCGCGGGAGCATTACGCCAAGGCGCGCCGATCGCTGGACGAGCTCGCCGTCGGGACGCCGGGCCGGCGCCCGATCCATCCGCAGCAGGTCGCCAAGGCGATCAGCGACCGGGCGGCGGAGGACGCCGTGTTCACCTGCGATGTGGGCCTGCCTGTGGTCTGGGCGGCGCGCTATCTCACCATGAACGGCAAGCGGCGGCTCCTCGGGTCGTTCTGGCACGGCTCGATGGCGAATGCGATGGCGCAGGGAATCGGGGCTCAAGCGGCCTTCCCCGATCGGCAGGTGATCTCGCTGTCGGGCGACGGCGGCTTTGCCATGCTGATGGGCGACCTCCTCACCCTGGCGCAGAACCGCCTTCCCGTGAAGATCGTGGTGTTCAACAACGGCACGTTGGGATTCGTCGAACTCGAGCAGAAATCCACCGGGTTTCTGGATTTCGGCACGGAACTCCAGAATCCGAACTTCGCCGCCATGGCCGAAGCCGCGGGCATTCGCGGCATCAGGCTAGAAGATCCGGCCGAGGTGGAGGAGGGGATCGCCGCCGCTTTCGCCCATGATGGGCCTGTCCTTGTCGACGCGGTGGTGAACCGGTCGGAACTCGCGATGCCTCCTTCCGTCACCCTCGACATGGCTAAGGGGTTCACCCTCTACATGGTCAAGGCCGTGCTGAGCGGCCGCGCCGACGAGGTCTACGATCTGGCCAAGACGAATCTCTGGCGCTGAGCCCGGATCGTCTCGCCGCGACCATCGTTGGCCTAGCCGGCTCGCCGAGCCTTTGATATGAGGCACCTGAAGGCAGTTCGGCTGTCGCCTGAAGGACTGAGGACCATGGACAAGTTCACCGTGCTGGAAAGCGTCGCGGCGCCGCTGCGGATCATCAATATCGACACCGATATGATCATCCCGAAGCAGTACCTGAAGACGATCAAGCGCACGGGGCTCGGCAAAGGCCTCTTCTCCGAGATGCGCTACCGCGAGGACGGATCGGAGAACCCGGATTTCGTGCTCAACCAGCCGGCCTACCGGAACGCCAAGATCCTGGTGGCAGGCGACAATTTCGGCTGCGGCTCGTCCCGCGAGCATGCCCCCTGGGCGCTGCTCGATTTCGGAATCCGCTGCGTGATCTCCACGAGCTTCGCCGACATCTTCTACAACAACTGCTTCCAGAACGGCATCCTGCCGATCAAGGTCTCAGCCGAAGACCTGGAGAAGCTCTTCGACGACGCGGAGCGCGGCGCCAACGCGACCCTGACCATCGACCTCGAGAACCAGGAGATCCGCGGCCCCGACGGGGGAACGGTCAAGTTCGACATCGATCCGTTCAAGAAGCACTGCATGCTCAACGGCCTCGACGGCATCGGCCTGACCATGGAGAAGGGCGCGGCCATCGACACCTTCGAGAAGAAGCTCTCGGAGCGCGCCTGGGCCTGACCGTTCCCGAACCGCCGGAGCCGCAGCCTCATCCATAAGGACGCGTCGATGACACAGGGCAAGCCACAGGTTCTGAACCGTGCCGACTGGGCGACCCATCCGGATCTGTTCTGGAAAGGCCATATCGAGGGGCACAGGCTGGGCACTGGTGCGACCGTGCTCTTCTATGCCACGGAACAGGTCGGCGTCGGGCCGAAATGGCATGTCCACCCCTATGACGAGATTTTCATCATCCGCGAGGGGCGGGCGCTCTTCACGGTCGGCGACGAGCGCTTCGAATGCGAGGCCGGTCAGGTTGTCTTCGGGCCGGCCGGCATTCCGCACAAGTTCGTTAATCTCGGTCCGGGGCGGCTGGAGACCACCGACATCCATGTCAGCGACCGCTGGATCCAGACCGATCTTCCCGATCCCGACCACGGCTCGGCCTGACCGGGCTCCTGTCCCGTTTCCATAAGATTAACCAAATTCCCTGCAATCTGCCGGGCATGAAGTACCTTCTTGCCCCCACTCTCTTCGTTCTCACCACTCTTGCCATCGGCACGCCGGCGTCGGCTCAGGCCAATTTCGGCTCATGCCTCAACGGCCTGCGCAGCCACGCGGCCGCCAAGGGCATTTCCGGCCAGGCCTTCGACGTCGCGACCCGTGGCGTCACGCCGGATCTGACGATCCTCGACCTCATGAACAATCAGCCCGAGTTCAAGACGCCGATCTGGGACTATCTCTCGGCGCTCGTGGACGAGGAGCGGGTGCAGGACGGCCGCACCGCCATGCGTCAGTGGGGCCAGGCGCTGGCCTCCGCCGAGGCGCGCTTCGGCGTCGACCGGCATGCGATCGCGGGCGTCTGGGGGGTGGAATCGAATTTCGGCAAGGACATCGGCGGACGGCCGCTGATCCAGTCCCTGTCGACGCTCGTCTGCTATGCGCCGCGCCGCAACGAGTATTTCAAGGGCGAGCTGATGGCGACCCTGAAGATCGTGCAGGACGGCGACATCAACCCGGCCAATCTGCGCGGCTCCTGGGCCGGCGCCTTCGGCCATACCCAGTTCATGCCGTCCACCTTCCAGCGGCTTGCCGTCGACGGCGACGGGGATGGTCGCCGCGACATCATGAATTCCGTGCCCGATGCGGTTCACTCGACGGCCAATTTCCTCAAGAAAGCCGGCTGGGTGAACGGCCTGCCCTGGGGCTACGAGGTGCGCCTGCCGGAAAACTTCAATGCCGGCCTGGCCGGGCGCAAGAACAAGAAGCCGCTGGCCACCTGGGCCGCCATGGGCGTGCGCCGCGTCGACGGGCGTCCGCTCTCGGGCAATTATGCCGCCGGCATCATCATCCCGGCCGGCATCAACGGCCCGGCCTTCCTCGTCACCAAGAATTTCGACGCGGTCTATTCCTACAACGCAGCCGAATCCTACGGCCTGGCCATCGCGCTGCTCGGGGACCGGCTGAAGGGCCTGCCCGGCATCCAGACCGCCTGGCCCACCGACGATCCGCCGCTCTCCCGCGCCCAGCGCCGCGAGCTGCAGCAGCTCCTGACCGCTCGCGGCTACGATGTGGGCGAGCCGGACGGCAAGATCGGGGCCAAGACCCGCGAGGCCATCAAGGACGTGGAGCGCCGCATCGGCCTCGAGCCGCGTGGCCGGCCCGGCGGCAAGGTGCTGGAAGCGCTGCGGGGGTAAGCCCCTGCGCAATCGCCGCTATCGGCCAGTTGCAGTGGCGGTGAGTTTGGAGTTGTACTGGCTCCATGCTCATCGCCCTTCTGACCGACATCCACGGCAATCGGGAGGCCCTGTCGGCCTGCCTCGCCCATGCGCGCCTGCTTCACGCGGATCGCCTGATCTTTCTCGGCGATTATGTGGGTTACGGCGCCGATCCGGCCTGGGTGGTCGATACGGTCCGGGGGCTCGTGGATCAGGGCGCCGTGGCGTTGCTCGGCAACCACGACGCGGCGATCGACGGCTCGGACGAGGACATGAACAGCGTGGCCCAGGAGGCGATCCGCTGGACCCGCAATCAGCTCGGGCTCGAACAGCGGCGGTTTCTGGCGGACCTTCCCCTCACCCATGAGGAGGGAAGCGTCCTCTACGTCCATGCCAATGGGTATGCCCCCCGTACCTGGGACTACATGGCGGGTCCCATGGAGGCGATCCGGCATTTCAGCCGCGTGGATGCGCACATCACCTTCTGCGGCCATGTGCATGTGCCCATGCTCTACCACATGAGCACGACCGCCAAGGTCGGCACCTTCTCGCCGGTGGCCAACAACGACATTCCGCTCCTGCCCACGCGCACCTGGCTGGCGGTGATCGGCGCGGTCGGCCAGCCGCGGGACGGGGTCGCGGCGGCGAACTACGCCGTATTCGACACCGTGCGCCAGACCCTGCGCTATCTGCGCGTGCCCTATGACACGGCCGCGGCCGCCCGGAAGGTGCGGGAGGCGGGCCTGCCGGAAAAGCTGGCCCAACGCCTCGAACAGGGCCGCTGACGGATGCGCTGGCGTCTGAGCCCCGGCATGGGGATCGACAGTTTCACGCTCCAGGAGAACCTGGGGACGGGCGGCATGGCGCAGCTCTGGGCGGTCGCTCGTGAAGGCGATCCGACACCGCTGATCATGAAGATCCCGATGCTGATCGACAGCGACGATCCGCTGCCCATCGTGTGCTTCGAGACCGAGCAGATGATCATGCCGCGCCTGACGGGCCCCCACGTGCCCCGTTTCGTCGCGACGGGTCCGCTCGATCCCATGCCCTACATCGTCATGGAGCGGATCCCCGGGGAATCCCTGAAGGCGCGGCTCGACAGGGTGCCTCTGCCCTGGCCCGAGGTCGTCGCGATCGGCGCGAAGGTGGCGCATGCCCTGCACGACCTGCATCTCCAGCACGTCATCCATCTCGACATCAAGCCGAGCAACGTGATGATCCGCGCGACCGGCGAGGCCGTTCTCATCGATTACGGCTTCGCCCGGCACGAGCGCCTGCCCGATCTTCTGGCCGAGGAATTTCGCGAGCCGTTCGGAACCACCCCCTACATGGCGCCGGAGCAGGTGCTGCAGGACCGGGCCGATCCGCGCAGCGATCTCTTCGCGCTAGGCGTGATGCTGTACTTCTTCGTCACGGGCAAGCGCCCCTTCGGCAATCCGCGCGGCGGCCAGATCCGCCGCCGCCTGTGGCGCGATCCGGTGCCGCCGCGGGCGCTCAATCCCGATTGTCCGCCCTGGCTGCAGGAGATCATCCTGCGCTGCCTGGAGGTCGATCCGGACGACCGCTACGCCACGGCGGCCCAGCTCGCCCTGGACCTGGAGAACCCGGACCAGGTCCGGCTCACCGGGAGGGCCGAACGCCTGGAGCGCGACAGCGGGGTGAAGACCTTTCGGCGCTGGCTCAAGGCCCGCAAGGCGCAACCCCTCGAGACGCCCAACATCGCCGGACAGCTGTCCCGCGCGCCCATCGTGCTGGCCGCCGTCGATCTGTCGCCGGGCAGCGAGGACCTCGCCGACGCGCTTCGCATGATGATCGGCCGCATTCTCTCCATTGAGGGCGAGGCGCGCATTGCCTGCGTGAACATCCTGAAGACCTCGCGCATCGCCGTCGACATCCTGGAGGACGAGGAGGGCAGGAGCCTCCATGTCCAGCGTCTCGTCCAGCTCCGGCACTGGGGCGCCGCGCTCGATATCCCCAAGGAGCGGATCACCTACAGCGTGCTGGAGGCGCCCGATCCGGCTGCGGCACTCGTCGATTACGCCCGCCACAACAATGTCGACCATATCGTGATCGGCGCGCGCGCCTCGTCGGCCCTGCGCCGCTACCTGGGCAGCGTCTCGTCCCGTGTCGTTGCGGAAGCGCCCTGCTCGGTGACGGTGGTCAGGACCCCGAGGGACCGGCGCGCGGAGAACGGCTGAACGGTCTCCGCCTAACGGCCAACACGACAAATGCTTGCCAAGGCGCGCATTCGGTCCTTTAAGGGCCCTGCATCGATCACGACAGAACAGGGATCATCCCATGGCAACGCACAAGCTTCTCCTTCTCCCCGGCGACGGCATCGGCCCGGAGGTCATGCGCGAGGTCGAGAAGATCGTGGGCTGGTTCCGCAAGCGTGGGCTGGGATTCGAGACCGAGACGGACCTCGTCGGCGGCTCGGCCTATGATGCCCACGGCGCGGCGATCTCGGAAGCCGCCATGGATCGCGCTCAACAGGCCGACGCGGTGCTCTTCGGCGCGGTCGGCGGGCCGAAATGGGACAGCGTGCCCTACGCCGTACGCCCGGAGGCGGGCCTGCTGCGTCTGCGCAAGGATCTCGGGCTCTTCGCCAACCTGCGCCCCGCCATCTGCTATCCGGCCCTGGCGGATGCCTCCTCGCTCAAGCGCGAGGTGGTGGAAGGCCTCGACATCATGATCGTGCGCGAGCTTACCGGCGGCGTCTATTTCGGCGAGCCGAAGGAGATCGTGACCCTGGAGGACGGCTCCCAGCGCGCCGTCGACACGCAGCTCTATCACACGCACGAGGTGGAGCGCATCGCGCGGGTCGCCTTCGATCTCGCCAGGAAGCGCCGCAACAAGGTCTCCTCGGCCGAGAAGATGAACGTGATGAAGACCGGCGTGTTCTGGCGCCAGGTCGTCACCCGCATCCACAAGGGGGAGTTCTCCGACGTGGAGCTCGAGCACGTCCTTGCCGACAACTGCGCCATGCAGCTGGTGCGCTGGCCGAAGCAGTTCGACGTGATCGTCACCGACAACCTGTTCGGCGATATCCTGTCGGACATCGCCGCCATGCTCACCGGCTCGCTGGGCATGCTCCCGTCCGCGTCCCTCGGCGCCGAGGATCCGACCACCGGCCGGCGCAAGGCGCTCTACGAGCCGGTGCACGGCTCCGCGCCGGACATCGCCGGCAAGGGTCTTGCAAACCCCATCGCCATGATCGGCTCCTTCGGCATGGCCCTGCGCTATTCCTTCGGCCTCCTCGACGAGGCGGATCGTCTCGACAAAGCCATCGCCAACGTGCTCGCTTCCGGCACCCGCACCAAGGACATCGCGGCTCCCGGCATGAACGCGGTCGGCACGCAGGATGTGGGCGACGCCATCGTCAAGGAACTGGAAGCCCAGTCCTAACGGCAAAAGCCCCGGGTGCTGCCCGGGGCTTTCCGTTCCAAGGGCGATTTACCGGATCGAGCCCGTCGCCTCCACGTCCGGAACGCCGAACATGGGGAATGGATTGCGCGCACCGACGAAGGGTCCGCCGATCGGATCGGGGAGCGATCCCTCGCCGAAGCGGTCGCGCTGGAAGCCCCAGGGCGGGTTCGCCACGGAGGAGATCATCGGCGCCGTGACATAGCGGTTCATCGAGCCGACCGGCGCCACCGGGCCCGGGTCGAGGAAGCTGCGGGGCTGGACGCGGAGAACGAGGGGGCGGTCCTGGGCCTGTGCGTCCGCCACCACCGAGACGGATGCGAGCGCAGCCAAAGATGCTAGACCCAACAATGCGAAGCGGCGCATGGGTTAACCTCCAAGAACGGCGCCCAGCCCTTGTGCTGCGCGCGACCATCATGTGCGATGATGTCAAAACAAGGCGGCCCCCCTTAAAATGGTTCCGTCGAAGCGTGACATTCCGCACGCGGTGAGAAGGACAGCAGCCGATGCAGGACAGGAAGGCCGGCTTCGATCTCTCGGACAAGGAAGGCTTGAGCCTGCTGAGCGGTACCCCGCTGGTGGCCGAGACGCCGGAAGAGTGTCTCGACGACGAGACCACCCCGGTCTCGCGCTTCTTCATCCGCAACAACGGATTGCTGCCCCGGCCGGCACGAGACGCCGAGGCCTGGACCTTCACCATCGACGGCGAGGTCGAGCGTCCGCTCCGGCTGACGGTCGCGGAGCTGAAGAGCCGCTTCCCGCACAAGACTTTCCGCATGGTGCTCGAATGTGGCGGCAATGGCCGGTCCTTCTTCGAGCCTGAAGCGGACGGCAATCCCTGGACCCATGGCGGTGTCGGCTGCGCGGAATGGACCGGCGTCTCGCTCGCCGACGTCCTGCGCGCGGCCGGTCTCAAGGACACGGCGCTCTTTACGGGGCATTTCGGCGCCGATCCGGACAAGCAGGGAAGCCATGAACGGCAGGCCATGTCCCGCGGCATGCCGATCGCCAAGGCTCTGGAGGAGCACACCCTGCTCGTCTGGGCCATGAACGGCGAGCCGCTGCCGTTCATCCATGGCGGCCCCTTGCGCCTCGTCGTGCCGGGCTGGCCGGGTTCCTTGAGCCAGAAATGGCTCACGCGGATCTGGATCCGCGACCGGGAGCACGACGGGCCGGGGATGACCGGGCTGTCCTACCGCCTGCCCGTCCGTCCTCTCCCGCCTGGCTCCGACGGACAGGGCATCGAGACCCGGATCCTCGAGTCGATGCCCGTGCGCAGCATCGTCACGGCGCCGGCCGACGGCAGCCGCTATCCTGAAGGCACGCGCTCCATCGTGGTCCGGGGCGCCGCCTGGGCCGGGGACGACACGGTCGCGCGGGTCGAGGTCACCCTGGATGGCGGTGCGACCTGGCAGGAGGCTGCCATGGCGCTCCCGCGCAACCGCTACGACTGGGTGCGCTGGCGCGTGCTCCTGCCGGTGCCGAGCGACGGCTACTACGAGCTCTTCGCCCGGGCGACGGATTCCCAAGGCCGGGCCCAGCCATTCCGGGCGGCCAACTGGAATCCGAACGGCTACGGCTGCAACGTCATGCACCGGGTGGCGGTTACGGTCGGGCCGGAGGTCTGACCGTCGCCGCGGCGGAGCGGGCGCTCGGCGCGCAGGAATCCGTGCGGTTGCGCTCGGCCTGGGCGAAGATCGCCTTGAGGGACGGATTGGCGCTCCCTGATAGGGCAATGCCGTCGATGAAGCAGGCGAGCTGCGCCGCGTCGGGAGCGGCGGAGCCGCAGAGCCAGCCCTGGAAGCCGAACTCGGCGGCTGGATCCGAGAAGCGGAAGGCCTGGCAGGCCTGCTCGCCCTTGTTCGCCAGGGTCATGGGAGCGGCTTCCACGGCGCCGAATTTCGTCGCGACCACCTGGCTCTGGCCCTGATGCGCCACCGCGAGACCCGACCGGGCTGCCCGCCGGACCGTCTCGATATAGAAGCTCCCGGCAAGCTCGGTCGGCCCCTGGACGAGAGCAAGCTGCGCATACCGGAAGTCGCCGAAGCGCCCGAGGGTCAGGGTGTCTTCCCGGGCTCCGTTCGCGTGCTCGCGCGCCTCCGACGCGACGGGGCCGGAGGTGCTCGCCAGCGCATAGACGGACGGTGACGGCAGTGCTTTCCAGGCCGGGGCCGGGGCGACCAGAACCGAGGACGGCACCGCTCCCTGGCGCTCGGCCGGCCGCGTGCTCTGCTCTTGCTCGAGGGCAAAATAGACGAGACCCGCGATGCTGCAGGTCGAGATCAGGATCATCCGCAGCCAGGGCAGGGGCTTTCGACGCAGCCGACGAGCCGGGCGGTCGTCGACCCACTCGGCGACGTCGTCCTCGTCCCATTCGGCAGAAACCGCCCGCGGCATTGCTTTAACCGATCAACCCTGCTGATCCCCTCATCAACATGTTCTACCGTGACACTGGCCAGGATTCGAAAGCTTTTGCTAAGCAAGGTAAATCAAAGCTTAACGGACCGAGCGCCCCATGCCCCAGATCGTCGTCCGCCCCGCCACGCTGGAGGATGCCGCCGATGTCGCCGCCCTCGTCCGGGCCTTGGACCTCCATTATGCCGGCCCCGACGTCGCTCAGCCTCTCGGGCCGACCCTGGCCATGGTCGAGCGCTCCATGCGGGAGGCGGAAGGCACGCGCTATGCCCTGGCCTTCCAGGACGGACGCGCCGTCGGCCTCGCCTGCTTCGCAGTACTGCGGCCCGGCTTCAGGCTCACGGGCCTCCTCTTCGTCAAGGAGCTTTTCGTCGAGAGCCATGTGCGGGGGCGGGCGGTGGGCCTCGCGCTCATGCGCTGGCTCGCCGAGCATGCCCGAAGCCTGGGCCTCACCCGAATCGACCTCACGACCGATGGCACCAACACGGGGGCGCAGGCGTTCTACGAACGCCTCGGAGCCGAGCGGATGAACAAGGTCTTCTACCGGTTCAACCTCTCGACCGATGTGCTGGTGGACGAATGAACGCGTGGCGCAACCAAGGAAACGCTTGACGAAAGCGTGACTTTGGTGTGTTGCTGACGGCGTATCGAAGCCTCGAGCAGGCTTTTGGATGGACGATGGCAATGGCGATGCTCACCCTGACGACGAGCAAAACGAAAACCGCCACGACGACCGTGAAAACCACGGTCGAATAAGCCTCGTCGTCCCCGGTCCTCTCTCCCGTCGGGGCGAGAGGCAGCACCCGAACAGGGTTTTCACACTTCCGGGGAGAGTCACAACAGGAGAAGATCAATGGGTTTCAAGATCGCCGTCGTCGGTGCGACCGGCAATGTGGGCCGCGAGATGCTGAGCATCCTGGCCGAGCGGGCCTTCCCGGCCGACGAGGTGGTGGCGCTGGCCTCCCGCCGCAGCCAAGGGTCGGAGGTCTCCTACGGCGACAGGACGCTCAAGACGAAGGCCCTGGACACCTACGATTTCTCCGACGTCGATCTGTGCCTCATGTCGGCCGGCGGCGAGGTCTCCAAGGAATGGTCGCCCAAGATCGCCGCTCAGGGCGCGGTCGTGATCGACAACTCCTCGGCCTGGCGCTACGACCCGGAGGTGCCCCTGGTGGTGCCGGAGGTGAACGCCGAGGCGCTCCGCGACATGAAGAAGGGCATCATCGCCAACCCGAACTGCTCCACGGCCCAGCTTGTCGTGGCCCTCAAGCCGCTCCATGACGCCGCCACCATCAAGCGCGTTGTGGTGGCCACCTACCAGTCGGTCTCCGGCGCCGGCAAGGATGGCATGGACGAGCTCGACCGCCAGACCAAGGCGCTCTACTCGCTCCAGGACGTGCAGGAGAAGAAGTTCCCCAAGCGCATCGCCTTCAACCTCATCCCCCACATCGACGTGTTCATGGAGGACGGGTACACGAAGGAAGAGTGGAAGATGACGGCCGAGACCAAGAAGATTCTCGACCCGAAGATCAAGCTTACGGCCACCTGCGTGCGCGTGCCGGTCTTCATCAGCCATTCGGAGGCCGTGAACGTGGAGTTCGAGAAGCCGATCACGGCCGACGAGGCGCGCGACATCCTGCGGGCCGCGCCCGGCATCATGGTGGTCGATAAGCGCGAGCCCGGCGGCTACATCACGCCCCACGAGGCAGCCGGCGAGGACGCCACCTACATCTCCCGCATCCGCGAGGACATCACGGTGGAGAACGGCCTGTCCTTCTGGTGCGTGTCCGACAACCTGCGCAAGGGCGCGGCGCTCAATGCGGTGCAGATCGCCGAAGCCATGGCCAATCGCGGCCTGCTGAAGCCGAAGAAGCAGGCGGCCTGACGGCCGGCAGGACGTAAAGCGTCCGGTCTTTGACCCATGAAAGCCAAGAGCCGCTGTCGTACCCGACAGCGGCTCTTTTCACATCGGCGGCGTCTTCGATCAGATGATGAAGAAATCGGTATGATCGAGGGCCCCGCCCATCTTCCTCGCATTGGGTTCGTAGTTGACCGTCGCGATCTCGATGGCGGCCTTGCGGCCGCTGCCGTCGGCATCGAAGAGGATCTGCGCCTTCTTGGTTCCGATCTTCTTGATGATGATGTGGTCGTTTCCGTCCTTGGCGCTGCCCGAGGCGACATAAGCCTTGCCGATCTTCTGGGCCTTCAGATCATTGCCCTTCTTGTCCAGGCTCGTGAACGCTTTGGTTTTGAACACGTCGCCGTCGAGCCAGATGGCATCCTTCTTGTGCTCGAAGCCGTAGACGATGTCCTTGTGCTTGTTCGCTTCCGCCTTCTTGTTCTTCAGGTCGGTGTCGAACAGGAAGACGTCGGCATCCTTCAGGCCCTTGGTGGCGCTGGTGCTGCCGTAGAGCTTGTCCTTGCCGGCACCGCCCGAGAGGGTGTCGCCGTCTCCATCGCCCTTGAGGATGTCGGCGCCCGCTCCACCGACGAGACGGTCGTTCCCGAGTCCGCCCGAGAGCGTGTCGGCCAGCGCACCGCCGTAGAACACGTCACTGGCGCTTGAGCCGGCGGTGAATTCCGGATTCCAATCGACCAACCCGATGGCGATGTCCTTGACGAAGGAGGCTCCGGCGCTGTCGGTCACCCGCACCTTGATATTGTGCGCGGCCGCCTGCTCCCAATCGAGCAGGAATCCGTTGTCCACCACGAGATCGCGGCCGTTGACGATCTTGAAGCGGCCGCCGGCGGTGTCGACGAGTTCGTAGGTGAAGGTCTCGCCCGGATCCTCGTCGGCGGCGCCCAGGCTGCCCACGAAATCGCCGGCCGCCGACAGCTCGCGGACGCTCTTGTTCGTCAGGGTGATGTCGGTCGGCCCGTGATTGACCGGCCTGATCGTCAGTTCCACCCGCTCGGTGACGGTGAAGGCCGCGTTGCCCTGATCCGTGATCTTGACGAAGACCGGAAGGACCGTGGGGCCGGACACGTCGCGCAGCCCGCCGGCGCCCACCTTCACATTGCCGCCGGCATCGACCGAGAACTCGCTGCCCGTATAGGCGCTGCCATCGGCGTTCACGAGG
>JAESFT010000431.1_pt1 | contig 26490 bp, 23 predicted proteins | sample 9269451 | NCBI WGS metagenome assembly JAESFT01 (sample SAMN14502557, study PRJNA617106) | algae metagenome | isolation source: Scytonema hyalinum WJT4-NPBG1 and co-occurring heterotrophs from well... | place: USA: Mojave Desert, Joshua Tree National Park, California | collected 2006-05-25
CATTCTTTCCTCAAGCAATTCGATCGCCGCATCGGCGACCCGGGCCGGAGCCACGTTCGCCAGGCAGGCGTGATGCCCTTCAGGGCAGACGCTTTTGTAACAGTTGCGGCAGGGCACATCATGGAACAGTACCCTGCTCGGAACTTGCCAGGGGGTGTGTTGCGGATTGGTAAGTGCATACAGATCCACCACCGGTGTGCCGACTGCCGCGCCGATGTGGGCAGGGCCGGTATTGTTGGCCACCAGAACGGGCGCCATTGAAATCAGCGCAGCCAGCTCGCCCAGGCCGAGTTTGCCTGCGAGCGATATGGCAAGCGGGATGCCGTCCCGTATCTCATCGACGAGCATGCTCTCCTGCTGGCTGCCGGTAAAGACGAGCGGGCAGGCCAGCCGTTCCGCGAGCAGTTGTGCAACCTCGCGCCAGCGTTGCGGCGGATAGCGCCGTGACGGCGCGGTCGCGCCGGGGTGTAACACGATCCACGGCCGGTCACCGTCGATACCCAGCGATTCCAGGCGATGGCATACCGCTGCCAGGTCGTCCGGCGGAATCTGCATCGACAGGCGTTCGTCCTCGGTCCGGCAACCGGCTTTTTCCACCAGATCGAGCTGGCGGCGAACTTCATGCCGCACCTGAAGATGCGGTTCGGGATCGGGTATCCAGTCGGTCAGCAATTGATAGGGATTCTCGCGGCAATGCGCCAGCCGCAGCGGAATGCCCGCGAGATAGCACAGCATCGCAGCGGGCAGGGCGCTCTGGCTATAGGTGGTGAAGATGACGGCCCCGTCAAAGCCGCCGGCGCGCAGGGTCCGGGCCATGGCAAGATCGACGTCGGGCGGATGCGGCGAGCTGCTTTTCAGCCACGGCGCAGGATAGCTGATCACCGCGTCCACGTCGGCGATGTAGCGCGCCACGGCCGCACCACCGGGCGAGGTCATCAGCGTGATGCGGCGACCGGGACGGGACCGCTTCAGCGCCCTGATCGCCGGCGTCATCATCAATACATCGCCGAGATAGTCGAGCCGGATGCACAGCAGGTTGCCGGCATCCCGCCATCCGGCCGCCGTCATGGGCGAGCCGCCTCGCTGCCAATGCTGCCGTTCGCAGGAAGGGGCGCAACCATGCCGTCGATGGCGTCGACGCCGTTCTCCAGCGGCAGACGGCCATAAGACTCTATTGCCCGCGCCGCCGCGTACAGGTTGGGCACCGTCAGGTCCGGCTTGCGCTGGGGCGACATTTTCCATTCGGTTTCATTGCCGTTGTCGATCAGCACGGTGCGGCAACCCGCACGCTGGCCGGCTTCGACATCATCGAGAATATCGCCGATCATCCATGATTGATGGAGGTCGATGCCATGCTCGTTCGCAGCCCTGGTCAGCATGCCGGGCATCGGCTTGCGGCAGGTGCAGGCGACGGTGTAGCGGTTGATCACGCCTTGCGGACTGTGCGGGCAATAGTAGAAGCCGTCGAGCCTGACGCCGTACTGCGCGAGCAGTTCACCGAGTCGCCGTTCGACCGGACCGAGCGCCGACTCGGTGAAGATGCCCTTGGCAATGCCGGCCTGGTTGCTGACGACAAATAGTTTGTACCCCATCTGCTGGAACAGTTGCAGGGCGGGGCCGGCGAGCCAGGTGAGTTCAATGAGATGCGGATTGACGTTGTAGGGGACGTTTTCTACGAGGGTGCCGTCCTTGTCGAGGAAAATTGCTTGCATGATGGGTGGTGGTGTTGGTTTGGAAATCTTTGGTGCCGGCGTGTCTGGTTGCTTGTCCTGGCGAGAAGACGGGCTTCTGCGGCTGGCGCTGTTGCGATGATGTAATTGCGTTCAGGCATGGCGTGCAAACACACTCTGTTAGTTGAAACCTTAACGTTTCCTCTTGGCGGCATGTTCATAAATCGCAAACACTTCTTCGGAATAATCTCTTTGCTTTTTTCGGCGCTGTATCTGCGACACGGCACTGGAGTTAGTAGCAGTAACCGCGTCGCCGTCATTTCCGCGAAGGGTTTTGCAAGGGTTTCGGACAGCATGCTGCCCGCCTGCGTAACGGTACGCGCTTGCAAGCGCGTACCGCTTCGCCCGGGAAAGTACGGGCCAAGCAGGGAAGCGAAATATACTCGCCTTCGCTCAGACAGATTTCGTTTCTTATCCGTCCGGCCTGTACTTTTCCTGCAGCACCATGCGGAATTCAACTGCCACAGCCTCTTTGTGCGCACATAACTTGGCTTATCTAGTCAGGTGGCTTTTTCGTAAGCGCAAGTTTGTAAGCATGCTTCATCTCATCACGGCCACGACGTTTCCTGCATCGGCAGCACCATGATTTCCGGAATCACCGTCTGTTCCGGCATTGTCAGCACCGACTTCACGGCCTTCGCCACATTCATCGGGTCCTGCAATGTCGACACGTCGATGTCCGGGAAGCGGTCGAGCAGGAAGGGGGTGCGCATGCCACCGGCCAGTACCGCGGTCACCTTGATTTTCTGCGGACGCAGTTCCGCGTGCAGTGCGTGCGACAGTCCGAGCACGCCATATTTGCTGGCGTGATAGGCCGAGGCGTTCGGCCAGGCGCGCTTGGCGGCGGTGGAGGCGATGTTGATGATCTGGCCGCTGGTCTGGCGCAGGTGCGGTACGGCAAATTTTGATAGCAGGAAGGGGCCGAAGAGGTTGGTGCGCATTACCCTGTCCCAGTCGGCAATGTCGACCTCGTCCAGGGAGCAGGTAACGTCGGTGCCGGCATTGTTGATCAGGACGTCCAGCTTGCCGAACTGCTTCACCGTGTCTTCAATTGCCTTCCGTGCCTGTTCCGGATCGCTGACATCGAATGCGATGGCTTGGGTGCGCAGCAGGTCCGCCACGCGGAATGCCTTGTCGTGGTTGATGTCGCCCACCATGACTTGCGCACCCGCTTCCGTGAGTACATGCGAAAGCGCGGCGCCGAGGCCGCTGGCGCCGCCCGTGACGAGGATGACCTTGCCGGACAGTTCCTGGCTTGTGGAAGGTGTGGATGCAGTCGTGTCGCTCAATTAAATCTCCAAGGAAGTAAATGCTGAAGTGCCAAAAAACAGGCGGGGCCGCAGGGCGTCACGAGCCCAGGCTCATCTCGCCGGCCGCCGCGCGTAACGGTTCTGTGAACAGTGTTTCGGGTTCGATCGCGTTTTCGTAGACATCGGCGATCTGGGTTGCCACATGACGCCAGGTGAATTGCTGATACGCGCGCCGCATGCCGGCCCAGCCGAGGCGCTGGCCCAGTTGCGGCTGCTGCTGCAGCAAGGCCAGCCGCGCGGCCAGTGCATGGGCATCGTTGGGTGGTACGAGATAGCCTGTTTCGCCGTCCACCACGGTGGTCTTGATGCCGCCGACCGCGGTCCCGATGACCGGTGTGCCGCATGCCATGGCTTCCAGCGGCGTAATGCCGAACGGTTCGTACCAGGGCGTGGTAACGAAAACGTCGGCGGCGTTGTAGTAGTAGCGCAATTGATCGCGCCCCCGCTTGCCGGTGAACTGCACGGAGTCTTCGATGCGCAGCGAATCGGCCAGCGCCATCAGCCGACCAAGCTCGGGCGTGGCTACCGGGTCCGGCTTTTCGCCGTCGCCGCCGACGATCAGCAGGCGGGACCGGATGCCATGCTCATGACGCAGCACGGCTGCGGCACGTATCACGTTATCGATGCCCTTGCGCGGCACGATGCGGCCAAGCTGCAGGATGATGAAATCATCGCGCGGCAAGCCGAGTTGCTGACGGGTGTCGGTGCTCAGCGGTCCGAATTCATCCGGATCGAAACCGCATGGCACGACATCGATCCGGTCGCGGGGCGCGTTATAAAGCTGCTCCATGTCCTGCAGGTCCTGCGGGCATTCCGCGACGATCCGGTCGGCATCTTGCATCAGTTGCTCTTCAATGGCGAAGCGGATGTCCGGAAACGCATCGGCCTGGCCCTGCGACAGGCGCCGTACTTTTCCCAATGCATGAAAGGTCATGACAAACGGTATGCCCAGCATTTTCTTGATCTGCTGCGCCACCATGCCCGACATGAAGAAATTGGCGTGCACGAGGTCATAAGGCACTTTTTGCCTGCGTGCAAACCGGATCATGAATCGCCCGAATTGTTCGATGTAGGGAAGCATCGCTTCCTTTGGGATGAAGCGCGCCGGACCGGCGGGAACATGGATGACGCGCACGTTCGGCATCCATTCAGTCACTTGTTCCTGTGCTTCATCATCGCGCCGTGTAAAGACATCCACCAGGTAGCCAAGACGCGCAAGATGCTTTGCAAGCTGTGCCACATAGACATTCTGGCCGCCGCTATCGACGCTGCCGATGCAAGCCAGCGGCGAGGCATGCTCGCTGATTAGGGCAATTTTTCGCATGATTATAGGAATTGTTGATGGCTTGGAAGAGCTGCCTTGTGCTTAAAGCAAGGCATGTACCTACCCTTCATGCAGTGCAATAAACCGTTGAAAAGACATGCTGCGCGAGAGGAACGAACCGGCGGTTTTTCAGCCGCGGAAAACCATGCGTAATTACTACAGAAGCCTGTAAAAACTACGACAGTTCGTCGTGCCGGCCGGAAGGGTTAATGACGATAATGAAAAACACGTGCGCTGCTGCGGTGCATTGGTGCGATTTGTGGCACGTAAAGTGCATAAACGAAATTTCAAGACTCAACTTTCTCATCCGGATGTTTTTCGGAACATCGGATATTTACAGAAAAGGAGATACCAATGCGAACCAAATTCCTGAAGGCCGCTTTGATCGGAAGCTCCATGCTCACGCTGGTTGCTTGCGGTTCCACGAACGGGCCGGGTGAATCGATTCCCGTGACGACCACGGCAGGCACCACTAGCAGCGCGTCGGGTTACGGTGTCGTGCAGTCCATCGACATGGTGCAGCGTGAAGGGAGCTCCGGCGGCATTGGCCTGGGCACCGTCGGCGGCGCGGTGGTCGGCGGCGTGCTCGGCAACCAGGTCGGTGGCGGCACAGGCAGAAAGGCCGCCACCGTGGCCGGCGCAATCGGCGGCGGACTGATCGGTAACCGCATGGAGAACAATCCCCGCGGAAATGACCAGGCATACCGTATTTCCGTGCGCATGGATAACGGCGCGATGCAGACCCTCATGCAGGACACGCCACCTGTCGTTCAGATCGGTGAGCGGGTGCGTGTCGCGGAAGGCGTGATTGTAGAGCGACTCCGCTGATTGGCCGTTTCCTTCGTCTGTGGAGCGACGCAGACGATGAGGGCGGCTGATGTGCTGTTGTCGATGTGAACCTCTTCATTGCGAAACCATGTGATGGAGGAAGATGCGTTGTGACGCTGATGCGCGGCGCCATGCCATGAGGTTTCGCTGCACGGTTCCCGGGTCCTGTTCTATAGCGGGTTGGATTGACGTGGGACAGTGCATCGTGAGAGTACGCGATGCTCATGGATGGCATGCGATTGCCCGATCTCACTATCGTCGCGTCCAAACTTTCCCTGCCGGTTGTCTTGAAAGAAGGAAGAAATCCAGCCGGGCATTGATGCTGAGTAGCCTGCAAAGCCGGCGCGCTGGTTTCGCGTCCCCCACCTTTTCAAAAATATTACTTTGATAAATGGGCATGGATGTTGCGTTTGCGGGAAGTGAATCGAGGGGCGAGGCCTGGATTTCTTTCATTTTCTTTTTATCCGAGAGCATCGATATGGCAAGCAACTATCCTCCGGGAAGCGGGACAGGGAATGGCGTGGTCGAGCATGAAGTAGTCAATACGACCATCCATTCACGCCGTCCGCTGTTTCCGGCCATACGTTGGGGAGCGGTGCTGGCCGGCGTCGCAGTCGGTATTTCCATTCAACTTGCGCTCACGTTATTGGGTATTGCGACCGGGCTTTCGAACGCCGATGTCACCCAGGGCGAAACGCTTGGTGTCGGGCCGCTGCTCTGGGCGGGGTTCAGCATGCTGGTCGCTGCGTTCGTCGGTGGCTATGTTGCGGCTCGCATGTCGGGCCTGAAGCGCAAGGCCGACGGCGTATTGCATGGTGCCGTATCCTGGGCAGTAACGACCATCATCTTCGCCATGCTGGCGACCTCCATCGGCGGCACGCTGATGAGCGGCGTGTTTTCGAACGTGAGCCAGCTGGCGCAAAACACCGCACAGGCCGGCGGCCGTTCGCCGATCGGCGCTGCGATCCAAAGCCAGCTCGGCAATATGGATGCCGAATCGCTGCAACGCTTCCAGCGCGCCATCCAGGCCGGTCAGCGCGAACAGGCGGTGCAGCAACTTACCAATACCATGGGCATGGATAAAACCAGGGCCGGTGCGATCGTCGACCAGGCGCTGATTCTGTCCGGATCGCCGGAGCGCGCTTCACCGCAAGGCCGAGCGACGACGGAAGCCGCGATGCAGAATGCCGGACGCGCCGCGTGGGCGATCTTTCTTACCGTCGCCCTGGCACTGGCAATCGGTATCGGCGGCGGCGCCCTCGGCGCACGCGGCTCGCGTCGCGTGAGCTGGACCAGTTCTGACGGAGCGCGCACAGTTTAGGGACTTCCCGGAGACGGTCGCGCAAGGGGTGTTGGCTTGCCCGAGGTGCAGTCAGTGTCCGAAAAGTTTGTGTCATTGCATTTTTTGATGGAGCAGTCATGCCAGTATCGATGGGCAGGCAGACCCGGAACAGCGCGCGGCCGACTCGCTTCGTGCGCCTGTCAGTACGTGAATCCCGCGCCGCGGACATGTTGTACAACTGCCCGGTCGTTACCGCCGAAGGGGAGATCATCGGCGAGGTATCGCAGTTGCTGGTCGATGTGCGTACGAGGCAGCTGCGCTATGTGATCCTGTCCCGCGGAGATAACGGCGGGGCGGAGATCGTCCTGCCGTGGAAATCCCTGTACTTTGATTCGGCGACGGCAAGACTGGTGTTTCACTCGCTTGCCTGAAAGGCCGCCGGCTTTCGGTCACGCGCTCAGGAACAGCCCCTTCTTGCGTGCCTCGGCCGCGCCGGCCTTGGCGATGGCGCGCACGCACATGGCAACGGTGCCGGCAAATGCCTCGTCATACCAGGGATTGGCGCCGCTGACGCCGACCACGATACCGTCCACCACCGCGCTGCCCCAAAGTACGGTATCGCCTGCTGCCAGCAGATGCGGCTGCAGTTCCTGCACGAGGTGGCTGTCGAGGCCGGTGCGCCAGGCTACTTTCGCCTTGGCCCGCGCAAATCCCGCATAATCGGCATCCCATTTTTCCCGGTCGCCGACCGCATGTTCGTACAGGATTGCTTCCTCGAATGAACAGACTGACGGCGTGCGCAGCGGATCCATGACGACAATGTAAAGGAAGCCGCTTTCGCCGACTTCCTTATGCTTCATGGCCTCATGAATCAGCGGCAGGCTCATCTGCACTGCCTTTTCCGCAGCGGCGCGGTCGATCAGGAAACTTCCGGATGGTTTCATATTGATTACGCTGGTAAGAGATGGGTTGAAAAAGGGTTGATAGTGTGGCTTGTTCATGCGGCGAATGGATTGCGACGCCACAAGGAATGCGGCGTCGGCGTGTCTTATTGCGTCACCAGGCGGAAGGCGGCATCCCAATCGTCGGCGAAGCGCCGGATGCCGAAACGTTCCAGCGCATACCGCCGTCCGTTGTCGCCCAGCGCGCGCGCTTCCCGCGGATCGGCCAGCAGCCGGTGCATGTGCTCGATCAGCTTGTCGATATCGGTATCCGCATAGCCAGATACGCCATTGTCGATGACGGTTGCCATCTCGGTGGTTGCCAGCGCCACGACCGGCAACCCGACCATCATGGCTTCGATCACGGCGAGGCCGAGGCTGGTATAACGGATCGGATTGAAGAAGAAGCGGTATTGCGCCATGAATGCCGGTAACTGCGCATGCAGCACTTCGCCGACGCCGCCGGGCATTTCATCGGCGCCCATGCCGGCCAGTTCCAGCGGTACCTTTTCATGCACCCGTCGATACACATCTCCGCCGAGACGGCGGCCACGGCGCGCAAGGTGATTCACCACCGCCAGTCCGCGGGGGCGGCCGCCGTCATAGCGGGCATCGTCCGGCACGACGACCCCGTGTTCGATGATGCGTGTCGGCGTGCGGCGGTTATCCCACATCAGCGCGTTGAACGGCGTGACATGCACCAGCAATATCGACGGATCATCGACAGGATGCGGCATGTCGGTCGGGTGTTCGCGCGGCGTGTCGTGTTCGAGATAGATCTTCGGCAGACGGCGCTGATCTTCAGTCAGGTAGATGTGCTGGTCCTTCAGGTATTGGTCGTCGTCCTGAAAGAGGATGCAATCGAATTGTTCGTCCTTGACCCGGTCGACTGGCATGTCGATGACATTGTCGCCCCAGGGGATATGGCCGTGGCGGCCGCCGTAACCGGGAGGACGGTCGGGTTTGGAAAGGACGTAGAAATCGTGAGGAGATTGGGTGAGGTAGTAGAGGTAGCTTCCGTGAGTATGCCAGGTGAGGATTTTTAGTTTTTTGGGCATGGCTGATTATTTTTTTCGACGAAGTATTTTGATGATGCAATGCTGCTTTTCCTTCGCGTAGGCTAGCTGGCAATGGCTTCGGCGGAGCACCTGCAAGGGGAAATCCAGAGCGACGGAACGTCTCCGGTAATGCAACGCTTTCTTCGAAGATACTAGCCGGGACTGGCCCCGGCGTAGGGGTGGGGCAGTCCGCGCAGGGGTACTGAGGCCGATCGACGACATAACCGTGTCAATACCCTTTCGAAGTCAATTCAAATAAACCCCACCCGGAACTTGAACGCCCCGACAGCGCGCCAGTACACCGCCAGCGGCGGAATAAGTACCGACGTGATGATCATCTCCACCACATGCGAAAACGATCTGGAGGTGTTTTTCAACCGCTGATAGCAGAAGTGTCCTGTCATGATCAGCCATATCGCGCCGGCGATCATGGCGACGTTGGTCGCGCCTGTTGCAATGCCGGCGATGACGGCGATGATGCTGGCGACGATGAGGTAGAAGTCCCAGCGGGGCGTTGCCCGTATTTTTTCGCGGTAGCGGCCAGGATGCTTCTTGAACAGCAGGGCGTCGAACTGGATTTTTTTCACTTGCGAGAGACTGACGCCCCAGCCGGCCGGGCGGATCGGGTGGGTGATGACCGCTTTGGGTTCGTGCACGATATGCGCCTGGAAATCCAGCAGGCGGAAATACAGGTCCGAATCTTCACGCCATGCGAAACGGAAACGCTCGTCGAAGCCGTCGATGTTCTCCAGCATCTTGCGGCGGCAGAAGCAGTTGGCGGTGACGAACTCGGCGGTTTCCAGGTTCTTGGCGTCCTTTTCGTAGTCGGTCGGCGTGCCGGACAAGGGCATGACAATACGGCCCCATACCGCCTGCACGTCGCCGCGAAAGGCGCGCAATCCGTTTTCCAGCCAATCGGGCGAGGCGATGGTGTCGTCATCGGTAAAGGCGATGATGTCGCCGCGTGCGGCACGCCATCCCCGATTGCGGGCCGCTGCAGGACCATGCGGGCCGGGCGACGCGATGTAGATGACCTCGGGGCCGCTGTCGGCCGCGTGCTGCGCCCAGCGCTCGACGACTGCTCGGTTGGCGTCGCTCGGTCTGTCGTCGACCACAATGATTTCAAAGCGGTCGGGGTCAAACTTTTGCAGCACCAGGCTGGCGACGCACCGATTCAGCAGTTCGGGGCGTCCGCAGGTCGGCACCACGACAGACACCATGAGTTCGACGGGCGTCGGCGCACCGCCGTGATCACGGAAGACGCGGTTTCCCGCCGCGCGGGCATGCATGCGCAGACCGGCTTCGGCGGTGCCGGCATGCAAGCTTTCACCTTCGTTGTACACGACGAGGCGTTTACGGTTCCTTGTGAATGCAAGTACTTTCGACATGGTTGTTGTCCTGCAGATTCTTATTGATGCGCGTCACGGACTCGACAGGCATAACAGCTGCCGTGTCATCCGCGGATAGACTTTAAATCCGATGCAAGTCCCGTTCCACATTCTCAGGTGAATCTTTTTTGTGGCAACTTCAGGTGTATCGTACCGCCCCGATGACATCGTCCGGAGAGGGCAATCAATGCACGACCTGAAGATTCTTCTCCGCATCCTCCACTTCCGCGCTGCGTTCCTGCAATTGCCACAGGCGCGCGTACATTCCGCCTTGTGCCAGCAGGCGCATGTGCGTGCCCCGCTCGACGATGCGGCCGCGTTCCATGACGAGGATTTCGTCCGCATCTACCACCGTGGACAGGCGGTGCGCAATCACAAGGGTGGTACGGTTCTCGGAAAGCCGGTTCAATTCCGACAAGATCGCCCGCTCGGACTGGGTATCAAGTGCGGAGGTGGCTTCATCGAAAATCAGCAACGGGGGATTTTTCAGGATGGCGCGGGCAAGCGCGATACGCTGTTTTTCGCCGCCCGACAACATCACGCCGCGTTCGCCGACCGGCGTGTCGTACTGTTGCGGCAGCGAATCGATCAGCTCGTGGATATGGGCGGCGCGTGCCGCGGCGACGATCTGCTCATGGGTGGCGCCGCTGCGGCCATAGGCGATGTTGTAGGCGATCGTGTCGTTGAACAGAAGGGTTTCCTGGGGCACCACGCCAATCGCTTCCCGCAGGCTGCGGGTGGTGACGCCACGGATATCCTGGTGGTCGATATCGATATGGCCATCGCTGACGTCGTACAGGCGCAGCAGCAGCCGCGCCAGCGTGGATTTGCCCGATCCGCTGCCGCCCACCACCGCCACCGTGCCGCCGGCGGGAATGCGGAAACTGACATTTTTCAGAATCGGACGCTCCGGCGTATAGCCGAAACTGACGTCGTTGAACACCACTTCGCCGCGGCTCACCCTCAGCGCCGGCATGTTGGCCGGCTCATCGATTTCCGGCCGTTGGCGCAGCAGCTGGAACAGTTTTTCCGCATTGACAAGTGCGTCCTTCGCCTCGCGGTATACGAAACCCAGCGCATTGAGCGGCAGACAAATCTGTATCACATAAGCATTCACCAGGATCAGGTCGCCGACCGTCATCGCGCCGGTCATCACGCTCTGGCCGGCCAGCAGCATGACGGAGGCAACGCCCATCGCGATGATGCCGCTCTGGCCGATGTGCAGGATGAACAGCGCTTTCTGATTGCCGACGACCGCTTCCGCCCAGTTGTCCATGATGTGCTGGAAGCGGCTCGATTCCAGTTTTTCATTGGTGAAATATTTCACCGTGTCATGGTTGATCAGGCTGTCGGCCATGATGCTCTTGGCATTCGAATCGAGCCGATTGACCCGTCGCTGGAAGATTGCCCGCCGCGCGGTGAAGACGAGCGTAAAGCCGCAGTAGATCATGAATGTGACAGCCAAGGCCGCGGTAAACCAGCCGCTGTAGCGGGCGCTGATGATGGCCGTCACCATTCCGATTTCCAGCAAGGTCGGCACGATGGTGAACAGGCCTACGCCGAGCAGGAAAGCAATGCCGCTGGTGCCACGGTCGATGTCGGGCAGCAGGCCGCCAAGGCGCCGGCTCGAATGAAAACGCGCGCCCAGCGCATGCAGGTGGGTAAACGTATTCAGCGCATAAGTCGCCACCGTGTATTGCGTCACCCGTGAAAAGGCGAGATCACGCAACTCGTTGAAGAGCGTGCTGGCAAATCGCAGCAATGCATAGCCGACCAGCAATACGATGGGCAGGGTGGTGAACTGCTCGGGACGCGACAACTCGTCGACAATGCGCTTGAGCGCAAGCGGCACCGATACCACGGCGAGTTTGGCCAGAATCAGGAAGGCGAGAGCAAGCAATATGCGCCCGCGGAAACGGGATATCACCCGCCATAAATCACGCAATACGGAAGCGTTGTCCGGCGGGCTGCTTTCTGATGACGACATGAATGGGTTCACTCTTTCAAATGAATAGGGGCAATAAACGCCGGCGCTGTCCTGTACACACGCAACCTGTCAATGCAGTGGATGGGTCCTGCGCAGGCATCCATACGGCAACACGGCTGACGGTAAGAGTTACACGCGCCTGCAAAAATAGTCGCCCGCGAATCGGGCACAGCAGACGCCGATTGTCCGGAAATCCTGGCATTACCTCTTCCGGCAATGGTATGGAATTTGCAATTCGTCCTTGAATTCATATGCCGGTACCGTACCTGCAGGCGCTGAAAAATAACCGTGTGCTTGTAATGAAGTGTTGAGCAGAAACATCGGAACCGGATCAGAGATATAGGGAAGTACTGCCTCGTGCGCTTCACGCCGGGCAGTAGACAAGCAAACAGGAGATTCACCATGGCAAGAATTCAGCAGTCGATCGAAGTCGCCGTTCCGTTGCATACGGCTTATAACCAGTTGACGCAGTTCGAGGATTACCCCCGTTTCATGCAGGATGTGGAACAGGTGCGCCAGCTCGATGACACGCATTTGCACTGGCATGCCCGTATGGGCGGCCAGGACCTCGAATGGGATGCGGAAATCACCGAACAAGTTCCGGATAGCTGCATTGCCTGGCGTAATACCAGCGGCTCCCTGAATGCCGGACGCGTGGAGGTGCAGCCGGTCGACCAGCAGAAAACCCGTGTCATTCTGACTATGGAGATCGAGTCCGGCCAGACCATGCCGCAGTTGGGCGATCCCGAACCTGAACTGGGTTTGCGCGTCGAGCAGGATCTCGCACGCTTCAAGGAATTTATCGAAAGCCGCGGCGGGGAAACCGGGGAATGGCGCGGCGAAGTGCATGGAGGTGCCGTTACCAATGGTGATGACGCATCGGCTTCCCGCCAAGGCTCTTCCGGTCCGAATGGTTCGGCCGGACAGCCGGCGCAAACCTCGGACTATGTCGCGGGATCGGAAGGATGGGATGGCAACGAGGACCCGGGCATGCCGGTCGTGTCGTCGGCGCTGAATGTCGGTCCACGCGCAGAAGGTGAAGCGGAGCAGATCGCCGGCAGGCAGGGCGCGTCCGATGCGGAGGATGCCGAATACGCGGCAGCCGCGGCCGACTACGGCGTGCAACCATACGGCCTGCAGCAGGAGGCCAGCACGCAATCGGAAGCGCTGCTCTCGCAGTCTTCCGACGACAGCGACCGCAATTCGCCGTTCAGCGTTGCCGAGGAAGTCAGTCTCGATATGCAAACAGGGCAGGCCCGGCGGGTCGGCCACATGCCGGAGCCGGATGCCGGTATTACCGTCGTGACGGGGCAGGATCCGGCGTCCGCCATGGCGCAATCCATGACACCAGGTGCCAATCCGCAGGAACGATCGGGCAGCGGGCAGGGCAGCGGAAGCCAGTTCCAGCAATCCATCGACCAGGCGGTGCCGCTGGCGGATGAACCGCCGCCGCAGCAGGTCCGGCCCCAATCCGCCGAGCAGTTCGCGCAGGAATTCGGCAGGCAATCCGGCATCAACCCGGACTCGCGTACGTCCCAATCATCTGCGCGGCACCCCTCCGGCCAGGATAATGACCAGTCGTCCGACAGGCAGGCGGGCCAGCTTTCATGGTTTCCGAATCTGTTCCAGGCATGGGAGGAGCCGCTGGTCCGGATGCGCCGCATGCGTGAAGAGGTTGAGCAGGTATTCGATCGCTTCGCCGGCCGGCAGGGCGCCCGGCTGCGCCAGGGCGATGATGCACCCGTCAGCACGTGGACGCCGGCACTGGAGATTGCACAGGGCAAGGGGCAGGTCGTGGTGTCGGCCGAACTTCCCGGCGTCCGTCGCGAGGATGTGCAGGTGGAAATCCGCAATGACAAGCTGATCATCGAAGGCGACCGGCATCAGGAGGTGCAGCGCGAGCAGGGCGGCTTCCGCCGTACCGAGCGGTCCTATGGCCATTTCTACCGGGTGATTGCGCTGCCGGATGGCGCCGATGCCGAAGGGGCGTCCGCATCGATGCGGGATGGTGTGCTGCAGGTCACGGTGCCGCTGCAGCCGACCGGTCCGACCGGCAAGCGGCTGGACATCCGCTGAATAACGCCTGGCCGACCATCCGATGCACGTCTGTGGGCAAATGCATGTCGCGGGGCGGTCCCGACCGTCCCGCCCCTTGCTTCCTTATGCCGATTCCCTTGGGCGCCGTAACTTGATTCTCCAAAGTAGAAAAGCTGCCTGCGGGAAGCTTGTTCCCACATGACGAATGCACACTGGTTTCTCCTGATCGGCTGCCTGATGCTCGCGCGGGGCCTTGCCGCGACCACCATCATGCGGCTGCCGATCACGTCGGCAATCTTTTATCTGTCCGTCGGATTGATCCTTGGCCCGACGTTTCTCGGCATCTTCAATTTCGATCCGCTCCAGCAGTCTGCCGTGCTGGAAGTCGTGACTGAGATTGCGGTGCTCATCTCGCTGTTTTCCGCCGGCGTGAAGATGCCGGTTCCGGTGACGTTCAAGCGCTGGGGTCCGCCGATCCGGCTGGCATGGGTCTCGATGACGATCACTGTCGCCATGGTGGCGGCATTCGCGTATTTCGTACTGGAACTGCCGATCGGCGCCGGCATTCTGCTGGGCGCGGTACTGGCGCCCACCGATCCCGTGCTTGCCACCGATGTGCAGGTACGCCATGCCGGGGACAAGGACAATCTGCGCTTCCTGCTGACCTGCGAAGCGGGCATGAACGATGGCAGCGCTTTTCCGTTTGTCATGCTGGGACTCGGTCTGCTCGGCTTGCATGAGATCGGATCGCTCGGGTCGAAGTGGTTGCTTGTGGACGTGCTATGGGCAACGCTGGGCGCCATCCTGATCGGCGCGGGGGTCGGCGCCGGACTGGCCCGCATCGGCTGGAAACTGCGCGGCGGCAGTTCAAAGCATGAAGTGCTGGACGACCTGGTCGGACTCGGCCTGATCGCTGTCGTGTACGGGCTGTGCCTGTGGCTCAAGGCCTGGGGTTTCCTCGCGGTGTTCTTTGCCGGCGTCGCGCTGCGCCATACCGAACTCGTTCTCGCCGGCGCACCGCGTGACCGGCAGGGAATGCTGGAATCGGACACGACCAAATCCGCCGCCGCGGCGACCGATCCCGATCACCAGGTTCCGTTGACCGTCAGCGCCGAGGCACTGGTGTTCAAGGAGCACCTCGAGCGGCTATCGGAATTGATGCTGGTCCTGCTGCTGGGCGGCATGATCGTCCTTGGTTCCTGGAGCTGGAGGGCGGCAGGCATGGCGCTGTTCCTGTTCTTCGTGGCTCGCCCGGCAAGTGTCTGGATCGGCCTTGCGGGAACGAGTACCACCCGCCGCATGAAGTGGATCACGGGCTGGTTCGGAGTGCGGGGCATCGGCTCGGTGTACTACCTGATGTATGCCATACAGCACGGGCTTCCGGAAGATCTCGCGCGCGAGCTCACGCAGATCACCCTGACGGTGGTGATGCTGTCGATCTTCGTCCACGGCATCAGCGTGAAGCCGCTGATGGACCGGTTTTGGCGCTCATAGCACCCGGCATCATCCGGAGTGCCTTCAACGAGCTGCCTGCCTCCGGCAGGTACGGCTCCTGCAAGCGTTTTTGAATTCAATGTCAACACCATCATTCCAATCTGAAAGAGGACCACATGCTTGAAGACATGATCGGCTGGATAAGCGCAGCCATCCTGGTAATGACCATTTCACGCCAGGTGTACAGCCAATGGAGAAGCCGCAGCATCGCCGGCGTATCGAAGTGGCTTTTCATCGGACAGCTCACCGCATCCGCCGGCTTCACGCTGTACAGCTATCTCGTGGACAACTGGGTCTTCGTCTTCGCCAATTTCTTCATCTTCCTTACCGCGGTGGCAGGCCAGTTCGTCTATCTGCGCAACAAGCGCCTGATGAACGGTGCGGGAAAGGGGACGGAGACAGGCAATGCGACAGCGGCTTCCATGCCGGCAGGAAAACGGGCTTAACGAATTTGCATGGCTCTGTAGTTCTTACATCCAGGGAAGGGCGTATTCCGCGCGGTTTCCCATGCAGTGCCGCATTGCGGGATCGGGTACATCGCTTGCTTGAACGCCCGCATCTAAACGACAGGAGGTCCATGTGTATACCCTTGGCATCAACGCCGCTTACCACGATTGTTCCGCGACGCTGGTGCAGGACGGCGTCGTCATTGCCGCCGCCGAAGAGGAGCGATTCACGCGCGTCAAGCACGGCAAGCGGCCGGTGCCGTTCACCACATGGCAATTGCCCTTTCATGCGATCGACTACTGCCTCAAGGAAGCGGGTATCACGCTGGCCGAGGTCGATCATATCGGGTACTCCTATGATCCCTGGCTTCTGCTCGGCAAGCATAAGGGCAATGCCACCATCGAGCTTCCGCTCGAACCATCGGCGCAGAAAACCACCGAATGGCTGTCGCCATGGGATCCGCTGTTTCTGTCATCCATCGTTAACGCCCCGCGCCAGCTCGCCGCCGGTGCGCCGCATCACATCAAGGAACGATTCCGCGGCGTGCGCCATGACGGTCCTTTCAAATGGCATTTCGTCGAGCATCATCTGGCGCATGAGGCAAGCGCCTTTCTCGCTGCGCCCTATGAGGACTGCGCCGTACTGACCATGGACGGCCGCGGCGAGCTGGCCACGACGAGCTATGGCGTGTACGAAGACCGGCGCTACCGGCGTCTCAAGCAGGTCAACCTGCCGCACTCGCTCGGCTTGCTGTACGAATCCGTCACCAGCCATCTCGGTTTCCTGCATTCCTCCGATGAATACAAGGTGATGGCGCTGGCGTCCTTCGGCAAGCCGGAGCATGCGGACGCCCTGCGCAAGGTGGTGCAATACAAGGGCGAGGGAGAGTATGAAATCCATCCCGCCGACTGGACGCAGATCTTCGGGCCGGCACGTGCGCGCGGCAGCGAATTCACCCAGGCCCATATGAACGTTGCCTCATCGCTGCAGAAAGTGCTGGAGGAAACGGTGCTGGAGATGGTCGACTGGCTGCGCGGGGAAACCGGCGCGAAGAACCTGTGCATGGCGGGCGGCGTGGCCTTGAATTGCGTGCTCAATGCCCGCGTGCGCGACGAGTGCGGCTTCGACAGCGTCTGGGTGCAGCCGGCCGCCGGTGATTCCGGCACCTCCATGGGTGCGGCGCTCTGGGTCGACGCGCAGCAGCGCGGCATGTCCAAGCGCAGCTGGCGCATGGAGCATGCGTTCTACGGTCCGGCCTACGGCGACGACGAGATCGAGGCTTTCCTCAAGCAGGCCAAGCTGCGCTACCGGCGTGCCGGCAACCTCGCCGCCGAGGTGGCGGAGCTGCTGACACGGAACAAGGTCGTCGGCTGGTTCCAGGGGCGCATGGAATTCGGGCCGCGTGCGCTCGGCGCGCGCTCCATTCTCGCATCGCCGGTCGATCCCGACATGCAGGCAATCCTGAACAATATCAAGGACCGCGAGGATTTCCGGCCGGTCGCGCCGGTGGTGCTGGAAGAGGAAGCCGCCAACTGGTTCGTCAACGGTGGCGTGTCGCCCTACATGGTGTTCGTATACGACGTGCGTCCCGACAAGGCGGACAAGATTCCGGCGGTACGGCATGTCGACGGCACGGCCCGCATCCAGACCATCAACCGCGCGCAGAACGCCGCCTACTACGACCTGATCCAGGCCTTCGCCGAGCGTACCGGCGTGCCGGTGCTGATCAATACCTCCTTTAACACGCGGGGGGAGCCGGTGGTGTGTTCGCCGAGGGATGCGGTCGAGTCTTTCTGCAGCACGCCGCTGGATGTGCTGGCGATCGGCTCCTTCATCGTTGAAAAATGACGACGGCGCGCATCCTGCAGCAGTCCGGCATGCGGACCGCGCATTTCGAGGCGCCGCCGCGCATCGCCGTGTTCCGCGCCCTGCAGCTTGGCGACATGCTATGCGTGGTGCCGGCCTTGCGGGCGTTGCGCGCCGCAGCGCCGCGGTCGCGCATCACCCTGATCGGCATGCCGTGGGCATCGAGCTTTGTCGAACGCTTTCACATGTACATCGACGATCTGCTCGTGTTCCCTGGTTTCCCTGGATTTCCCGAACAGCCGGCAGACATCGCCGCGCTGCCGCGCTTCCTGCAGGAGGCGCAAGGCAGGCAGTTCGACCTGGCCATCCAGCTTCATGGCAGCGGCAACCTCAGCAATCCGATCACCGAGCTGCTCGGCGCCCGCCATGTCGCCGGTTATTACCAGATCGGTCAACGCTGCCCGGACCCGGCGCGCTTTCTGCCGTGGGATGAAAAGGAACATGAAGTGCTGCGCTTCATTCACCTGATGAGCTTCCTCGGTATCCGCTCGCAGGGTGCGGAACTGGAATTTCCGCTCTATGACGCCGATCATGCGTCCCTGCGTGCGAGCCATGACGATCTGCCGGATCCCGGCAGCTACGTCTGCGTGCATCCTGGCGCGCGTCTGCCATCGCGCCGCTGGTTGCCGCAGCGCTTCGCCGAAGTGGCCGACCGGCTGGCGGCGAGCGGCCTCCGGGTTGTGCTGACCGGATCGAACGACGAAAAGGAAGTGGTGCAGGCGGTCGCGGATGCGATGCACGCGCCGGCGATCAACCTGTGCGGCAGGACCAGCCTCGGCGGGCTGGCGGCACTCATCGGTCAGGCGCGCATGGTGGTCTGCAACGATACCGGCATCTCGCATATCGCGGCCGCGGTGGCAACGCCGAGCGTCATCGTCTGCTGCGGATCGGACCCGGTCCGCTGGGCGCCGCTGGATGCGCAACGCCACCGCGTGATCGGGGCGGCCGTTGCCTGCCGGCCTTGCATGCATGTGGTTTGTCCGATCGGGCACGATTGCGCGGTGGGGGTCAGTGTGGATGCAGTGACGGAGGTTGCGGCGAAGGTGTTGGCAATGCATTCGTTTTCGTCGACTCAGCGATTTAGCGCTTTCCCCCTTGCAGGAAATGAAGCCGGTATGTCGTATCGCACGCGTTGCGCCGGCTGAATCGGAGCCGCCTGCAAGCGGCGACGTGAAAGGTTGCAAGCGAACCGGCTCCTTCCCCCTCTCAGGGGGGAAGCAGGGATTTCGGACGGCATGCCGTCCGCCTGCGGAACGGATTGCGCTTACAAGCGCGATCCTCTTGGTTAGGATGGGGCGGCCCGCGCAGGGGTAGTGAGGTCGAGCCATCGTATGCAGCAGCTCAACCTTCACACCCCCTCCCTGGCCCTCCCCCTACGAGGGGGAGGGAACAAGTCAGCTAGAGGCAATAAGCAAATCATTTTTTCACGCGCACCAGAACATCACTCCCGGAGCCACCCATGAAAGAAACCCACAGCAAACGCATCCTCGTCACCGGCGGCGCCGGCTTTCTTGGTTCGCACCTCTGCGAACACCTGCTGGCGCAAGGACATGATGTGCTCTGCGTGGATAATTTTTACACGGGCAGCAAGCGCAATATTGCCCATCTGCTCCGCAATACCCGCTTCGAACTGCTGCGCCACGACGTAACCTTTCCGCTCTACGTGGAGGTCGACGAGATCTACAACCTTGCCTGTCCCGCGTCGCCGGTGCATTACCAGAACGACCCGGTGCAGACCACCAAGACCAGCGTGCATGGCGCGATCAACATGCTTGGTCTTGCCAAGCGGGTGAAGGCCCGTATCCTCCAGGCATCGACCAGCGAGGTCTACGGCGATCCGCAAGTGCATCCGCAGACCGAGGACTATTGGGGTCATGTCAACCCGATCGGTATCCGGTCCTGCTACGACGAAGGCAAGCGCTGCGCCGAAACACTGTTCATGGATTACCGCCGCCAGCACCGGCTGGAGGTAAAAATTGCGCGCATCTTCAATACTTACGGCCCGCGCATGCACCCGAACGACGGTCGCGTCGTATCGAACTTCATCATCCAGGCCCTGGCCGGCGAACCCCTCACGATCTATGGCGACGGTTCGCAGACGCGCTCGTTCTGCTATGTGGATGACATGATCGGCGCCTTCGACCGGCTGATGAACAGTCCGGCAGGCTTCTGCGGGCCGGTCAACCTCGGCAATCCGGTCGAACATACGATGCTGGAACTGGCCGAGCGCATCATTGCGCTTTCCGGATCGCAGTCCACCATCGTGTTCAAGCCCTTGCCGAGCGACGACCCGGTGCGCCGCCGGCCGGATATCACGCAGGCGCGCACCGTCCTGCAGTGGGAGCCGAAGGTCAGCCTGTCGGAGGGACTCGACCGCACCATCGCGTACTTTCGCCAACTGACCGAAGCGGCCGGACAGGGCGGGCAGGCATCGGACGATGCGGTGCCGGTGCAGGAACACAGTTTGCATGCACATAGTGCGGTCCATGGCGCCGCCATGGCACAACCAACCCGATGAGAGGTACGACCATGACTACAATCCATGCGCGGTTACAGCAAGGCTTTCGTGTCGCGACCACCGCAGCGGTATTCACCGTATTCGGCCTGCTGGCAGGCTGTACGAATGGCGATTCGCCGAATACGCCCAAGACGCCGAAGACCGGCATCGACATGGGTTACTACACCACTACCCATATGGACATTCCCGCACCGCCGGCGCGGACATCGCCAGGCATGATGTAAGGCAGAAGAAGGGCTTGAATGTGGCACAGCGTTTGCATCGGGACCGTCGACATCGAACCCTGACATACGCATGATGATCGCTGCACGATGCGCTTCCTGCATGAAACGGCATGGCCCGGTTGCCGGCTCCTGGCATGTTGACCGATCGGATCGGCGCCGCGGCGCTGCCTCGGCCATCATCGCTTTATTCTCGAAAAAGCGGCGCCTGCGTCGTATTAGGCAGTCCGGCGCACGTGTTCAAGGTATGCCCTCATGCCGGCATCCGGGCATGCGCACCGTCTTCCGCCAGGGGCCGTCCCGTCTTGCAGGGCGCCCCAACGGAGAAGGAAAATGACTTCGCCAGCGCACGGCGAGCACGTCAGCATACTTGCCGGTCCGGCTGAACTCGATGGCACGCTCTGGCTTCCCGACGACTATATCGGCGTCATCATGTTCGCCCCCGGCGACGGTTACCGGTTAAAGCCACAGAACGACTACGTCGCATGCATCCTGCGCAATGCCCGCCTGGGTATATTCTGGTTCGATCCGCTTACCGCATCGGAGGCGTCTTCCGGGGAAGCGCGCGGCGATCCGCTGCTGCAAAGCGCACGGCTCGGTGCGGGCTATGACTGGCTGCGGCGCAACATCGCCACACGGGACCTCCCCATCGGCTTGTACGGCGCCGACCACAGTGCGACCGCCGCGCTGCAGTTTGCCGCCGAATGCGATGGCATTGCCGCCATCGTGGCCCGTGGCGCGCATGCCGAACCCGCGTCACCCGCCTCGATGACACGCATCAATGCCCCGACACTGCTGATTGCCGGTGGACTCGACGATCCGGCGATTCGTGTCGGCCGGACCTTGTATGCGGCATTGCGTTGCCGCAAACGGCTTGAGATCGTTCCCGGTGCGACCTGCTCATTCGAGGAGCCCGGAAATCTTGACGTGGTGGCGCGGCTGGCGCGCGGCTGGTTCATGCGGCATACGCATTCGCGGACCCGCTTTTCGTCCGGGTTGTCGCTATGGGGGGGAATGTAAGGAAAAAATGGCGTACCTGCATCGGAGACATGCAGGTACGCGGCACATCATGCCAGAAACGTCAGGCCATCTTCTTCGACAGATCCCACATCGCATCGACCAGGCGGTCGATGTCGGAGGCGTTGTGCCACAGGTGCGTCGAGATCCGAATCACATAGTGGTCTCTCTCCGAACCGATGACCGGCACGTTGACATTGCGGATCACGAAGCCCTTCGGATAGTCGTTCAGCATCCGGGTCACAAAGGCGGTCGATTTGGCGGAGTCAAGCACGTCGGCCGGATTGTGGAACGGATTGAACGAGGTGAGCGCCGAGACCAGTCTCGGATCATCCTTGGGTGAATACAGTCTCGTAACGCCCCAGCGTTCCGTGATCCGCTCTTTCAGGTATGCCGACAGGGTCAGATCGTAGGTTTCGATTTTCTTGCGGCCGATTTCATCCCAGATGTCGCATGCCTTCACCAGCGCGTTGAACATTGGTGTATGCAGGCTGCCGCAGCTGGTGACCACGCTTCCGACGTCGAACGTGGACGTGGCGGTACGGACGCCCGTCTGCGCCGCAGTCGGGAAACTGCTGGTATGAATCGGGAACCACTTGGGCAATGGCAAGGGATTGGACGCACGGATCTTGTTGCGTATAACAAGGAAACCGGTCGAGCCCGGACCGCATTGCCACTTGTGTCCTGCGCCCGACATGAAGTCCATGCCGAGGTTGGCGTAGTTCAGAGCCATCATGCCGGGCAGGTGGGCGCCGTCTACGATACTGATCAGTTCATGTGACTTGGCAACATTCATCAGTTCGACGAGCGGCAGCATCGTACCGGTCTTGTAGGTCGGCGACGACCACATCATCGCGCGGACTCGCTTGCCGGCAGCCCTGAGCTGGGAGATGCGCTGCGTGAACAGGTCGACATAGGTCTCCGCGCTCTGATTGTTTCCGACCGGCATTGCGACGCGCGATACCTCGATCCCGTAGCGTGCAACCGCGATCGCCAGAGGCGTGTCGCCGCCCGGATGCTCATGGTTCGTGGTCACGACAACATCGCCGGCTTTCCAGTCGAGGCCGAGAATGGCGTGGCACATGCCGGATGACGTATTGGCGGAGAAGGCAAGTTCGTCCGGATCCACGCCGAATCCGGGTGCGACCCTGGTACGCTGGGTCAGCAGGTTGGTATATCCGCTGAGCGATTCCGCGGCCCTTGCACGGTTCTCCTCGTCAAACAAGTCAAGCGTCAATTTCGGCATGGAGCCTGCCGTACCGATATTCATGAATGTCTTGTTCGGGTTTAGTATGAACATGCGATTGACGCTTTCCCAGAAGCGCTCGTCCTGCACCAGCTGACTTCTCAGGCTGCCGGCGCCCGGTCCGCCGCTATTGGCGAACGCGCTCAGGGGACTGAGCGCCGCTGCGCCTGCGCCTGCGCCGAGGATGCGCAGAAAGTCCCGCCTGCTCGGCGTCCAGCGCTTTACTTCCTCGTCGGAGAAAGAAAGCTCCTTGTCTTGAAGATTGCCCTGTTCGAATGCCTTGTTCATGCTGCTGTCTCCTTAAGTGGAATTATGTATTTCAACGGCGACCGGCTACCACCGCGATTTCGATCTGCACATCCCGTGGAAGCCGTGCAACCTCGACCGTGGCGCGGGCCGGGGCGTTGGTCTTAAAGTATTCGCCGTAAATCTTGTTCATCACGGCGAAGTCGTTAAGATTCTTCATGTAGACCGTGCTCATCAATACATCCTCATAGGACAAGCCCTGAGAGCGCAGCTTCGCGCCGATGTAGTCGAGAACCAGTCTTGTCTGTTCTTCGATCGTCGTTCCCTGAACCGCATTGCCCGCCGTGTTCAACGGAATCACGCCGGAAAGAAAAACCAGCCCGCCATAGGAGGTCATCTGGGAGTAAGGCCCGATCGCCGGATAGATCTTGTCGGTCGACAGTACTTCCTTCGACATCTTCCCCGGCGTTGAGCAGCCGGTCAGTCCCATTACTGCAGCAGCGATGCATACACTCATCACAATATTTTTTTTGCTCATAAGAATGTCTCCATGTTTGGTATTGTTAAGAACACTGGTCTTAGGATGTTTTGGTATGAGGGGTTTCACTTCCGGAGGCCGTCATTGGCACGTCCTTCATTTCCTTGCCGTATCGGCACAAAACGAGGACTTCCACTGCGGCATGGCATGGTCGGTCAGGTCTCCTTCTTCGCAAGGTTTGGTCTTGTCTGTTATTAAACATAGGCCTTTAGAGTGGACATGGTTTGATTTAAGCCAACAACATGAGCTTCCACAACCTTGAAATGTCGGAGGTCATGCCTATGAAAAATGTTTTCGCCGATGCCATTCGGATATAAATATTGGGCTGATGAAAAAACAGGCACGTGAATTGCAAGGAGGGATATGTTTGCGCCGAAGGGAAACGCTGATGCAGTGGTGATTACGGCGGCTTCAGGGATGTGTCCGCTTCGCAAAGCGGTAAAGCGGTAACGCTTCGTCCCGTCCCCTCCTTGCTGATTTGTCCTTGCACCAAGGTCCGGATTGCCGTCGGCGTTTCCGATATGAGCTGTCGTCGACAGCGACGATGTACAGCCGAGGAGATGTCATGAAACTCAAGTTGCAGTTGGCGGCATTGATGCTGGCAACATTGGCCGGTTGTGGTGGTGGCTACGTGTCGGTCGGGGTGAGCAGCGGCTTCGATTATTACGACGATGAGCCTTTCCTGTTCTGGGGAGGCAACAGCAGCGGGGACCAGGTGGTGGACGTCAATAACGATCCGTTTGCCTTTTTTTCCGATTCGGGATGTCTTTACAACATCCGTACCGGACGCGAAAACATCGATTTCTGCCTTTCATCGAACCCGGGTGTCGCGGTGTATGGCGGGCTCCCGGTGCGGATCGCGAATGTGCGTTCCGCCGCCGGCACTTGCATCGCCGCTCTCGTTGATGAAGCGACGCGCAACTTCATCGATATCGAGCTCGATCCGCAAGGCAGGGAAGTCGTCTTCATTACGGCGCTTCGACCGGACCTGTGTTTTGTCTGAAATGCGGCGCGATTATGCGGACCGGCCTGGCGCGGCGCGCCTGCGCCAGATGAAGAGCACATAGACAGCGGCGTTCACCGCCACCAGTATCATTCCGATGAGGTAGCGCAACTCCACCGTCAGGTCATCGGGATACATCACCTTGAGCACGAAATGCTCGACGAACCCGGCCGCATAGCCGTCCTGGTCGCCGAGCACGCGCAAATAATTTTCCAGGGGAGTGAGCGGACAGATGAGATTGGCCCATTGCACGATTACCGCCCAGCACAGCGCCGCGAGATGGAGGGGCATCAGCCTCGGATAGCGTAACAGCAGGAGGCCGCCGAGCAGCGTGAACACGGCGAAGGCGAAGTGCGTGATCAGAACGATGTCTGCGAGGAATCGATACAGCATGGCAAGATAGACTGAAGATAACCAGCGGAAAAAACAGCAAGACAAGCGACAAGACAAGCGGCAGGACAAGCGGTCAGTGTACCAGCCCACCGCACGTGATCAGTCGCGGCGGAAAATCACCATGTGCTGCCAGGGCAGACTGTTGATGGTACGTTCCCACGACAGACCGTGGCGGCTTGCTTCCCCGCGTATCTGCGCCTCGCTCATCTTGTGCAGCGGCTTGATCGGCACAGCCGGGTCTTCCGCGCGATATTCGACAAACACGACGCGGCCACCCGGTTTCAGCGAACTGACGATGCTGTCAAGCACTTCGGCCGGGTATTCGAGTTCGTGATAGACATCGACCATCAACGCGAGATCGACCGATGCGGCGGGAAGCCGGGTGTCGGTGGCGCTTGCAAGAACAGGCACGACGTTGCCGGCCCCGCGTTTCTGCATTCTTTCCTTGATCATGCGGATCATTTCCGGCTGCACATCCACCGCATACACTTTTCCTCCATCGCCGACGCGCGATGATATCAGCCAGGTGTAGTAGCCGGTGCCGGCGCCGACATCGGCCACCGTCATTCCCGGCTTTAGCGCCAACCCCTCAAGCAGCAGGTCGGGACGTTCCTCCTTGACCCGGTCGGCCCGATCGAGCCAATCGGCACCTTGCCAACCCATGACCTGGGAGATTTCGCGCCCGAGGTAGGTCTTGCCGATGCCGTCGCGGCTTCGCGCGGTCTGGCCGTAGGGTGCCGCCGTCGCGTCGGACCCGGCAGCCGGCTGGCGTGCTGCGCCATATGGCAAAGCCGCAATCAGGCATGCGGCTAACAGAATTGCGGGATATCGGGTTTGCACTGCAATCTCCTGGATGATTTCCTTGCGGAATTTATTTGAAGGTATCCATGCGGAACGTTGCCCGGTCTGCGGCAAAAAAATGTGTCCGCTCGTTATAGACAATCCCGTTACCGGCAAGTGCTTCTATATACTGCGAGAATGTTTGGCCGATGGGATTCCGGGACTTTGCCGGGTTAGACAAAGGCCGGAAAACCGGGTGAGCCGGGGACGTTGTCCCGGCCATGCCCCGAGTGGAGAACGCATGTGCAATAAGAGCAATTTCGAACCGAAGCGATGTTTACCATGCTGATCAATATGCGACCGGCGATAGAGGATATCTTTACCGGCGACAGCGAGATGGCCGCCGCGATGCGTGCCCTCGACTGGAGCAGGACGCCGGTGGGTCCGGTGGATGGATGGCCACTCAGCCTGCGCACTGCGGTTCGCATCCTGCTGCAGTGCCGGTTGCCGATGTATATGGCATGGGGCCACGAGTTCACCCAGTTCTACAATGACGCCTACAGTTCGATTCTCGGCGACAAGCACCCGGGTGCGATCGGCCGCGCGGCGCCGGACACCTGGTCCGAGATATGGCCCACCATCGGTCCGATGTGGGAGCAGGTCTGGATGGGCGAATCGATCGGCTTCGACGATTTCAAGCTGACCATCGAACGCTTCGGCTATCCGGAGGATTGCTACTTCAATTTTTCCTACAGTCCGGTTCCGGACGATGATGGCAATGTGGCTGGTGTGCTGGTCACCTTCGCCGAAACGACGAAGCAGGTCGTCATCGAGCA
>JAESFT010000432.1_pt1 | contig 26450 bp, 28 predicted proteins | sample 9269451 | NCBI WGS metagenome assembly JAESFT01 (sample SAMN14502557, study PRJNA617106) | algae metagenome | isolation source: Scytonema hyalinum WJT4-NPBG1 and co-occurring heterotrophs from well... | place: USA: Mojave Desert, Joshua Tree National Park, California | collected 2006-05-25
GAGCCCGCCGCACAGGACCGTGCCTGCTCCCACGCTGCGACGCCTCGAGCGCGCCCCTCACAGGAGCAGATCTGACACAAGGCTCTAACTCAGGTGCAACACAGTGTCAAGAACAAAGTGAGAACATAACGTTCGGCTGCAGCATCGCCCTGATCCCACCCTCTCACGTCATCACCGGCCTCGTGCCGGTGATCCCGATGCTGTGAAGCGCTGAGCCCTCAAATCGGGAGGGCCGCGACCGATCCCCGGACCACGTCCGGGCACGGCCGTGATGGGGACAGAGCCACTCCAGGCCGGAAAGCGCATCGCTTCACAGATGGCCGGCACAAGCCCAACCATGACCGCGAGGGCATGATGGAGGACGGGTTCTTCTCGGCCATGGCCGAGGACGTGTTCGGAACGAAAAGAGCGCCCTGAAGGGCGCTCCGCTGACTCGTGTTCGATTTAGACGTTCGTGGTGCCGTTGCCCCGGCGCCTGGCCATGTAGGCGTCGAACTCCTCGCGGTCCTTGGCCCGCTTCAGCTCCTCGACGAAGTTGCGGAACTCGCGGGCTTCCTCGTCGAGCTTGCGGCGCTCCTCTTCCAGGCGCTCGAGTTCGCTGCGGCGGTACTCGTCGAAGGCCGCATTGCCCGTGCTGGCGAAGCCGCCGAAGCCGGCGGGGCCGCGCGCGGAAAAGAGGTCGTCCCGGGCACGCCCGAAGGTGTCGCGGAAGAAGGACTTGGCCTCGTCGTATTTCGGATATCCACACATTTTCCACACCAGATAGGCCAGCGCGAGCGGCCAGACGAAGATGAAGCCCAGAATGATGCCGACGATCTCCAGACCGCGTCCGGGCTTGCGCCCGCAGCGGCGATGGGTGCCGTCGCCCCAGGGGCCCGCATGCGGGCCCGCATTCCAAGCGGTGGAGGCAGAGTCAGACATTGAAGGTCCCTATGTTAATGCTAACAACATTAACATGCGGATCGATTTTGGCGCTTTCAAGGGAGGCTACGCCGATTATTTTGCGGAGGTGCCGGGGCGGCCCTTCAGGGCGCCGTGGACGAGGGCGAGCACGCCGGCCCGCAGCAGCTCGTACTTGTCGGGCAGGCCGGACCCCTTCGGCAGCTGGCCCGCCGCGTCCAAGGTCGCGATGCCGTGGGAGAGGGCCCAGACCTCGATGGCGATGAAGCGGACGTCGACGCTCTGGAAGCCCTCCGGGAACGTTTCGGACAGGGCCTGGACCAGGAAATCGAACGCGTTGCCGACCGGCTTGCCGCCGCTCTGAATGCTTTTGGCCCAGAATGGGCCGCAGGAGGCCTCGCCCTCGGCGGGCTTGGCGGAGAACATGGCCGTGTAGAACCCAGGCTCCTGCTCGGCGAAGGCGAGATAGGCCTCGCCCATGCGGGTGAAGCGCTCCAGCGCCGTGCCGTCGCTCTGCAGGGCGCGTCCGAGGCGCTTCGCCAATTCGTCATAGCCGCGGAAGGCTACCTCGGCCACCAGCGCGTCCCGGCCCCGAAAATGGCGGTAGAGCGCCGCCGGCGTGACGCCGACCAGCTTGGCGGCATCCGCCAGCGTGAACCCGCCGATCCCCCGCTCGGCAATGAAGCGCTGCGCCGCCTCGATCAGCGCCTCCTTCAGGTTGCCGTGGTGATAGCCCTGCCGGTCGAACGGGCCGCGCCAATGCCGCATGCTGGATTCCTACTCTTCTGCCTGCCGATCTTAGGGCTCCGCAGCGGCGGAGGCCAGAACGGGAGGCGCTATAGGAGTGAACAACCTTGTGAGCCAAGAGGTCCGTAAGAGTTCGGGATAGGGCGCCCCTTCCGCTGAGGGAACGAGAGCGCGGTAACGCGACAACGCCACCCGTGACGTTCCATGGAAGAACTGCCATATACGCCGGATGATCGATCATCCGACGCGCGATGTGGGCTTTGGCGTCTATGTCCATTGGCCCTTCTGCGCCTCCAAGTGCCCCTATTGCGACTTCAACAGCCATGTCCGCCACCAGCCGGTGGACCAGGAGCGGTTCCTGGCGGCGTTCCGGCGCGAAATCGCCCACACGGCGGCGCGCATTCCGGGGCGGACGGTCACCAGCGTCTTCTTCGGCGGCGGCACGCCCTCGCTCATGCGGCCCGAGACCGTAGGGGCGATCCTCGATGCCATCGGCGGAGCCTGGGCCGTCGACCCGCGGGCCGAGGTCACGCTCGAGGCCAATCCCACCAGCGTCGAGGCGGAGCGCTTCCGCGGCTACCGCGCTGCGGGCATCAACCGGGTGTCCCTCGGTGTCCAGGCGCTCAACGATCCCGATCTCAAGCGCCTCGGGCGCATGCATTCGGTCGAGGAGGCCCTCGGCGCGGTCAGGATCGCGGCCTCCATCTTCGAGCGCTATTCCTTCGACCTGATCTATGCGCGCCCGGGCCAGACGCCGGAAGCCTGGGGCGCGGAACTGGAGCAGGCGATCTCCCACGCGGTCGAGCATCTCTCGCTCTACCAGCTCACCATCGAGCCCGGCACCTGGTTCCAGCGCCTCTACGATGCGGGCAAGATCACGGTGCCCGACGAGGAGACGGGCCGAGCGCTCTACGACATCACGCAGGAGGTCTGCGCGAAGCACGGGCTCCCCGCCTACGAGATCTCGAACCACGCCAGACCCGGGGCGGAATCCCGACACAACCTGCTCTACTGGCGGTATGGCGAATATGCGGGCATCGGCCCCGGCGCCCACGGGCGTCTCGTCACCGGCAACGCACGGCTGGCCACCTCGACCGAGAAGCACCCGGAGACGTGGCTGGAACGGGTGGAGCGCGAGGGCCACGGCGTCGTCGACGAGGAGGTGCTGACCTCCGAGGCCGAAGGCGACGAGTTCCTGCTCATGGGGTTGCGCCTAAAGGAAGGCGTCGATCCGCGCCGCTTCGAGGCGTTCACGGGCAGGACGCTCAACCAGAGGCGTCTGCGAATCCTCGAAGAGGAGGGGCTGGTCCGCCACGACGGCTCGCGCCTCGCCGTGACGCCCAAGGGCTTTCCGGTGCTCAATGCGGTGATTGCGGAACTGGCGGCTTAAGCCGAGCGTCATGCTCTGGACGGCTCGTCGAGGCAGCCGTTCAGGAGCGAGCCTATGCCGTCATCGGAGAGCTTCGTCGTCTTTCTTGCCGCAGCCCTGCTCATCGCGATCATGCCGGGTCCGGGGCTGTTCTACGTGACTGCCCGGACCCTGGCCGGCGGGCGCGCGGAAGGGATTGCGTCCTGCTGCGGAACCGCCCTTGGCGGCTTGGTCCATGTACTGGCAGGCGCATTCGGGGTCTCGGCCCTGGTGATGGCCAGCGCCGAGGCGTTCACGGTGCTGAAGCTTGTCGGCGCGGCCTATCTGGTCTGGCTCGGCTTCAGGACGATTCGGGAAGCGAAGGTCGAGGCGCTTGCGGGCGGCCCGGCATCGGGACCCTGGCGGGCCTTCCGCGACGGCGTTCTGGTCGAGGCCCTGAACCCGAAGACCGCTGCCTTCTTCCTGGCCCTCATCCCGCAATTCGTCAGCCTGGATCGGGGAAGCGTCGCGCTTCAGTTCGTGGCCCTCGGACTGGTTTCCATCGCCCTGAACACGCTCTCGGCCGTACTTGCCACCTTCCTGGCCTCCCGGGTCCGGGACGGCCTCGCGCGCAGGCCTCACGTCATCCGACGGGTTCGTCAGGCTTCGGGCATGGTCATGTGCGGTCTCGGCGCCCTGCTTGCGGTGGCGCGTCGACCGGCCTGACCTAACCCTTCACCTTGCTCTCGATCACGTCCCAGACCCTCACGGCGAGATCGGGCCCGCCGAGGCGCTTGATGGCGCGGATGCCCGTGGGGGCCGTCACGTTGATCTCGGTGAGGTTGCCGTCGATCACGTCGATGCCCACGAGGATGAGGCCCATGCGCTTGAGGTCCGGGCCGATGGTCTCGCAGATCTCGCGCTCGCGCGGCGTCAGGTCCGTGGGCTTCGCGGCGCCGCCGCGCACCATGTTGGAGCGGATGTCGTTGGCGGCCGGCACCCGGTTGATGGCGCCTGCCGCCTCGCCGTCGATGAGAATGATGCGCTTGTCGCCTTCCGTGATCTTGGGCAGGAAGCGCTGGATCACCCAGGGCTCGCGGAACAGGTTGGAGAACAGGTCGTAGAGCGAGCCGAAATTCGGATCCTCCCGGCCGACCTTGAACACGCTCGCGCCGCCGTGGCCGTAGAGCGGCTTCATCACCACGTCGCCGTGCTCGCGCCGGAACTCCTCGATTTCCTGCTTGTCGCGGGAGATCAGCGTCGGCGGCATCAGGTGCGGGAAATGGGTGACGAAGATCTTCTCCGGTGCGTTGCGCACATGGGTCGGATCGTTGACCACCAGGGTCTTCGGGTGGATGCGCTCGAGGAAATGGGTTGCCGTGATGTAGGCCAGATCGAAGGGCGGGTCCTGGCGCATGAGCACCGCATCGACGGTCGACAGATCGACCCGCTCGGGCGCCCCCAGGGTGAAATGATCGCCTTCCACGTCCCGCGCTTCGATGGTCTCGGCCATGGCGATCACCGCGCCGTCGCGCAGGGAGAGACGGTCGGGGGTATAGTGCAGGACCTGATGACCGCGCCGCTGGGCTTCGAGCAGCAGGGCAAAGCCCGTATCGCCAGCGATCTTGATGCTGCGGATGTGATCCATCTGGAACGCAACGGTGAGGGTCATGCGTCAAGCCTCCTTGGCAAGACTCCTTGGGGAAGCAGGGTTATTGGCCTTAAAAACCCGGATGGCAACTCTTCATCGCCGGCGCCGTGAACGAAAACCGGGGAGCCGGGTTATCCAACGGCCCCGCTTGGGATTTCCCTCTTGCGGATCCCCTCAAGCTTTTCCATGTAGTCGAGTATGCCCCGCCGCGCCCTTCTGATCGTCAATGCCAAGAGCCGCAGCGGCGCCGCCCAGTGCGACATCGCCATCGAGCGCCTGAGGGATCATGGCATCGAGCCCGTTCATCTGGAATGCGGCCGCCGGGAGGATCTGTCGCCGCTCATCGTCAAGAATGCCAAGGATGTGGATTGCGCCATCGTCGGCGGCGGCGACGGCACCATCAATGCGGCGGCCTTCGGCGTCATCGAGGCCGGGCTGCCCTTGGGCATCCTGCCGATGGGAACGGCGAACGATCTCGCACGCACCCTCGGCGTCCCGTTCGATCTCGACGGGGCTGCCGATGTCATTGCGGCCGGGACGACGCGCAGGATCGATCTCGGAATCGTCAACGGCGAGCCCTTCTTCAACGTGGCGAGCCTCGGACTCTCGGCGGAACTGGCGCAGAAGCTGACGCGCGACATCAAGCGCCGCTGGGGTCGACTCGGCTACGCGCTGGTCGCGCTGAACGTGCTCGCGCACGCAAAGCCCTTCCGCGCCACCATCATCAGCGAGAATGAATCCGTGCACGTGAGGACCCTGCAGATCGCCGTCGGCAACGGGCGTTTCTATGGCGGCGGGAACGCGGTGGAAAAGGATGCGGCCATCGACGACCAGCATCTCGATCTCTACAGCCTGGAGCTGGAGCGCGCCTGGAAGCTCGCCCTCATGGCGCGCTCGTTCCGCTATGGGCAGCACGGTGCCTGGGAAGAGGTGCGGGCGGTCCGGGCCAAGGAGTTCGACATCCGCACCCGCAAGCCGAAGCCCGTCAATGCGGATGGCGAGATCGTAACCCAGACGCCGGCCCATTTCTCGATCCGGCCCGCGGCCGTGACCGTGTTTGCACCGAAAGCCGGAGCTTAATGCCGGCCGTACCGGACGGCGTCTTCCATGTTCCCAGGGGTGAGGCCGATATCGTGCAGCATGGCGTCGTCGAGGGTGCCGACGTCGCGCAGGGCGCGGCGGATCTCAATCTCATGCACGAGCGCCGCGAACAGGCTCCTGATCCGCGAAGGCTTGGCAGTCGACGGCTTGGAGGTCCAATCGCAGGTGCTGGTATGGGCTGTCATGGCTGTCTCCTCAAGTTCGTGAAGAGATGATGCGCCTGCCCCTTGCATAAGTGAAACGAATGTTCATTATATTCAGAATAACAAACCATTATTGAGGTGGGCCATGGCCCGGAATCTCGATGTTAGCCTTCTCAGGGCCTTCGTCGCCGTGGTGGATGCCGGCGGCATGACGGCCGCCACCGGGGTCCTCAACCTCACCCAGGCGGCCGTGAGCCAGCAGATCAAGCGGCTGGAGGAGACGCTCGGCGAGGAGCTCATCACCCGCGACAGGCGCGGCATGAAGCTCACCGCGGCCGGCGAGCGCCTGTACGGACGGGCCAAGCGGATGCTGGCCTTGAACGATGAAATCTGGACCGAGATGACGACGCCGGAATTCGAGGGTGAGGTGCGTCTTGGAATCCCGAGCGACATCGTCACCACGTACCTGCCGACCTTCCTGAAGGATTTCGCGCGGCGCTACCCCCGCGTGCAGATCTCGCTCAACAGCGGCTCCAGCGTGTCTCTTCGCTCGAAGCTCTATGACGGCAAGGTCGATGTGGTGCTCGCCACCGAGATGACGTGCGATCCCGACGGCGAGAACCTCGTGATGGATCGCCTCGTCTGGGTGGGCGCGCGCGGCGGCGATGCGGCGCGCCAGCGTCCGCTCCCCGTCTCCATCGGCTGCTCCGACTGCGCCTTCCGCGCCCCGATCCGCGAGGCGCTGCAGAAGGCCGGAATCGAATGGCGCTCGGTGTCCGAGGTGACGAACACGTCCGCCCAGGTCGCGACGGTTGCCGCCGACATCGCCGTGATGGCCTGGATGGCGTCCACCGTGCCCAGCGGCTTCGACGTGCTCGGACCTGAATCGGGTTTGCCGGCGCTGCCGCCCTTCATGGTCAATCTCTACCTGCCGCGCGACGGCGGCAACCATGTGGTGCAGGAACTGGCGCGGCACATCCGCGAGGCCGTCGCCGACCGGCACCGGATAGCGGCTTAAAGCATCGGGCCCAAAAGTGGGTTCGTCTTTGGGTCCGATGCTTCTTCTCTAAGCTGGCGCATCGTTGGGCGCGAAAAACCGGATCCGCTTTTTCGCACGATGCGCTAGCGCATCTCCAGCTCGAACGCCGAAGCGATGTGCCGCGGCCATCGTTTCGGTGCGATGAACACAGCATCGGCGCGCCATGTCTTGTCCGCAGCCCACGGGTTGCGCGTGAGCCACGTGCGCGCCGCGCGGGAGAAGCGCTGTCGCTTGCGGGCCGTGATGGCGGACAACGCATCGTCCATAAGGCCGCGCGCCTTCACCTCGACGAACGCGATGGTGCCGCCACGCATCATGATCAGGTCGATCTCGCCGCCCGAGGCCGCGTAGCGGCGCGCGAGCGGGCGATAGCCTTTTATCACGAGGAACAGCAGCGCGATCCACTCGGCGCGATGGCCGCGGAGAAAGGTGGCCTGGCGGCGTTCGAGGGCGCTCTTCATGCGTCCTTCTTGGCGAGCGCCAGGGCGCGGGCATAGACCTCGCGCTTCGGCAGGTCGAGCTCCGCCGCCACTAGGGCCGCGGCGTCCTTGATCGAGTGGGTCCTCAGCGCCGCTTCGAGCTTGCCGTCAAGCGCCGCATCCGCTTCCGCCGCATGCATGGCCTTGGTGGCTTCCCCGATCAGCACGACGATCTCGCCCTTGGGCGGTCCTTCCTCGGCAAACTGGCGGGCAAGCTCCGGCAGGGTGCCGCGCCGGATCGTCTCGAACATCTTGGTCAATTCGCGCGCCACCACGGCCTGCCGTTCGCCCAGGACCTCGGCGGCATCGGCCAGCATCTCGGGCAGGCGGTGCGGGCCCTCGAAGAGCATGAGCGTTCCGGGGATCGCGCCGATCTCGGCAAGCCTCGTGCGGCGCGCGGCGCTCTTGGCCGGCAGGAAGCCTTCGAAGAAGAAGCGGTCCGTCGGCAGGCCCGAGGCGACGAGGGCGGTGAGCACGGCGGAGGGGCCGGGGATCGGGGTGACCGGCAATCCTTCCTCGATGGCGGCCTGCACGAGCTTGTAGCCCGGGTCCGACACCAGGGGCGTGCCGGCATCCGAGACCAGCGCCAGTGCCTGGCCTTCGCGGATCCGGTGGACCATGCGTTCGCGCACGGCATCGTTGGAATGCTCGTGGTAGGCCACCAGCGGAGTCGTGATGCCGTAATGGGCGAGGAGTGTCTTCGTCACCCGCGTGTCCTCGGCGAGGATCGCGTCCGCGGCGGCGAGCACGTTCAGCGCACGGAAGGACACGTCCTGCAGATTGCCGATGGGGGTTGCCACAACATAGAGGCCTGGCGTCAGGGGCTTCGCCTCGGCGGCGAGGCCGAAGGCCGTGAAGGTGGCGATCCGCTCGGTCGGCTCGCGCCGTTTGGTTCGGTTGTCGATTCTCTGGCTCATCGTCGGTCACTGTCGCATGGGGTACGCCGCCACGGAAGCGGGCTTGTCGAGACCATCGTCCGGCATTGGAAACAATGTTTACCTCTTGCTGTCACGCTTGTTTTTATCGCTTGAGCTGTTTCCAAAGGGGGTGGAGATGGCGCGCTTCATTGATCGAGCACGCGGCCTGTCCGGCCGCGCAGCCTGGGTTTTCGTCCTGTCTACATCGCTGGTGCTGTCCGGATGCGTCGGCTCCGGCAGCCGGGCTCCGGCTCGCAAGCCGAGCCGGCCTGCCGCCAGCGCTCCGTCCGAACCGCTCTATGCGGCCGATGTCCCGCTGCCCGGCGCCCCGATGCAAAGCGCTCCGCCGGCAATGGCCGGCACCACCATCGGCAACGGCCCCGTCAAGGTCGCCCTGATCCTGCCCATGACCGGGGCCGGGCAGGGGGCCGTGGCGGCGCAGAGCATGCGCAACGCCGCGGAGCTGGCGCTGAGCGAATTCCAGGGCTCGGACCTCACTCTCCTCGTGAAGGACGATGCAGGCACGCCCGAGGGCGCGCAGGCGGCCGCGCAGCAGGCGCTGGCGGAGGGAGCCGAGCTCATCATCGGCCCGCTCTTCGCAGGCTCGGTCCAGGCGGCCGGACAGGTGGCGCGCCAAAGGGGCAAGACGGTCATCGGCTTCTCGACCGATGCCGGTGTCGCCACGCGGGGTGTCTATCTCCTGAGCTTCCTCGTCCAGGAGGAGGTGGACCGCATCGTCGCCTTCGCGGCTACCCAAGGGCGCCGCTCCATGGCTGCCCTGATCCCCGAGACCCAGTACGGCCGTGTGGCCGGAGCGCGGCTGCAGCAGGCAGCCGCGCAGCAGGGCATCCGCATCGTGGCACTCGAGTATTATCCGCCAGGACAACCGCAGACGGCCGTGCAGCGCATGGGCGGCGTGATCGGCGGTCCCGCGCCCCAGGCCGATGCCCTGTTCATGCCCGACAACGGTGACGGCCTGCCTGCCGTCGCGCAGGCGCTGCAGGTGGCGGGATTCGATCCGCTGCGCGTCAAGCCCCTCGGCACGGGCCTGTGGGACGAGCCTCGGGTCGCGGCTCTGCCCGCCCTGCAGGGAGGCTGGTTCGCGGCTCCCGACAAGCGCGGCTTCACGGCCTTCGCCGAGCGCTACCGCGCGCGGTTCAATACCGATCCGATCCGCTTGGCGACCCTGTCCTACGACGCGGTGACCTTGGCGGCCGCGCTCGCGCGGATGCAGGGTGCGCAGGCCTTTACCGACGCCATGCTCACGAACCCGGCGGGCTTCGCCGGGGCCGACGGCGTGTTCCGCTTCAATCCGGACGGCACCAACGAGCGCGCCCTGACCGTGCAGGAAATCCGCGGCGGCACCGCAGTCGCGATCAGCGGCGCGCCGCGAACCCTGGTGGCCGGGAACTAGCGTGGTCGGCGTCACTTGCGCGTCAGCGTGGCGCTCAAATCCGGCTTGTTGTTGAGGGTTTGGAACACGACGCAGTAGCGCTCCGTGAGCTTGAGCAGCTGATCGATCTTCTCCTGCGGCGCATCCGTGTCGACCTCGAAGGAGAGGCGGATGTTCTTGAAGCCCACGGGCGCGGTCTTGTCCACGCCGAGCGTGCCGCGGAAATCGAGGTCGCCTTCGGCCTTCACGGCCCCGTGGCGCAGGTCGATCTCGAGAGCGGTCGCAACGGCCTTGAGCGTCACGCCCGCGCAGGCCACGAGCGCTTCGAGCAGCATGTCGCCCGAGCACAGCTCCGCGCCGGAGCCGCCGGTAGCCGGGTGCAGGCCTGCCACGGCGAGCGCGCGGCCGGTCTCGACCTTGCAGGCGATGTGCTGGTCATCGAGCGTGCCTTGAGCCTTCAGGGTGATCACGGCCTTGTCGGGATCGTTGCGGTATTGGTCCTTCAGCGGCGCCTGGAGGGCGCGGAGGGCAGTCGCATCCATGATGATGTCCTTGAGGTGTTACCACCACAACGCAGCGGCCTGGCGGTCGCGCTCGCGTTGAGGCTGCTGCTGCGGAGCTTTGAGGGAATGGTCCAGAGCCGTCAAGACGCGGCGCACGGAGGTCTCGAAGGGCAGGCCCGTCTTGTCGCGGGGTCGTGACAGCGTGAGCGGCAGCTCGTCGAAGATGCGGCCGGGCTTCGGCTGCATGACGATGGCCCGGTCGGCCAGCGTCACCGCTTCCTGCACGTCGTGCGTGACGAGCACCACCGTCGGGCGCGTCTCCTCCCACAGACCGAGCAGATGATCGTGCAGGCTGGCGCGGGTGAAGGCGTCGAGTGCGGAAAACGGCTCGTCGAGGAGCAGCACCTTCGGGTTGGTCACGAAGGCGCGCGCGATGGAGACGCGCTGCTGCTGGCCGCCCGACAGGTCGCGCGGCCAGCGTGCGGCATGCTCCGTCAGGCCGATCTTGTCGAGCGCATGCGCGACGCGGGCCTTCTTCTCGGCGGCGCTCACGCCATCCAGACCGAAGGCGATGTTGTCGGAAACGGACAGCCAGGGCAGAAGGCGCGGTTCCTGGAACACGATGCCCACGGAAGGGTGAGGACCCGAGAGCACCTCGTCGTCGAGGCGGATCCGTCCGGCGCTTTCCCGGTCGAGGCCCGCGATCAGGCGCAGCAACGTGGTCTTGCCGCAGCCCGAACCTCCGATCAGCGAGACGATCTCGCCTTCATGCACCGTAAGATTGATGTCGGACAGGGCGCGCGTGCCGTCGGCGTAGGTCTTGGAGAGGTGTTCGAGGCTCAGCATCACAGCCTCTCCCGCACGGTGTCCTGCCAGCGCACGAGCGGCTTGGTGGCGGTGACCAGCAGGCTGTCGGCGATCTTGCCGAGCAGCGCGAAGGCAATGATCGCGGCGAGGATCTGGTCGGGCTTGCCCATCTGCTGGCCGTCGACGAGCAGATAGCCGAGGCCCTCCGAGGCTCCCATGAACTCCGCCGCGACGACGAACATGAAGCCGAGGCCTAGCCCTGAGCGCAGGGCGATCACCGCTTCGGGCAGCACGGCCGGCAGCAGGATGCGGCGGGCGAGCTGAACGCGCGAAAGGCGGAACACGTGGCCGACCTCCACGAGCTTGCGGTCGACGGAGAGGATCGCGCCTGCAATGCCGAGATAGACCGGGAAGAACACGCCGACGGCGATCAGCGCCACTTTCGACGCCTCGAAGATGCCGAGCCACAGGATGAACAGGGGCACCCAGGCGATGGAGGGAATGGCCCGCAGAGCCTGCAGGGTCGGATCGAGCAATTGGCGGATGGTCTGGCTGGAGCCGGAGAGCGCGCCGAGCACGATGCCGGCGACCGCGCCGATGACGAATCCGACGAGGACGCGCCAGAGCGTCATCCAGGTATGGGTCCACAGCTCGCCGGTCTGGGCGAGGCCCCATAGCGTCGCGAAAATCCGGCTCGGCGGCGGGACGAGACGTCCCTGCGCGAGACCAGTGCGAACGGTTGCTTCCCAGAGAAGTGCAACCGCGATGGGCAATAAAAAGCCGAGAAGGATGCGCCAGTCGAAGGCGCGTCGCTTCTCGGTTGAGGCAGGGGCCGCGAGAGCGGCGGCACCCTCATGGGAGGACCAGGCGTTGCTTGTGGCTTGGCCTGTCACGGCGCTCTCCCGTGATGAAGACATCAGCGCGAGGCGGTGGCGAAGCGGCGGTCGATGAGGGAATCGACGGCGGCGCGCACATTGGTATCAGGGGTGATCACGCCTGCCTGCTGCAGGGCGAGGCCCGCGGCGAGGATCGTGTCGGCCTGCGGCTGGCCGATCGAGGAATGCGTGAGCTCCGTGCGCTCGAGCTGGCGATCGATCACCGGCTCGGCGAGCTTGGTGTAGGAGATGAGAGACTTCTTCAGCTCGTCCTTGTTGGCCAGCGCGTATTTGCGGGCCTCCTCATAGGCCTTCAGCACGCGCTGCACGAGGGCCGGGTTGTCCTTGGCGAAGGACTCGGAGACGTTGAGCACGCCCCAGGTATTGGCGCCCGCATTGCGGTAGAAGAGCTGGGCGCCGCTTTCCACTTCGGCGGCCGCCATCAGCGGATCGAGCCCGGCCCAGGCATCCACGTCGCCGCGCTCGAGGGCGGTGCGCCCGTCGGGATGCTGCAGCAGAACGAGCTTCACGTCCTTCTCGGTGAGCTTGGCCTCCTGCAGGGCGCGCACCAGGAAGATGTGCGGATCGGTGCCGCGGGTCACGGCGACGCGCTTGCCCTTCAGGTCCTCGACCTTGGCGATGCCCGTGTCCTTGCGGGTGACGAGCGCGGTCCACTCCGGGCGGGAATAGACGTAGATCGACTTGATCGGGTTGCCGTTGATCTTGCCGATCAGGGCGGCGGCGCCGGCCGTGGAGCCGAAGTCGATCGAGCCGGCATTGATGAATTCGAGCGCCTTGTTGGAGCCGAGCGACTGCACCCAACGCACGCTGATGCCGTCCTTCTCCAGTTCCTTCTCGAGGAAGCCCTTGTCCTTCAGGACGAGGCTCACCGGGTTGTAGGTGGCGTAGTCGATGCGGATTTCCTTGACCTGCGCGGAGGCGACCGTGGCGGAGGAGGCAAGTCCCGTGGCGAGGGAGGCGGCGAGGAGGAGGCGGCGCGTCAGGCTCATTTTGTCGTCCCATGTTCTGCGCATGGGAGCTTGGACCTTTCGGTCTTCACGCACCCGGCGCTTTAGCTGCACTTGTTTCGCGCCCGCAATCTGCATGCTCAAATCGGCGCGTGTCCGGTTTATAGAACCCTGTGTTTTTTATGTCAAACAATATCTCTTATAAAGAACAACATATCCGTTTAGACGGATAAGGCCAGTCCGCCCTTGGGCGAAGGCCCCATGAAGTGATAAGTCAAACAGTTCCTCTTGTGCGGTTGTTCCATGACCCATCATAGCTCCAAGAGCGTCCTGAAAAGCCTCGGCAGCCAGCCGATCCGCGATGCAGCGGAGCTCCGCGCCAAGCTCGTCCCCGAGCTGAAGAAGCTGCTCGATCAGGGGCATCAGGAGGCACAGGAGAAGCTTCTCGAAAGCCAGAACGGACTTGTCTGTGCCCGCCATCTCTGCGAGCGCATGGACGAGCTGGTGCACCTCGTCCACGAAGCTGTGGTCCAGCATCTTTATCCGGCGGCCAATCCCTCGGCCGGCGAGCGGCTCGCGGTGGCGGCGACCGGCGGCTACGGTCGGGGAACCCTGGCGCCGGGCTCCGACGTCGATCTCCTGTTCCTGCTGCCCTACAAGCAGACGGCCTGGGGCGAGAGCGTCGTCGAGGCGATGCTCTACGTGCTATGGGACCTGAAGCTGAAGGTCGGGCATGCGACCCGCTCGGTGGAGGAATGCCTGCGCGAGGCGCACGCGGACATGACGATCCGCACGTCCCTGCTCGAAGCCCGCTTCCTCTTCGGCGACCGGGAACTCTTCGACAATCTGGAGAAGCGCTTCGACCAGGAGATCGTCGCGACCACCGCGCCGGAATTCGTGGACGCCAAGCTGAAGGAGCGCGATGCCCGCGTGGCCAAGGCCGGCGCGTCCCGTTATCTCGTCGAGCCCAACGTGAAGGACGGCAAGGGCGGCCTGCGCGATCTCAACACGCTCTTCTGGATCGCCAAATACGTCTATCGCGTCAAGGAGCCCAGGGAACTCGTGAAGGCGGGGCTGTTCACGCAAGGCGAGTTCAATCTCTTCTCCCGCTGCGAGGAGTTCCTGTGGCGCGTGCGCTGCCACATGCATTTCGCCACCGGCCGCGCGGAAGAACGCCTGACCTTCGACCTGCAGCGCACCATCGCCGAGCGCATCGGATTCGCGCCCCGGGGCGGGTTGTCGGCGGTCGAGCGTTTCATGAAGGCCTACTTCCTCATCGCCAAGGACGTGGGGGACCTGACCGCCATCGTGTGCGCCGAGCTCGAAGCCCGCCAGACCAAGCGCCGCCCCATGCTCGACCGGATGTTCGGCCGCTTCCGGCGCCGCAGCGGCGGCGCGCAGGTGAGCGAGGGCTTCATCATCGACAACAACCGCCTCAACGTGGAGAACGAGGAGACCTTCGCGCGCGATCCGGTGAACCTGATCCGCCTGTTCTGGCTCGCCGACCGGCGCAACCTCGCCATTCATCCCGATGCGACGCGCCTTGCGACCCGCTCGCTCAGGCTCATCGGCCATAACCTCCGCAACGATCCGGAGGCGAACAAGCTGTTCCTGGAGATCATCACCTCCAAGAACGCCCCGGAGGTGGTGCTGCGGCGCATGAACGAGACCGGCGTGCTCGGCCGCTTCATCCCGGATTTCGGCCGCATCGTCGCGATGATGCAGTTCAACATGTATCATCACTACACGGTGGACGAGCACCTGATCCGCTCGGTCGGCGTGCTGACCGAGATCGAGGCGGGGCAGCTCGGCAACGAGCATCCGCTCGCCAACCAGATTTTCCCCACCATCCGCAACCGCCGGGCGCTCTACGTGGCGGTCTTCCTGCACGACATCGCCAAGGGCAGGCCGGAGGATCACTCGCAGGCCGGTGCGGTGATCGCCCGCAAGCTCGGGCCGCGCTTCGGCCTCACGGACGCGGAGACCGAGACGGTGGCCTGGCTCGTCGAGCATCACCTTCTCATGTCGAACACGGCCCAGAGCCGCGATCTCTCCGATCCCGCCACCATCAAGAGCTTCGCCGAGGTGGTGCAGACCATGGAGCGCCTGAAGCTCCTGCTCGTGCTCACCATCGCGGACATCAAGGCCGTCGGGCCCGGCACCTGGACCGGCTGGAAGGGCCAGCTCCTGCGCAACCTCTACCAGGAGACGGAGGTGATCCTCGGCGGCGGCGCGGTGGACCTCGCCCGCTCGGAGCGGGTGCGCCTGGCCCAGGAGAAGCTTCGCTCGGAATTGCCCGACTGGTCGGACACGGAGTTCGAGGCCTTCGCCTCACGCCATACGCCGGGCTACTGGCTGAAGACCGACGAGACCCGGCGGGCCAAGCAGGCGAGGCTCCTGCGGGAAGCCGAGAAGGGCGGGCGCACGGTGACCACGGCCTACGAGACCGACCAGTTCCGCGGCGTCACCGAGCTCACCATTCTCTCGCCCGACCATCCGCGCCTGCTCGCCATCGTGACCGGCGCCTGCGCGGCGGCGGGCGGCAACATCGTCGATGCGCAGATCTTCACCACCACGGACGGCATGGCGCTCGACACCATCGTGCTCTCCCGTGCCTTCGACCGGGACGAGGACGAGCTGCGCCGGGCCGAGCGGGTCGCCAAGGCCATCGAGCGGGCCCTGAAGGGGGAGGTGAGGATCGCCGACCTCGTGGACGGCAAGCGCCCGGCCAAGGAGCGCTCCAAAGCCTTCCACGTGCCGCCGGAGGTGAATATCGACAATTCCCTGTCGAACCGCCAGACGGTGATCGAGATCTCCGGCCTCGACCGGCCGGGCCTGCTCTACGATCTCACGACGGCCCTCGGAAAGCTCAACCTCAACATCGCCTCGGCCCATATCGTCACCTTCGGCGAAAAGGCCGTGGACGTGTTCTACGTGACGGACCTGACGGGCACGAAGATCACCCATGCGGGCCGCCAGGCCACGATCGCCCGGACCCTGCTCGATGTGTTCAAGACCGAGGAAAGCGAGCCTGCGCACCGGCGAAGTGCTTGATTTGTGAGGCCAGGGACCTGATATGTGGCCCGAACCATTCTTTTCCCACCTTTAGTTGACCGACCATGAATCCGAACGACACGGAAAACCAGAACGCGGCCCCGCAGGCCGAGCCCGCCAACGACGTGGCCCCCGAGGCTGCCTCCGAGGCCGATCCGATTGCCGTTCTCGAGGCCGAGAAGGCGGATCTGAAAGACAAGCTTCTGCGCCTCATGGCCGACATGGAGAACCTGCGCCGCCGCACCGAGCGCGAGATCGCCGATGCCCGTACCTATGCGGTGGCGAACTTCGCCCGCGACATGCTCAACGTGGCCGACAATGTCCGCCGCGCCATCGAGAGCGTCCCGGAGGAGGCTCGCAGCACCGCCGAGGGCGCCTTCAAAGGTCTCATCGAGGGCATCGATCTCACCGAGCGCGACCTGCTCAAGACCCTCGAGCGCCATGGCGTGAAGAAGCTCGACCCGCAGGGCCAGAAGTTCGATCCGAACGTCCATCAGGCCATGTTCGAGATCCCCAATGCGGAGGTGCCGAACGGTACCGTCCTGCAGGTGGTCCAGTCCGGCTACGTGATCGGCGAGCGCGTCCTGCGCCCGGCCCTGGTCGGCGTCTCCAAGGGCGGCCCGAAAGCCGCCGCCAACGGCAACGGCGCCGAGGCCGCGGATAATTCTTCCGCCGCCTCGTAAGTGGACGTTCTTCGAAGCATTCCTTTCGAGACCATCGGCGTCGCCGTCTTCGCGCTCTCCGGCGCGCTGATGGCGGCGCGCAAAGGCATGGATCCGTTCGGCTTCGCCCTGCTCGCCACGCTCACGGGCGTCGGCGGCGGCACCGTCCGGGACCTGCTCATCGGCACACGGCCCGTGTTCTGGGTCGGGGACCCGACCGACGTGCTCGTGTGCCTGGTCGTGGCGGAAATCGTCTTCGCTCTCGGACCCAAGCGCGTGGCCATGATGGAGGGCGGACGGCAGGGCCGTCTTCTCCTCTGGGCCGATGCGCTAGGGTTGGCCCTCTTCGCCGTCTCGGGCACCGGCAAGGCGTTGGCGGCCGGCGTTCCGGCGCTCTCCGCCGTCGCGCTCGGCACCATCACGGCCACGTTCGGCGGCATCATCCGCGACATCTTTGCCGGAACGACGCCCCTCGTGCTGCGCCAGGAGATCTACGTCACGGCCGCGGCGCTCGGCGCTTCGGTCATGGTCGCCCTGCAGGCCATGGGCCTCGATCCGTTCTTGAGCGCCGCGATCGGCTTCGGCGCGGCCTTCTCGTTGAGGGCGCTCGCCCTCCTGCGCGGCTGGTCGCTGCCGGCCTTTCCGAGGCGGGACTAGGGATTCATATCGACCCCGTCGATCACCGTCCGGAAGCGGGGCAGGTTCTGGTCGCGCTGCTCGACCCGGGTGAGGCCGACCATGCGCACGTAGCGGTCGGGCTCGAAGCGGATGGTCTGCATCACCACGATGGGCTGGCCCGATTCCGCCTCCACGGCCTTGGCGACGATCTCGTGCCAGTCTTGGCCCTTGAAGCGGAAGGACTCGGACCGTTCGACCTTGATGTCCTTGAGGATCTGGTTGGAGTTCAGGGCCGCATGGGCGAACTGGCTGCGCCGCTCGGCGGGCGGAACCGGAACGTTCAGGGTCGCGGCCAGGATCACCATCGGCTGCTCCACCGCCTTGATCGTGTCCTGCGGCCCGTCGGTGAACAGGACCGAGTTGCCCGCCATCACCCGCACCGGTCGGAAGCCGGCCTTGTCGCCGAGGCGGAAGGGCAGGGCCGAGATCTGCTCCTCCATGGAGACCGGTCCGCGCAGGGCGATGCTCTTCAGGGCATTCTGCATCTGCGCGTCGCTGTAACCGTCCTGTCCGCCGCGCACCTGCGCGATCACCAGGGCGGTGAGGTCCTCGTCCTTGACAGCCATCACCCATTTGCGGCCCTGGACCGGCCCCGCCATGGTGCCGCCGATCAGCACGCCCGTCCTGGCCCCGAGCTTCAGGGTCTCGCGCGAGGTCTCGCTCATGCCCTGGCGCTTCAGGGCGTCCTTGGTGAGGCCGTTCACGAGTTGCGCGTAAGCCGCGGGAGGCATTTCCACGAAGTTGATGACCGCGGCTTTCTCCTCGCTCTCGAAGCCGCTGAACCGCTTCGAGACCATCATGTCCTCGGGCGGAACGAGGCCGATCCGCGAGGCGGGCGGGAACACGGGTTCGGCCGCGAAGGCGGCCTGAACCGACAGGACGATGCCGAGAGCGGCGGCTGCAAAAGCTTTCATGGATGCCCCTTCGAAGAAAACCTGCAGTTGATCATGGCTTTAAGGCTAAATCGGCCTCTCCACCTTGCGCAAGGTGAGATTGAGCCGGCCGCCCTGCGGCAGCAGGTCCGAGCTGCCCGCGGTCAGCCGGTCGATCCCATGATAGATCAGCCGCGCGGGACCGCCGAACACGATCGCGTCACCGGAGCGGAGCCTGATCGATTTCGTCGGGTCCTTCCGCTCCAGGCCGCCGTATCGGAAGAGGGCCGTGTCCCCGAGGGAGAGCGACACGACGGGGGCGGCGAAGTCTTCCTCGTCCTTGTCCTGGTGCATCCCCATGCGGGCCGTCGGCTCGTAGAAATTGATCAGGCAGGCATCGGGCGGGTGCGGGTAGCCGCTCAACTCCTCCCAGGCCCCCAGAACCCGGTCGGGCATCGAAGGCCAGGGCTCGCCCGTCTCGGGATGCGTCGGCTGGTATCGGTAGCCCTCGACGTCCGACACCCAGCCGAGTCGCCCGCAATTGGTCATGCGCACGGAAAACGGCTTTCCCGTGCGCGGCATGCGCGGGGTGTAGAGCGGCGCCTGCCGCGTGATCTCGCGCAGGGCCTGGAGCAGCCGCTCCTGCGCCGGACGGTCGAGATAGTCGGGGTAATAAGTGAGGCCGGGGGCGAGGGTGATGGAGGACATGGGATTGCCTTGGGACGTAGGGTCCTTACACGTCATCACCGGCCTTGTGCCGGTGATCTCGATTGGAAAAGCGCGCGCCTCGCCGGATCGGGATGGCCGGAACAAGCCCGGCCATGACGTGGTGGGGATGATCCCGGGCGGAGCCTCCCTTACCCCTCCAGCACCTGCTTGCTGGCCACGGTGGTGTCCTCGTTGAGGTTGTAGACCAGCGGGATGCCGGTCGCGAGTTCGAGGCTCGGGATGGTCTCGGAGGTCAGGCCGTCGAGCACCATCACGAGGGCGCGGAGCGAATTGCCGTGGGCGGCCACCAGCACGCGCTCGCCGCGCATGACGCGGGGCAGGATCTCGCGGATGTAGTAGGGCAGCACGCGGGCCACCGTATCCTTCAGGCTCTCGCCGCCGGGAGGGGGCACGTCGTAGGAGCGGCGCCAGAGGTGGACCTGCTCCTCGCCCCAGCGGGCACGGGCGTCGTCCTTGTTGAGGCCCGAGAGATCGCCGTAATCGCGCTCGTTCAGGGCCTGGTTCGCGATCGTCCTGAGATCGGGCTGGCCGATCTCCTCCAGGATCAGCTTGCAGGTGCGTTGAGCCCGCGACAGGTCGGACGTGAAGGCGACGTCGAACTGGACGCCCATCTCCTTGAGCCGCCGGCCGGCATTGCGCGCCTCCTCGATGCCGAGATCGGTGAGCCCCGGATCCTTCCAGCCGGTGAACAGGTTCTTGAGGTTCCATTCGCTCTGGCCGTGGCGTGCAAGGACGAGAAGGCGGTTCATGTGCTGGCGTCTCCGTTTGGAAGGGGCGGGAAGGGCATGTTTTAGAGCTGATCGAGGCCAAGAACATTGGCCATGGTGTAATAGCCGGGCTTCTTGTCGAAGCCCCAGAGGGCAGCCCTCACGGCGCCGCGGGCGAAGAGGCTCCGGTCCTCGGCCCGGTGCGACAGCTCCAGACGCTCGCCGGCGCCCGCAAAGATCACCGAGTGGTCGCCAACGACCGAGCCGCCGCGCAGGGTGGCAAAGCCGATATCACCCGGATTGCGGGCGCCGGTATGCCCGTCGCGGCTGCGCACGGAGCGCTCCTTCAGGGAGATCTTGCGCCCTTCCGCGGCCGCCTCGCCGAGGAGAAGCGCAGTGCCCGAAGGCGCATCCACCTTCATGCGGTGGTGCATTTCGAGGATCTCGATGTCGAAGTCTTCGCCCAGCGTGGCCGCCACCTTGCGCACGAGGCCCGCGAGCAGGTTGACGCCGAGCGACATGTTGCCGGACTGAACGATGCGCGCGTGCCGCGCGGCCGCCTCCAGCTTGGCGAAGTCGGCCTCCTGCAGGCCGGTGGTACCGATCACATGGACGATGCGAGCCTGGGCTGCGAGCGCCGCGAAGGCCGTCGTGGCGGCCGGCGCCGTGAAATCGAGGACGCCGTCGGCCTGGGCGAACACGGCGAGCGGATCGTCGGTCACGTCCACATCGAGCAGGCCGACCCCGGCGAGCAGCCCGGCATCGTGCCCGAGGGCGGAGGAGCCCTCCCGCTCGATGGCGCCCACCAACGTGCAGCCCTCGGTCTCCGCCACGGTCTTGATGAGCATGCGCCCCATGCGTCCGGCAGCCCCCACCACGACGAGTCGCATCTCGCTCATGCCGCTCTCCTGTTGTTGCGGGCTCAGGGTATAGCCGCTTGGGATGCGGCTGAGAAGCGTGGAGGTTGTTCCTCCGACCTCACGTCATCACCGGCCTTGTGCCGGTGATCCCGGTAAGGAAAGGCACGGCGCTTCACAGCATCGGGATGGCCGGCACAAGGCCGGCCATGACGGGGAAGGGACGCCGACGGGGAGGTTACCCCGGCTGGGGCCCCTCGTAGCCTTCGATGATGATGATGTCGGCCACTGCGTGGCCGTCGCGCTCGGCCTTCGCCGCCTGGTATTCGGGCGAATCCCAGCATTCCAGCGCCGCCTCGTAGGTCGGGAACTCGATCACCACGTTGCGGGCGCGGGCCTCGCCCTCGGCGACGCGGTAGGCGCCGCCGCGCACCAGGAAGCGGGCGCCGTATTTGGCGAAGGGGACGGCGTTGGCCTTCACGTAATTCTGGTAGGCGTCGGGGTTCGAGACGTCGACGCGGCCGATCCAATAGCCCTTCATCGCTTCACGCTCCTTCCACGAGAACGAACTCCGCCACGCAGGCGCCTTCGCGCTTGGCCTTGGCCGCCTGGTACTCCGGCGAGTGGTAATAGGTTCGAGCCTGCTCGACCGAGTCGAATTCGATCACCACGTTCCGGGGCCGCGCCTCGCCCTCGAGCGCCTCGTAGGCGCCGCCGCGCACGAGCGGGCGTCCGCCATATTGGCGGATCGCCTCCGTGGCGCCCTTGGCGTATTCCGCATAGGCTTCGGGGTTCGTGACGGTCACGCGGGCAATGACATAGCCTTTAGGCATGAGGCGCTCCTCTTCGATTTGGGGGAGGCAGCGAACGCTAGAGGAGCCTTATCGTCAAGCCTGGACGCCGGCGATTTCCCGGACAATCGCTTCCGCCGCGGCGCGCGGATCCGCGGCCTTCACGATCGGGCGGGCCACCACGAGGTGATCGGCGCCGAGCCGAATGCCCTCGGCCGGCGTCACGATCCGCTTCTGGTCGCCCGCATCCGCGCCCGCGGGCCGGATGCCGGGGGTGACGATGAGCCGGTCGGGACCGACGATGGAGCGCACGCGCTCCGCTTCCGTCGCGGCGCAGACGATGCCGTCGACGCCGAGATCGCGCGCCTGTCCGGCGCGGCGGGCGACGAGTTCCGCGGCCGATGCGGCAGCGTAGCCTGCCTCGACCAGGTCCTTGTCATCGTAGGACGTGAGCACAGTCACGGCGAGGATCTTCAGGGACGTACCGGCCTTTCCGGCCACCGCCGCGCGCATGGTCTGCGGATAAGCGTGGACCGTCAGGAACGTGGCGCCGAGGCGAGCCACCGAGCGCACGCCTTCCTCCACCGTATTGCCGATGTCGTGAAGCTTGAGATCCAGAAAAACCTTCTTGCCCTGTCCGATCAGCTCCCGGGCGAACTCGAAGCCGCCCGCATAGGCGAGCTGATAGCCGATCTTGTAGAAGGTACCGGCCTCGCCGATGCGTTCGGCGATGGAGCGGGCCTCCTCAACGGAAGGAACGTCGAGGCCAATGATGAGCTTGTCGCGAATGTCTCCTGCGGGAATGGGATTCGTCGAAAGAGACATCGCGGCGCTCATGGATGATTGACCTTGTTGTAAACCCAGACCCGGGCCGGGGGCAGGTTGCGCCAGATCCGGTTGGAGGCTTTGGCTTTGTAGCTTTGCGAGCGCGCCGGAATCGGCGGCACCACCGCATAGGTGAACTGGATGAACGGCCCGTTCGGGTGCATCAGCGCCTGCGCGGTTTCCAGAAGCTCCAGGCGCTGGTCCATGGGCTTGGTGAAGAGCGGCAGGCTCGACACGGTGGCGGCCGCCGGCTCCTTCAGGATGCCGGAGAGCGTTTCCTTGAGATCGTAGGCATCGCCCTGGATGATCGTCGCCTTCGGAAATCGGCGCTTCAGGAGCTGGCAGAATTCAGGATTGTATTCGATGAGGACGAGGCGCTCCTGCGCCACGCCGCGCCGGACCAGGGCATCGGTCACCGGGCCCGTGCCGGGGCCGAGCTCGATGACGGGGCCGGGGATGCGAGGATCCACGTAGGACGCCATGGTCCGGGCCAGGATCTTGCCGGAAGGAGTCACGGCCCCGATGACGAGGGGCCGTTCGAGCCAGGAGCGCAGGAAGCGCGCCTCATCCTGAAAGCGATCCTTCTTGAGGGGGATTTTCCGGGCCGTTGGCCGTTGAAACGACTGAAGCACTAAGCTGTCCCCTCGATCTTGCCGATCACGTTGGCTGTTTAGAATCCAAAGAAAACGACCGTCAAGTTAAGTTGATCCACCCAACCCGTCGATAAACTCCCGGAAACGGGAGAAAAAGCCCGAGCTCTCCGGGTGATTTTCCTTGGAGCACTCCTGGTCGAACTCCATCAGGAGCTCGCGCTGGCGCTTGGTGAGCTTCTGCGGGGTTTCCACAACAACCTGGATGTAGAGGTCGCCCACGTCCCGCGAGCGCAGCACCGGCATGCCCTTGCCCTTGAGGCGGAACTGCTTGCCGGTCTGGGTGCCCTCGGGCACCTTCACGAGTGCATCGGTGCCGCCCAGGGTCGGTACGCTGAACTCGCCGCCCAGCGCCGCGGTCACCATGGAGATCGGCACGCGGCAGAACAGGTCCGCGCCGTCGCGCTGGTAGAACGGATGGGGCTTCAGGGACAGGAAGATATAGAGATCGCCCGGCGGCCCCCCGCGCAGGCCGGCCTCGCCTTCGCCGGCGAGACGAATGCGCGTGCCGTCCTCGACGCCCGCCGGGATGTTGACCGAGAGCGTGCGCTCGCGGGTGACGCGGCCGGCGCCGCCGCACTGGCCGCAGGGGTCGTCGATGACCTCACCGCGTCCATGGCAGTTGGGGCAGGTGCGTTCGATGGAGAAGAAGCCCTGCGTCGCCCGCACCCGGCCGGCGCCGCCGCAGGTGGGGCACGCCTTGGGCTTGGAGCCCGGCTTCGCGCCGCTGCCCGAGCAAGCCTCGCAGGTGATGGAGGTCGGGATCTTGAGCTCGGCGGTCTTGCCGTTGAAGGCCTCGTCGAGGGAGATCTCAAGGTTGTAGCGCATGTCGGCGCCGCGCTCGCGTCCACCCGCGCCCCGGCCTCGGCCGCGTCCACCGGCATCGCCGAAGAAATTCTCGAAGATGTCCGACATGAAATCGGAGAAGTCGCCCCCGAAGCCGGGCCCGGCGCCGCCCGGTCCGCCATTGGCGAAGGCCGCATGGCCGAAGCGGTCGTAGGCCGCGCGCTTCTGCCCGTCGGAGAGGGTCTGGTAGGCCTCGTTGATTTCCTTGAACTTGATCTCGGCTTCGTGGTCGCCCGGGTTGCGGTCCGGATGGTACTGCATCGCGAGCTTGCGGAAGGCGGATTTCATCTCCGCTTCGGTGGCGGTTCGCGAGACGCCGAGAACCTCGTAGTAATCGCGCTTGGACATGTCAGGCGCCCCTCGGAGCGGTCGGCCGCTCCGTCATTCTGCCGGACCGTTTCGCCTGCGCTGCACGGGGAAAGGCTCCGGAAGCCTTTTCCAGAACATCGCGAGAAGAAGCGGTCGGTTGATCGGTCATTGGTGTTTTCAGCTCGTTTCATGAAAACGGCACCCGGTCACGAAACCGGGTGCCGAATTCTTCAGAAGGCGGTCATCGTCTTAGGCGCGCTTCTTCTTGTCGCCTTCGTCGACTTCCTGGAAGTCGGCGTCGATGACGTCGTCCTTCTTCGCCTCTTCGGCGGAAGCCTGCTCGCCGCCTTCGCCGGCATTGGCCTGAGCGGCGTACATGGCCTCGCCGAGCTTCATGGAGGCCTGCATCAGGTCCGTGGTGCGGGCCTTGATCACCTCGGCGTCGTCGCCGGCAAGGGCCTGGCGCAGCGCGTCGATGGCGGTCGTGATGCCCTGCTTGTCGGACTCCGAGACCTTGTCGCCGTATTCGTTAAGCGACTTCTCGGTGGCATGGATCAGGCTCTCGCCCTGGTTCTTGGCCTCGACCACCTCGCGGCGCTTCTTGTCTTCCTCGGCGTGAGCCTCGGCGTCCTTGACCATCTTCTCGATGTCGGCGTCGGACAAGCCGCCGGAGGCCTGGATGCGGATCTGGTGCTCCTTGCCGGTCGCCTTGTCCTTCGCCGTGACGTTCACGATGCCGTTCGCGTCGATGTCGAAGGTCACCTCGATCTGCGGCACGCCGCGCGGTGCGGGCGGGATGCCCACGAGGTCGAACTGGCCGAGGAGCTTGTTGTCCGCCGCCATCTCGCGCTCGCCCTGGAAGACCCGGATCGTCACCGCGTTCTGGTTGTCTTCCGCGGTGGAGAACACCTGGCTCTTCTTCGTCGGGATCGTCGTGTTGCGGTCGATCAGACGGGTGAACACGCCGCCCAGCGTCTCGATGCCGAGCGACAGCGGGGTCACGTCGAGGAGCAGCACGTCCTTCACGTCGCCCTGGAGCACGCCGGCCTGGATGGCCGCGCCGATGGCCACGACCTCGTCCGGGTTCACGCCCTTGTGGGGCTCCTTGCCGAAGAAGTTCTTCACCACTTCCTGGATCTTCGGCATGCGGGTCATGCCGCCGACGAGAACCACCTCGTCGATGTCGCCCGCCGCGATGCCGGCATCCTTCAGCGCCTTGCGGCAGGGCTCGATGGTCTTCTGCACAAGGTCGTCCACGAGCTGCTCGAACTTGGCGCGCGAGAGCTTGAGGGCCAGATGCTTCGGACCGGAGGCATCAGCCGTGATGTAGGGCAGGTTGATCTCGGTCTGCGACGCGGAGGAGAGCTCGATCTTGGCCTTCTCGGCGGCTTCCTTCAGGCGCTGCAGGGCGAGCTTGTCCTTGGTCAGGTCGATGCCCTGCTCCTTCTTGAACTCGGCCGCCAGGTACTCGACGAGGCGCATGTCGAAGTCCTCGCCGCCCAGGAAGGTGTCGCCGTTCGTCGACTTCACCTCGAACACGCCGTCGCCGATCTCCAGCACCGACACGTCGAAGGTGCCGCCGCCGAGGTCGTAGACCGCGATCATGCCGGACTGCTTCTTGTCCAGGCCGTAGGCCAGGGCGGCCGCGGTCGGCTCGTTGATGATGCGCAGAACCTCGAGACCGGCGATCTTACCGGCGTCCTTGGTGGCCTGGCGCTGGGCGTCGTTGAAGTAGGCCGGAACGGTGATGACGGCCTGGGTGACCGGCTGTCCGAGATAGGACTCGGCGGTCTCCTTCATTTTCTGCAGGGTGAAGGCGGAAATCTGCGAGGGCGAATATTGCTTGCCGTCGGCCTCGACCCAGGCGTCGCCGTTCGGACCCTTGATGATGTGGTACGGAACGAGGCCCATGTCCTTCTTGGTCATGGGATCGTCGAAGGTGCGGCCGATCAGGCGCTTGATGGCGAAGAAGGTGCGCGACGGGTTCGTGACCGCCTGACGCTTGGCCGGCTGGCCGACGAGGCGCTCGCCTTCGTCCGTGAAGGCCACGATGGACGGGGTCGTCCGGGCGCCTTCCGCGTTTTCGATGACTTTGGGCGTCGTGCCTTCCATGACAGCGACGCAGGAATTGGTGGTGCCGAGGTCGATACCGATGACCTTACCCATGGCGGGATCCCTCACTTTCAAGCAGACCGCCGAGCCCTAAAAGCAGCTCGGCCCATGGCTTACATGTTGATGACTAAGTGCCGGAACCGGCTCAACCCGAGCCGTGCCCCATGCTGGCGCTGATATAAGAAGGGGTTTTCCGGGCCGCAAGACAATCCTGACGGCAAGTTTGCCTCATTTCGTCGGAGCTGGGCCCTGTTGCAGGGCTGCAAGGGAGGAGCTTCCCAAGCGGACGTCGCTAAATCCTTAGCCGGGACATGATATGCCGTTGCGTAAGAGGTCGCGACGGCGAGGGCCTGCGCCCTATGTCAGCAAGAATTCAGCGCAGCAGGAGAGCGACCATGGAAACCGCGAAGGAAGCCTTTTCCCTTACAGGCGGCTGCCAGTGCGGCCAGGTGCGGTACGGGCTCACGAAGGCGCCGCACGAAATCTA
>JAESFT010000433.1_pt1 | contig 26321 bp, 24 predicted proteins | sample 9269451 | NCBI WGS metagenome assembly JAESFT01 (sample SAMN14502557, study PRJNA617106) | algae metagenome | isolation source: Scytonema hyalinum WJT4-NPBG1 and co-occurring heterotrophs from well... | place: USA: Mojave Desert, Joshua Tree National Park, California | collected 2006-05-25
ATTGGTATGAATTGCAAAGAAATTTATTCACTTTCGTTGTGCGTGAGTACATTGTGGACAATCTCACCAAGACTTGTGCTGCCTAGTACACATGGATGATGTTTTTTGTCAATGCGTAAGTCCTAATCATGACTTTGGACAGGTTGGGAAACAGGAGACATAAATTCAGGCATCCTCACTACTGGATTAGAATGTAGCGCAAATCCTCTTACTCATAACTGGTAACTGTTCACCCAACGGGAGAGCCAGTTACCTAGGTCGGGCTAACCCCAACGGGAGAGCCAGTTGCCTACGGAGGGAAACCCTCCTGCAGCACTGGTCTCACCTCCTGCAGTACTGGTCTCACTGTTCACTGATTTGGTCAGCCTACCACCTAAGGAGCTAAAAATTACGAGACACACAAGCTATAAAGTAGTCTAGGTGTAACAATTATCCTGTTGAGGCAAATATCCATATGACAAGCTACCAATCCAATCAAGAAACGGTTGCAAACGAATCCACATCAACCGGCGAACTCATCAATGAGATTATCGAAGAAACAAAAGACATCAACTACGTGGAGATAATCGAAAACGTTATCGACACTCTGGAACAAGATGACAGCGCAATGGTGAGTCATCCTTCAGAAGGTGGTAACAGGTGGAAGTTCAAGTACGGCACGGTGGAAGTGTTTGTCCAACTGACTGGACCAACCGATGAAGATACATTAACAGTTTGGTCTGTGGTGCTCAAGTTACCAGCAAAAGATGAACCGAGGTTGACGCGGCAGTTGTTGGAAATGAACGCATCTGGCACCTTTGAAGCGCGTTTTGCCATCGTTGAAAACCAAGTCGTTGTACTCGCAACACGCACTTTAGCAGATTTGTCTGCTAGCGAAGTTTCACGCATAATTACTGTGGTGGCAACGATCGCCGATAACAACGACGAAGCATTAGAATCGGAGTTTGGTGCTGCTTGATTTTTGTGTGGCGACTGATTCCGTTACTAAACGCCTCTGGTAATATGCAGATGGCGATCGACCGCTGGTTGTTACAACAGCACCAGTCGGGACATCCTCCAACTTTGCGGTTTTACACTTGGTCGCCACCTGCCATTTCCTTAGGCTACCATCAACATAAATATCCCGAACATTGGCAGCATCTTGTTTGGCAAGGTGAAAAAGTAGACTTGGTGCGGCGTCCCACAGGGGGACGGGCGGTGTTGCATCAAGGTGATTTAACTTATGCTGTCGTGACATCTGGACTGATTGGGACTCGCGTCCAGGTGTACGAAAAAATTTGCTCCTTTTTGATTCAAGGATGGCGATCGCTTGGCATAGAATTGCACTACGGTAGCGCTGGGCGCGGTTACATCCACAACCCCAACTGTTTTGGCACTGCGACTGGTGCAGATTTGGTTTTGCCAGATGGTACTAAATTCATTGGTAGCGCCCAACTGCGACGGGGTGGGGCAATTTTGCAACATGGTTCCATCCGTTTGCAGCCTGATCCTGAATTGTTTGCTGAGGTATTTGGTACAGAATCTTTTGCGCCTGTGCAACTTCCCCAGAATCTAGATATTGAAAAGATTATTGCAGCTTTAATTGCTGCTGCTGAAGATTGTTTTGATATGCAGATAGAGGTGCAACCACTGTCTGAGTTTGAGTGGGAGGGGATTTTGGCGCAACAGAGTTTGGAGGTTGGTTAACAGTAAACTGGATACAAGTATCAGAGAAAATGATTGCAAAATGACCACAAATCCATCCAAACAAATTGTTGCAATGGGGGGTGGAGGCTTTTCGATGGAACCAGAAACCCCTTTACTGGATAAATACATTCTTGGGCTGTCCCAAAAGGAAAGACCGAAGGTTTGCTTTGTCCCTACAGCAAGTGGTGATTCTGATAAATATATTGTTCGGTTTTATTCAGCATTCGTACAGCTACCCTGCATCCCCTCTCACTTGTCACTTTTTCAACCACCTACCACTGATCTTAGGTCTTTCGTTTTTGAGCAGGACATCATTTATGTGGGAGGCGGAAACACTAAAAACCTAATTGCTTTGTGGAAAGAGTGGGGACTTGACCATGTTTTGAGAGAAGCTTGGGAAAGCGGTATTATTCTTTGTGGCTTGAGTGCTGGCTCTGTTTGTTGGTTTGAACAAGCAGTGACGGACTCTATTCCTGGTTCACTGAGTGTTTTGCAGTGCCTTGGCTTTCTCAAAGGTAGTAACTGTCCCCATTATGATGGGGAAGCCCAACGAAGACCTTCCTACCATCGGCTGTTATCGACAGGACTTATCAGCGAAGGATATGCCGCTGATGATGGCGTAGGTTTGCATTTCATTGGAGACACTCTTGAGAAAATCGTCAGTTCTCGTCCCCATGCGAAAGCCTATCGGCTGGAAATAATAGATGAGACAGTCAAAGAAACGGTTTTAGAACCTACGTACTTGGGAAACAGCTAAGAACTTTCGCCGGGTAGATCTTAAGTAATTACCACAGGAGCCTCTTTTAAATAACCAGCCGCCACACAATCCTCAATGACTTGCTGGACAAACAACCAAAGTTCCGGCGCACCTGTTTCTACAGGAGCCATCCGTTTCATGACCTGATCGCGCGTAATTCCATGAATGAGCCAAGTACCACCACGATTTTGTTGGTTGTGCAGCAAAGGCTGTATCCGGTCTAGGGCTGCTGCAAACTTAGCGGTGGGTGTTTCCTGTGCTTCAAACTCTTCCCAAAGTGAACGCAACTCGCTTGCTTGATCTGCTGGCAAAAGTCCGAATAGCCGCAACGCCGCTTGTGCTTCCCGTTGTGCCTTGCTCTCGTTGCCCTGCACATCGTAGCAAAAGGTGTCACCTGCATCAATTTCCACCAAATCGTGAAGCAGCACCATTTTGATGGCACTTAACAAAGTAACCCCTTGCGGAGCATATTCCGCTAATACTATCACCATCATCGCCAAATGCCAAGAGTGTTCTGCACTGTTTTCTCGGCGTGACCCATCATTGAGCAGGGTTTGGCGTAGCACCTGCTTAAGTTGGTCAATTTCGATGATGAACTGTATTTGTTGAGTGAGTCGGCTGATTGTCACTTTGAATCACGCTCCTACTCTATAGATTTTACAAATCGGTTCTTGCAAGATTCCCGACTTCGCAAAAGTTGTCGGGAATCTGAGCCCAAAAAGCTTTCACACACCTAAATTTCTTTAAACTTCCGAACGAGATTATAAATACCTGGGAGAAATGGAACATTAAAAGTTATCAATTGAAGAAATTTAAGTTGACTTTTTTTGGTAAACTTTAAACCGTAAAGTTTGACGGGCAGATCTAAAAGACTAATAATTTTATCAAATCTCTGTGTATCTTTCTGTTCAATAGTTCTCTTCAGATAATCTAATAGTTTCTGTTGACAGACTGGTCTGAGATGTTCATACTGATTCTGAACCGTTTGATAGTATTTAATGTAAGCCTCCTTACTGCTAGATTTCCAATCAGCAACATCAGAATAAGTAGATGCATTCGATTGATGAATCCGATAGAAGTTTCCTATTATTGGTGTGTGAATGAAAGAAATGCCTTGCATTAAGAGGTCTAGCTCAAATTTACAATCTTCCAGATAACTCAAGTTTGTATCGAAGATTGCTTTTTTGGCAACAGTATTTTTGAAAAGCAAGCCATTACACTGTAAAGCCCAAGGAGTTAACAGCTTATCTATCACGTATTCTTTGGATGAACAATCATATTCATAAAATATTTCACTCCGATTTTCGACTTCATAGACTCGTTCTTGATCGCAATAAAAAACGACACTGTCACCGTCATAATTTTTGATGTAATCTAGTTGAAACCTGATTTTGTCAGGGTGAAGCCAGTCATCTGCGTCTAAAAGTTGAATCCATTCCCCTCTCGCATGTTCTATACCAAAATTGCGAGCTGAGGAAAGTCCACCATTTTCTTTATATAAATATCTGAGTCTTTGGTCTTTGCTCATAAAATACTCACTTAATGCGCGAGTATTATCAGTTGACCCATCATCCACAATCAGGCATTCAAGATTGGAAAATGTTTGTTCTAAAACACTTTGAACAGCCTTTTCAAGGTATTCTTCTCGATTATAAGCAGCAATAATAACTGATACTAAAGGAGAATCAGATAAACTTGCAGAACTCAACAATGAATTTGTCTGAATACTCATGGGACTAATACCATTACTAAAATTTCAATCAAAACTTAGAGGATGTCTCTCGAATTAAAAAAGCTTTCGTAACGGTAGTCTGTCGGTCGTAGTATTCACGAATCGACAATGTTATGAGGGTCACATTTCAATCGTACCCTAGAACAGCGACTCAGTTATACAGCAGTTTTTCATTGGGTAGAATAGAGGTTGACTCTGGGGGGCACAGCAATGCTGTGCCCCTATCATGTGGTTTGTAGTTTCTGCAATTGAGAAGCGCTCTAAAAGTCAGTTAGAGGGAGCTATTAATTTTGTTAAGCCAATCCAAAATTTCTTATTATATAAAATAAGGTGCGTTACGCAGCGTAACGCACCCTAAATTTATTAATATCGTCTAACTCATTCAAAACTTCATGAGTTGGTAACTGATTTCGCTACGACTCCCAATTGCAAACCTGCTGGATAACTCCCTTCTTCTTTAATTCGCTTAATCTCGGCTTCCGTTATCCGCAAATTTAACTTTTGTGCCAATTCCCGTACAATATCCCCTCGGTCAATGACACCAGCAACAGCACCAGCGGGAGAAAGCACGGTGATACGGGCTAATTGTTCTTTTTCGAGTTTGTTAATCACCTCTACCAAGGTAGTTGACTCGGCAACAGTGGGAATTTCTGTTAGGGGATGCACAATACTTTGCACCGTTAGGCTTTCCCATTGACTTCTTTCTACAAGGCGCAAATCGTCGATGGAAACTATGCCCCGGTAACGTCCATCAGACTCGGCAAAATAAACCCCAGGGGCGGTGGTGTCCAAAAGGTATGAGTCGGCAAAAGAACGTAAAGTCTGGTTGGCATCAACAACGCGAAAGTCGCGTGTCATCGTATCGCCAGCAACTAAATTGAGCAAAGTTTCTTGTAATACGGTGACGCGGTCATAGCTGGTGGCGTTACGGATGCCAAACCAACCTAACAGGGCTATCCACAAACCAGTGACGAGTTCGCCAGTAAAATAATCTACTGCCAAACCCAGGGCGATCGCAGCGTAACCCAAAATTTGCCCGGCCTTTGCTGCTAACCGTACAGCTTTAAAGCGGTTGCCTGTTGCTTGCCATAGTGCTGCTTTTAAAACTTGTCCACCATCTAAGGGTAAGCCAGGAATCAGGTTGAAGAGTGCCAAAACTAAATTGATTCTCGCTAAATCTCCAACCATCATGCTAGCAGGGCTGTTAGGCGGCAAAAAATCACCCACCAGTCTGAGGAGTAAAAACAGGGCAACACTCACTGCAGGTCCAGCAATTGCCACCTGAAAGGCTTTTCCTGGGGTTTTGGATTCTTCTTCGATAGAAGCAATGCCACCAAACAAAAACAGGGTAATCGAATTGACTCTAATGCCTTGCGATCGCGCTACTAAGCTGTGACCCAATTCGTGCAATAATACTGAACCAAAGAGCAGCAATGCCATCACCACTCCAGCACTCCAAGCTAGAGTCGTTCCCCATGCTTGGTAGGCGACCCCAAAGTTAAGGGTTGCCAGCCCTAAAATCACAAACCATAGAGGGTCTAAAAACAGGGGAATTCCGAATAAAGACCCGATTTTCCAATTTGTTTGCATTACTTTTTCCTATAACTAAATATTTTCAACCGTCCAGAAATAGGTTTCATATGTTGTTCTTTTTTACACATATATAGTTTTGCCATATCAACAGACCCTGGCTGAAATCTGGAAAATCAGCAATTGCTCGTTGATTAGCTCTAATTTCTAGAATAGACAATTCCTGCCAGCGAGCCAAACTCAAATAGGAACGCAGCAATTTAAAAATTAAAAACAGAGGCGGCAGACCTTACCCTCCAGGATGACCCTTGAAGGAGAAGACCTGCCGCCTGTCGTGATTCAAATGTAGTATGGGTCTAAATTGACACTCCTCGGTCTAAAGACGCGAGGATTCTTGGGCTGAACTTGCCTCCGTTAGGTTTCCCCTATTACAGGTCTTACGGTTCATACTTGTCCGAATCGCAGTTTTTTAGGCTACAACCCACTTATGGACAACTCCCCAAGCGTTTACCCATTTTAGGGTACGTTCCCATGTGCCCCATGGTACGTGGATTACTCCAAATTGCTTTTTCAAAATCATTGACTGTTGTTTGACAGTTACTGCGCTGTTTATAGAGTTTTCGCTGCTCTTGCCCTTACTATTTTCCAATCACACGTGTGGCATACCGTAGCAGAACTCCTTTCGCCGAGCCATATTTGTCGGGCACGTGTTGGCGGTATTTCAACCTGTAGGCTATTTATATTGTCGCACTTCGGTAGCGTTTTTGTTACCAGATATAGAAAGCCGTCCTAGAAAGACGGGGCTTTAGACCCAATTTTTCGATAAAATCTAGATAATGCCGAGATTGGTCAAGCCCAAAACTGCACCAATACCGATAAGGTGACCAGTACTCATCGCGGCAAGGAATGAACCGACACTGGGATTATTGAACAGCGACGGGAAAGGTAGCGGCATCTTAGCACCAACATGGGGGTAGCGAACCACCCGAGGAATAATCAAAAGAGCTAAAATGCTGCTGCCAATGATAATTGCCGATCCGGTCCAGTTAAATTCTACGGCAGAGTTGGGAACAGTAGCTTGGACTGCCAATAACAATGATGAAATCACAGATTTTTCTCCTAGCATGAATACATTCATTTATCTATATAGAGGTACGAAATTCACTTGCTCCCTCAAGAGCAACGCGCTTCTTTGTCTCTACAATCAATGTTTATGCTCCGCCTAATGGAGTAGCTGAATCTTCTTTCTAAAGATAGGTGTTAATCTCCTCCCAAAGGAAGAGCTAGATAGCGTGAGAAAGAATCTGATATCTAAATATATCTAAATATAGAGACGTTGCAATAGAACGTCTCTGTTTGCAACTTAGAGGCTACCGATATTAGTCAGCCCTAAAACGATGCCAACCCCTATCAGATGCCCAAAACACATAGCGCCAATGAATGCCGGAATGCTTACAGGCAATAGAGGTACCTTAGGACCAACTTTGGGCTTCTCAATCTTGAAAGTGAGCAAAAGAGCTACTAAACAGCTGACGCTGATGATGATTGATATATTGGTGTTCCACGCAGGTGTTGCGGGAACAGTTGCGGCAGCTGCTAGTAAGATTGATGAAATCAAGTTTTTCTCTCCTAAATTAAAAATTGACAAGTGGTCAGTAATCTGGAATTAGCAAGCTCAATACTGATTACTTACTGTGTAAACCACAAAGATTATAGAATTACAAAGGAAAAAACTTGCAATTGTTTATACAACTGAAAATTTTTGTAACTATTACTACCACTATCGAAAATATCTATGCGGATTAAAATTTGCGGAATTACTCAACCACAACAGGGGAAGGCGATCGCCTCACTGGGTGCGACAGCATTGGGATTTATTTGTGTCCCAGCTTCACCCCGTTATGTTAAGGTAGACCAAATTCGTGCCGTCGTGGAACAACTGCCCGAAAAAATCGACAAAATTGGAGTTTTTGCCAACTCTACTGCTCTTGAAATTACTCAGACGGTGGTTAATTCTGGTTTGACTGGCGTCCAACTGCACGGAGATGAATCTTCAGAGTTTTGTCAGCAGTTGCGTCAATTGCTACCGAGCGTCGAAATTCTCAAAGCTTTGAGAATACGTAGTGTTGAAGATATCGACAAAGCAGCTACTTATACTGCAACCGCAGATACGCTGTTACTTGATGCTTACGATCCGCAGCAGCTAGGTGGTACAGGTACAACTTTAGACTGGGTGATGTTACAGCAATTCAGCCCTAGTTGTCCTTGGTTTTTGGCTGGAGGTCTCACTCCAGATAATATTGTCGAAGCTTTAACTCAGGTTAACCCCAGTGGCATTGACTTATCCAGTGGTGTAGAACGTGCCCCTGGGGATAAGGATTTAGACAAGGTAGCTAAGTTGTTTGAAAAGCTGCGTTCAAAGTCCTAAATACTCAGTGCTGAGGAGCTTTTCGCCTGCTCTGGTTCACACCACAGTAGGCGAGGGGGGGTTGCTGAGTCTTTTTTTCAATTTCTTCTACTCAGCACTCAGTACTTAGTACTCAGCACTTAAAAGAATGCTGATTGGTGGCGAATCAAGTTAAAGAATTCTTCACGGGTTTTCTGTTCTTCTTGGAAGACACCCAGCATTGCGCTAGTGACAGTCCAGGAACCGGGTTTTTGCACACCCCGCATTACCATGCACATATGGCTAGCTTCGATAACAACGGCAACGCCCTGCGGTTCCAGAACTGTCTGAACGGCTTCAGCAATTTGGCGGGTGAGCCTTTCTTGCACTTGCAAACGGCGGGAATACATCTCGACAATGCGGGCAAGCTTGCTCAATCCCACAACTTTTTGGTTCGGGATGTAGGCAACATGAGCTTTGCCCATAAATGGCAACATATGGTGTTCGCACATGCTAAAGACATTGATATCCCGCACTAACACCATCTCGTTATGACCTTCGTCAAAGATGGCACCGTTAACGATTTCTTCTAAGGATTGGTTGTAGCCACTGGTGAGAAACCGCATTGCCTCTGCTACCCGTTTGGGTGTTTTCAGTAGTCCCTCGCGTTCGGGGTCTTCTCCAACACCCACCAGTAGAGTCCGCACGGCGTCCGTCATCTGCTCCATCTGCTCCTCTGTTTGCGGGTGCAAAGCAGCTTGCCGTCCGTTATGAGTGTTGCGGTCTGGTCTTGGGATGATGGCTTCTGTTAAGTCGGGAATCAGAGGAGATTGAGAGCTATTGGTACCGTTGGAACTAGCAGTAGTCATGATGTCAGTGTTGGTTAGAGTTTCTGTAGTTGAGATCATTTCTGAAGTGCTGAGTCATAAATGCTGAGTTTTGAGTGAGAATGACTCAATACTCATCATTCATGACTCGGCACTTATAAAGCGCCAGCGCTAGGCATGATTGTCAATTCATCAATAACTGCTTGTTGTGGTAGCAAGGCAGCGTAGAGAATTGACTGAGCAACAATTTCTGGAGTTAGCATTTTTGAGCGGTCAAAGTTAGCATTGACGGTTTCTGTATCCCAAAGTTCTGTATTAACCGCACCAGGACAGATAGCAGTCACACGAATACCGTGGGCACGTTCTTCCTGTGCAAGAGTTTGAGAAAGGGCAATCAAACCAGCTTTGCTGACGCTGTAAGCCCCCCAATTGGGAAATGGTTGCTTTGCGGCTATTGAAGTAATGTTGATAATTGTGCCTGTGCCGCGAGTCCGCATTCTGGGCAGAATTCCCATAATACACTGGAACACACTCGTGAGATTTAAGTCTATCACTTGCTGCCAGTCGGACAAGGGAGTTTCAGTCAAAGTGGCGGTATAACCCATGCCAGCATTGTTGACCAGAATATCTATGTCCCCATCAAGGGCTATTGCCTGCATCTTCTCTTGCACTTGAGCGACACAAGCTAAGTCCACTTCGTAAGCTTTCGCTTCCACGCCAGTGTGTGATACAGCATCACACACTGGTGTCAGCTTATCAACTGAACGGCTCACTAGGGCAACATCTATTCCTGCCTTCGCAAATGCTAAAGCTGTTGCTTTGCCAATCCCACTACTTGCCCCAGTAATTAGGGCACGTCGTTTGTGCTCAACACTCATGCTGTCTCCCAATTTTTGAACGGTTTGATAACCGCGTCGCCACCCAATGATTGCACTCTGGTGGTGTAGATAGATTAAACAAACCTAAAAATCCGATTAATTCTCTTTGACAACTGCTATGCTGCATTGTCAAAGAAGATATATTGCTAATACCAGCTCCTCCAAAGGAAGACTATATATCTTTGCCCGAAAAATCTTGTACCACCCTGAGTTTCAATTGGTTAGCCATAAAGGCACAGCATACAGTCTACAATCCATTGTCAAAGTACTAATGACTAATGACTAATGACTAATGACTAATGACTAATGACTAATGACTAAAAACACAAATGCCTATGGCTGAAAAGATTGTTAAAAATCTTTAACTTCCATAGGCAATTATAGCACTGCTACTATACTAATCAAGCATCTCACGTTTTAGGAGTGGGAAACTTCGGTGAAAACACCAATTTTGCGGAATTTTTCGTAACGCATTTGGCGTCGTTCTTGCGGGGTAAAGCGGTTGAGTTCCTCTAAATTGTCCAATAGAGCTTGCTTAAGAGTGGTAGCAGCTTTCAGGGGGTCAGAATGAGCGCCGCCAATCGGTTCAGGTAATATCTGGTCGATAATTCCTAAGTTTTTCAGATCCGGTGCTGTGATTTTTAAAGCAACTGTTGCTTGGGGAGCTTTGCTGGCATCTCTCCATAATATGGCGGCACAAGCTTCAGGTGGGGCAACTGAATAAACTGCGTGTTCAAACATGAGTAGGCGATCGCCCACACCAATACCTAAAGCACCGCCAGAACCACCTTCACCAATCACAGTGCTAATGATCGGGACATCAAAGCAAAACATCTCCCGCAAATTGTAGGCAATTGCTTCCCCAGCACCTTGTTGTTCTGCGATCACCGTAGGCAAAGCGCCTGACGTATCGATAAAAGTTATAATCGGCATCCCAAACCTGTTAGCATGTTCCATCAACCGCAGGGCTTTGCGATAGCCACCAGGAGAAGCCATACCGAAGTTACGGACGATATTGTCTTTAGTGTCACGACCTTTTTGATGACCTAAGAATACCACGGGTTTGCCATCCAAGCGACCCACACCACTTACGATAGCAGGGTCGTCAGAATTGCAGCGATCGCCATGCAACTCCATCCATTCATCACTGATAGCTTGAATATAATCAAGGGTACTAGGGCGGCGGGGATGACGAGCGACTTGCAATCGCTGAGACGGCGATAAACTACTGAAAATTTCCTCACGCAGTTGCATAGCGCGTGCTTCTAGTTGACGAATTTGACCAGTTACATCGACGCCATTTTCTTCTGCTAGTTGCCGAATTTGCTCAATTCGAGTAGCAAGTTCGGCTAGGGGCTTTTCAAAATCCAACAGTAGCGGTTTACGCTCAGTAGTAGCCATTTTTTGATTGAAAAGTGAACAGTGAAGAGCGTTCAAAGAATTAAAAATTAAAAATTTCAAAAGGCTAATTTTTAATTTTTAATTTCTAATTCTTAATTTTTATACCAGCAGTGGTCTAAATCCGTGCTTTTTCGATACGTGACCAATCTGCTCCATTTTTTCTACAGTAATCCGATTCCGCCCCCAAGAGAAGTTAGTGTATAACTTCTCAAATTCCAGTAGCATTGATTCTGCAAAACAAGCAAATAACTGGCGTGCTGGAACATTCATATTGACGATGCTCATAATTTTCCAATCAATATCGAGCGAATGTTCGACAATGCCACCATTAAGGACATACACACCAGGATGCTGAATTTTGGTTGCGAGGTTTTTTGGATAGCCACCATCTATCAGCAAACAAGGTTGCTTTAAAACTGTGGGTTCGATTTCCATACCTTTGGGCATACTGGCAACCCAAACCACAATATCAGCTTGAGGAAGTGCTTCTTCCAAAGACATGATTTTTCCACGTCCTAGTTCGTCTTGCAGCTGTTGCAGGCGTTCTTGGTTACGGGCTATGAGCAAGAGTTCCTTGATATCTGTTTTGGCATCTAACCAACGACAGACGGCGCTCCCAATATCTCCAGTCGCCCCACACACAGCAACAGTTGCTTTTGATAGTTCAATGCCTACTTGTTTCGAGGCTTTTTCTACCTGTTGACAAATGATGTATGCCGTATGAGTGTTTCCTGTAGTAAAGCGTTCAAACTCTAGTTTAATATTGCGGACTTGTTTGAGCTCCTCTAAATTAAAGTTTTCAAAAATGATCGAAGAAAACCCGCCTAAAGCTGTAATATTTATCCCGTGCTTTTGAGCATGAGCCATAGCGTTGAGGATTTTACGTGTTGCAGCTTTGATGCGACGAGTTGCCAGCATTTCTGGCAAAAAGCATGACTCCACATACCGCCCTTCAATTTTTTGCCCGGTAACACTGGTGACGGTGATGTTATCGACAATCTGAGGCGGGGCGCTGCACCAAAAATCTAGCCCTTGATCGGCGTATTCTGGATAGCCCAAATCTCTGGCTACTGCTTGCGCGTGTTCTAAACTAGTAAGGTGTCCGATTAGACCAAACATGAACTATTGTGTTAGCCTTATCCTTTCTCAAAGGGGTGGAATGAGCGGGTCAGAGACAACTAACCCTTAAAAATACTACACAAAAAGTCACGAAAAATGAGGGGCGACTCCTTGAGGACGGGCTGACGCGGGGACATTTTCTTTCTCCGCGCGTCTTGTTGTCTCTCTTATCTATACTGCTGCCAGTCCGTAGGCGGACAGGCGCATAATATCGCGGGTAGAGAAACCAATATTGCTGAGGGCTTCTCCGTACTGAATCATGAAGTCTTCCACCAAAGCTTCCTTTTCCATTGCCAAAGTGTGAGCATCTTCGGCGACAGAGTTAAGCATTCTCCAAACTATGGGAAGGTTTTGGCGATTTGCTTCTTCTAACTCAGCTTTGGATTCTTCAAAGTGTTCTTTCAACCACACTTCTCCAAAGTTAAGATGGCTGTATTCGTCTTTAACTACGCCTTCAGTAATTTTACGAGCAAAATCATCGGCGACTGGGATGTAAATGTTGTATGCGGCGATCGCAAAACATTCAATAATTAAAGACTGAATCAGCAAGCAAGTCACAACCTTACCTTCAGCAGATGCTGTTTGGAAATTTTGATGCAGTGAGCTAAAAAACTCCTTAGCAAATTTCAGATCCGGTGTGACTTCAAGATTGCGCCCACAAGCTTCAAATCCTTTCTTGTGGCGACTTTCCATCTTCGATAGCCGAACCAGTTCATCCTTCTTTTCCGGCAGCAGTTCAGCAAGTTTAATGTAATTCTCGTGAGCCTCTTGTTCTCCTTCTATCACAATCGCATTAACGCGGCTGTAGGCGTCTTTGTATGTTTCGCTGTGAAAGTCAATTTCAGACTGAGCTGCAAGCTGCTGCATGGTACGTTCACTCCTGTGATGTGAATCATTGGATACTAAAATTGCGTTAACCCCAAAAATTGAGGACAACGTTAACTGTGGTTTAATTTAACTTAACAAGTCTCTATGTTCTAGATTAGCTTTTGCTGGCGGCATTAGTTCAAGCTAATTCATACGAGAGTGAGGAAAGCAGGGATAAATGATAAATGACGAATCCAAAATCCAAAACACCAAGCGTCCTGAACGCAGCGAAGGATCTAAATCCAAAATTCCCTGGAGCCTAGGAGTGCTACTACTGGGAGCTGTTATCGTCTTGTTACCTTTGGTTGTGATCTTCTTGACATCCTTTGCACCTCCTGGCGCAACTCCTAGTGTTTTACCAAAAAATGGCTGGTCTTTAACCAATTATCGTGATGCTTGGCACAGAGGTAAATTTTTACTTGCTTTCGCTAATTCTACCTTAGTAGCGATCGCTGTGACCGGCTTTCAAATTATCACTTCGGCACTCGCAGGTTACGCCTTAGCACGGCTGAAATTTCGCGGCAGGCAAGCGCTGCTGCTGATTGTGCTGGCAACACTAGTGATTCCCTTCCAGTTACTAGTGATTCCCGTCTTTTTGGTATTAAAATGGGGACACCTGATAAACACTTATTGGGCGCTGATTTTACCAACAGCTGCCAATGGTTTTGGTATTTTTCTGTTGCGTCAATATTTCCTGACTATTCCTGTAGAGTTGGAAGAAGCAGCCGCCATAGATGGGGCAAACAGATTACAAATTTTATGGCGGGTGATGTTACCTTTAGCCCGTCCTGCTTTAGTGACGCTGTTTCTGTTTACCTTTATCGGGGAATGGAATGATGTGTTTAAACCCTTGGTATTTACAACGCGCCCGGAATTGAGGACGGTGCAGTTAGCGTTGGCAGAGTTTCAGGAGCAATTTACCAACAATTGGCCTTTGATGATGGCAGCGGTAACGATCGCGACTGTACCAGTGATGTTATTATTCCTTGTCGGGCAGCGTCAGTTTATTCGGGGTATTGCGACAACGGGGATGAAGAATTGAGGCTATTTAGGGCGGGCAAGATGCCACTGGTGTCAACAATTACGTTCAAGCCTTTATTATACATTGATTTTACCCCACACGCCAGTCGCTGTGAGTTCGGGAAACAAGGACTGCAGCGCTGGCTCCCCTTAATCCGCTCCCCGCTCGCGGGGTGGGGTTGTACGGCAATTGTGGATGATATAACTTCAATAAAATGGTGTAATGACATTTGTAGCTTAAGTTGACACCAATGGCTGTCCGTCGCACCCCACAAGAGATATAGCCCCCGACACCTCCTAATTAGTCTCCTGAATTTGCAGGCGAATAGTATGTTCAGTCCCACCAATCAGTTGTAATTCCATAACTTCACCACCAAGTGGTTCCAAGCATTCAAGCAGTTCTCGCAAACGTGGCGTACTTGCACCCGTATCTACATAGAGACGGTCTGAGAGATTACCAATTTTCTTCCAAGCCATGTACAATTTGGCTATCATCTGTTCTAGCTGGGATGCTTGATTCACCAAGTCAGCGGCTATGCTCAAACAGCCCACTCTTTGAGCTTCTATGAGTGCTGTTTCGATGTCAACGTCTTGGACAGTCAGCGCTTGGACTTGAGCTGCGGCTTTGAGATATTTTGCTAAGTTACGTGCTTCTGTGGTGACTTGTTTGAGGGTATCCACATCAGGATTTTGGGCTATTTCCTTTTGGATCGCGTTTTGGTGAGACTCTGGTAATTTTTCCATCTCCTTCACCAGTGGTGCAAGGTAACGCGGAGGAAGGGAATTATCTGCTGCTTTTTGCTTGACTGGTTCGGGTAGCAAATCGGAAGACATCGCTGTCCATTCGTCGTTGATTTGACGCACTTCTCGCCTAGTGATGCGATCGCCTTTTTGTGCTGCTTCACCCACCATCTGCTGGACTTCTGGCGCTGCTTTTGCTGTTTCGACAAACGCCCGTTTGCTGAAGTTATTGATAGCTGATGGTTCTAGTCTTCCTTCTTCTAATAGTGTATCAGCACTGTTTGCCAGTTGAATCCAACTATAAGCCTGGCTTTTGCTGATTTCCCGTTCTTTGAGCCAATTGAGAAAGCCGGTTCCCCGTCCATCGCCGCCCTTTTTTTCTCTGTCGCGGATGGCGCGTAATATTCGTCCCCGCCAGATTTCGGTTTGTAAATCAAAGCGATCGCACACCTGCCAAGCTATATCCAGCTGCTGTTGAAATTCCGTCTCTGGAATTCCCTCATCTTCTGGATCGGGCAGTTCAAATGTTAAATCTGCTGGCTGTTGCAAGAGATCAGCCAGTTCATTATCGTTGTATAGCACGATGTATAGCTTAGTAGTGAATGCGCTCGGCTTATTATGCCACAATCTGGGGGAACTCTAACCGATGATTTTTTTAGCGTATACCACTAGCTAAGTACAAAATTTCACAAGTTCGTAACCAATTAATTTCAGAAAGGCTCTGCGTTACTCTGCGCTGACTCTGCGTCCCTCTGCGTTTTAAAACGCTACGAATTAATGCAAAGCTTTACTTAGCCACCATGATCAGCTGACTTCATCGCTTGTATAAGAGCTTCGCCAGCACCAAAAGTGTTGTAGGGAGTTGGCAAGTCATAGGTTTTGAATGGCTCTAAAGGCGAAATATCCTCATTGGTGTCTAGTTCTTCTGCTAAGATGCGGATCAGCTTGAGTTTATCTGGTGCAGAAAGCTGTCGAATGGCAGGAAGCAACTCTGTAAGTGTGATCTTTTGAGCCTCATTCTCCTCTAAATCTATCAACCTAGATGTTAACTGCGATCGCCACATTGAGCATCAAAATTCAAGATCGCTGCTATTCGCAAATATATTCAATACACGTTAGCGTAAAAGAACGTAAGTAAAATTTATACGGCAAGTGAGTCTTTATAACTTGACAAAAATTATATATTCTGCATAAGGGCTATAAAACCGATAAAAATATGAACCAGGTAGATTATCTGCGAATTAGTTTAATAGACCGCTGCAATTTCCGCTGTCAATACTGTATGCCAGAGGGTGCTGAACTAGACTACATCCTCAAGCAGCAGTTGTTGACTGACGCAGAACTGCTGACTCTGATTGAAGAAGTATTTATCCCCGTTGGGTTTACCCGGTTTCGTTTGACTGGAGGAGAACCCCTTCTACGTCCCCGTGTGGTGGAGTTGATTAGAGCGATCGCCTCCCTCCCCCAAACCCAAGACTTGTCAATGACGACCAACGCCTTTTTACTCGCCCCAATGGCGCAAAACCTGTACAATGCTGGGTTGCGACGAATTAATATTAGCTTAGATTCCCTTGATTCCGACATCTTTGACCAAATTATCGGTAATCGTGGGCGATCGCGCTGGCAACAAGTTTGGCAGGGGATTCAAGAAGCATACCGTGTGGGATTTGATCCATTGAAGCTAAATGTGGTGGTGATCCCCGGTGTCAATGACCATGAAGTTCTGGATCTTGCCGCGCTGACGATTGACAAGCAGTGGCACGTCAGATTTATTGAGTTTATGCCAATTGGTAATTCGCATTTGTTTGGCGATCGCGGTTGGGTATCTTCTGAAGAGTTACGCCAACGCATCCGCGATCGTTGGGGATTGACAGAATCGCAAATTCGTGGTAATGGACCTGCTGATGTCTTTCAGATTCCAGGAGCAAAGGGGACGCTGGGATTTATCAGTCAGATGTCAGAGTGTTTTTGCGATCGCTGTAACCGGATGCGCCTAAGTGCGGATGGCTGGTTGCGTCCGTGTTTATTGAATGAAACTGGTCAAATTGACTTAAAAACTGCTTTGCGTGGAGGTGTCACCACTGCCGAATTGCGGGAGCAGCTTAGGCACTTGCTTGCTCTTAAGCCAGAAATTAACTTTAAGCAACGTTATGCGGGTACGACGACTGGTGCCTACACCCGCACCATGTCACAAATTGGTGGATAAAGAGTAGAGACGTGTCATGCCACGTCTCTACAAACGTCTCTAAGCTTGACGTGAGTAGTATTCCACCACAAGCAGTTCGTTAATTTGTAGCGCCACCCATTCGCGATCAATAACGCCGTTGACTTTACCAACCAACTTATTTTTGTCGAATTCCAGATGGCTAGGGAGGTTTGCCAAGCCAGGATATTGCAAGTTAGCTTCCACCAACTTACGTGATCCTTCCCGGTTTCTGACAGCAATTTCCTCTCCAGGACGGCACTGGTAACTGGCAATATTGACAATGCGACCGTTGACGGTGACATGACCATGATTCACCAGCTGACGAGCTGCGGGAATAGTGGGAGCCATACCCATGCGGAAAATGGTATTATCCAAGCGCATTTCTAGCAATTGCAGCAGCACTTGTCCGGTAGAACCGGTCACGCGTCTGGCTTTCCGCACGTAGCGCAGCAATTGCGTTTCAGTCACCCCGTAGTTAAAGCGGAGTTTTTGCTTTTCCTCTAACCGGATGGCATATTCAGAACGCTTTTTGCGGTTTTGACCATGCTGACCTGGTGGATAGGCGCGTCTAGCGCTTTTACGAGTTAATCCTGGTAGGTCGCCTAAGCGACGTACAACTCTAAGACGTGGTCCTCTGTATCGGGACATGAGTTTCCTAAATCTAATCCTGCTTAACTTTACCCAAATATATAATTATAGTTCAAAATTTCATATGTCAATACAGCAATGTTCATTTAGAAAGCAAGCGAAGTTGGGGAAGCTTGGCTGACACAGCAAACACGGGGACAAATCAATTCAAAAGTCAAAATTCGTCTTGAAAAGTTTGCTACGGAGGGAAACCCTCCTGGCAACTTTTCGCAAAATTCAAAATTAGATAGAAGTCTCTGCCTCATCTGCCCATATCTCTGTATTGCACGCATCAAAATGGGCTTCTATCATGAAATAGCATACTCTTGGGTGTTTGGAGAAGGGAAATAATGTTAGGGAACAGAAAAAGCGAAGATAGCCATTGGCTTGGGCGAAAAGCTAGATACACTGCAAAACGTCTTGAAACAAGCGCAGACGGCTTAAGAGCAGTTGTTTGCCGAGTCACCGCAATGGCTAGCGTACCAGTCTTTGCTGTGACTGGATGGTTGGCAATGACTTCATCTACGATGGCTGTCACCGCCACATACAGGAATGATTTTCGTGTTTGTGCTGGACGACTTTTGAGGGCGGGGGTAGCAGCGGAAGCAGCATCACAAGCTTGTGCTGCTGCACTACGTCCTGGTGACTTGTCTGCTTGCGTAACTAGAATTGGGCGGCAAACACAAATTGCAGCACCTGATGCACTGGCAACTTGTAGGCAATCACGCCGTCCTGAAGATTTAGCGAGTTGTGTTGTTGGTATTAGTCGCTACACTCGGGAGGCAGCTAATCCAGCAGTTTTAAATTATTGCGGTCGTAGCTTGTTACCCGTGCGGTTTGCTGAGTGCGTGGTGGGTTTGCGTGCTGAAATTGATATTGCTCCCCCTCAAGCATTGGAGAGTTGTATTGATTCCAGCGACAGGGTTAGCGGCTTTTTGCCTACTTTTATACCCTCAACTGCGCAACCAAGTCAATTCAGACCCACTTATGAGTCTACTCCACTTCCGCCTCAGGCTACCCCAACTCCATCTGGGCCTTCCACAGTTCCACCTGCGACTGATTCAGGTTTATCTGACCCTAATCAAACGCCAGCTCAGCCTAGTCAAACTCCAGCAAATCCCGGCACTAGGTAAGCACTATTAACAGTCACCAGTTAACAGTTAGCAGTAAACAGTTGACTGATAACTGATAACTGATAACTGGTTTTTAGTCTTCTTTTTTCCCAAACACCATTTGTAGAATCATAGGAACTCCTCCGTCTTCGTGATATTTATCTGCCCAAGCGCGGATGACTTCGTCTAATTCTTCCATAGCTTTCTCAAATCGCTCTGGTGGAATATCCAGTTCTTCCAGAACGCGCATTGTGTTTGGTCGTCGTTCTGCCCAATCTTTCATCATGCGGAAATACCGAGCAGTATCTTCCACCATGATGTAAGTACGCTCTTGCTCATCTACAGGAGCGTAAAAAGGACGCGTCAGAGCGTAGAAGGGCATTCCCCAAGGTGAATCGATGCGTGTCACCGTACCAGAGTAGAGCAGACGGCGCTTGATATGCTCCGCCAACGCTTCACTCAATTCCATACGGTTTTCTGGGGGTAAGTCTTCCTGAGAGCGCTTGTGCAGGAATTCAATTAACTCCAGAAACTCAAAAGAGGTGATTAACTGGGCATCGGGCAGATTAGACGGCAGTTTCTGCTCAATTTGTCTTTTCTCTTCTGATGTGAGACTTGTACCCGGAATGCGCGATCGCCCCGGTCGCCAAGGATATCTTTCCATCCAAACATAAGGCAACTGAATCAGATAGCGCGGTTCCTGAGAACCCAGCATCTTCAGCAATTTACCCTCAGTCAGCGCTTGTCTGACTTCCTCAACAATGATTTTTACCCGCTTCGGCTCAAGGTGGTGCAAATGCCCAGTCATTCGCAGGTTTTGCCCCTGCTCCAGATAGGTCATGTAAATCGCACACTTGGCAGCCGTTGCTGCAGCATCTAAAAACGCCCCATGCCTATGCCCGCTCGTCCGCATAGCACTAAAAGCCAGGTATAGCATGATCTGATCCATTGCACTGGGGCCAAGACGTTTGATCAGATCTACGTCGTTACTCATATTACAGAAACTTGAATAGCACGTTTACACAATTGTCAATCAATGGAAAATAAGTAGTATACACCCACCATTTGGTGATGTCTTTACCTCAGATTATCTATTATGCGTTATGTATGAGTATTGATGGTAGTCATAGTTGGCAATTTATCCGTATTTTCAAGCAGAAATCCAAAGCCAGCACTGTTTGTACAGTTGCCTCTATATAAAAGTTGTACAAGCTCTTGTCACCCAATCGCAAGTATCAACACGTACACGCAAAACCAACTACCAACAATTCCACAAGCGCATCTTTCCGACAAGAGGCAAAGAACCGACACAACGGGAAGTCAAATCCAACGAATAAGGCATGATTTCAAGGAGGATGCCTCGTTTGAAGCGATTGTTTCGGTTCAAAAACTAGCTAGTCCGTACGGTTTATGGATAATACCTCTGTCAAAGAAAGATAATTTTCGTACCTTTTCTTGCGAATTCAGGTAGTACTGAGTAGAGCGAGATCATTATGAGCGAGTTACTCCCTTCTCGCATTCAGATAGGGTTGAATATCTTGCCTACTTTTTTAGCCTGCCTAGGTAAAGACTCTCAGGGTAGAATGCAGGTTTGGGTGTTTCACCTGCCCTGGTAACAACATTAGCAGAAAAAGAGGTGGCGCGGCTCTTTGCATGCTGTACTTCTCAAAACTTGCAGTTATGTTTTGGCGGTACAAGCAATCTTTTTTCCGGAAAATCGCTGACCTTACGTTCAAAAGATAATCCAAGGTTCAAACTACCTTTTTGTTTCGACAATTTTTGCTAATTCTATCAACCTGTTTTAGACCGTAATGTTAGAGAAGATACAGAATACAAAACTAGGTTTTTTAAAGTCATTTATCTTAAAAAATTAATTTATACTATTAATTGAAATATATATATTTGTATAAATAAATTTAAGTTACTTTTACACAAATGTTACCAAACAGAGTTAAGTAAACTCAACTTTAACGACTCGTTAACCATTAGTTATAAGCCTCAGAAGCTTTACTCTACAAGGCTTTAAGATTTTATTATTGTTGAGAAATCTAAATCAATGGAAAAGAGGGTGTAGGGTTTCACCCCTCAATTTGAGCAATACAAAATTTACAATTAAACAACTCTATACTGACAAGGGTTTTCCCTAACAGTTGGCAAATTATAGCGCAATACGGTTCAGTTAGAATGAAAAATACAAAAGGGCTTTTGTTGGGGAGGACACTTCTGTGCAGGGGTTTCCCACGCCCTTGGAAAATGCCTGTTTGAAAAACGAAACCCAACTGTATAAGGCATAGGTTCCGTAGAGCTGCCTTCCCTAACAAAAAACATTCTTCTTAACTCAACGGTATTGTATTCTAGCGATTTTCGATTTAATCTGATAAATATGTGAAGTTAAGGCGTTCCCAAAGAATAGAGTACAACCGTACTCTTATTTGAAGCGCTACGCTCTACACGCCTACAATTTGGTGTATTCCATACAAATGAAAAGCACTATAAATATGTAACCAAAAACTTTTGTGTGAATCTTCCGGATTCATAGGTAAAGTCATCGTAGATTCTGAGTTTTTTGAAAAGGAAATTTCTTCCTGTTAATTGGAAGACTTATTATAGGGTTTAGGGGAATTGCGGATTTTTTCAAAACAGAAAATCACCGCTCCGAAAGTCACTAGCAAAACTCCCAAAGCTTGCTCAAGTGGCAAGGTTTCCTGAATAATAAACCCAGCAAAAATGACCGTGAGGGCGGGAATCGTTGCACCGATAATTCCTGCTCGCGAACCACCAATTTTACGAATCCCAAAATTATTTAACAAATAACCCAAGAGCGTCAGGACACCCAGTAGAAAAGCACATAAAACAAGTTCGAGCAAGTGAGCAGGATTGAGTTGCACCTTCCAGTTTGTGGGTAAAGGCAGTATTAAACCGAAGATAGACAACAGCAACATCGTAGCGAAGTTAATCAAGGTAAAAGAAACTGGATGCAGTTTCGCTGCACATTTGCGTGAGACTAGGAGGTAGAAGGCAAAAGCTGTTCCAGAAGCAAGTGCTGCAATGCTGCCCACAGGAAGATTGCCCATGGCAGTTCTGGTGGAACCTCCTAAAACGAGCAACTCACCTAAGCCAATGACAGCGATCGCGCCAGTACTGAACAAAGCCAGGCGATCGCCCTTTGAGCGGTTCCCGGAGGCAGCATCGCGGAATAAAAACCAAGATAGGAGTGCATTGATCACCGGATAGACAAAGAAAAGTGCGATCGCCATCCCAGTGGCAACTTGACCGATGGCAAGGTAGATGAGAACCTGAGATAGAAATAAAAAGCATCCACTAACAATCGACAGTACCAACACCCCCTTTGCAGTCGGATGAGTGGCATTTTTTCGGACTGAGTCACTTAGGTATTGCAAATCTTCCCACACTCGTGAATGCAGCATCGGAGCCAAAAGCAACATCAGCGGTACAACCACCAGCATCCTGAGCATCAAAATTAACAGACAATTCCCCAAAGTCGGCGAGATCAGGCGCTGCACGTCAAACACACCGAAAATTTGGGAACCTGGGAGGAAAATTACCTTAATGGCTACGTTGTACAGCGCTGACACCACTGTTGACAACACAAGCAGGATAATTCCCGTCAGTTGCACCGAAGACATTCTCGTCTGCGGTAGAGGTTGGCTTGGTGTTGGTTGTGGCTCTGGCTTTGACGCGGTGGGCGCAGATGTTACGGGAGTTGGTTCTGGAATTGCACCAGGAGGCTGAGTTGTTTCCCATGGGGAGGCTATGCTTTGGAAAACAGAACCCGGAGTAGGCGTTTCTTCCTGTGACGCACTGCTGGGTAGAACCGTAATTTCTAGCGGAACATCCGTTTGCAACTTCGTTGGAGTTTCCGAGGAAGTTGGCTGTGGCTGTTGAGTTCGTTCAATCTCAGCAGGGGGAACTTGTGCGATTGTGTTGCTCGCATCTCCTGTTGTTCCTTCCAATTCAGAGCGGAGGCGATTCACTAACTCTATTAAAATTGCTTCGCCTTCCCTTTGTTGGACATTCATCCGGGATAACTGTTGAGAAACACTGCTTTGATAGTTTTTTAGCTCCTGTTGCAGTGAGTTAAAGGTGATAGTGAGAGTGTCATCCAAAGAGCCAAGGAGTTTTTCAGCATATTCATTTTCACTCTCTGAGCTTGTGAGTGTTTGAGAAACACGCCCCATAGCTTGAGTCGCTAAAGTTTCCAGAGAAGATTGCAGCTGCGTTGAGATATGATTAGCTAAAACTTGTGACAACTGACGAATCAACGCTTGCTGTTCGTTGATTTGGTGCCCCTGTTGTAGATGTTCTTTTTCCTCTTGCAGCCGTGTAATATCTTTAGTTAAGCGGTCTTTTTCTGCCTGTAGCCTGTGGACATCTTCGTGTAACGACTTCAGCAAATTCCGTTGGAGAATTTGCAATTCCTCAGTAACAGCCCGTAAGGCAGTTTCTGCTGCCCCATAGGGATCGCCTTTTCCTCCCAGGTTATCTGGTTGCTTCTCAAATCGCCCCATTAGTCTTTAACCTCTCACCCTTTGGGCATCAAGCAGTTTACTGTTTACTTGATCGGCGCTTATATTCCTACTATTTCTGTTTTGTGTCAATGGACATATATTCACTTTCAGATAGAAAATGATCCGAAGGCTGAAAAATCAGTATCTTTTAATCTCAGATGAAAGCTGATACGGCAACTACAGTTACTGTTCATATATCTTGACAAATATTATTTTTTAGTGTACTACTACAGTACAAGAAAGCGCTACACAATAAAACCAAGGTTAAAATAATTGCATACAAGATATTCTCTTAAGCCAATCTCCGTACCTAAAGGTACGGAGATTTAGGCGCTTGAGTTGGGGTTAGCTTTTCGTCGTTTTTGACTATCTGGCTTACCTTTCAAACGCTATGTTGGGAACTGCTCTACCGGGATCAGTCACGGGATTTCGGCGTCGCCTACTACACTCGCAGTTTGTCATGCTATAACGCTCCCATGCCCCAATCAAGATCGGCTTCGACCTTGGATACTGACTAGCAGCATCCTCGCATGAAAGCTCACACTGATTAACGAATCTAGCCAGATACGCGCTGAAAATATCACGGTGCATAGTTTCCCCTGTTAACTTGTCTACGTGGACTCTTTGGGACAGGGGTTTTTTGATGCGTTCACCGTTCAAGTGAGTTTGACTCAGCGCAGTTTTCTGAGTAGAAAACTTTGTGAACGAACCGCCAGCTTTTTCAGCTTTACGTTTCAGTTCAGATTGTACAAAACCTGGGGACTTGGCTGCGATAGCTTTTCCATAACGCTTTTGCCAACCCTTGACGGATACGTTCTCCGTTTTAATGTGCTTGCCATGCCTTAAGATTTTATTAACAACGCTGCGATTCTGGGTTTTGGCATAGGCAGTTTTTTTGCGTTCCAGTTCTCGTTTCTTTTTAGCAGTCTTTCTGTAGGTTTTTGATTTATCCCATTTACGTTTACCTTTTTTGACCTTCCCCTTCTTGACAACAGTTCTACGTCCCTTCTTTCCTTTGGAGTCTGATTCGTAATTATCAGGGTTACTTATTCTTAAGGAACGCTGCATTTTACGTTGCAATGTCCCAATTTCACGTTGGAAAGTTGGGACACCTTGAGCAAACGGTAACAGACCAGCATGGTTATCCCCTACATATGCAATATTGCTGATATTAAGGTCTAACCCAATCAAACCATCCGAGACATAATTGTCGGACTTTTGGTAGGGCAGTCCTTCATTAATTAGTTGAGCATACCAGCGTCGCTTACCATTAAGCTCCCGCCACAATACACGGGCATACTTAACACGAGAAGCTAAACCATGCTGAAGAACTCGATTAAATGGGTCAATAATTGCCCGAAGTTTCAGGTTCCCCCAAACTAAGCAATCATCCTTCCATCTGATACCTTGTTTGTTGGACTTGCCTTCCATTGAACGGAATCTGCTAGGTACTTTATAACGCACCTTTTTGGCTAATCCGAACAAAACCCTCTCACTTGCTTTGAACGCACGAGTTGCTATTTTCTGTTGGGTATTGGAGTCGATTTTTTGGGCTATCCACTTTGATTTATTAGCCACAATAGTGGCATATGCCTGCAATTCATACTCTGAATACCTGCAAGCCTTCCTTGCTAACTCGAACGCTTCTGCGCGTTTCTTTTTTTGGTCTTTCGGTACTTTTTTAGCTGCCTTATATAGCTCGGAGTTGCGGACTAATTCCATCCTTACTACAGATTCATTTAATACTGCGTTGTATAGTTGTCTGCCAGTTTCAAACCGAGACAACAACTGTGCTTCTTGTTTGCTATCTACTATCAGTGGTACGTCTGTTATAAAAGATGGGGTCTTGCTCCGAGCCAATTTCATCACCTCCCTTTTGTTTTTAACCTCTTGCTATATACAATAAACTGGACTCAGATGCTTGTCAATAGGTTCCCGCTATATACAAAAAAAAGATGAAACTTTCCAGTAGAGAGTACAGACACAACAATCACTCAGTTGGTTGTGCAACTGTTGACCTGGTTTGGATACCCAAGCGTAGGAAACCAGTATTAGTAGGTGATGTAAAGCTTAGACTGAGTCAAATACTCACTGAAGCGGCAAACCAGAAGGGATGGATTATAAAATGCTTAGAAATAGCTCCTGACCACGTTCACGTTTTGGTGGAGTACGACCCAAGCACACCTATCAATTCAATCGTAAAGCTATTTAAAGGTACGTCATCACCAATACTTAGACAAGAGTTTCCGCACTTACTTAAACTGCCAACCCTGTGGACTCATGCTTATTTTTATGACACTACGGGGAAAGTAAGTTCTGCAATTATCGAAGCTTACATCAATGATCCACATCATTACAAATAGCAAATAGCACGGCGGTTAAAACCGCTCGTGTCGCCTTTGCGCCCCGATTTAAAAAACATTCAACCTCAGCCGGATTCGGCTTGAGGTTTCATTTCGGGGCTACCAGGCATCCCGCATAACCAGGTGTCAATTATAGCAACCGCCAGGTTGGTTAGGACGCTAAACTTAGGGCATACTCCATGGCTTCTGGCAGTGTTTCAAAATGCTCTAGTTGCTTGCGAATGCGGCTTTTTAGCCACGACCAGCATTTTTCAATCCGGTTCAAGTCTAGTGAATAGGGTGGTAAGTACGCAACTACGAGCCTGCAGCCCGAACTAGTTGCGAGGGGGCGTCCGCCTTTATGAAAGGTGGCATTGTCAATCACCAGTTTTTGCCCAGGTGTCAGGGTGGGAATCAAGCACGTTTCTAACCAAGTCAGGACTTACGCAACTGGCACAGCGCGATCGCAATTTTATAGTATTTACGTACTATGTCAAAGTGGCGTACCCAGAGGGCATTGCTGAAATTAATAACAGTAATTGGCTGTGTTAAGTATTTTTC
>JAESFT010000434.1_pt1 | contig 26170 bp, 19 predicted proteins | sample 9269451 | NCBI WGS metagenome assembly JAESFT01 (sample SAMN14502557, study PRJNA617106) | algae metagenome | isolation source: Scytonema hyalinum WJT4-NPBG1 and co-occurring heterotrophs from well... | place: USA: Mojave Desert, Joshua Tree National Park, California | collected 2006-05-25
CACAGTCGGTTGCAATGATGGAAAGCGAAGTGACGGGAAACTGTCACGCTTCGTTTGGAGAGAGGGATAGAGAAACATGCAAGTCGTGAGGTTTGAAAGTGCGCTCCGTCCCTACTCTATTAAGTCCTCTGTTAGCAAATATCGCGCTCAACGGGATAGAAGACATACACCCATCAGTCCGCTATGCGGATGACATGGTAATTATTCTCAAGCCTAAAGATAACGCGGAAAAGATACTTGAAAGAATTAGCCAATTTCTCGCTGAAAAGGGGATGAACGTCAGTGAACGCAAAACCAAGATAACCGCCGCGACAGATGGCTTTGATTTCCTTGGCTGGCACTTCAAGGTGCAAAGCAACGGAAAGTTTAGAAGCACCCCTTCAGTGGATAACTTCAAAGCATTTCGTCAGAAAATAAAAGCCATTGTCAATAGCTCGAATTATGGTTCCAAGGAAAAAGCTGAAAAATTAGCCCCCTTGGTTAGAGGATGGAGAAAATACCACCGCTTCTGCAAGATGGACGGGTCACGGTTCTCACTGTGGTATATCAATCACAGAGCGTTCAAGGTATTTAACAAGGAAACCAAGAACGACCGCTACTCAAGCATAAAGCTTGTTGAGAAGGCATTCCCATCAGTTCCTCACTCCGAAAACAAACACGTCAATGTCAAAGGCAATAAATCGCCTTTTGACGGAGACATCATCTATTGGAGCGAACGAAACAGCAAGCTCTACCATGGTGAAACCTCTAAAGCCTTAAAACGGCAAAATCATACGTGTGGTTACTGTGGCTTAAAAATGCTAAGTGAAGAGAAAGTACAGCTACACCATGTAGATGGAAATCACAGCAACTGGAAGGCTAAAAACCTACTGGCTGTACATGAAAGCTGCCACGATTACATCCACATGGGCAAAAGTAAAAACTGAGAACATCGGGAGCCGTATGCCATGAAAATGTGCGCCGTGGTACGCACTGATTGAATTGCCAACACAGTTGGCTGGAGTTCGGGGTAATTGACTCCAAGGCGAACAACTTACCTAGACCCGAAAGGGCGAGGGGACAAGAGCATGTTCGTAAAGCGGAGAGTAACAGAAAACGTGTATGTTATGGCTCTGCAACGCCTAAACGATATGGTTAAAGCTAAACTGCCTAAACCCTAATATCCAGCGGTGGAACTGCACATCCTTCGGTATCACGTTTGTACACCGATGTTGTTGGTAGCCATTAATTCGCCTTTCATTAATGGTACACCCCGACCAACAAGCGATGAGTAATGAACTCATTCAAGGATATGAGTAGGAACCTAAGTCGTTTTTGATACGTTCATCAGTGACGGAACATGGGATTGCCTACGGGACGCGAGTCCTATGGTGACGGAGTTCTAATAGTAGTCGTGGGAGTTACGCCCCACAGCCTGAGAACGGGAGAGCCGTTTACAGGGCGAAGTGGAACAGGTAATTGGATGTAACAGAAGTCGAGAGGTACGCGAGATGCGAACAGCCGAAACGATACTGAACATCATACGTAAGCGCGGACAACGTGGGTTGCCAGTAGAAAATGTGTATCGACTGTTATATAACCCAGACCTGTACTTACGCGCCTACGCCAAGCTGAACAGCAACGCAGGTGCAATGACACCAGGCGCTACACCAGAAACAGTGGATGGGATGTCACTGGAGAAAATCAACACCATCATTGCGGCTCTAAGATATGAGCGCTATAGATGGACACCAGTGCGACGTACTTATATCCCGAAGAAAAACGGTAAACTAAGACCTCTTGGTATGCCATCTTGGTCGGATAAATTACTCCAAGAAGTAATTCGTTCCATACTAGAAGCTTACTACGAGCCACAGTTTAGCGAATATTCCCACGGTTTCCGACCAAAACGCGGATGCCATACAGCACTCTTAGAAATTACCCAAAAAGGTCGAGCGACAAAGTGGTTTATCGAAGGAGATATCAGCGCGTGTTTTGACAGAATAGACCATACTATACTGTTAAAAATACTACATGATAAAATCCATGACAATCGCTTTATTCGACTAATCAAGGGATTGCTGGATGCAGGGTATTTGGAAAACTGGAAATACAATGCTACCTATAGCGGAGTTCCACAGGGTGCAGTCGTAAGCCCAATACTTTCCAATCTGGTGCTAGACAAGCTGGATAAATACGTCGAACGCGAACTAATACCAACATACACACGAGGTCAACGAAGGAGTGTCTATCCACCGTACAGAGATTTAACTAAGGCTGCGTCAAAAGCACGAAAAGCTGGAAAATTGGAACAAGCACGGAAACTGAACCAACAGGCACAGTCCATTCCGTCCCGCGACCCCAATGATCCAAACTTTCGTCGCCTTTGGTATACAAGGTATGCCGATGATTTTCTGTTGGGAGTAGTAGGTTCAAAATCCGAAGCTTTGGAAATCAAACAGAAAATCGCCACCTTCTTACGTGACGAGTTAAAACTGGAACTCAGTAATGAAAAGACGCTCGTTACCCATGCAAGGGACGAAGCAGCTAAATTCCTGGGTTATGAAATTCACATACTACACGCCGATGATAAACATGACCACCGTGGTCAAAGATGTATCAACGGTAGTGTGGGTCTTCGGGTTCCAAAAAGCGTAATCACAGACCACTGTGTTAAATATATGCGCTCTGGAAAGCCGATACACCTAACCCAAAGAATCAATGACGATGCCTACAGCATAGTTAGCCAATATCAATCGGAGTATCGAGGAATAGTCCAATACTACCGTATGGCTTACAACCTCCACACGCTATCTCTACTGAAACGAGTTACGGAACTTTCTCTGGTAAAAACTTTGGCAAAGAAGTTCAAAACAACTTGTCAGAAAATTTACAGGCGATATCGCGCAACCATTGATACAAAAGACGGTACTTACAAAGTACTACAAGTAACGGTACAACGCGATGACAAGAAGCCTTTAGTAACTCATTTTGGTGGTGTTTCACTACGTTGGAATAAGTGGGTCGAAATTGATGATAAGAAGGCGAATCATATCTGGAACGGGCGTAGCGAAGTTGTTCAACGTCTTTTAGCCCAAGAATGTGAAATTTGCGGTGCAACAGACAATATTGAGGTCCACCATATCCGCAAATTAGCAGACATTAAGCAAAAGGGATGCTTTGAACGCCCAGAATGGATGGTTAAAATGTCAGCACGCAAACGTAAAACCCTAGTGGTTTGTCGTCAGTGCCACGAGAAAATTCAATATGGACGCTACGACGGTGATGCTCTTAAACGTAAAGATTACCGGAAAGCTACGTGATACGGAAACGGTCATGCGTAGTTTGGAGGGGGGCTGTTGGAAAAGTACCAATATTGGTAACTCGCTGGCTGCCTACCCTACCGGCACGTACGGATCTAACACAGAGGTGCGCGGGATAATACCCGTCATCGACTCTACCAGTCAGTGCATTCAGCTTAAAAAGCCCTTTTAACATGAGCGAGGAAAACATAACCTGAGTAATCAGAGGATATAATGTCTAATTTTGTATTTGTTCTAGACACCAACAAACGACCTCTTGACCCAGTTCCGCCAGGACAAGCAAGACGGTTACTCAAACAAGGAAAAGCAGCAGTATTTCGCCGCTATCCTTTTACGATTATTCTGAAATATGCCGTCCCTAACCCAAAGGTTCAGCCCCACCAACTAAAGATAGACCCAGGCTCTAAAACAACTGGGCTAGCTATTGTCCAAGGGGACAAGGTTGTGTGGGGCGCGGAAGTTAAACATCGGGGGCAGCAGATTAAGAACGACTTAGAGTCTCGCCGTGCAATTCGTCGTAATCGTCGTAACCGAAAAACTCGCTATCGCAAGCCAAGATTCTTGAACCGCAATAGAGTTAAAGAATGGTTACCGCCTAGCTTGCAATCTAGAGTTGAGAATATCTTGACGTGGGTTAATCGTTTACGTCGATATGTACCAATAACTGGGATATTTCAAGAATTGGTAAAATTCGACACTCAAGCAATGCAAAATCCTGAAGTTTCAGGAGTGGAATATCAGCAGGGGGAATTAGCTGGGTATGAAGTGCGGGAGTATTTGCTCGAAAAGTGGGGAAGAAAGTGCGCTTATTGCGGTGTAACTGATATCAGACTTGAGATTGATCATATAGTCCCACGTTCCAAAGGCGCTAGCAATCGAGCGTCAAACCTCACCTTAGCTTGTCATCCTTGCAACCAAAGAAAAGGAAATCAAGATATTCGCGATTTCTTGGGGAAGAAGCCAGACTTAGTCAAACGCATATTAGCTCAAGCCAAACAACCACTTAAAGATGCCGCTGCTGTTAACAGTACTCGGTGGGCGTTGTTCAACAAACTTAAGGATACAGGACTGCCAGTTGAAACGGGAACAGGCGGTAGAACCAAATACAATCGTACACGTCTCGGACTACCCAAAACTCACTGGTTGGATGCTGCCTGCGTTGGTGTTGTTGAAAGCTTGCAAGTAGTGACAACACAGCCTCTCTTGATTGTCGCCAAAGGTTGGGGGAACCGTCAAATGTGTACAACGAATAAATATGGGTTTCCTGTCAAGCACAGGACTCGTTGCAAAACCTTTTTTGGATTTCAAACTGGCGATATGGTACGAGCTATACTACCTAGTGGGAAATTTACCGGAACTCACGTCGGTCGATTAACTGTACGAGAAAGTGGCGTCTTTGAAATGAAAACCCCAAAAGGCAAAATCAGTCCAGTTCGTTACAAGTACTGCAAATCTATTCACCGTAATGATGGCTATATGTATGCATTTTCCACTAATGTCTAGCTTAGGAGCAATTAGGGGCGTACCGATCGCACAGGTGCCAGCGCCCGCGCTCCTTTGCGATCGCATTCCACCGAGAATGCCAGCAGTAACAAAGTGGTCAAATGCAAATGAAGCTCGCATTTGAGATATCCGAAAATCTTTCGGATTTGCGATTGGGGTGCAGGCGGAGCTAGGGAAAGAGAAAACGGACAAATTTGAAAAAAGTAGGTATTAGGCAGAAATTCACTTGCAGTTATACAGCACAATCCAGGAGTTAGAAGTCAGAAGTCAGAAGTCAAAAGGGCTTTCTGTCTGGCTTTTAGACAACAGCGTTGTACTTAATTTACTTGCAATGTGCTGTAAGTAGTAGTGCTTATCCTTCTAAGAATAAGCAGCCAAAAGCGAGGTTTTGGCTTAATCTTAACTCCTCATGAATTTGTAAGTGTTGCTTAAGAAAAAATGGGTATAAATAAACAGATTTGTCATACGCCCCATAAGGGGATGTATTGGTGTAAAAACTATGCTATTGCCGTAACATTACTATTATATTTGTTCTGATTTTAACTTAAACGCTCTGCTAGTAAATCTCAAAAATATTGGGGCGTGAATTTTAATCATTTGTAACAACCCCAATCAATAACGTAACCTGAGCTTATCTTCTTCTTAACCAAAAAATAGGAGTATTTGCCTTGTAGGCAAAAATTTTATGTTTGAGAACAGCTAATGCTCAATTTCAAGCGTAAGCGATATCTCTTACTTAGCCTGCTGGTAACAGCGGTCATAGTAGTAAGTGGTATCCAGTTAGCCAGCGCCAGGCTTGCTACCACTAGTCCTGTTGGTGACCTTCCTGATAGTGGGGCATTACTACCCACAGGTCAAATTATTACACCAACAGCTGCACCAGGTTCCACTTTTACAATCCTTGGCACTGATCGGCGATCAGATGATAATGCAGCTGCAGCCGAAGCTGTAACAACTGTCAAGAGTCCAGATGGTAAAACTTTACTAGTTCTAACAAGCGGCTATAACAAGAATTTTCGGGATGAAAAAACTGGGGAATTCTTTACTTATCCAGTGTTAGACCCTCAGACAGGGTTGCCAAGTACCGTTACAACCCAGAAGGCAGAATGGGTGTTTGTGTTTGATATCAGCAGCGGTAACTTGGTTAAGAAGCAACAAATCAACATTCCTAACACTTACAATGGCTTGACTTGGGCACCAGACGGTCAGCGCTTCTACGTCTCAGCCGGGATTGACGATCGCATCTATGTCTACAAAAACGACGGCAGCCAGTACGTCCCAGATGCGCCATTCATCCTTCTGGGTCACAACACAGACCAGACTGCACCCTTTCCTAAGTATGATGGTGGACTGTTAAAAGACTCCCCAGCTCAAGCGGCAGCAGGATCAGAACAAATAGCAACAGGAGCAGTTGTGGCAGGACTTGCCGTAAGTAAAGACGGCAAAACCTTAGTAGCTGCTAACTTTCAAAATGACTCTGTGTCGATTGTTGATACTGACACCCGGCAGGTACTCCAGGAAGTTAAGTTCTTTGTACCGGGTAGTAAAGTAGCAACAGGGGAATTTCCCTTTTATGTTGCGATTAAGAGTACAAAAGACGGTGCAGCGACTAAAGTCTTTGCAAGCAGCCAGCGCGACGACGAAGTGCTAGCTGTTGACATTTCTACTCAGGCAGTGACCCGCATCCCTGTTGGTAGCCAGCCCAACAAAATACGGCTTTCGCCCGATGAGAACCTACTGTATGTCGCTAACGGCAACAGTGATTCGGTTTCCGTAATCGACACAATTAGTAATAAGGTCGTACGGATCATCAACCTATCTCGACCCAAGGATAAGTACAAAGGAGCTAACCCAAACTCTCTTGCCTTTAGTCCTGATAGCAAGACTCTCTACGTCACTTTAGGTGGTGAAAACGCTGTAGCGGTGGTGAACTTGTCGAACGGTCGAGTCGTTGGGCGCATTCCCACCGGGTGGTATCCCAACTCCGTGAGTGTGAGTGACGATGGCACAAAACTCTACGCCGTCAATGGCAAGGACAATGCTGGTCCCAACCCCTCGAATGGTCGGACTACAGCAGTAGGCAGATCCCGTAACGCAACGTTTAGAAACGAATACAACTGGGCGCTGGAAAAGGCTGGCATCGCGGTGATTCCAGTTCCAGATCCCGGCACCCTCGCTACTCTCTCGCAGCAGGTAGACGAAAATAACGGTTTCCAAAACCGCCGTGCCGACGAGATGATGGCTTTCTTGGGTAATCAGATTAAGCACGTTATCTACGTAGTCAAAGAAAATCGTACATACGACCAGGTACTTGGCGATTTACCTGTTGGCAACGGTGATCCCGCACTCACTTTATTCCCGCAAGCGATTTCACCAAACCATCACAAGCTGGCACAGGACTTTGTGACTTTTGATAACTTCTACGACAGTGGTGAATCAAGCGGCGTGGGCTGGAACTGGTCTACCTATGGACGGGTTACTGAGTACACTGAGAAAACTCAGTCGGTGTCGTATGGCAATGCCTCCGGTACTAGCGGTCTCACCTACGACTACGAGGGCACAAACCGCAACATCAACGTTGCACTGCCACAACCCTCTAAACCTTCACCACAATTGAGCACGCGGATAACGGAGATTCTCGATCCTTCAGGCAATTCCTCGATTTTGCCTGGTAATAAAGACGTTAATGCCCCAGAAGGCGATGGCGAACTAGATTCAGATGCAGTTGGTGGCTACCTATGGGATGCAGCACTGCGTGCTGGCAAGACTGTCCGCAATTACGGCTTCTTCATGGATCTTGGTTACTACAGTACTAGTGACGTGCAAGTCGATCCCACAAAGCCCGACCCCAATAACCCACTCTACATCCCCATCTCCCCGACGCCCTTCGCTGATAAAATCCCGCAGGCACCAGTGACTAAGGTCGTGTTGCAGGATAAAACTGACATCTATTTCCGAGGTTACGACCAGAAGCACCCAGATATTTATTTGTACAACGAATGGGCACGCGACATTGATACCTATCTCCAGAAGAATGAGCTGCCCAACTTGACACTAGTGCGTCTGCATCACGACCACTTTGGTAACTTCAACAACGCTGTGGCTGGTTTGAATACTGCCGAACTGCAAATGGCTGATAATGATTATGCCGTCGGCTTGCTAGTGGAAAAAATCTCCAAGTCCCCTCTGTGGAAAGATACAGCCATCGTTGTGATTGAAGATGATTCCCAAGACGGACCTGACCACGTCGATGGTCATCGCTCTGTCGCTTATGTCATTTCGCCTTACACCAAGCGAAAAGCCCTCGTCAGCACTAACTACAACACTGTCAGCATATTGCGGACAATGGAGGATTTATTGGGGATCGGCTACCTGGGGATCAATGATGCCAATGCCACGCCGATGGCGGATGCATTCACTAAACAGCCCGACTTTACTGCCTACACAGCTGTTGTACCTGGTAACTTGTGCCGCGCACCTGTAGATCCAAACCTCGTACCAGCTTGCAAAGACCCCAATGTAGTCAAGACTGCAGCTATTCCTTCCCTGCATAACAAACCGTGGTGGGCGCAAGCAACTAAGAACTTCTACTTCGCAGTTGAAGATAAGCTCGATCCTGAAAAATTCAACCGCGTACTCTGGACTGGTATTAAAGGCGACAATGTGTCTTATCCAACAGACCGCAGCCATGTCAACCTCCGTCAAAACCGGGCGCAATTGCTTGATAAATGGCGTTTGAGTGAACCTCACCTTGCTGCTCAAGCAAACTAATAAGTTTTCACGTTTTTGCGTAACAAGGGGTAATATGAACATCCTTGTCATCAAGGTGGGAATAGCCTAAAAGCCTTACATTGTAAAGCTTGAAGCTAATAACATTAGTGGTTTGTCAAGGTAACTTTGCGGGTTATGTAGTAAGCACTAAAGTGCTTAATTAATCACTAAAGTGATTACTACGTACATCTTTTTTTTCTGAAACCTAGCAAAGTTGCCTTGGTGAGGTACTAGGGGCAACACAACCCAGTATCTAATGACTCTTAACTTATTGCTTGCCTAAAGTTAACCTAATCAACGCCTTGATCTAATCTATCCTTACCGAAAATATCTGTTAATTTTTGACATACTTGCAATCTGAACAATAGCTCTCAGAATCGTTGTCTATAACGCTGATCTGGAATCGGAGATGAATTAATGGTGTCAATTCGGGTGCGGCAAATTTCATTTGTCATTGCTGCTGTACTTTTGGGCTGGGGAGTAGGAATTTCGGCACAAGCTGCGCCGAAAACACTGACGATTTATTCAGGGCGAGAAGAGAAAATCATGCGTCCCCTGATTGAAAAAGCTGAGAAAGATTTGGGGATGGATATTGAAGTGCGCTATGGCGACTCCACTGAATTAGCGATCGCCTTAATCGAAGAAGGTAAGAATAGCCGTGCTGATTTGTTTTACGCTCAAGATGCCGGTTCCTTGGGAGCTGTTGCAACCGAAGGGCGAACCCAGGCTCTCCCTACCCAGCTACTGAACAAAGTTGATGGGCAATTTCGCTCTCCCGCAGGGCAATGGGTTGGTATTTCTGGACGGGCACGGGTTATTGACTACAACACCAAGCTTGTCAAAGCCAGCGAGCTCCCCGCAAGTGTGATGCAACTGACCGATCCGAAGTGGCGCGGTAAAGTTGGGTGGGCACCTACTAACGGTTCTTTCCAATCATTTGTGACTGCCATGCGGCTCATGCAGGGCGACCAAAAAACCCTGGAGTGGTTAAAGGGAATGAAAGCTAATGGAGCCAAAGCTTATAGCGGCAATAGTGCCATTGTTGAGGCTTTGGGACGAGGAGAAATCGCCCTGGGGCTTGTTAACAACTATTATTTATATCGGTTTACCAAAACTGATCCCAACTTTCCCGTAGCTATCCACCATACACGCGGTGATGCGGGAGCGTTAATTAACGTCGCAGGTTTAGCAGTGTTAAATACAACCGACCAAAAAAGTGATGCAGAAAAGTTTATTGCCTATATGCTCAGCCCAGAGGTGCAAAAGTACCTCACCCAGGAGTTTTACGAATATCCGTTGGTGAAAGGTATCCCAGTATCGCAAAAGCAAACTCCGCTCAATCAGCTACAGACTCCCCAGCTTGATCTGAACAAATTATCAGATATGAAGGGAACGCTCTCGTTACTGCAAGAGGCAGGTTTGTTGTAATACCAATTCTCTGTAAACTTGCACTAAATAATTACCTACAAAATTCATAAGGTACGGCATTAGGAATCTCTTCCTTATCCGCTCCATCTCCCCCAGCCCGCCGATCCCTACCAGAAGCTATGCAAGTTAAAGGCAGAAAAACTCATCAGCCACCTTTGTTTCTTGTAGGCGCAGCCTCATTGACGGCTGTGGCGATCGCCCTGCCTTTGACTTACTTAGTCATACGGACGGCTGGTGTGGGATTAGAACAGTTGTTTTCCTTGGTATTGCGTCCCCGCACGCTTGCAGTTTTGTTAAACAGCGTCGGCATAGCCGTGGCAAGCACTTTATTTTCCGCTGCGATCGCAGTGCCACTGGCGTTTCTCACACTGCGGACGGATTTACCCTGGCGGCGATTTTGGCTGATTGCTACCACCTTACCCCTAGCAATACCTGACTATGTGGGTGGTTTTGCCCTGATTGCTGCTTTTGGACCAAAGGGTAGCTTGTTGCAACTCTGGCTAGAACCTCTAGGAGTGCAGGAGTTACCAGAAATCTACGGATGGACTGGAGCAATTTTGGGACTCACCCTGTTTTCCTACCCGTATTTATTGCTGAGTGTCCAAGCTGGGTGGCAAGGTATCGACCCAGGGATAGAGGAAGTTGCAAGGAGTTTAGGCTATAGCCAGCGGGAGACCTTTTTTCGGATCATACTGCCTGCTTTGCGTCCGTCAATTGTGGCAGGGGGATTGCTAGTAGCGCTCAATGCCTTGCAGGACTTTGGGACAACTTCAGTGATGCGGTTTGATACATTTACGCGGGCGATTTTTGTGCAATACAGATATACCTTTGATCGCAATCAAGCGGCGGCGCTGGCTTTGATGCTAGTGAGTTTGGTGTTACTGCTGTTGTGGTTGGAATACAAAGCACAATCCCGGGCTGCCTACTACAGCCGTACCGCTAAGTCCTACCGTCTAGCACCATTGGTTCATCTTGGTGTTTGGAAAGTGCCTGCAATTTTGTTTTGCCTCGGCGTGGCTAGCTTAGGTCTGTTGTTACCAATAGGTGTCACTTTGTTCTGGCTGGTGCGCGGATTAACAGCCACAGGGCTGAATGAAATTGTCTCTTTAGCAAAACTGATGCAATTAGGCTGGCACTCTGTGGTAGCGGCAGGATTAGCAGCGCTTGTATCCACCCTCTGCGCTTTGCCAGTGGCAATCCTTGCTGTTCGGTTTCCTAGCCGCATCAGTACTACCATTGAGCGCACAAGTTACATCGGCTTTGGCTTACCTGGAATTGTGGTTGCTTTATCGCTCGTCTTTTGGGGAGCAAATTACTTGCCTTGGTTGTATCAGACTTTGCCGATGCTGGTCTTTGCTTACTTGGTGTTATTTGTTTCGCAGTCTGTAGGCACTGTGCGGAGTTCGCTGCTTCAGGTTAATCCTCAATTAGAAGAATCGGCACAGAGTTTGGGCAGAACAGAGTGGCAAACTTTGAGAGAAATTACATTGCCCCTAGTAAGTCCGGGGGTACTAAGTGGAGCAGCATTGGTCTTTCTAAGAGCAATTAAGGAATTACCAGCGACGTTGCTCTTGGCTCCCATTGGCTTTAATACCCTAGCAACGCATATTTGGAAAGCGACTGAGAATGTTTCCTACAGTGATGCTGCTGCTGGCGCACTCGTCATGCTGGTGATCTCGATGAGTTCCACGTTATTGGTGTTGTCTCAAAGTCCGGGCAAAGCACTCACCATAGAGGCACGCCGTAGCCTGCAAAGGGAGGTGGATTAAAGCAAACGTCGAGGGAAAGAAAGGAGGTTGAGCGGGTTTTATGGCACTATCGGCAATTTTACGTTTGGAGAATGTGACTCTAAAGTTTTCCCAAATGACTGCCCCAGCTGTCGCTAGGGTAACTTTGGCACTGGCACCAGGAGATGTGCTGGGGTTACTCGGACCTTCTGGATGTGGGAAAACCACGCTCCTGCGAATTATTGCCGGGTTTGAATCACCGCAAGCGGGAACTGTGGAGATTGCTGGACATCTCGTTGCAGGCAATGGTCATTGGGTACCGCCAGAGCAGCGGCACGTCGGCATGGTGTTTCAAGATTATGCCCTATTCCCGCATTTATCAGTGGCAGAGAATATTGCCTTTGGCTTGCGGTTTGCGAAAGCTAGAGAGCGCCGGGAACGAGTGGCACAGTTACTGGCACTCGTCAGACTCACAGGACTGGAAAACCGCTATCCTCACGAGCTTTCTGGCGGTCAGCAACAGCGGGTAGCGCTTGCTCGTGCTTTAGCTGCACAACCTAAACTCTTACTATTGGATGAACCACTGAGCAATTTAGATGTACAAGTGCGGCTGAAATTGCGGGAGGAAGTGTTAGAAATTCTTAAGGCAAAGGAGATTTCAGGAATTTTTGTGACTCATGATCAACAGGAAGCACTGGCGATCGCTGACCAAGTTGCAGTCATGCGCCAAGGCTCTTTAGAGCAAGTAGGGACGCCAGAAGCAATTTACCGACATCCAGCCTCGCGCTTTGTCGCGGAGTTTGTCAGCCAAGCCAACTTTCTGCCTGCTAGGCGTAAGGGACATCTATGGGAAACAGAAATTGGATGTTTTGCACTCAAGAATCAGGATTCAGAAGACGGTATTCATCCTTGCGAAGACAAGGGCGATTTGATGATCCCCGAAGAGGACATCATTTTGCAACCAGCTAAGGATGGTTCAGTTGTCATTGAGACGCGCCGCTTTTTAGGTCGCGAATATCGTTACTGCTTGCGAACTCCCTCTGGAAAAAAGCTATATGCGCGGACATCAGCTGCCGTAGCCCTGCCAATCGGTATGCGGGTGCGGTTGTCTGTAGTAGAGCAAGGGTTGAGATTTTTTCCCCACTGCTAAACGACTCGGTTTTAGAAGTATTGCATTACCATAAACCACAACTATGAGGTATTAAATTTTATGAATTGGGAAATCTTTCTCGCCAGTTTTGCGGGTGCTCTAATTGAATTGGTCGAGATTCTTGGCATAGTCCTTGTTGTTGGTAGAGTAGCGGGTTGGCGTAATGCCCTAGTTGGTTCAGGTAGTGGCATTGGTTTGACTGTGGTTGTCTCGCTCATCTTCGGGAAAAGTTTGACGCTGATTCCCGTAGACATTCTTGCAATTGTTGCGGGAGGTTTCCTGCTGGCATTTGGGCAGAAGTGGACGCGCTCAATAGTCAAGTACTACGGCGGTATTCCTAAGAGGCGTGGAGATGATGAAGAAGAAAGGCTGGAAGCAGAACTGGCAAAGGATGGTAATCAATCTGGCTGGAACTGGTTTGCTGTCGTCACCACATTCAAGGGTGCGCTGTTGGATAGTATGGAGGTGGCGATCGCAGTCGTCACGTTGGGTGCTACGGGAGGCAAATGGATAGAAGCCATTGGTGGTGCTTCGGTTGCAGCAGTTGGCTTGGTTGTGCTTGCATTCTTGTTCAGAACCCCACTCAATCAAGTGCCTGTCAAGCCAATGAAGTTTGTAGCTGCAATGCTGCTGATGGGATTTGGCATCTACTGGCTGTGTGAAGGATTGAATGTGGAATTGCCTGGTGACAATTGGGCGATTATCTGGTTACCGATGGCTTGGGGTTGTTTCATGGCGATTGCTGCTGCACTCCTGCGCTGGCGGGTTGGATTGCACAAGCCGGAGGAAATTGTCAGTTAGGTTGCTGTGGCTACAAACTCTTGAGCAATTGACATATCATCCCACACTATAGCGTTAGCTTGGTGTGGGATTCCCGCAGTCACCTGCAAAATTGTAATATATCAAAATCTTGCAAACAGCAAGCACAGCCAACTTCATTGAATATCACAACACACCCAACAACGCTTGCTTAAGCTCTGTCGCACTCTTAAAGTAAATTTCTGGCTTCTCCACCAACGCCAAATCAATAACCTCTGCCAGTTGTTGCGGAATTTGTGCGTTTCGCTGACGAATTGGCACGGGGTCATTTTGTAACACTGTTAGGAACGGTTCGCCGCCTGTGAAGTTGCGGGGGAAAGTCCCAGTGAGCATATAGTAAAGACAAGCAGCAGTTGCCCATATATCTACGTCTGGTTGGGCATATTTGAAGTTAAGCACCTGCTGTCGGGGCATAAAAACTGGAGTACCTGCTTTAGTGCCAGTGAGAGTTTGACCGCTTAAACCAGCTATGTCAAATGCCTTAGATAAGCCGTAATCGCCAATTTTAGCAACAACTTTTTCATCAGCCCAAGCAAGGAAGATATTACCAGGTTTGAGGTCGCGGTGAACTAAACCCCTGCCTTTGCCAAAGCCGCCCTCACCCAGTTTGACATAGGGAATTTCAGCATTGTGCGTGTATTCCAAACCGTCGAGAAGTTGTAGAGCAATCGGTACTGCTATATCAATAGATAATCGCCCACCCTGCTGGCGCATTAAATCAGATACACTGCCACCCTCGCAATACTCCATTGTAAAAAAGAAAATGTTTTCACTGTATCCATAATCTATTAGCTGCACTACATTGGGATGTCGTAAAGCTTTGGTGTTTTCCGTCTCCCTGAGAAACATCTGCACAGCGCGTTCACTAGCAGCTACTGCTGGTAACATCATCTTCAGTGCTACCAATTTCCCAGATTGATTGTGCTGTGCTAAATAAACTTCCCCGCATCCACCTTTTCCCAACAGTTTAACAATTTGATAACCACGAATTGAAATTAAATTATTGTCACCGCCTTCAGCTAACCCCAACAAGCGTTTCATCATTTCCAAAAAATTTGGCGGTTGTGTTGGGTTGTTGTTCACATCAATAGTGCCAGGAAAGAAGTTGGGAATATTTATCTCTTGTAGGTCAATTTCGATACCAATTGTCAAAACAGTATTACCCAGTTTGATTTCGTCTCCATCCTGCAAGTCATACTCTGGAAATTCTAACTTTGCGCCTTCTTCTGGGGTTTGGTTAGTTTGGCGCTGTCCAATTTTTTTTTTATTAACGTAAGTACCATTTTTACTGCCAAAGTCCCGTACCCGGATAGCAGGGGGGTTGATATCTAGCAAACAATGATAGCGGGAGATGGTGCGATGTTCTTCATCATCAGGCAGTTGGAGATTACAATCCGTACTTCTACCGACGATACAGCTGGTGCGGGAGTCAAAGATAAATTGTTGTCCTTGAAGTTTGCCTTGGGTGACAGTAAGAGTGATTTTAGCTGACATGGGAAAATAATAGGCTTTGATATTATTCGTCATTGCGGGTGAATTTTGACTTCTTTCTACTCGCAATGACTTCGTACTACTTGCTTATTTGGCAACTTTGGACTTTATCAACTAGTTAGCGCCTTACCACACTTTGAGCAGAAATTGTTACCCAAAAGATTTTTAGTCTCGCAATAAGTACAGCTAACATAACCTTGAGGAAGTGCCGTCGATGGAGATGAAGTCTTTAATGTTTGATTTTCTTGGTTTGTTGGTGATAAACCATTATTTGAACCAATGGTACTAGTTCTCAGAGTCCTCAACACCTGAGGCATTACTGCATCAATTAATCCAGAACCGCCATCATGAGAATTACTAACCCAAACCTCAGGAAGTTTAAGTTTGACTAACTGCTTCAGTTTTTCGATATCCTGCCAGCCTTCATGACCAATGATATCAATAGTTATTCGTAGAATTTGTAATTCTATTTCACTTAGTCGTTGAGCGCGTTCTATGTCGACCTCCATGTCGTATCTCTTTGCTTCAGCATTAAGTTGAGCAATCTTCACACCATTTTCAGCCTGAACTATATCTGGTTGAATATTCGTTATCGCTTTTGCGTGGGCAAGTTCTCGGCGTTTTTCTTCAGTCCTTTGTTGCTCTTGTATGGTTATGCGCTGTTGCTGAGCAATTTCACGGTCGGTTAAAATCTTTTCCAACTGATCAGGCAGGTCAACTTCACCAATCAAGGTGTCACCTGCTTCAACACCATAAACATTGAGTGCTGATTTAATATAATCATTTGCTTGTCTTTGTTGGTCACTACGTCTTTCATGAAAATCTAGCGCCCTCGAATCTTTGGCAGAATTGCGGAAGTGGTTTTCAACTGCTGGCTGTAGTACCCTAAGAATTAGAGCTTTTATGGAACCATTAGCAGAGTTATCATCTCTCTTCCCAACACGATAAATCATTGTGGGAGCGTTTTTTTCAGGTACGCGAATAACTTGCGTTACTTCTACATCAAAACGAAATCCATCCTTAGAACACAACTTGATAGCATTAAGGCTTGCATCGTAGTTTGTGGGTGGTTTTGTTTTGTTTGACCAGTCTAGTGTGATAGGTTGAGCTGGAACCATCTCTACATCTATCACTTTTGTGTTGATAACGTACTTACCAGGATAGAGGGGAGTATTCCAAACTCCTTTGTATCCTCGTTCAACTACACCAGCCTTATTCTCAGAAGACTTGCCAACGTGGGAGATAACAACTCCAACTGTCCCAACAGGAACGTCAGTTAATTCTACTTGCTCAACCTTGATAAACCAGGGATTAAGGTTCCAAGAACCATCTGGCAGAACCTCTTCTTGCAAACCTTTGCGTCCGCCGCCATCAATAAATTTTTGTCCGTTTTGGAAGTTGTCATGACCCGCAACAGGCGAACCAGCAATCTCACCAGGTTCAATTGAAATACCATCGTAAGTAGTGACAATGCCAATCTTCCCAGTTTCCACTGTATACACCTGTAAATCCTCGGGTTTCATGCCATATTGGGTGGCATTAGCAGCAGTAATTACGGTAAACAAATCGGTGTTAATTTGGTAAGTACCAGTTGTTAGGATTGCTAGCTGTCTACCCTTCTGACCCCCATTTTCAATAAATGCACGCGCATCCTGAAAGTTGTTGCAATCCACAACTTTGCCCAAGACTTGTTGTGCTGGCATTGGCGCACCATCTTCGGCAACGACTAGTCCTATTTCTCCTGGGGGAATATTGATGACTGAATCGCTATGAATGGTAAACAAATCGGTGTTAACCTGGTAGATGCCAGTTGTTAGAATTCCAAGCTGTTTACCCTTCTGACCCCCATTTTCAATAAATGCACGCGCATCTTGAAAGTTATTGCAATCTACAACTTTGCCCAGCAGTTGTCCTGTTAACATGGGCGCACCATCTTTGGCAACGACTAGCCCAATCTTTCCTGGGGGAATATTTATGGCTGGCTTCTTGTGAATGGTAAACAGTTCAGTGTTAATTCGGTAAGTGCCAGGTGTGAGAATTTCTAGCTGTTGACCTTTCTGACCTTTATTTTTAATAAATGCACGCGCATCCTGAAAGTTGTTACATTCAACAACTTTACCGAAAAGTTGTCCTAGTACCATGGGCGCACCATCTTTGGCAACGACTAGTCCAATTTCGTCTGGCTGAACTTGGATTACTTTCTCCTTGCGAACGGTATACATCTGAGGAAAGTAACCCCAATGCAAGCCGGGGGTAAGTATTTTCGCTTGGGGACCAGCTTCTCCTTTAAAAGCTATTAGTTGACCAGCAGGGAGTTTAGGGGAAAAAGGATTAAGGTTAAATTTCTTAATCACAATCCCAAATTCATTGTTACCAATTACTACAACTCCTCTGGACGAGATAACCACAAATACAACAACTCCAAGTACCAAGAAAATAGCAAAAGTCCCGCCCAAAGATATTCCCGCAGTTCTCATGGGCTGATTGATTGAGTTTCCTGTGCTAGCTTGTGATGATACAGCTGTAGTTAGAGTCTGAACAGACAGCAGATTTGGGGGTTGTTCTAATGCTAAAGTTGTTAATTGAGGATTCACTGAAATATACTGACTCAAGATAGCAATGCTGCCTAGAGCCATTGCACTCTTCACTAGCAGACCGACAAATAGCTTTGCTTTCATAGTGATGCTATTCTTCCTGACTATAAAGAAGTGTAGTTAACTACGTATTCTTAATCAGCAATTCCCGAAGAATCTTAAAGGAAAATTAAAGAAATCTCACTATAGACAACGAAGAATGCGAGGGAAGAAATCACTACACCTAGGTAGCCATTCGTGCAAAGGCTCAACACCATATCCAAATGATGGAAGATGCCCTTCTTGAGCGTCTAAGCTAAAGGTAAAGTTATCATATATTAACCATTCGTTATTCCTTCGCCAGCCTACGTAGTTGCCACACTCATAAAAAATTGCGCTATCTAACCTATTTAACCTATCTAACTTGCCTGGGTAACCGCGAATGCTACACCAAATTCGCTGCTGAATACTTAAGCCAAACTTACTATCACTGTACTTTACCCATAGTTGGTCAATCTCGCGAAGAACAGTACAGGGAAAGTTGGATAATTCCTGTGCCCTCATCCAACCCTCGTTCTGACGACCAACTGCTTGAAGCATTACTAGATATGTTTCACAATCCGCTTCTTTCCACTGATGGGCTTTCAACAAGCTTTCTAGTTTAGCGTAATCGACAATTGGATCTGCTGGAGAAGGTTTATCTACAAAAGGTGGTTGAACAATTGGATCTGCTGGAGAAGGTTTATCCACAAAAGGTGGTTGAATTTTAATAGTTGCAATGCCAAGCAATTCTCTAAACTCGCGCACTGTCTGCGGTCTATCTTGCGCTTCCAACGCCATCCCCTCGACAATAGCATTATTTACTGTGTCGCTAATCTTTGGATTAAATTGCTTTGGCGGTGGTAAAGGTATGCCAGTTTTCCTAAAATTAGCAGGTAAAGGAATTTCCGCAGTCAGCAGAGTATAAAGTGTTGCAGCTAAGGCATAAACATCAGTGTAAGCATCAAATTTGCCTCGTCTTTCATACTGTTCAATGGGTGCATAACCTGCTGTCCTTGCATTAGTCATGCTTCCTGTTATTCCAACGGCAAATTCGCGTGCCAAACCGAAATCAATCAGTACAGCTTCTTGTGTACCACGGCGCAGCAGAATATTATTCGGCTTGACATCCCGATGTAAAAGTCCTTGTTGGTGGACAGATTCCAGGGCTTTCCCTACCTGGTCAATGTAGCGTAATGCCTCAGACTCTGGCAACGCCCTATGCTCATCAACATAAACCCATAAATCTTGTCCATCAATATGCTCCATCACCATGCCCCACAGTTCAGCTTCCTTAATCATCTCGTAGACTTTGACGATATGAGAATGGCTACACCCTCGTAACCGCAGCGCCTCATTGACGAACTTTACCTGTTGCTGCTGGAAATCTGTTTGACTTTGTTGCTGTTGGTTTAGGGTTTTGATAACACATAATTGACCTGTGGGGTATTCAATGGCGCTATAGGTGACACCAAAGCCTCCACTTCCAAGGACTTTTTGAATAATGAATCTTCCGTTTTGTAGTGATTGATTTGGTGTCCAAAGTTGCATTGGGAATGTTTGGGAGGAATTTTCAAGCCGAAGTCTTCTAATATTGTTTTACCAGAAGGTGCTTATTGTTTCCAAGCTCAAGCTGAATTGCGGTCATTGCGCTAATTTATGTGTCGCCGGGTAGTGGAAGTGCAAGACTACGACTCATTAAAAAGTAGCTAAAAACAAAAAAGAAACTGGGCTTGTTCCCCTACCAGGGATTGCCAACACTTTGATTACAGATATCGTTGGAGTTATGCAGTTGGTTTATAAGTACTTTTTCCCTTTACTGGGCGCTTCTTTAAAATATAAATATGAGTCATAAGTGTCAACGTATATTACCCCCCATAGTTTTTGTTTTCCCGATAGTGCTGCTCACACTCCTAACAACAGGGTGCGAGCGAGCTATTGAATATTTGCCACCTTTGCCTCAATTCCCAACAGGCAAACCTCAAAAGCCCCCAGTTCTTGCACAAACTCCCGCAACTACCAAAATTGAGGCAGCAGTTAGGCAAGGTATTAACAAAGAGCGTGTTAAATACAAACTGAAACCCTTACAAAATAACGACAAGCTAGCACAGGTTGCCCGGAGATACAGTCGGCAGATGGCTGCACAAAACTTTTTTAGCCACACCGGGGCAGATGGGAGTACGCTTGACAAGCGAGTAGACGCTGGGGGCATTTCTTACTGGGTGGTGGGTGAGAATTTATTCACAAGTACGAATATTCCTCAACCTGTACCAGCAGCGGTGGAGGGCTGGATGAAAAGCCCAGGACATCGCGAGAATATTCTGCGTCCTGTTTTTCGGGAGACTGGTGTAGGAGTTTGGCGAACTGGCAACACTTACTACATTACACAGTTGTTTCTGCGGCGTTAGCAGCTTTGTAGATAAATCACTCCCTCTTTCTAGGATACTGAGGAACACAGGGATTTCCCCAGCAAACTTGCCCAGAGGGTATGTCACTAAAAACAGTACTCCGAACGCCAATTACGGCATTAGCCCCAATTTGCACTCCTGGTCCAATAAAGCAATCTGCGGCTATCCATACTCCATTGCCAACGGTGATACTCGCTGTTTTCAACCCAAAGGCTGGGTCTTGGATATCATGGCTACCAGTACACAAGTAACTTTTTTGAGAAATGACGCAGTGTTCACCGATGTGGATGTGGTCAAGGCTGTATAAAACGACATCATCTCCAATCCAACTGTAGTCACCAATTGTGACTTTCCAAGGATAGGTGAAGCGGGCAGTCGGTCGAATTAATACACCTTTGCCAATAGAAGCACCAAATAGCCGCAGCAAGGCGCAGCGTAGATTGTTGAATGGGTGAGGAGTTAAGGGAAAGGCGATCGCCTGCACAAACCACCATAACAAAATATACCAACCTGCTCTCCCCCGGTCAAACCAGGATTGGTCATACTTACGTAAATCTACAAAAGGTTCGTCATTAGTCATTAGTCATTAGTCATTAGTCATTAATCACAGGCCTCTTTGTCCCTTTATCCCACCACTCCCCTACACTTCTAAAGCACCGTCTGCCCTACTTCTTGAGGGACGGATGGTTGTTCAGCAACGGGGGTGGAGGTGGTATTTAACTGACCGCCATACTTGCGTAATTCGTAAAGTTTGACACCAATTTGATACTCATATTGACTGAGAAGCCGTGCATAAATATACCCAGCCTTACCATCCAAAAAACCACGCTGAATAATGTAAAACAAAACAAACCGCAAAAATGGTTTAAATGGCAATCGCACCCACACTTTTTTCAAAAAGCGCTTGCGTTGTACGGCATCACCGAAGAGATTTGCGCCAATAGTACCGCTGTCATCTTTATCTTTATCTGTAAGTAAATTGAGATAAACACGAGCTTCCCAGTTGGAATAACGGTTATGTCGTTCTATCCAATGATAAAGGTCACGGAAATCCTCATGTATCATATCATTTTTCAGATATCCAGCTTTCCCATCTAAGATAACGTGTTCGTGAACTTCATTATCCCCAGTATTGGGAATATCCTCAGTGTTAAGGTTTTCGTAGCGACCTTTTTTGTGCTTGAATAAACGCAAATTCCAATCGGGATATTTACCACCATGACGAATCCATGTCCCTAAGAAAAAGACTCGGCGGTTGAGGTAATAACCATTGTATTCGGGATTTTGAATTGCTTGGGCAATTTCATCCCACAGTTCAGGTGTGATGCGCTCATCGCAATCAACAATTAACACCCATTCGTTGCGAAAAGATAAGTTTTCTAAAGACCAATTTTTCTTTTTGGGCCAGCGTCCATTAAAGTAGAATTGGACAACATTTGCGCCGTAACTTTGAGCAATTTCGACGCTTTTGTCACTACTTTGAGAATCTACAATCAACACTTCATCAGCTCTTTCGACGCTTGCGAGACAGGCAGGCAAGTTTGCTTGTTCGTTTTTTGCCGGAATCAGTACGGAAACTGGTAATTTGGAAGGCATATAAGTTATTATTCGTTATTCTTTCTTCGATTTGAACACAAGACCCTGAATAGCAGCATTTAAGTAACCAATTTGACCATATGCATAGACAATTTTATCAAACCGTTCTGCTGGGTCATGAAAATATTGTAGTGTTTTATACAAACCCCGCAGAAACCGCTCGCTCCCACGCTGCAATTGTCCTAAACCAGCTTTGCCAGCAAGTTGTTCCCGATAACACTCACTAATACCTTGCCACCAACCCCGGTTGAAAAACCAGGAGCGATTGAGGCGTTCTGGGGCGACATTGTGAGCGACAAGGGCGTTGGGAAGGTAAGCAACTTGCATTCCCCGTTGAAGGGCAAGTTCGGTCATTTGCAGTTCTTCGTTTGATAATAATTTTGTACCAACTCGACCAAGATGAATATCAAAACCCCCTATTTCTTCAAGAAAGCTGCGGCGTATGGAGTAGTTCAAGCCTCTGGGGGTTTTTCCTGGGTTGTCAATGTAGACAATAGCGTCGCCCAAGTCGTATGCCCCGAGATTGGCAGATAATCCAGTTGATAGCCAACGTGGGGGTTGGGTTCCTTCAGGCCATAATAGAGTCACTTTGCCACCGGCGATCGCGAGTTTAGGGTTATCTTGATAAGCTGAGTACAAAACCTGTAGCCAGTGGGAGTTTGCCTCTGCATCGTCATCAAGATACGCCAAAATTTCAGAACTCGCAACTCTCGCGCCAGTGTTGCGAGCAACTGATAAACCAATGACAGGTTCAAAAACATACTTGAGGCGAGGATTGTGGCTTCTGTGTTCTACAACTTCGCGGGTGCGATCGCTCGATCCATTATCCACCACCACGATTTCAAACTCACCGACAAAATCCTGCGCCAAAAGGCTATCTATAGCAGCGCCTAGATAAGTATCTCGATTGTGAGTGCAGATGATGGCAGAGATTTGCGTATTTGGCATAAGCTTTAGTTTGGTTTTTGGATGTTGGTTGCTAGTTGTTGGTTCTTTTAGTAACTATTAACCACAAACCCATGATAAAGTCCAACTTTAGCCTGCTGCCCTTGCTAATCTATCCCAAAAATTTCCGACTCCCCAACCAAGTTTTTTCAAAAAAGATGAAATTATCTTTTATTCTTTACAGAAGTTTTTTTTAGAAGAACTCAGAACTCAGAATATGTCTACGAATCAATTCAGGCGACTCAACATGGAAAGAATTATTTTTCGTTATAACTAAATTTAGTTGCTCTGCATCCTGACTCAACACTAGGTGCAAAAGAAACCTTCTCGATTCTGACTCCTGAGTTCTGTGTTCTGAATTCTGTGTTCTTTCCTAGTCAAATCTCACTGCGATTGAATATGACCGTGCAAAATCACAAGACTTTCTGCCAATTGAGTCAGACGGGTTTCTAGATGTTGCTTTCGCCCCAACAGTTGGCGCAACTTTTGGTAACGCGCAATTGCCATACTCACGCTAGCAACTTGTTCGGGTGGACACGGACGTGACCACACTTTACCAGAAGCATCCAAACCACACAGACGATACCCAGCACGGGCGGATTCGCACGAGACATTATTGCTATCAGTCGCGCAAACTTCTTCTACATAGTCCATGAGGCGGTCAACTTCCGCATGGCGCAGTGTTGCGGTTCCTCCTGGTTCTAGTTCGCGTTCGTGGGACTCTAGCCAGCCATTGACAATCGGTCCTTCTAGATATATGTCTTGAATCTGCCGGACGATTTTTTGCAGTTCTCTTTGCCAAGAGGCAACATTTTCCTGAATTTCTTGCAATAAATTCATTGCCAACGCGGGATTTGCTCCGTTGCGATGGCTTGTAAAGCTAGGAGTTTTGAACTTAGGTAAGCTTGGTGCTTTGCAATCGCTATCTTGTGCTGGAAAAGTCTGTACAGAGGTATTGTGGGTCGGTGAGTTTTGTTCCGATTGCGTAAGAGGCTGCTCTGGGGACGGCTCAGGCTCAGGTGCTGAGCGCTCCTCACCCCCAACGCTGATCCGAAACGATAAAGACGGCTTTGTCAAACCATCCGGTTCGTCAGATCCACCAATGTTGCGAGTCCCTAAATCGTGTAGAGTTGCCTCTATGCGTTTTATGCCTGCTTTCATATCAGATATCAAAGAAAGTGTGCTGTACCTTGTGGTGTTTAAGGATGAAGGCAGCTATGTTGAACGACAAAGGATGAAAAATTAATCACACTTAATGGCTTCATACTTTATAGTTACTTCATACTTAACACTTCAGCCTTCAGATAATGCTGGTGCTAGTCTTACTATTAAAAGTTATTTTGGCGACAAGTTGCCAGCCTTATGGTAAAAAATAAGAGTAAAAAACGTTATGCATTCAGCGTTTAGCCGTCAGTTAACTGATAGCTAATAGTTGATAGCCTGGTAGAATGACAACCCTTCTTAATTCAAGATACTAGGTAAACAGCTTTGAGTAAAGTCATATTAGTGACCGGACCAGCACGCTCTGGCAAAAGCGAATGGGCAGAAATTCTGGCAATAGAGTCACAACTCGCGGTTATCTATGTGGCAACGGCAGTAGAAAACTCAGATGATCAAGAATGGCAGCAACGCATCCAACAACACAAACGACGCCGTCCTCAAGATTGGGTGACATTAGAAATGCCATATGAATTGTCTGCTGCTCTTGCTGACGCGAAACCAAACATCTGCCTTTTGGTAGATTCTTTAGGTACTTGGGTAGCAAATTTATTGGAACAAGACGAGTTGACTTGGCAAAACATTGTCCAAGAGTTTTTAGAAACAGTGCAGTTAGTTGCTGCCGACATGATTTTTGTAGCTGAGGAAACAGGTTGGGGTGTTGTGCCAGCTTATCCTACAGGTCGAACCTTCCGCGATCGCCTAGGTTCTTTAGTACGTCAGTTAGGAGGTATTTCCCAAGAAGTTTACTTAGTCACTGGAGGTCATGTTCTGAATCTCAGTGTGCTGGGTTCCCCCTTGCCAAGTAAGAAGGAGTAGAGGTAGACATAGCAATCCTCCGCAGATTCGTGAAAAAGGCAAGACAAGGAGGACAAGGAAGACTTGGGGGAAATATTTCACAACTCCTGCACGGATTGCTATATAGGGCAAGTAACTAACATTTAACAACTGATAACTCTTCTTAATAATTTATTTACAATTCCTGATTTAAAAACGAGAATTCAGAATCTAAAATTTTAGTATGGCATCACAAAAAAACGTTAAAAGATACTTAGCTTATTGGTTCCAGCTAGGTAAAAAAGTTGTAATTAACAACGGTGCGGCAACCTTACAGCCGCGAGAGGTCATTAATGGTGACCGCTACAGTGACGAGTTTGAAAACTGTTGGCAGAAAATTATTTCACCTGAGTCGGGCGACTGCTACCTGGAAGGAACACAGGAAACCATAGCAGAACTGCTGACACCTGCTTGGGAGGTGTCTCCATGCGCTCGTTGCAGTATGCCGGTACCAGTGAGAAACGTGGGTATGCCCCCGTTGCTATGTCCCTGCTTCGATTTAACCAACTGGCCCAATACAGAATTACCACCGCCGCGATCGCCAGTTAATAACCAAGAGCAACTGACGGCAATTCGCGATCGCGTAGCGCGCCCTACGGGCGATCAGCTTTTGAATAATCTGTCATCCACAAATAGTTGAATACGTAACGTAGGATTTCACCCAAAGACGCTAGGAAGCATAGTTTTCCTAGCGTTTTTAGTTATATATCCCTATGCCAGAAACCCAGCTTGTTCCATAAACTGGGTTTTTAGCATATTGGTTTTCTGACTTTTCACGCGGAGTCCTCAAACTACGAAACAGCGTGGCTTTTTCCAGAGGATGATTCTCAACAGTTTGAAATTAATGAAAATGACTAAGCTGTTGCGCTTTTAACTTGCATTGTTTGGATGGGCAAGATGCCCATCCCACAAGAATGTTACCTGTCGCAAGTGCAACTTGTAGGCGCGACAGCTTAACGAACGGAACAATCAGGGCTTGGGAAACCCCCAAAATGACATAAATCTACATGCCCTGAAAAGTCAGATTGGTTTGATGTATTTTTCGGAAATGATTCGCTTCGTAATTTGACAACTTTTTCTTCTCAAGGTGGTAATCAAGTTGTCTGAAAACGCAAATGACTCTGCTAGTGAGTTGCTCGTATCTTATAAAAGTAAGCAACGAGATGAGCGCCAAACACAAGAAAAGGCAATCAACTAACAGCTAAACACAAATTCAACTTAAATAAAATTCGCGGAGTTTTCAATCATGTCTGACGCATTATTTACCGAATTGTCCATTGAACAACAAGAAGTTGTCGCTGGTGGTTACTACGGTCTTCCTGGTATCAGTGATATAGTTAAGACCGATTATAGCTTAAATGCT
>JAESFT010000435.1_pt1 | contig 26157 bp, 29 predicted proteins | sample 9269451 | NCBI WGS metagenome assembly JAESFT01 (sample SAMN14502557, study PRJNA617106) | algae metagenome | isolation source: Scytonema hyalinum WJT4-NPBG1 and co-occurring heterotrophs from well... | place: USA: Mojave Desert, Joshua Tree National Park, California | collected 2006-05-25
CTCCTGTCGACGTAATCTTTCCTGAAGTTGCGCTCTGGCGGATCGTTCCAATCCCGATCCTCATGAATATCGCTGCGGCCGCCACGCAGGCGTGCGGATGGCTCGTCGTCCTGGTAAGAGCTGTGCGGATGGCGAGGACAGCCGGCATCCCGCTCGAAGAGGCTGTCGTCTGGTCTATTCCAGCCTTTATGCCAATTGTGATCGGGCATCGGGCTCTCCTCGATTGCTGCCCATCTGGTCGATCACACTGATCACCCAGCTGAAATCGGGCGCGGCATGCCGGATGTAAACTCACGCTTGGGCGCAGACTGTGATCTGCGTCACACTTTCCTTTCCCCTCTTAGCGAGCCCAGCCTGGTCGTCCACAAAAATGCAGCGGCGGGTGGCCAGGTTCATCCCAAGCAAGCCAACATGTCAAAGGGTGAAAAGTCTGCCCAGATCGAGGCTCCGGCGGCCTCGGCCGAGGATACAGCGCCCCTGCGGAAATCGCTGATCAGGGTCAAGGCCTCCCGGCCCGTCTTATGATTGAGTTCGATGCGGTCACAGCCAACGTGGGCGATCTCAAGGAGATGATCCATTCTAAGGGGAGCGGTCCGCTGCGTCAGTGGCGCTCTTTTACTGGTGGAGCAAGGTTCAGGGCCTCTCTGGCCTCCTGTTCGATAGCGTCGAGGATAAGCAAGATCCTAAGCCTAATCTCATCAGTGATTTCCAGCTCACCGCCATCATGGACAGGTACGCTGCCCCTGAAGCTTGCGAGTGTCCAATCGAGCATCGCACGAGTATTGACCATGCACACTTCCGGATCATCGCCGCGTGCCTTTACATGCTCGATGAGCAGCTTAGTCATCAGGTAACTCACGCCCTGTCCGAGTGCTCGCGCGTACAAGAGCATTCTCTCAAGCTCTTCTTCTCTTGCCATCACAACTCTACCGCCCAGCCCGAGCAAAAGCGTAGCTTGGTGGCGCATCATCGCAACGAGCTCATCAGGATAGCCTTATGCCCATTAGCGCTACCCAAGCCTGCGCGGAGGCGACTGCCTCGGCTTCAGAGGATGAGGTCATGCTCATCACCATTGAGCCGATCTGTCCGGCCTTTGTTGAGAGTGGCGCTCCTTCCCCTAGGGAGTGCCAAAGGTTCGATAAGGCCCTGCCAATCCAGAACATGTTGGTTTTTCAGGTGCTTGCGTTCCGGCTCGTACTACACTCACGTGCTACAGGGACCAGTCCCGATGGGCCGCATGAAATACCTCCAGCGCCGCGCCAACCGCTTCGAGTTTCGCTTCCCCCTGCCCGATGATCTCGCGGGCAAGTCGATCCCGCCACGGCGAACACTCGCAGGTATTCCTGAAGACCTACAGCGGCCTTCTGCAGGCGGATGCTTAATCATTCACGGCTTTCCTCCTCGGTCTTGCTCCCGCACGTCCTGCCGCAGCTGATCGCTGGTTCTCTGGGCGGGGTACTGGTGATCGGATGGGCCGTCCTGGCCTACGACCGCAAACGCAAGCTGAGGGAGCAGCCCCGTCTGGGAACCAGCTTGTGCACTAAGGCTTAGGCCAAGCGATTTCAGAGCATGACCAGCATCAGGGTCGCATAGCTCACACCGGAAAGCCCCAGGGCGAAGGCCAGGATCGAAGCCGCCTGATTCTCGAACCGGTCGAGTTCGGCCTGGCTGTCTTCAATACGGACCCGACGCTCAAGATCAGGATCCCTCATTCCGCCCCACAGATTGGATCGCTATGCGGCATACAAACGTCGCAGTAAGCCGTAGGATCCAACCTGCCATGTCGAGAACGAACCCGAGTCAGGGCTGGTCGCCGATCAGCGCCACGCCGCGTGACGGCACGCCGCCGGAGATCCCTGAACCGGTAGGGTTCTGGACGGTCAACCCGAAGGCCGGCATCGGATACTGGCGCGTCTTCGGAAATCCTCCACGTTTTTGCTCGGATCGGCAGATCCGCGGCTGGCGACCGCTCCTTCGCGAGCCTTGATCGTCCCGATTATGGGCGTGAGAAACAGAATACCTGGAATAAAGCCCGAGGCGCTCCGTTTTCCTCTGAGGCAGACACTGGATTCCCAATCAGATGGGGCTTCACCGCAGGTAGGAAAGATTGTCGTGCCGATCTGGGACAGCATAGGAAAAGGAAGGAAAAATCGTTATTAGAGTGCATGGCCACATGTAATGATTTGTAGAAGCTCAAATAATAAGCATTTTATCTCCGATATTGCTTGCGATATATTTCACTATATATTGGCTGAGTGTTGTTTAAATTGAAGAAAGCGGAACCGGTATGGTGCGCGTTTAGTTGGTCGGCGGATTAGAAGCCATGATGGCCAGACAATCTAGGAGGTGACACATGCGTGTATTGTTCATGACGACCGTTGCTGCGGCCACTCTCTCCCTGAGCGCAGTCGCTATGGCTCAGACGAGCGGTGGCCCAGGCAGTTCTTCAGGCTCGTCAGGCTCGTCGGGCGGGACAACTGTAGCTCCGCAATCTGGGGGTAGCGGCGGCACCTCCGGCGGCTCGGGAACTTCGGGCGGTGGGGCAGGCACATCAAGCGGAGCGGCGTCAGGGCCGTCCGGTGGCAGTTCGGGTGGTACGAGCGGTGGCACGACCGGTGGCGCTGCCTCTGGCACCTCCGGCGGTGCGGCAGGCGGAACATCGAGTGGCACATCCAGCGGTGGTGCCGCAACGGGTGGAGCCGCGACCGGCACGTCCAGCGGAACGGCAGGCACCTCAAGCAGCTCGACGACCGTGAACATCTCGGGCGAGCAGCGCACCCGCGCGGTTGAGACGCTGCGAAGCGTCAACATCCGGCCCGTGCAGCAGAACGTCACCATCACGGTAGGCCAGACGGTGCCGACGACGGTCACGGAACTCGTTGATTGCCCGGCCACCTTAGAGAGTCTGATCACTGGCGTGCGTGACTGTAAGGTCGTGCTCGTCGGCGACCGGTACTACATCGTCGAAGGCAGCAGCCGTCGCGTTGTCACTGTGATTGAGCGCTAGTCCCGACAGACTATCGATGTTTGGACGGCAACCACCTCACGCGACAGGAGCGGCGTGAGGTGGTTCTTTGTCTGGCCAGGAAGCACGACACACGTGAGCGATAGCCTTTCCGGGCGCAGCTTATGGCTTGCAACGCCACATCGCGCCGTGCGCCTAATCGGGCTGGAACGGCCAGGTCGGCATCACGTTCCTCACTGGAGGAAAATACCATGCCGACGAAGCTGCCAGACGAAAGACAGATCCGTGAGCCGGGCTCTATGGAGCTTGACCCTTCCGGTAAGGGCGTTGCTATCGAGGAGACACGGCGTCTGATCGCCTCCAGCAAGGTCGAGGGCACGCCCGTGTTCAACCGGGCAGGGGAGCAACTCGGGACCGTGTACAACTTCATGGTCGACAAAATCTCGGGTCAGGTCGCCTATGTGGTGATGAGCTTCGGCGGCTTTCTCGGCATCGGCGAGAGCTACCATCCGTTGCCTTGGCGGGCCCTGGCCTACGACACCGGGCTTGGCGGTTATGTGGTGGACATCGACAAGGACCGTTTGGTCGGCGCTCCGCGCTATGGCGCCAATGAGGATCCGTTCGCGGATGATGAGTACGGCGCCAAGGTGGATGCCTACTACAGGACGGTGCCAACTGCGTGATAAGCAACGGAACCGCGCCTCCATGAGCAGCCTCACCAATGGGCAATGAGGCTGCCACGCTCGCCAGGTTTGCGACCTACTTCTTCAGGGCGTCCTTGGTGCTGCCCATGGCATTCTGGACCTTGCCCTTGGCTTGGTCCATCTTGCCCTCAGACTGCATCTTGGTGTCACCGGCCATGTCACCGGCGGCTTGTTTCATCTTGCCGCCTGTCCTGGTGGCGGCGCCCTTCATCCGATCTTTGTCCATGGCCATAGCTCCCTCCTCGGGAGGTCTGACGCCGGTGGGCGTCAGCAAGTCAACCCTCCTGTTGGCAGGCCCGTTCCTTGAGCTATTGATCTACAACAAGGGTTTCTGGTCACGGGTGATCTATTTTGATGCTTCGGTTTGCCTAGCCAAAGCAAGGGCAGGCTCCCGCTGCAGCCAAAGTTTTGAATCCGCTGCGATAGCGCAACTCGGCAGGCGAAGTGCAGATGTTATCTCTGCTGCCACGCTGAAACCGGTCAGCGCAACGGCAGTTCCCCTCCTCAACGTGTGCAGCACAAGCAAGGGCACGTTCGCCCCAGGGCATAACGAGCGCGGCTGCAGGAGGAACGTTGATGACAGCCAAAACTTCGCGAAACACGCATCTACCCCAAGATGACAATCCGCAGCCGGACCTTGCCAGCTTGCTGATGGCTCGCGCCATGGCAGAGACGTTCCGGAACGATCCTGATTGCTCTTTGCCGGAGTCCCTTGCTGCCATTATGCAGCGGATGGAGGTTTGGGAGCGGGACGTGGTCGGCATGCAGGCTGAGCAGGAAACCTCGGCTACACCAGAGAACCTGGGCCTTAGGAACTAACATAGGATAGTTTCGTTCGACGGACATGACGCGGAATGGATCCAAAGGCCCTCCAGTAATGCTTGTCGTCGAGGACGAACCGTTGGTGCGCATGATCGCCGCCGACGAGCTTGAGGAGACCGCTTTCGGGTGCTGGAGGCGGCCAATACCGATGTTGCTCCGGTGGTGCTGGCGGCGCGTTCCGAGGAGATGCAGGTGCTGTTCACAGATGTGGACATGCCGGGCTCGATGGACGGCATGGCCCTGGCTGGGCAGGTGCACCGGCACTGGCCTCACGTGCGGCTGCTGATCTCCTCCGGCTATGCCCGGCCGCATCCAGACGAGATCCCGGCTAGCGGCCACTTCGTGCCGAAGCCGTACTGTGGTCATACCTTGGTGCGGCACATCGCCGAGATTATGCAAGGCATACCAGGGCCATGATGCTGGCCTGAACGCGTCATGCGAATTCCTGCCTGAGAGAGGCGGGAAGTTGACAGACTGATGGGGCACCCAAAAGGAGGAGCTCATGAAAATCAGTGAAGTCATGACACGCGATGTGCGCCTGATCGAACCGACCCAGACCATCCGCGATGCGGCCCGGCTGATGGCCGAACTCGATGCCGGCATCATGCCTGTGCGCGAGGGCGACCGTCTGGTCGGCGTGATCACCGACCGGGACATCACTGTGCGCGCAGTGGCTCAAGGCAAGGGGCCTGACACACCCGTCCGCGAGGTTATGACGGACGACGTGAAGTACTGCTACGAGGACGACGACACCGATGACGTGGCCCGCAACATGGCCGACATCCAGGTTCGGCGCCTGCCGGTGCTCACCCGTGACAAGCGGCTGGTCGGCATCATCTCGCTCGGCGACCTCGCGGTGACAGATGAGGCCAGGCGGGCCGGCGAAGCGGTGGCAGGGATCTCACAGCCGGGCGGCCAGCACAGCCAGACGGGCGGACCGCGCACGTAAGATGACGAGGGATCGCTAAGGAGCGGTCCTGTCATCTACGTCACTCGTGGCAGCTCTCGTGGACCATGCTCCAGGTGGTGAGCGCATTGGCGGTCGCGGCAAATGCCGCCGTGCTGTCGAAGATGCACCAGGTTTCGATGCCTGCTGCCGCATCCCTCGTGAGCACCTCCGCAATGGCTGCCAGATACTCCGGACTATAGGTGGAGTGATAGATCCGGGAATGCTCCATCCAGCGGTGCCAATCCGGATCACCGCAGTGCCGCTTTTGGCTGAACTGGATGATGGCAGAGCCCGCACTCCCCGGTCCGAGGCAACCTGCATTCTGCCTCACTCGGCGAAGCGCACAAGCGCACGCAGCCCCTTGATCAACAGCTCCCGCTGATCATCGGGCACAGAACCTTTGCAGGTGGCGTCCACAAGCGCCTCCAACTCCTGCCGGCTGGGACGGCGCTCACGGATCTCGCCAGCCCACATGGCGATCTGTGAGGCCTTGCCGGCGCATGAGGGGCAATCGTCGATAATCTCACGCGCCAAGGTCATAATCTGGTCGATAGGGCTGGCTTCGGGATTGGTTTGCATGGCGTTTGCTCTACTTCGGCTCAACGCTCTGGTCCCCACCGGGCGTGCCGGGAGGCCGGATGACCGGAGTGGTGCCCGGATCCGGCACGGGTGGGCGCACCGCCATGTCGGGGGCAATGCTGGCCGGCGGGCGGATCACACCACCTGTGCTCTCAAGTTTGTCGCTGAGCGGTGCGCCTGAACTGCCCACCGAGCCGGTGGAGCGGGGATCCTGCGAGCCGGTGCTCTCGGTCTTGAGGGTCTCTGATGTCCTCGGCTGACCTTGCGCCACTGCTGCTGCCATGCTCGTGATCAGGGCTGCAAGGGCAATGACCGCAATCCGGAAATCACGCTGTGCGGGCCTCATGAGCGACCTCCTTTCGCATCCACCCACCGGCCGACCGCCAAGGACGCCTCAGCCCATCACTGATGCCGGCTTCAGTTCGTGATGATCTGGATCACTTTACGACTTTCCGGATCGACAACCGCGATGGTCTGGCCAACACGCAGGAACTGATAGCTCGTTGTCGCGGGCACCTCAGTCACGCTGTCATGGGGCAGGCTCCACAACTCTACGCCTTCCGGCACGGACATCCCCACCGTGATGTCGCCGCCGGTCTGCGCCTCGGGCGGCCGCTCCCGCTGCACGTGCTGCTTGATAATGGCCTGCTTCTCCGGAGAGAGCGGCACGGGCGGTGTTTCCACCGGCGTACCGCCCGTCTGGGCCGCTGCCGATGTCCCGAGTAGGACCACGAGCAGCACTGCCCGCGTCAAGTCCATCATGGATTGCGTCTGCTGTCGTCGCGCAGGCTATCCTTCAGCCCACCAACGGTGTTCTGGATCTTGCCTTCCGCCTGATCCATCCGGCCCTCGGTGCGCAGCTTCGTGTCGCCGAACATGCGCCCGAAGAACTCCTTCACGCGTCCGCCCAAGGTCTTTGCACTGCCTTCGATGCGATCTCGATCCATCATAGCGCTCCTGCAAAAAGGGTTTCAGGATCAACGCTTTGCGGCCTGAGCCGTTCCGGATGTGGGCATTCGGCAGCGACCGCTTCCTCTATGATCCATACTCCTGCCGCATGCAGTCGCTAGCAGTGCCAGTCACCACAGTAAGAGCGAGGAGATTGCTCAATTCGCACTTACAACCTGTTCCGGCGCAAGGGCGTGGTCGACCTGTTCTGCGCCGTACCCGAGGACGTCCCCGTGCCGCACTTCATGAACCCGGAGGGATGGGAATACGCTCGGTCGCTCGACATTGCGACCCTGTCAGGCTTCGATGCCAGCGCGGCGGAGACGTCAGTGGCGACCAACGGCTTTTATCTCTTCCATTCGGCCTCCTGATCGAGCGCGGGTGCAACCTGGGACTGGCCAGCCTCAGGTTGGTACGATCCACAAGCGAAGAGCGCCTCAAGGGCGCTCTTCCTGTCAGGCTGCTGGCCAGACCATTTAGGCCACGCAGCAGACCCGCTCTGCGGTCTTGTCGGCCTGCACCGTCACGGTGCGGCTGGCCGCCTCGGTCATCTGGAGCGTGAGCTCGGCGAGGCGCCGGCTGTTCTCGACCGTCTGCTCCAGGTTGTCCCGCAACAGCGAGCTCTGCACCTCAACGAAGTCCGTCATCGACCGGCAGCGGGCGAGAGCCTGCAAGCCATCTAGATTGCGCTGCAGGCGCTTCTGGCTGCGGTCGACCACCTCGCGCGAGACCTCCTGCAGGCCGCGGGCGAGAGCCGTGCCGGACTGGGCCGCAGCGCGCAGGTTGTGCGCCGCCTCTTCGCTCAGCCCCAGGGTATCGGCGCCGGCTTCGACGAGCGCCCGTACGGTTTTCGTGTGACGGGGGCCGCCATCGCCGAGGACCACCGCCTCGATCAGGGCGGTCCAGCCGAGATTGTTGACGTGGTCGAGCGGCGCGCCGGCCCGGATGAGTTCATGGACAACGCCGTCATGGCCGAGATGGGCCGCGGCGATCAGCGCCGTGCCGTCGTACAGGCTGGTGACCAGCTTCGCGCTAGCGCCACCGGCGAGCAGCGCCTGCAGCGTTGGCACATCATCTCTGACCGCCGCGATGGTCACGGCGTCATAGCGCTGGTTGTCGAGCAGGCCGGGATTGGCCCCCTGCGGCAATCAGGGCCCGGGCCGCCGCGCTGTGGCCTTGGAACGCGGCCACATGCAGCGGGGCGCGGCCGTTGCTGTCGCGGGCGTTGAGATCTGCGCCTGCTTGGGCCAGCCATCGGATGTCGTCGACGGAGCCCTGCGCCGCGGCCGCGTGCAGTTCGCGGTAGGCCGAGAGTGCGGCCGGTGTGGGCGGTGTTTGCGCGGAGGCCGCGCCCCCGGATAGCTCCAGGGCTCCCAGGACCCCAATGAGCACGAAAAAACTAGCAATGGTCCGTCAGCGTGTTCCCTTCCGCCGACAGTTTGGCCCGCCACGCGGGAGTAGAGCTCCAGTGCGAATACTGCGACGATGAGTGCTATGCCAACGTGCCATCGTACACCCAAAGCACAAATTGAGCCGAACTCATCGCCGTCACAGAGCTCCAAGTTCGGCACTGAGGCCGGGCCATTCCCTCCCAATGTCGGAACCCGTCCCAAGCCTTCAACGGCACGGCGAGGGACGAGCCTGCCTTGTCCCGGCCACGCCTGGCGGCGGGACACTTGGGCGAACCAAACCTTGGCCTTTTCGTTCCCCCTCTAGGATACCCTTCGGAGGCCTGTACCAAGATCATGAAGTCTCGTGTGCTGATGGCGTTCCTCATGGGATCTGTCCTGGCCGGATGTGACCTGCCGCGCGATCCGGAGGAAACCCTGGAGACTGTTCAGGGCCAGGAACTGCGGGTCGGCGTTCTCAAGTTCGGAGAGAACGCGGACAAGGATCGCCCCATCGTCGAGCGATTGGCCGCAAGCCTCGGGTCAAAGCTGGTCTATGTGGACGGCGATGCCCACGTCCTGTTCGAGGACCTCAAGCGCGGACACCTTCATCTCGTGATCGGCGGCGTGCCGGAGTCCACCCCCTTTGCGAAGGAACTCGGGCTGTCCAAGCCAGTCGGCCCTCTGCACGGCGCCCATGAGGAAGAGGACCGCGTCATCGCGATCCGTCCGGGCGAGAACGGCTTCCTGCTGCGGGTCAACCAAGCCATCGAAGCGGTCGAGGTCGAGGGAGCGGGCTCATGAGCGAGACGCGGCCTCAACTGCCAGCCGCAATCGAGCGGGCGATGAAGCGGGCCGAGCGCCTGGCATGGCTCAGCATCCTGTTCCTGAGCTCTATCATCTTGGCCATGGCGGTGGTGATGGGCGGCAGCCAGGCCATGCAGACGGCTTGGATCGAGGACATGCTCAGCCTCCTGCCGCCTGTCGTGTTCCTGATTGCGCTGAAGGTGGAGAAGAAGCCCGCGACGGAGAAATTCCCCTTCGGCTTCTACCGGGCGAATTCGCTCGCCTTTCTGATCGCGGCGGGCGCCCTGACCACGATGGGCGCGCTGCTGCTCTACGAGGCGGCCTCGACCCTGATCAAGCAAGAGCACCCGACCATCGGCTCGTTCCAACTCTTCGGCCGCGAGATTTGGTTGGGCTGGGCCATGATCGGCGTGTTGGTCTACTCGGTGATCCCGCCGGTCATCCTGGGCCGGCTCAAGAAGCCGGTCGCGGCCAAGATCGCCGACAAGGTCCTGCACACGGACGCCCTGATGAACGCCGCCGACTGGCAGACCGGGCTTGCCGGCATCCTCGGGATCCTTGGCGTGGGCTTTGGCTTCTGGTGGGCGGATGCGGTGGCGGCCGGTTTCATCTCCCTCTCCATTCTGATGGATGGGTTGCGGTCGATGCGCACGTCCGTCGTTGAACTCATCGATGGGGCGCCGCGCCGGATGGACAGCGGCAAGATCGATCCGCTCGTGAATCGGATCGCGGCGAAACTGAAGGCCGAGCACGGTGACGTAAACGTCCAGGTGCGTGAGACCGGGCGCTACATGCGGGCTGTTATCGAGCCGCATGACAGACCCCATGTCTCAGGCGAGCGAGCCGGAGCGCTGATTGGTGAGGATGATGCCTGGCGGCTAATTGAGGTGGCCATGGAGCAGCGCGAGGATGAACCTGGTCGGGCGTAAACAGGATTAGGCTGAAAGCCCATGCCGACTGATCTGGTTCACCGAGAGACAGCGATAGAGCGATAGGAGGCGGGACGAACACCCGCCTCCCTTGATGGCCTTACTGTTTGGGGGCGTTTGCCGGTGTGTTGCCTGCAGCGCCTGCGCGGTTGGCATCGGCGCTATAGCGGAACTCAGGCGCGTTCTGCAGGTCGGCCTTCGTCATCTTCACCATCGCGCGGGCCGGTGTGTTCGGGTCACTGCCGGAGGCTGTGGTCCCGCCTGTGCCCGCGGTGGTGCCAACCGGGCTTGCGCCACCCAAGGTCCCAGCCGCGCCGGGCGAGCCGGTCGTGCCTGCGGCTGTGCTGCCCGTCGTGGCGGGCTGGTTGGCCCCGGGCGCCGACGGCGTGGACGGCGTGGTCACGCCACCGGCGGTGTTGGTGCCGGAACCAGCACCCTGGCCAGCATTCGCGGAGGCCTGGGCCTCCTGGTTCGAAATCCACTGCACTTGCTCGAAGGGGATGGCCACGTCCTTCTGGCCGATGCCCAGGAACCCGCCGACACCGACGACAAGGCCGTGGATCTTGCCCTGGCGGTCCACCAGCACTTCATCGATGTCGCCGATCTTCTGGTTGTCGGCGCCATATACGTCGATGCCCATTAGCTGCGAACCGCGCATAAGATCCGGCGGCATCTGGGTCATGACTTGGCCCGGCCCAGCAGGCTGGTTGGGGGCGGTGGTCTGAGCCAAGGCCGATCCGACCATCAGGGCGGTGACGGCAAGGCCCGCTGCAAGTGGCATCTTCAGCATGTCTTCCTCCTTGAAGAACGGCGTCAGCAGACGCTCGCAAGAGGAACGGACCAGCTTGAACAAGGTTGCAGTGGGCATGCCGAAGAGCCACGCCGAGCTCACGCGAAGGGTCACGGTGACTACAGGCCATCCGAGAGCGTTGGGCAGCGATACGTGTGCAGCAGCTATGGCGGCAGCGGAGCCTCGACCGAGCAGATCAGACCTGTAGGCGCGTACTCGATCCGAACCTCGCCATTGAGGTCGTAGGCCAAGCTGCGCTCGATCAGGCGCGAACCGAAACCTTTCCGTGATGGCGGTTTCACCGCCGGGCCGCCCTTCTCCTCCCAGCGCAGGAGCAGGAGAGGCGAGCTTTTCGTGTGGTCAACCATCCAGGTCAGATGAACCTGTCCGTCCGCGTTGGAGAGCGCTCCATACTTGGCTGCGTTCGTGGCCAGTTCATGCAGCGCCAGCGAGAGCGCAAGCGCCATTCGCGGCACAAGGTGGAGCCGGCCGCCCTGAAGCCGGATCCGTCCCTCCCTGCCGCTGCGGTAGGGTTCAATCACCTCATCGATGATGTCATGCAGCAGGGCGCCTTCCCAGTTCTCGCGGGTGAGCACATTGTGTGCACGCGAGAGTGCAAACAGGCGGCTCTCCAGCGCCTCACGAACCTCGACGGGTGTGCCAGCTCCACGCAGGGTCTGCGTCGCGATGGATTGCACCGTCGCGAGTGTATTCTTCACTCGGTGGTTCAGCTCATGGATGAGCAGCTCCCGGTGCTCCTCGGCTTTCTTGCGCTCGCTGATGTCCTGGATCACGCTGATGCCGTACAAAGGCTGTCCGGCCGCATCGTCCACGCGCGAGGCAGCCACCGCCACCCAGACCTGATGGCCGTCCTTGTGGATGTAGCGCTTCTCAACCGTGTAGGTGTCCGTCTTCGCCAGCATCAGTTGCGAGAACCGCTCTACGTCCGTCTCACGGTCATCCACGTGGGTCAGGTCCCAGAAGGGTCTCCCGAGCAGTTCCTCCCGGCTATAGCCGGTGATCATGCACAGCCGCTCATTGACGCGCAGGAAGCGTCCATTCCGGTCGACCTCCCCGATGCCGGCAAAGACATGCTCGTAAGTCGCGCGCAGCCGCTGCTCGTTCTCACGCAGTTCCTTCTCGATGCGGGCCCGTTCGACCGCGTCCCAAGTGCGGTGGGCGACCCGCTCAACGAGCCTGACTTCCGTGGCGGTCCAGTGGCGCGGCGTCGCCTCGTGCACATACAGGATAGCCCTGAACCGCCCCTCCTTGATGAGCGGTGCCACGATGAGAGACCGGCAGCCGATGCTCGCCCAGGTGGCCGCATAGGCCTCACCGAGAGTGCGCGGGTCGGCGAGACAGTCCTCGACCACGAGGGTGTGTCCAGCCCGCAGCTCCGCGATCACTGCAGGGCCAAACGCGTCCAGAATGCGGGCCTCGCCAGCGAGGCTCGCGATGGTGTTGTCCCGCGTCCAGTCCTGCTCGACCTTCACGACCAGCCCAGTCTCGTCGATCTCGCCGTAGCCGGCACGGGCCGCCCCGATGTGGATGCCGAGCGCCTGCGCTGCCGCAAGCGTCACCGTGCGAGGCTCGGACAGGGCGGCCAAACGCTCGCTCAGCTCGACATGAAACTCGGCCCGCCGGTCCGCCTGCACCTTCTCCGTGGTCTCTGTGCAGGTGCAGAGCATGCCCGCGATGGCGCCGGTCTCGTCGCGGACGGGCGAGTACGAGAACGTGTACCAGGTGTCCTCCGGGAAGCCATGGCGTTCCATGGCAAGGTGCAGATTCTCATGGAGCGTTGCCTCCCCGCTCACGGCCTTGGCCACCAGCGGCTTGATATCTGGCCAGATTTCAGGCCAAGCCTCCCGGAGGGGACGGCCGAGCGCCGCTGGGTGCTTCGATCCTAGGATCGCGGCATAGGCGTCGTTGTACAGGAAGGTGAGCTCGGGTCCCCAGGCAACGAACATCGGGGGCTTGGAGATCAGCATCAGGTCCACGACCGTGCGGAGAGACGCCGGCCATGTGTCAGGGGAGGCGAGGGGCGAGGTTGCCCAGTCTCGGGTGCGCATGAGGGCGCCCGTCTCGCCGCCGTCAGCAGGGAAGGTCGACACGGCCCTAGCCTAGGAATGCCTCGCCGTATCAGAGACCTGATGCAGGGCGAAGAGTGCTTCGAGGTGAGGCTTGGAGGGCACGTGGGGGTTTCCGGGCTAGAGGAGTGCAGGGGAGATAGAGAAGCTGCCTCCTCTTTCAATCACGTCATCCCGAGACCGAGCGATGCCAGACGGGTTGGGTACCACTTGGAGGATGCAAATGCTCAGGGCGGACGATGGTTACGGCAGGCACCGGGTACGTTCCCCGGGCGAGGCGTCAGCCGAAATCCGTCGATCTCGCCGGGCAGGTCGACGCCGGCCAGCACGATGTTGATGTGGACCGGCTCATGCTCGACAGCACGACGATTTGGCATTCGCTGTGTCATCGTCCGCGCCGTTTCTTCCGTTGCGTCACGCGGCGCAGTACCCGTGACAGTTCGTCGGCGGCATAGGGCTTGTGCAGGAGCTCGAACCCGTGCCGACTCTCCTCGGCCAGGACGTGGCTGTAGCCGGACGTCAGTACCACCGGCAGGCCAGGGTAGCGCCGCCGGATCTCCTGCCCAAGCTCGACGCCGCTCATCCCGGGCATCACCACGTCCGAGAACACCACATCGAAACCTTCGCCGGGCTGCCCCAGCAGCTTCAGCGCGTCGTCCCCGTTTGTGGCCCAGATGGTTTCATAGCCAAGATCCTGAAGGGTCTGGGTTGAGAACCGGCCGACCTCGACGTTGTCCTCGACAAGCAGCACTCGGCGCCCACGCCCGTGCTCCGCCGGCTCCGGTCCGCAGGTCGTGCCAGCGTCCTCCTCGTCCGGATCTGCCTCGACCCGGGGCAGGTACAGGGTGAAGGTGGTGCCGCGCCCGACGGCGCTTTGGACGGCCACGTCGCCGCCGGACTGCTTGGCGAAGCCATAGACCTGGCTCAGGCCAAGGCCCGTGCCCTTGCCCACCTCTTTGGTGGTGAAGAACGGCTCGAAGATGTGCGGCAGCTTGTCGGCGGGAATGCCGGACCCGGTGTCACTGACGGATACCGCCGCGAACGCGCCGGGCCCGCCGCCGTGACCACGGATCGGCGGCAGATGGCTAAATCCCTCCACCCTCAGGATGAGCGTGCCTTCGCCATCCATGGCATCTCGGGCGTTCACCGCCATGTTGACCAAGGCGGTTTCGAACTGGCTTGCGTCCGCCTCCACGTGGCAGAGCTCGCACTCAATCTGGGTGATGATCTGGATGCGCGAGCCTGCAATGGTGCGCAGCATGTCGGTGATGGTCCGAACGCGCTCCGCGACGTCGAACACTTCGGGCTTGAGCGCCTGGCGCCGGGCGAAGGCCAGAAGCTGGCGCGTCAGCTTCGAGGCCCGCTCCACCGTGTCGGAGATCGCGTCCACGTAACGCCGACGGCGCTCCTCAGGAAGGTCCGGACGGCGCAGGAAGTCCACCGACGAGCGGATAATGGTGAGCAGGTTATTGAAGTCGTGCGCCACCCCGCCGGTGAGCTGGCCGATGGCCTCCATCTTCTGGGCTTGGCGCAGGGCCTCCTGGGCGGTCGCCAGGGCCTCCTCCTTGCGCCGTTCCTCCGTCACGTCGCGTCCGCTGGCATAGACGAGGTCACCCTCGGGGGCGGCAACCCAGGCGATCCAGCGAAGGCTGCCGTCCTTGTGCAGGATCCTGAGCTCGGAACTTGGCAGCGGGCCGTGCGAGGCGGTCGCCAGGGCAGCGCGGCCGGCCTCGTGGTCGTCCGGGTGGATCAGGTCGAGGTAGTTCCGCCCGATCACCTCGTCCGGCCGCCAGCCCAGGATCGTGAAAAAGCCCGGGTTGGCCGCTCGCAGGATACCCTGCGTGTCGAGCACCAGCAGGAGGTCCTGCGAGTTGTTCCAGGTCCGGTCGCGCTCCGCGATGGCCCGGGCCACGCGCAGCTCAAGGGTGGCGTTCAGCTCCCGGAGTTCGGTTTCCTTGGCCCGAAGCTCGGTGATGTCGGTGTGAACGCCCACCCACTCCCGGATCTCGCCATTTCCATCAAGCGCCGGGATGGCCCGGATCGAGAACAGCCGCCAGGCCCCGTCACGTCGCTGGACGCGGTGCTCGAACACAAACGGCTTGCGCTCCCGCACGGCCTCAGCCCAGGCCTGGATGGTTTCCTGGACGTCGTCGGGATGAACGGCCTTGGCCCAGCCGACCCCCTGGTATTCCTCGCGTGTCTGTCCGGTGAGGGCAGCCCAGCCAGGCTGCTCGCCTACCATCTCGCCCTGGGCATTGTTGGTCCACAACACGCCCTGCACGGCATCGACCGCAGCCCGGAAACGGGCCTCGCTCTCGCGCAGACCCGCCTCGGCCTCCCGGCGGCCGGTGACGTCAAGGACGAACTCGACCACTTCGTCGCTGACCCTGCGCGGCGCGAACAGGCCCCACCAGCGCGAGCCGTCCTTGCGGAAGTACTGTTTCTCGTACGGCGTGGCCTCGCCCCGGCTGAGCACCTGCTCGACGGTGTGCCAGGAGGCCGGGTGGAACTCCTCCGGCGTGAGCTCCTGCCAAGTCTTGCCAATGGCCTCCTCGCGGGTGAACCCGGTCATGCGCAGGAAGGCATCGTTTGCGTCCGTCAACGCGAAACCCTCGCCCCAGAACATCACGCCGACCGTGCTGATGGCAAAAGTCCCCCTGAGCCGCTCTTCGCTGCGGCGGAGGTCTTCGCCAGCCTGGGCCCGCTCGACGGCGGAGGCCGCGAATTGCGCCAGCTGCACCACGATGGCTTCGTCGACCTCATCGAACTCGCCCTCAATCTTGTCCGAGAGCTGGATCAACCCGAGGTTCTTGCCGTCGTGGCCGACAAGCGCGGTTGCGAGCCAGCCGCGCATGGGCGGATGCTCGCCCGCATGCTCGCCGAACCCGCGCCAGCGCGGATGCGCCTCCAGCTCGGCCTGGGTCATGCGAATTGTGCAGTTGCCTTCGCAGACCCAGGCGTAGATGCCGGAGCCGTCCGGCAGCTTGTCGTAGTTCCGCCACGCCGCATACCTGTCGGACAGGGAGACGGCTGTGATGGCCTGCGACCAGTCTGCGCCCTGAGTGGTGCTGCAAATCGCCTGATGCGCGCCGACGATGTCGCGGGCCGCCACCGTGATGGCATTAAGGGTGGTGGGCAGATCGACCGCGCTCATGATGGTGCGGGCGGCGTCCGCAAGCGCCTTCATCTGCTCCAGGCGGCGGAGCTGGTTGCGCTCGGCGTGAAGCTGCTCGGTGCGGTCGCGCAGGATCTTCACGAAGCCGCCGGACCCGTCGCGCAGCGGCATCAGGAGACCGGTGGCGAAGAAGCGCGAGCCGTCCTTGCGCACATGCCAGCGCTCGTTCTCGGCGCTGCCCTCGGAGGCCGCGATGCGCATCTCCTCCTCGGGCACGCCGGACTCCTGATCCTCCGGGGTGAAGATCAGGCGGGTGTGCCGGCCCAGCACCTCGTCCTCGCTCCAGCCGTGGATGAGTCGGGCGCCCTCGTTCCAGGAGGTGAGACGGCCATCGGCGTCCATCGTGAAGATGGCGAAGCCGGTCGCGCTCTCGAGGATCAGGTTCTCGCGTTCAGCAGGATCGGACGAGAGACCATCGGACTTAGCGGGCCCGGCCTCACCAGCACCGCGCAGGCGTGCGTTTTCGGCCCTCAGCTCGGCATTCTGACGGCGCAGCTCTTCAAGCTCATGGATCAGGGGCGCGCCGTCGTTGCGTCGCATCGGTCAAGGTGCCTCGGAGTGTCTTCGGTTGGGGAGCCCGCTCGGTAGCCATGCGTGGACCGGAAAGGCAATGGGACTGTTCGACGCCCGCCCAAGGCCGCCTCCCGGCCTTCCGGAACCAGGGGCGCGTTCCGGTCAAACTCTACGATGGCGGCGGTCATGGCCTTTCCTTGCTTGCCCTCGAGGCAGGTCAACGCCTCGCCACGGTCAGGGTTTCGGACGATCCAACTGCCAGACGTGGAGGAGAGGCCGACTGATCCTGCATTTTCTTCCACCTGGTCCATAGCGGCCAGGAGGCGGGCCGGATCGGCATCCGCCTGACTCATGACGCACATGCGGGCGGGATCACGCTGCGATTGTTCGACCTGCTTGTTTTGCACAGGGTGTTCGCATCGCCGGTCAGGAGCCGACGGTGCTGCGGTCAACACCGCCTTCATCGACCACTTTCAAACGCTGGCGCGCGGGCACTTCACCGTGCGCCGCCTCGAACGGATCTACGGCAAGGGAACAGTTCGCCTTGCCTACGAGCAGATCCGATCCCGAGAAGACCTATGAGCCAAGAGCCTTGAGATTGTGACCAAGTCCTGGGCGAACAGGGGAGCGTTGCCTACCCAGTTTATTCGGTGAGCGCGTCGGACTCGATCATGTGCTCTCCGGACGGGGCGGTGACCGCCGCCTGCAGCAGAACCTTGGCTATCTGCTTATGGGGCACGATCCGGTAGCGGCGCGGTACGAGCGGCTCGGCCAGCCTCAGGATCCGCATGGCAACGAACTCTGCCGGACGGAACTCCCCCCGATTGCCGCCGATCAGGGCAGGGCGCACGATGGTCAAAGATGGGACCCGACACCCCGAAGCGCCTCCTCCACCTCGCCTTTGACCCGGTTGTAGAAGAAGCGTGAGCGGGGATCGGCTCCTGTTGCGGAGTTCAAGACATAAGCTTGCGCGCCGTGCTGCCGGGCGAGCCGCGCGACGGACAGCGGGTAGTCGTGGTCAACCCGGCGGAACGCTTCCTGCGGGCCCGCCTTGCGGATCGTGGTGCCCAAGGTGCAGATCACGCCGTCGACGGACCACCACGGAGCATCGGCTGGCAGGTGCTCGAAATCGACCAGCGGGTTTTCGAGCTGCGGATGGGGCGGCAGCTGTCGACGGGTCAGGGCGACGATCCGGCTCACCCTGGCATCACGATGCGCTTGCGGGAGGACTGCCCCGCCGACCAGGCCTGTCGCCCCCGACGAGCATCAGGGTCGTCATTCAGACTGCCCTGCCGAGGGATGTCAGCACGTGCCGGGCGACGAGTTCGGAGGATTGCGGGTTTTGCCCAGTGATCAGGTTGCCGTCCTGCATCGCGAAGGGCTGCCAGTCCGGCCCGCGCTCGAAGCGACCTCCCAACTCCTTGAGCCGGTCTTCCAGCAGGAAGGGCACCACCGCCGTCAGCCCGACCGCCTCCTCCTCGGTGTTGGTGAAGGAGCTGACCCAGCGGCCGTCCACAATAGGTCGGCCATCCTGCTGCTTCGCCTTCACGAGCCCGGCCGGCCCGTGGCAGACGGCGGCCACGACCTTGCCCTGGTCGAATATCGATCCGACGATGCGGGCCAGGGTCTCGTCGTTGGCCGCGTCCCACATCGGCCCATGCCCGCCTGGCAGGAAGATGGCGTCGAAGGAGCCTGGATCGACGCTGCCAAGGGCAGGGGAGTTCAGGGCCGTCTGCATGGCATTCTCGTCCGCAAGGAAGCGGTGAACCGAAGCCGGGACCTCCTGCTGGTCCTCCGGTTTCTCGCCCGGTCCCGCACCAGCCTTGGCCGGCAAGCTGCGGGGATCCCAGGGAATGGCGCCGCCCTTGATGGACACGAGCGTGACCTGCGCGCCGCCGTCGAGCAGGGCGTAGTAGGGCGTGGCCAGTTCCTCCAGCCAGACACCAGTGCGGTGGCCGGTGGATCCCATCTGGTCATGCGAGGTGGCAACAACGAGCACTTTGGGCGAAGGCATAGCGATTCTCCAGGTTAAGGCGATAGGCCATCAACTCGAAGCCGAGGGGGAGGTTCTGACCGTAGGGAGGAAAGGCCACCGAGTGGTCCACCCAGCCTCGATGAGTCTAGCAGTTTGGGTTTCAATCACCGCATCAGGGATACCCCAGCGGACATCATATGCGGACTTCGAAGCGGCGGGCGTCACCGCCGCCTTCGATGGGAGCGTGCCAGGACGGATGTACTCCGGTCCGATCCTGCGCACCTCCTCGGTCTTGCCGACGACGGCCCGCAGCCGGCGCGGCACCCGCCGGCGGAAGAGGTAGACCCCGGTCCTGCGATGCCTCTGGGGACGGGCCATGCCGAGCACCCTTGTGTAGCACAGGGCGCCACGAAGCCGTTGCACGGCTGGAATTCTATCGCGGAATCAAGGGGCTGGGAAGGCGATGGCGGAGAGGGGGAGATTCGAACTCCCGATACAGTTGCCCGTATACGGTCCTGCCGACGCAGCATCTATCTGAAACTTCAAAATTTGAGCGAGAGATCGCACGGTGATCGCAGCGCCAGGGCCAGCCCGGCCCGGTGGCTCCTCATGCCTGAGCACTTTTTATCCTCTGGAGCCCTTCCGCCGAGAGAGGATCAACTCTTAGGATTGAGTGTCCCCCAGACGACTGTCGCTGGGAGAACATAAGGCGGACATAGCTGCCGTCGTGGAGAGGGAGGAAAAATAGCCCGTCTGTCTCTCCCTTTAAAAAGCAGCGTAGCACAATGTAGAAGCTCTCCTCGTAGCCCTTAACAGCCCGACGAATGGCGGGATGAATGACAAGGGTGATACTCTTGCTCTCGCAGACCTCTTCGACGCTATCGAAACTCAACACGGCTGAACCTCGCTACTAAGGCGGCTGGTCAGCCACCACTGGAGGTCAACGCATCTACTAGGCTGCTGTTCACCTTAAGCTCAGCTTATCCACTAAGGGGTGACCTTGCCTCGCCAGAGGCCTTGAGCTATCACCTTGCATTAGCACTCCCATGCGTCGAGTGCTAAACGTGCTGCTCGGCGCAGACGAGTGCCTCCCATTCCATAGTTGAGGAGGCTTGCCTATGAAGTTCCGTCCGCTGCACGACCGCGTCGTCGTCCGCCGCATCGAAGCCGAAGAGAAGACGGCCGGCGGCATCATCATCCCGGACACCGCCAAGGAAAAGCCGCAAGAGGGCGAAGTCATCGCCGTCGGCCCCGGCGCCCGCGACGAGAGCGGCAAGGTTGCTGCCCTCGACGTGAAGGCCGGCGACCGCGTGCTGTTCGGCAAGTGGTCCGGCACCGAGGTGCGGATCGACGGTCAGGATCTCCTGATCATGAAGGAATCCGACATCATGGGCGTCATCGAGCAGTATGCTGAAGCGCAGAAGGCCGCTTAAGCAACTCAGCCGAAAAACCAGAAAACACAGGAGGTTAGCTCATGGCTGCCAAAGACGTAAAATTCTCCACTGACGCTCGTGATCGCATGCTGCGCGGCGTCGATATTCTGGCTAATGCGGTGAAGGTCACGCTCGGGCCCAAGGGCCGCAACGTGGTGCTGGAAAAGTCCTTCGGGGCTCCGCGCATCACCAAGGACGGCGTCACCGTCGCCAAGGAGATCGAACTCGCCGACAAGTTCGAGAACATGGGCGCCCAGATGGTGCGCGAAGTGGCCTCGAAGGCCAGCGATGTGGCGGGTGACGGCACCACCACCGCGACGGTTCTCGCCCAGGCCATCGTGCGTGAGGGCGCCAAGGCCGTGGCCGCCGGCATGAACCCGATGGACCTCAAGCGCGGCATTGACTTGGCCGTGGCGGAGGCAGTGAAGGACATCCAGGCTCGCGCTAAGAAGGTAGCTTCATCCGAGGAAATCGCCCAGGTCGGCACCATTTCGGCCAATGGCGACGCTTCCATCGGTGAGATGATTGCACAGGCGATGCAGAAGGTCGGCAACGAGGGTGTCATCACCGTCGAGGAAGCCAAGACCGCCGAGACCGAGCTCGACGTGGTCGAGGGCATGCAGTTCGACCGTGGTTATCTTTCTCCCTACTTCGTCACCAATGCCGAGAAGATGATCGCAGAGCTTGAGGATCCCTACATCCTCATCCACGAGAAGAAGCTCTCCTCCTTGCAGTCGCTGCTGCCGATCCTTGAGGCTGTGGTGCAGACCAGCAAGCCTCTGCTGATTGTGGCGGAAGACATTGAGGGCGAGGCTCTCGCCACCCTGGTGGTCAACAAGCTGCGCGGTGGCCTGAAGATCGCCGCCGTGAAGGCCCCGGGCTTCGGCGACCGCCGCAAGGCTATGCTCGAGGACATCGCGATCCTGACCGCCGGTCAGACGATTTCTGAGGACCTCGGCATCAAGCTCGAGAATGTCACCCTCGACATGCTCGGCCGCGCCAAGCGCGTTCGCATCGAGAAGGAGAACACCACGATCATCGATGGTGCTGGTTCTACGCAGGACATCGAGGCACGTGTGCAGCAGATCAAGGCACAGATCGAGGAGACCACCTCGGACTACGACCGCGAGAAGCTCCAGGAGCGCTTGGCCAAGCTCGCAGGCGGCGTCGCGGTGATCCGTGTCGGCGGCTCGACTGAGATCGAGGTGAAGGAGAAGAAGGACCGCGTCGACGACGCCATGCATGCCACCCGCGCTGCGGTGGAAGAGGGTATCGTCCCCGGCGGCGGCACGGCTCTGCTGCGCGCAAAAGCTGCGGTTGCCAAGCTCACCAGCGACAACCCTGATGTGAAGTCCGGCATCAACATCGTGCTGCGCGCCCTGGAAGCTCCGATCCGCCAGATCGCCGAGAATGCTGGCGTCGAAGGATCGACGGTGGTCGGTAAGATCAACGACAACACCTCGTCGGACACCTTCGGCTTCAACGCTCAGACGGAAGAGTTCGTGGATCTGCTCCAGGCCGGTATCGTTGATCCGGCGAAGGTGGTCCGCACGGCTCTGCAGAATGCAGCCTCTGTTGCTGGTCTGCTGGTCACGACCGAAGCCATGGTGGCCGAGACGCCAAAGAATGACGCTGCTCCAGCGATGCCAGGTGGCGGAATGGGCGGCGGCATGGGTGGCATGGGCGGCTTCTAAGGCCTGCCTCCAGCACAATATGAGAAGAGCCCCGGAGTGATCCGGGGCTTTTTCGTTCGTGCTTTGAAGTCCCAGTAGGCGATCACACAGGTGAGGTTTGGGCGGCCAGCTGCGCCGCACTACGCCAGCTGTGAGACCTGGTCGTCGGCCGTTCTCTATCCTTTGCAACAGCCGCGTCAATTCTGGCAGGGAGAAGGCGCTCGGTAGGAGAGCCGGCCGAACATTTCTTCGTCCAGCCATGCCCAAGACAATAACCGCATCAGCACTTATTCAGCATGACTACATTGGATTCAGCCGTATTGGTGCCCTTGACCGGCTTAATTTTTCTGAGGAGGGTAGGGGAGACGTTCCATCTCTGCCCAGTATCGGTGATCACCGTCACGGTCTTCTTGTTGTAGCGCGTCAGCATGCCCTCGAGTGGGCCCTGGCCGGGAGGCTGGAAGGTGACCCGGTCGCCAATCTTGAAATCCAGCATCTCGACATGAGCGCGCATCTGGTCAAGAAAGCGCAGGCGCTCGACGATGCGGTGGTTGAGATCGATGAGCTCGGCTTCGGTCAGCTGGTCAATGTCGATCTTCATAGAGGTGCCATATGATAGAGCCGGGCTAGGCCATCGAGCGAATGTCTGGCCAGCGCTTCTGCCTGTCAAGCGTTCGATGCAGCTTCCAAGCGCTGTTGGGCGGAAGGACTTTGTTGCATAGCTCGAAGGAGTGGGCACAGGCTAGGCGCGGGACCGCGCAGGACTAGGAAGCACGGGGCGGGGCGGCCCGTCCACCTTCACCGTCAGGGGGCGACTGCCAGCCCCGCACTAGACCAGAGAACAGCCAGAGCATCGCTCCAATCGCGACTGCAGCCATCGCCCACCAGAGTGCTGTCGACAGCGCTGCGGCGTCGATCACCGGCCAGGGATGTCGCGCAAGTTCGGAACCGCGTTCCGTCATCCAGTGCCAGGCCGTATGCGCCACCAGTGCCGACAGGATAATCGTGCCGATCCTTTCGGGCACCACATACTTGAACAAGAGACCAAGCGCCGGCACCGCGACTGCCAGCACGACCAGCTGGCCGACCTCCACACCGACATTGAACGCCAAGAGTGAGGTGATCAGGTGCGAGCCGGCAAATTGCAGGCGTTCGCTCAGAAGGAACGAGAAGGCGAAACCATGCACGAGCCCAAATGCGAAGGCGACGAACCAGCGCCGCTCGGTGCTGGGGCCGACGATGTTCTCCAGGGCCATATAGAGGATTGAGATCGCAACCAGCGTCTCAATCAGTGGCGTGAACCACAAGGCGTTCGGCGCCAGGCCATAGGCCGAAGCGATCAGCGTGATCGAATGAGCGATCGTAAAGGCGGTCACAACGACGGCGAGCGGGCGGAAGCGTCGGAATGGGATGACCAAGGCGAGCAGGAATAGAAGATGGTCGATGCCTTCCAGGATGTGGCGGAAGCCGTCCTCAGCGAAAAGCAGGAACGCCTGCAGCCAGCTCGGATCGAGATGCACGATGCCGACATCCGCGTGAACGTCGAACACCCGCTCCGGGCTGTCAGGCGCTAGGAAGCGCATCATGATGTTGACCTGGAGCCCGAGGCGGGTCAGTCCCGGCCGGATGGCGAAATCCGATCGGTCCGACTCGATCGTGTATTCATAGGCAACGTCCAGCAGACCCTGCTTCCAATAGATCTCCGTGTCCGCTGGCAACGGACTGCTTCGGATGTGGGCTAGCGCCTGATCGTAGCTCGCGAAGGAGCGGTCGGAGGCCAGCGACACCCGCGCGCCGACAAGCTGGGGCTTCCCCAGCATTGCGCCGTTCTCGTAGATCTCAACGAAATCACGGATCCAGATCTGGGCGGCGTGCTGCAGCGGCGCATCAATTCGCGACAGGTCCAGGAATCCGTTGGGCTTGAGCGGCACATCGACGTCGCGCAGCGACTCCATCGGTGCGCGCACCAGGAAGGTCAGCGTCTTGCCCTCCGGCTTCAGGAAAGCCAGGACCGTGACCTCGTTGGGCACTTCATGGGCTGACGTGCGCATGGGCCAGCCAATTAGCAGGGCGGCTGCGACGATGAATGCAAAGACGATCCGAAAAGGCGCCATGATTCTCGATGGTCCTCGACAGCAGAGCCCAGCTTGGCTACATTTCAATTTATTGACAAGAGCGGCGCCAAGCTGCCCGGCAAGGGGGCCGGGAGGAAACAGAATGAGACAGCTCTTCTGGAGTCGTAGGGCGTTTGTCGGTGTAAGTTTCCTGGCGGTGATGGCGGCGCTCGGCACTGGCCAGCTCCTGCTGCAGAAGGCGATTGCGCAGGGCAAGGAGGCCCCGCGCTTTGAGGTCGATCCGTTCTGGCCAAAACCGATGCCTAACAACTGGGTGCTCGGCCAAACGATCGGCGTGGCGGTCGACTCGCGCGACCATATCTGGATTGTCCACCGTGGCTCGGACCCGGCCGCTCTGGACAATACGGAATTGGCTGTTCCGATCACTGGCAACCGCGCCGGCCAGCGTGTTGGGGAATGCTGCAATCCCTCGCCGCCAGTCATGGAGTTCGACCAGGCGGGCAATCTCGTGAATGCCTGGGGCGGCCCCTCTCCGACGAGAGAATATGAGTGGCCATCGTCCAACCACGGCATCGCGGTCGACGCGGAAGGCTTCGTCTATATCGGCGGCAACGGCGCTGGTGATGCGCACGTTCTGAAATTCACCCGCGACGGCAAGTTCGTCGCCCAGTGGGGCCGGGCGGGTGCGCGCCAGGCGAAGGCCGCGGCTGCGGCCTCGGATCCGATAGCCGGATATGCCGGCGTGGCACCGAGCGGCGGTGTTCCCGCCGCAGGCGCGGCGACTCCTGCGGCGGGCACTGCTGGTCCTTCTGCTGGGGCGGCTCCTGTCGCGAGCGGTGCGGCTCCTTCCGCCGCTGCACCTGCCGCGGCAGCCGCGCCGACCTACCAGGCCAACAGCCATGATCAGGAGAGTTTCGGCCGAGTCGCAAAGATAGACCTCGTTGAGAGCGCCAACGAGGCCTACCTCTCGGATGGCTATCTCAACCACCGTGTGGCCGTGGTCGATATGGATACGGGCAAGATCAAGCGCTACTGGGGGGCCTACGGCAAGCCGCCGACCGACGACGTCCTACCGCCCTACAATCCAGCAGCTCCGGTGGCCCAGCAGTTTGCCAATCCCGTGCACTGCTCCAATGTATCGAACGATGGTCACGTCTATGTCTGCGACCGCGCGAATGATCGTATCCAGATCTTCCGCACCGATGGGACCTTCGTCAAAGAGGTGTTTGTTGCCACGCAAACCCTGGCCGACGGCTCAGTGTGGGACATTGATTTCTCCCATGATCCCGAGCAGCGGTTCCTTTATGTCGCTGATGGCGTGAACGAGCATGTGCGCGTCTTCAACCGTCAGACCATGGAGGAGCTCTACAATTTCGGCTACGGCGGCCGTCAGCCGGGCATGTTCCTGGGCGTGCACTCTATTGCTGTAGACTCCAAGGGGAACATCTACACAACTGAGACTTACACGGGTAAGCGCCTGCAGAAATTCGTCAACAAAGGTGTCGGCCCTGTCTCAACGGTGAATGCGGCTATGCCCTGGCCGGCGCAGTAGATTGGCTCGAACTCGCTTCGGCGTCGGCTCCTCATCGGGGCCGGCGCTTACACTATCCGTCTTCGCCGAAAGCCGCAGTGCGCGATTTTGAGCGCTGACGTGGCGCCTTAGCTCTTGCCTCTGACAGCCTCCTCACGGACGCAGACACTCGCTTTGGTGCACCATCGCTGTTGCCCGCGCGGGCTGGGCGGCGGCCTCTTGGAGCGGCAGGCCGGCCCTTTTCGTCAGGATGCTGTGCCTTCAGCGAGTGTTCATTGAGAAAAGCTCGGCAAACAGCAAAGTCAGCGAGCACTGCGGGTGGACACTTGATCCCTTTCTGTTCAGCAAGGGACCGAGCATAGCGCATCATTGCCTCACTTGGAGGACGCGGGCCCCTTTGTGGTGCTGCCTTAGCAGGTCCAGACGATCGTTGTGGTGCATGCTGGTCCAGGAAGGTCCGGCAGATTGCGCCGTTGGTCTTGAGCCCTCGGGGCAGTTTCAGGCCACGCTGGGCAGCAATAGATGTCGCGAAAGCAATCATCGCCTTTGTTGGCGGCTTCCCATCTGCTGCTGAGAGCATTGGGATAGAAGCGGGATCGAGAGCAACAGTGCCCGACTGTCCTATCGTCGTGATCAGCTCTCTGACACGGCTGCGGGTTCGCTCCTGGTAGGCTGCGGCCTTACTGATTGCTTCGGCTCGCGTGGCTGCACGCCCGATCTCAGCCAGATCCGCCTCGAACATTGCCCGGCCCACCGGGTCGCCATAGGCGGGAAAAACACGCCGGACGGCGGCAATAAACGCGAGACCAACTTC
>JAESFT010000436.1_pt1 | contig 26041 bp, 25 predicted proteins | sample 9269451 | NCBI WGS metagenome assembly JAESFT01 (sample SAMN14502557, study PRJNA617106) | algae metagenome | isolation source: Scytonema hyalinum WJT4-NPBG1 and co-occurring heterotrophs from well... | place: USA: Mojave Desert, Joshua Tree National Park, California | collected 2006-05-25
TGTTCGTGATCCAGCGCGTGCTGGAGACGGAGGGCAAGCTCACCCTGCTCGACCAGAACCGGGTCATCCGCCCGAACCACCATTTCCGCCTGTTCGCGACCGCGAACACCGTCGGCCTCGGCGACACCACCGGCCTCTATCACGGCACCCAGCAGATCAATCAGGGCCAGATGGATCGCTGGAATATCGTGGTCACGCTCAATTACCTGCCGGCGCAGGTCGAGGCGCAGATCGTGATGGCCAAGTCCGGCGAATATGACCTGCCCGAAGGCAAGAAGCAGGTCGACAACATGGTCAAGGTCGCCGAGCTGACCCGCCAGGGCTTCATCAACGGCGACATTTCGACCGTCATGAGCCCGCGCACCGTGATCACCTGGGCGCAGAACACGCTGATCTTCGGCGATGTCGGCTTTGCCTTCCGCCTGTCCTTCCTCAACAAATGCGACGAGGCGGAACGGTCGCTGGTCGCGGAATATTATCAGCGTGTCTTCGGCAAGGACCTGCCCGAAAGCGTGGTCGGGAAGGCGTAACTCAACTGCTTGTCATTGCGGGGAGCGGAGCGACGAAGCAATCCAACGGCTCAGCTTGATGGTTGCTTCGCTACTCTCGTAATGACGAGTCAGGCGAACGCCACTCGCTTCCGGCGCCGCAGCGCCGCGCCGGTCCCGCTAAAGCCCAGGATCATCAGCGCCCAGCTTGCGGGTTCGGGCACCGAGGTGTCGACAAAGCTTTGGAAGCCTGCGTCGAAGCGGCTAGGCGTCGTGTTGAAGACGCCGTTCGTGAAGCCGAACAGCTGCCCGCCGGCATAGTCGGTCGAGTAGAATGTCGGCTGCTGACCCGGCACCGGCGCCGTCGCGGTGCCGACAACGATGCCGGCGAAATTCAGACCCGGAGCCACCTCCGCCTCGAACAGCACCGAATAGCGCGTACCCGCGGCGACCACGAAGCCCGCGTCGAGCGTATCGAACGACACGGTTGTTCCGGCACGTGCGGCAGGTGAGCTGGGGAGCGCCGGGAAGGGGGTATATTGGACCGCAAGCACCGATCGCGCGCCGGCCGCATAGTCGCCGTCGATCAGCGACAGCTTCAAGGCGCCAAGCTGCGGACTCATGTTGAAGGCCTGAAACTCGATACGCGCCAACCTTCCGGCGGTGCCCGCGGTGAAGGTCTGCACGCCGCCTAAGTATGTTTCGGGCTGGTTCGGTGGCGACACGCGGCCGACCCGCTGCACCACGTTTGCGGGTCCGGTCGGCTGGACCAGAAAGGACTGGTCGAGCACCACCGCGGCCGCCGTCGGCGCCGCCGCAGCGATCAGCGCGGCCGAGATCATCATTGCTTTGAACATCTTAACACCCCTTCTTTCGTCGCCTCTGCCCGCAGGCGGCCGGAGTGACAACAAGGAAAAGGGGCGGCGAGTCGCCTCGCCGCCCCTTCCCTGCGCCCGGCCTTACTTCGTCAGGCGAAGCGCACCCCCTTCACGCGACGAGCGCGGCGTAGAGCTACGCCCGCGGCGCCGAAGCCAAGGATGAGCATGGTCCATGTTTTCAGTTCGGGAACGGCGGTGACCTGGCCGACGCTTACGTCGTCGAACACGGCATTGCCGCTCGACTGCACGAAGCGGACCTCGTCGAACGCCGTGTCGCTGAAGAAGTTGACATAGGTGAAACCGGTGTCGGGGTTCGGGCCGGAAAAGCCCGCCTGCTCGGGCGAGCCGACCAGGTTGTATGTGCCCAGGCTCTTGCTGTCCGAAAGCAGCTCGACCGTGTTGTTGCCGTCCAGCTGGTCGGCGCGATAGCCGAAATATTTGACCTTGCGGCTGAGCTTCAGCCCGGCCTCGCCGGCACCCAGCGCCGACGCGCCGCCCGCAAAGCTGAAGCCGCTGAATACTCCGGTCACGTCCGAGCCGCCGAAGCTGGAGTTGAAGCTGCCCGGCGTTGCCGCCTCGAAGGACTCGACGAAGGCGCCCTGGCCGATCATCGCCTGGGTCGCCGCGGACCGCTCGACATGGACGGTCACATACGCCGCCTGAGCCGCACTCGAGAGGCAGAGCGCCGCCGCCAGAAGAACCCATTTACGCATGCAACCAACCCTTGAGAAACGACTCTGTCACCGACCTGATGGCTCAGGCCGGCGCCCACTGGGAAGGTTGATTCAGGGTTAAGGAAAGGTGGCGGCGATTGCCCCCGCGCTTGCAACCCGCGGCGCCTCCGCCAATTGGGAGGAGCAATGGCCGATTCACCGCTCGATCGCTTCCGCTCCGTCCTGTCCGGCGCCGCCCGGGCGATCTCGCACGAGCAGGAAGTCGAGCTCGCCTTCACGGCCGACGCGCCGAGCCAGTCCGGCAAGAATATGCGCGTGCCGATGCCCGCGCGCTCGCTGCCGCCCGAGCAGGTCGCCGAAGCGCGCGGCTTCGCCGACAGCTTCGCGCTCCGCCTGCGCCACCATGACGCGGCGCTGCATGCCAGGGGTGCCCCGTTCGAGGCGGTCGCCCGCGCCGTCTTCGATGCGGTCGAGACCGCGCGCGTCGAGGCGCTTGGGTCGAAGGGCATGGCCGGCGTGCAGGCCAATCTCAGCCATGCGCTCGACCTTCGCATGCGCTCCGACCCGATCACCCGCGCCCGCTCCGCCGACGAAGTGCCGCTGTCGACCGCGCTGCAGCTGATCGTGCGCGAGCGGCTGACCGGCCAGGCGCCGCCCGAGGCGGCCGCGTCCGGACTCGCTCTGGTCCGCGAATGGATCGAGAGCAAGGCCGGCAGCGACCTCGACGCGCTGGCGCTCGCGCTCGACGACCAGAATGCCTTTGCCAAGCTCGCCACCCGGCTGCTCGAGGATCTGGAGCTGGTCGATGCCGAGGCCGAGCCGACCGAAGATTCGGAAGCGGGCGAAGAGGGCGAAGGCGAAGAGCCGGACGAAGGCGAGGAAGGCGAGGACGAGGATCAGGGCTCGTCCGGCGCCGACGGCGAGATCCAGGCGCGCGCTGAGCAGCAGGACGGCGACGATCCGGAGAATGAAAGCGGCGAATCGGACGAGGATTACGAGGCCGAGGGCGACGCCCAGGCCGGCGACGATGGCGACGAGGGCATGCTGCCGGTCCGCCCCAACCGGCCGCTGTCCGACCTGTCGCCGCAGTTCGACTATAGGGTGTGGACGACGCGCTTCGACGAAGTGATCGAGGCGGGCGAGCTGTGCGACGAAGACGAGCTCGGCCGGCTGCGCGCCTATCTCGACCAGCAGCTGGTGCACCTACAGGGCGCCGTCACCAAGCTCGCCAACCGGCTGCAGCGGCGGCTGATGGCGCAGCAGTCGCGCAGCTGGGACTTCGACCAGGAGGAAGGGCTGCTCGACGCGGCCCGGCTCGCCCGGGTGATCGTCAATCCGGCCCATTCGCTCAGCTACAAGATCGAGAAGGACACGGAGTTCAAGGACACGGTCGTCACCCTGCTGCTCGACAATTCGGGGTCGATGCGTGGACGCCCGATCTCCATTGCCGCGATCTCCGCCGACATCATGGCGCGGACGCTCGAGCGGGTGGGCGTCAAGACCGAGATTCTCGGCTTCACCACCCGCGCCTGGAAGGGCGGCCAGGCGCGCGAGGACTGGCTGGCGCAAGGCCGTCCTCCCCAGCCCGGCCGCCTTAACGACCTCCGTCACATCGTCTACAAGCGCGCCGACGAGCCCTGGCGCCGCGCCCGCAAGTCGCTCGGCCTGATGATGCGCGAGGGGCTGCTCAAGGAGAATATCGACGGCGAGGCCCTGCTCTGGGCGCATAACCGGCTGATCGGGCGCGCCGAGGAGCGCAAGATCCTGATGGTGATCTCGGACGGCGCGCCGGTGGACGATTCGACGCTGTCGGTAAACAGCGGCTCATATCTCGAAAAGCATCTGCGACAGGTCATCGCCTGGATCGAGAATCGCTCACCCGTCGAACTGGTCGCGATCGGCATCGGCCATGACGTCACCCGCTATTATGCGCGGGCCGTGACGATCATGGACGCGGAACAGCTTGGCGGGACGATGGTCGAACAGTTGGCGGGATTGTTCGACCAGGCGTGAGGAACGCGTAAAACTTATCCGTTCTTACTGGCCCAGCCTTTCCAGCAACCTCGCCTCCACCCCCGCCCACTCATTCCGCAGCACAGAAAACACGACCGTGCTCCGCACCCGCCCGGTCCAGGTCACGAAATTGTCGCGGAGTATGCCTTCCTGCACCGCGCCCAGCTTCAGCACCGCCGCGCGCGAACGGGCGTTGATCGCGTCGACGCGGAACGCAACCCTCCGGGCGCCGCTGGCGAAGGCGTGACCGAGCAGCAGGTATTTCGCCGCCGGGTTCACCACGCCGCCCCGCACATCCGGACGGTAGTAGGTGCCGCCTATCTCCACCGCCCCGGCGTGCGGCTCGATCGTGTAATAGTTGCTGATGCCGACGCATTTGCCATCGAGACACACCGCGAAGGGCATGCGATCGCCGGCGGCCTGCCGCTCCATCAGCTTCGTCCAGAATCCGTCGAAATGCTCGCCCGCCATGGAATAGGGGTAGATGGCCCAGATGTCGGCGTCCGCATTGGCAGCGTCGCGCAGCGCCTCGCGGTGGCGCTCCTCCATCGGCTCCAGCGTAACCGGGCCCCAGCTCAGCCGTTCCGCTCTCAACTCCATGCCGCCCCTCCCTGAACACCGCTCGTCCCCATGCGTTTGGCGGTGAAATCCAGCAGGAGTGAGGCAATGTCGGAGACAGAAACCATCGGCATGATCCATGAAGACCCGCTGCCGGGGCACGAGTCCGAGCTCGAGCCCAAGCCCGACTGGGAGCCGCGCTATCCCGGCTCGGGCCGGCTGCAGGGCAAGGTGGCGCTGATCACCGGCGCCGATTCGGGCATTGGCCGCGCCGTCGCCGCCCTGTTCGCGCGCGAAGGCGCCGATATCGCAGTCGCCTATCTGTGCGAGCATGATGATGCGCAGAAGACGTGCGAGATCGTCGAGCGCGAAGGCCGCCGCGCCATCCGCATTGCCGGCGATGTCGGCGACAAGGATTTCTGCACCCAGGCGGTGGAGCGCACCGTCGCCGAGCTCGGCGGGCTCGATATCCTCGTCAACAATGCCGGCGAGCAGCACCCCGACAAGAATATCGAGGACATCACGGAAGAGCAGCTGAAGCGCACCTTCCAGACCAACATCTTCGGCATGTTCTATCTGGTGCAGGCGGCGCGAAGGCACCTGTCCGCAGGGTCGGCCATCATCAACTGCACCAGTGTGACGATGTACAAGGGCTCGTCGGAGCTGCTCGATTATTCGGCGACCAAGGGCGCGATCACCGCCTTCACCCGGTCATTGTCCGAGAATCTGATCAAGGACGGCATTCGTGTGAACGCCGTCGCTCCGGGTCCGATCTGGACGCCGCTCAACCCGATGGGCGGCGCGACGCCCGAGAAGCTCAAGGATTTCGGCAAGTCGACGCCGATCGGCCGCCCCGGCCAGCCGAACGAAGTCGCGCCGAGCTTCCTGTTCCTGGCTTGCGAGGACTCAAGCTATATGTCGGGCCAGGTGCTGCACCCGAATGGCGGCGAGATCGTGAACGGGTGACCGATCCCCCTCTCCCGCGCGCGGGAGAGGGAGGGGCCCGCTCGCGAAGAGAGTGGGAGGGTGAAGGTCTGCCTCGAGACCCGACGCCCTCACCCTGGCTGCTGCGCAGCCGTCCCTCTCCCGCAAGCGGGAGAGGGTTGCAGAATCACCCCGGCAGCTTTTCGGTCAGTTCCGGCACGACCTTGAACAGGTCGCCGACCAGACCGATGTCGGCCACCTGGAAAATCGGTGCGTCCTCGTCCTTGTTGATGGCGATGATGGTCTTGGAGTCCTTCATGCCCGCGAGATGCTGGATCGCGCCTGAGATGCCGACGGCGATATAGACTTCGGGCGCCACGATCTTGCCGGTCTGGCCCACCTGATAGTCATTGGGCACATAGCCGGCGTCGACCGCGGCGCGGCTGGCGCCGACAGCGGCCTTCAGCTTATCCGCGAGCGGCTCGATCAGCGCGTGGAAATTCTCGCCATTCTGCAGCGCGCGGCCGCCCGAGACGATGATCTTGGCGCTGGTCAGCTCCGGACGCTCCGACTTGGAGAGCTCGGCGCCGACAAAGCTCGACAGGCCGGCATCGCCAGTCGTGCCGATCTTTTCGACCTGTGCCGAACCGCCGGTCTTCTCGGCCTTGGCGAAGGCGGTGCCGCGCACGGTGATCACCTTCTTGGCGTCGGTGGACTGCACGGTCGCGATTGCATTGCCGGCGTAGATGGGCCGAGTGAAGGTGTCGTCGCTTTCGACCGACAGGATGTCCGAGATCTGCATCACGTCAAGCAGCGCGGCGACGCGCGGCGCGACATTCTTGCCGGTGGAAGTCGCCGGCGCCAGGAACGCGTCGCGATCGGCCATCAGGTTGACGATCAGCGGCGCGACATTCTCGGCCAGCTCATGCTCGTATGCCGCGTCTTCGGCGAGCAACACGAGGCTGACGCCGGCGACCTGCGCGGCTTGGTTCGCCACCGCCTCACAGTTTGCGCCGGCGACCAGCACATGCACGTCGCCGAGCTTCGACGCGGCGGTCACCACCGCCAGCGTCGCGTCCTTCAGGTTCTGGTTGTCGTGATCGGCAAGAACGAGCGTCTTCATGCGACAACTCCGAGGCTGGTGAGCTTGGTGATCAGTTCATCCACATCGGCGACCTTGACGCCCGCCGAGCGCTTGGCGGGTTCGACCACTTTCAGCGTCTTCAGCCGCGACGCGGTGTCCACGCCATAGTCGGCCGGCGCCTTGGTCGCGAGCGGCTTGGACTTGGCCTTCATGATGTTCGGCAGCGACGCATAGCGCGGCTCGTTGAGGCGAAGATCGGTGGTGATGATGGCGGGCGTCTTGAGCGTGATCGTCTCCAGGCCGCCATCGACCTCACGGGTAACGGTCACCGTGTCGCCGGACACCTCGACCTTGGACGCGAAGGTCCCCTGCGGCCGGTTCATCAGTGCGGCGAGCATCTGGCCGGTCTGGTTGGAGTCATCGTCAATCGCCTGCTTGCCGAGGATGACGAGACCGGGCTGTTCCTCTTCCGCGACCTTGGCGAGTAGCTTGGCCACGGCGAGCGGCTCGACCTCGTCGTCGGTCTGGATCAGGATCGCGCGGTCGGCACCCATGGCCAGCGCCGTGCGCAGCGTTTCCTGCGCCTTGGCCGGCCCGATCGAGACTGCGACGATCTCGGTCGCGGCGCCCTTCTCCTTCAGCCGAATCGCTTCTTCGACCGCGATCTCGTCGAACGGGTTCATCGACATCTTTACGTTCGCCAGGTCGATGCCGCTGCCGTCGGCCTTCACCCGCGGCTTCACATTGTAATCGATCACCCGCTTCACGGGGACGAGAATTTTCATCGGTTCACCCTTTCAGTTCGGGAAAGTCAGGCCGCTTTCGCCACTTCCGCCACGATCTTGCGCGCGGCATCACCCAGGTCGTTGGCGGGCACGATCGCGAGGCCGCTTTCGGCCAGGATCTTCTTGCCCTGCTCGACATTGGTACCTTCGAGACGGACGACCAGCGGCACCTTCAGGTCCACTTCCTTCGCCGCGGCGACGATGCCGTCGGCGATGATGTCGCACTTCATGATGCCGCCGAAGATGTTGACGAGGATGCCTTTGACGGCCGGATCGGCGAGGATGATCTTGAACGCCGCCGTCACCTTCTCCTTGGAGGCGCCTCCGCCCACGTCGAGGAAGTTGGCGGGAAAGGCGCCGTTCAGCTTGATGATGTCCATCGTCGCCATGGCGAGCCCGGCGCCGTTGACCATGCAGCCGATATCGCCGTCGAGCTTGATGTAAGCGAGATCGTATTTCGACGCCTCCACTTCCATCTCGTCTTCTTCGGTCAGGTCGCGCAGCTCGGCCAGATCTTTGTGGCGGAACATCGCATTCGAATCGAAGCCGACCTTGGCGTCCAGCACCATCAGCTTGCCGTCGCCTGTGATGGCGAGCGGATTGATCTCGATCTGCGACGCGTCGGTGCCCAGAAAGGCATCATACAGCTTCGACGCGACGCTCGCCGCCTGCTTGGCGAGATCGCCGGTTAGCCCCAGCGCCGCCGCGACCGCGCGGCCGTGATGCGGCATGAATCCGGTCGCCGGATCGATGTCGAGCGTGTGAATCTTCTCCGGCGTGTCATGCGCCACCGTTTCGATGTCCATGCCGCCTTCGGTGGAGACGACCATGGCGATTCGCCCGGAGCCGCGGTCGACCAGCAGCGCCAGGTAGAATTCCTTTTCGATGTCGACGCCGTCGGTGACGTAGAGGCGGTTGACCTGCTTGCCGGCCTCGCCTGTCTGGATCGTCACCAGTGTGTTGCCGAGCATCTCGGTGGCGGCCGCGCGGACCTCGTCGAGCGTCTTCGCCAGCCGCACGCCGCCCTTGGCGTCGGGGCCGAGTTCCTTGAACTTGCCCTTGCCGCGGCCGCCGGCATGGATTTGCGCCTTCACGACATAGAGGGGGCCGGGCAGCTGCTCCGCTGCCTTCACCGCTTCCTCGACGCTCATCGCGGCGTGTCCGGCGGGCACGGGCACGCCGAACTCCGCGAGCAATTCCTTGGCCTGATATTCGTGAATGTTCATGGGCAGCCTTCGCAGTTGCGGCAAAGGCCTAAAGCATGGGCGGGCGCGCTTGCCAAGGTCGCTAAAGGCCGAGCCCGCAAACCGCCAGTGATGAGGTGGTGACGCTCAGTATTTCAGGGTCGCGCAGCGCTCGGACCTTGCGCATGAATTCCGCTGCGGAACGCGGACGATCCTCGCTGAGGCTGCCGAGCGACCTAAGCTTCAGCAGCTGAGTAAGGGAGAGCCGATCGACCATCCGGTCCGCCATGCACTCGGATGTGTTCTTACCGAGACCGGCGCGCTGCAACCCGCTCGCCAGCTGCGATTCGGGCGTCGCGCAGGATGCGAGGAAGCAGAACAGGAAGAGGCAGAACCGCTTCATTCTCGTCATCCCGAACTTGTTTCGGGATAAGCTATCCGCCGCTTCAGCCCTGACAAGCTTATCCTGAACCAAGTTCAGGATGACGAACGGTGATGTGCGGCACTATATCCAGCCCATGCCCGGCCCTGTCCTCTTCCTGTTCACCGTGATCGGCATGGAAGCCGTCGCCTATGCCGCGCACCGCTGGCTGATGCACGGGCCCGGCTGGTTCCTGCACAAGAGCCACCATCGCCCCCGCACCGGCCGGTTCGAGCTCAACGACCTGTATGGCGTGGTCTTCGCCGGGCCCTCGATCGCGCTGATCTTCGGCGGTCTCCATTGGGGCTGGGGCAGCTGGGCGGTCTGGGTCGGCGCCGGCATCGCCGCCTATGGCGCCATCTATTTCGGCTTTCACGACCTGATCGTGCACAAGCGCCTCAACCACCGCTACGTGCCCCGCTCCGACTATATGAAGCGGATCGTCCAGGCGCACCGGCTGCACCATGCGGTGGAGACGAAGGAAGGCACGGTCAGCTTCGGCTTCCTCGTCGCACCCCGGCCTGAAACGCTGAAGGCCGAACTCGCGCGCCGCGAGCGCAAGGGCGTCAGAGCGCCTGCGCCAACGCCCTGAACACCCAGCCGACCTTGGCCGCCCGGCTCGTCACCACCCGCCGGTCGAGCGCCCCCTCCCCGCGCCGCGCCACTTCGCGCGCGATGTCGCCATAGATGCCGGCGGCGGCGAGCACCGCCCAGCGCGAGCGGAACGGCAGCCGCCGGGCGCCGATCCGAGCGCTGGCTTCATATTGTCCCGCGAGGTCAGCGAGACGGCGGGTGAGAAGCGGCACCTTTTCCTTCTCTCCATTCGCTTCGAGCGAAGTCGAGAAGCGGTGCTGGACGTCTGGCTCGTTTCTCGACTTCGCTCGAAACGAACGGAGTTGGAGTTCTTCGATCCACTCCTCCGGCAGATAGCACCTGCCCCCTTCCGCATCCTCCCGCACGTCGCGTGCGATGTTGGCGAGCTGGAAAGCGATGCCGAGATCGTCGGCCCGCTTCATCATATCCGTGTCCTCAGGTGCAACGCCCATGACGACGGCCATCATCTCTCCGACCGCGCCGGCGACATGGTGGCAATAGCGGATCAGCTCGGCTTCCGTCTGCGGCCGCCAGCCTTCCGCATCGAGCGCAAAGCCGGCGATATGATCCTCGATCAGCGCACGCGGGATTGGCACCTCGGCACAGAGGAGCCGCAGCCCGTCGAACGACGCTTCGCCGACCCATTCCCCGGCGAGGGCGCGATCAGTCAGGTCGCGGATCGCCGCGACATCGCCGCCCTTGCCCAGCGCACCCCCCATCACCTGCCCGTCGGCCAGATCGTCGCACGCCCGGCACCAGGCATAGAGAAGCCATGCCCGCTCCCGCGTGCGGCGGTCGAACAGCTTGCTCGCAAGGTTGAAGCTCTTCGATCCCCGCGCGATGGTCTCGCGCCCGGTTGCGACGATCGCGTTTCGTGTCGGGTGGCTAGAGCTCATCCCGCGTCATGCGGAAGATGGTCTGGTGCGGCTCGTACGCCGCCATGCGGTCGAGCAGCGCGCCGAGTTCGTCGCCCACGATCATGATGCCGCGATGCTGCGGCCGGACGAAGCCGACCTCGGCCATATGCGCGTTGAAGGCGATCAGATGATCGTAAAAGCCGCCGGCGTTAAGCAGCCCGACCGGCTTTTCATGATAGCCGAGCTGCGCCCAGCTAATCGCTTCCCACAGCTCGTCCATCGTGCCGACCCCGCCCGGCAGGGTCAGGAACCCGTCCGAAAGGTCGGTAAACAAGGCTTTGCGCTGGTGCATGGTCTGGACGGTGTGGAGCTCAGTGAGCCCCCGATGCGCGACCTCGGCATTGACCAGCGCCTCCGGAATCACGCCGATCACTTCGCCCCCGACCTCAAGCGCGGAATCGGCAATCGCGCCCATCAGGCCAAGCTTTCCGCCGCCATAGACGACGCCGATGCCGCGTTCGGCAAGCGTCCGGCCGACGGTCCATGCCAGGTCCATGTAGAAGGGATCGGCAGGCGTCGCCGAGCCGCAATATACTGCCAGTCTTTGCACCAAATCTCCGTTCGTTTCGAGCGCAGTCGAGAAACCGTGTCTCGACTTCGCTCGACACGAACGGGTCTCCTTGGTCAAGCAGGTGCCAGCTGCTCCAACATCAACCCCGCCGTCGCCTTGGCACTCCCGACCACGCCCGGGATCCCTGCCCCCGGATGCGTGCCCGCGCCGACAAAGTACAGATTGCCGATCACGTCATCCCGGTTGTGCGTCCGGAACCAGGCGGATTGGGTGAGGATCGGCTCCAGGCTGAAGGCCGAGCCCAGATGCGCGTTGAGGTCCGCGGCGAAGTCGGTCGGCGCATAATGGAAACGCGTGACGATCCGCTCCTGCAGGTCCGGAATGCCAAGTCGCTCTGCCACGGCGTCCAGGATGCGCTCGGCGAAGCGCTCGCCTTCCACGTCCCAGTCGATCTTGCCCTTGCCCATGTGCGGCACCGGCGCGAGCGCGTAGAAAGTCGCGTGGCCCGCCGGCGCCATGGCCGGATCGGTCGCGGTCGGATGATGGAGATAAAGCGAGAAGTCGTCCGCCAGCGCGCCATTCTTGTAGATGTCGTCGAGCAGCCCCTTGTAGCGCGGCCCGAACAGGATCGAGTGGTGCGGCACCTCCGGAAAAGTCCCACGGACGCCGAAATGCACCACGAACAGCGACGGCGAAAAGCGCTTCCGGGCGAGGCCGCGCGCCGCCTTGCGCCCGCGCGCCGAGCCGCCGAGCAAGTCACGATAGCTGTGAACCACGTCGGCATTGGAGGCGACCGCATCCGCCTCGCCGCGCCAGCCGCTGCGGGTGCGTACCGCCGCCACGCGGTCACCGCGCGTCTCGATCTCCCCGACGGGGTCGCCCAGTCGCAGCGTCCCGCCGATTCGCTCGAAGTGCCGTACCATGCCGGCGACCAGCCGGTTGGTGCCGCCCTTGGCGAACCAGACGCCGCCATCCTTTTCGAGCTTGTGGATCAGCGCATAGATCGAGCTGGTCGCCATCGGATTGCCGCCGACCAGCAAAGTGTGGAAGCTCAATGCCTCGCGCAATTTCTCGTTCTGCACATAGCCGGACACGATCGAATAGACCGAGCGCCAAGCCTGGTATCGCGCCAGCGCGGGCGCGGCCTTCAGCATCGAGGTGAAGTCGAGGAAGGGCACCGCGCCAAGCTTCAGATAGCCCTCGCGATACACGCCGGCCGAATAGTCGAGGAACCGCCGATAGCCCTCCACATCGCGGGTGTTCAGCTTGGCGATCTCGGCGTTCAGCGCCGGCTCGTCATTCGAATAGTCGAACACCGTACCGTCGGGCCAGCTCAGGCGGTAAAAGGGCGAGACCGGCACCAGCTCGACATCCTCGGCGATGTCGTGGCCCGACAGCGCCCACAGTTCCTTCAAACAGTCCGGATCGGTGATGACGGTCGGCCCCGCATCGAAGGTGAAGCCGTCCCGCTCCCAATAGTAAGCCCGTCCGCCAGGCTTGTCGCGGCTCTCGACGACCGTGGTCGCGACCCCGGCGGACTGCAGCCGGATGGCGAGCGCCAGGCCGCCAAAGCCGGCGCCGATCACGATCGCTGTCTTCACTTCCGTCCCTTCAGGATCGCCCGCACCGCCCGGCCGATGGGCACCGGCGGCTTGCCGGTCAAGATGCGGAGCTTGTCAAAGCCGGTGCTTTCGGCGGCATAGAAGCGGCCGATCAGCGGCTCCGGCAGGCGGTAGAAGCGCTCCAGCACCTTGTACCGCTGCGCCGGCTCGGCCGCCCGGAACAGCATGGCGTCAAGCATGCGGTAGAATCCGCGCCGCTTCCATGCCTGCTCCGCATGCGTCCGGGTCAGCCGCGCAAGCGCCTGCGGCGACAGATCGGGCGCTCGCGCGATGGCAGAGGCGAGCCGCACCGCGTCCGGCAGCGAATAGCCGGTGATTGGATGAGACAGCCCCGCCCGCATCCCCGCCTTCGCCCGGCTCTCACCCGTCGAGCGCCAGTAAGCATCGAAATCGCCGCCGATGATGACGGGCAGCACGCCGGTCTCGACCCGGTTGGCCGGCACGCCAGGCCAGCCCTGCCGATCCGCATAGGCCAGGATGCGCTCCCGCAGCACGGCGACGTCCAGCTCGGGCGTGTCACTGTAATAAGTTTCCTCGATGAACAGCCGCGTCGAGCCGAACGGCAGCACATAGACGAACCGATAGCCGTCCAGCTGATCGACCGTCGCGTCCATCACGATCGGCCAGGTCAGGCCGTGCGGCCGATCGGTCTCGATGGTCATCCCCATGAATTTCTGCCAGCCGAGATCGAGCGCCGACAGGTCGCCCGTCCCCCGCGCGTCTATGTCGCCCAGCTCCGCGGCCTCGCTCAACCGGACGCAAGGAAGCCGCTCTCGCAACACCTGGTCGAACCGTTCGGACTCGATCGAGTTATAGCCCGCCGCGATCGTCCGCCGGTGCGCCGGGAACCGCACTTCATAGCCGTCCCAGCGGTGCGACACGAACGGCGCGACGAGCCAGCGATCCTCGTCGGCGATGTCGCTATCGAAAAACGACCAGACATGATTGCCGCCCAGCCGGTCACCTGCCTCGACCAGCTCCACCGCCACCTCCGGCCGCCGCTCAGCCAGGGCGAAAGCGATCAGCCCGCCCGCGAGGCCGCCGCCCAATATCCTCACCGCCTGACCGCGCTCCGCCACCTCACGCGCCTAGCCCGGAACCCGCCCCGATCAAATCGAAACTCCGCAAGCGGTGGAAGTGACATCCGCTGCTACGATGTTGCGCTCCAAAACGGATTGTCGACAGCACGAGTCCTGCCGTTAAACTTGTGCCTTTCACGATCGGGTGGGGCATCGTGCGCAAAGCTCATGACATCGGATGCTGCGGGTCGTCCGCTGAACGCACCCTTGGTTCAGAAGGAGGTTGCCGATGAGCGGGAACGTTCTGCTTGTATTTCTCCTAGCCTCTGGAGCAGCGCAAGCGCTCGTCGCACCGGCTGATGTTTCACCTGATTGGGACACAGGCTTGGTCTTCTCGAGCAGCGAATCGGCGGAAGCCGAACGCGCGTCTATTGAAGCCGCGCTCCCTGGACTGGGGCAATGGCGCGGCAGGCTCAACGATCCGGCCGCGATACGGGCTGCTCTCGATGCACGTTCGGCGATGCGTGCTCGCGTGGCGCGCATCTCTATGTGGGCCAACATGCGCGTAACTCGGAACGGAGCAGACAGCGTGGCCGCCGCCGATCTCGCCACCGCGGGTGCGCTGTGGGCGAAGCTGGAGGCCGCGACCGCCTATATGGAACCTGAACTGGTAGGGCTTGGTGAAGGCAGACTGAAGAGTCTCGCCGAGAGCGCGGCGCTCAAACTGCACAAGCTTACGCTCGATCGGCTGCGCGCGCGCGGCCCCCGGGTGCTGCCGACCGAACAGGAATCGCTGATCGCCGGGCTTAAGCCTCTGTTGGGCGCCCCCACGATCGTCCGCGACGTTTTCACCAATGTGGAGATGCCCTGGCCGTCGATCACGGTGAAAGGCGAGAACCGCCGGCTCAGCCCTGGAGCCTATGGCCGTACGCTCGCCGACCCCGATCGAGGGACGCGCAAGGCGGCCTGGGAAGCATTTGCCGGTACTCAACGCTCGTTCAAGGGAACGCACGCGGCTCTCCTGTCAGCTTATCTGTCCAACGCGGCCTGGGAGGCAAAGCTACGCGGCTGGCCGAGCCAAGTGGACATGCTCACTGCCGACGATCCGCTCCCTGCAGGCGCATTCCAAGCTCTAACCATAGAAGCTGAGACGGCCGCTCGAGGGCCGCTGGAACGATATGCCGCCCTGAAGGCCCGAATTCTTGGTCTTCCGGCCCTTGCTAGCTTCGACCTGGCAGCGCCGATTTCAGCCGACAACAAGCAATATTCAATTGATGAGGCCAAGGCGTTGACACTGGCCGCAGTGACGCCGCTCGGAGAGGAATACCGTGCGCGGCTCGCGAAAGGGCTGGCCGGGAGATGGATGGATTGGCGCCCCGGGCCTGCGAAAGCGCCAGGCGGCACCACCTTCTATGTGAGCCCGGAAATGCCGGCGTTTCTTGCGCTGAGCTTCACGGGGAACTTCCAGAGCGTCTCGCTTCTTGCCCATGAATGGGGCCATTGGATGCACTGGGACTATGCCCGAACCTCAGGGCAGCCGTTCGAGCTTCTGCTTCCCCCTACATCCTTAGGCGACACCGCGCCCTTTGTGCACGAGATGCTGCTCGCCGATCGTATGATCGCTACCGCGCCTGATCGCGAGGCCCGTATCGTCGCCATCGCGAATGCAATCGAGCGGCTGCGCACCACTTACTATGCCGTCATCGCGCAGGCGAGCTTCGACTTGGCGCTGCGCCAGGCCGCCGATCGGTCAGAGCCGATGGACTCGGACCGGATTTCCGAACTTTATTGCGTTGCGCGCAAGCGGTTCTCGCCCCCCTCCATCGCTTGGGATGCGCGCGATTGCCTGAACTGGGTAACGGAACCGTACGTGTACTTCGACCTGTATTTCTACAGGTATCTGCTCGCCACCAGCGCCTCCGCCTTCGTCGCTGAGGAGGTCGCGCGCGGCAGCGCGGTCAAAGCTCAACGGTTCAAAGATCTGCTTCGGTCGGGAGGTTCGAATAGCGCAGCGACGCTGCTTGCCACGGTGGGTTTCGACGCATCCAGGGCTCAATCTTACAGCGCGATGACGCGCAGGATGACACGACTCGTGGACTCACTTGCGCGTGAACTGGAAGCAAGGAACAAGTAAGCGCGCCCGCAAGGTGGCGAGAGGCTGGCCTAGGCGATGCCACGCACGTCAATCGAGCCACCCCCGCGCAAGGCCTTCTTGAAGCGACAGCTAGCTCGAGCGATCGGCTGCGTTCACCCAAATGCCTGCACTGGTCCGAGCGGACATTCGCGACAACCCGTTTGGCGCGACGCTGATCAGGGGGAAGCGCCGGCCGTTCCGTTCCCGCCGGCTTTGATCTAAGCGGGTCCTGTGGCCCTTGCCCTGCTCTCCGCCGTGCTGATGACGCTGATCGTCGGCGTGCGCTACCTGCTGACCAGCGGCGCCTTCGCCTGCCTGACGCGGCGGGTGCGGCCGGGGCTTTATGCGGGTCTCAACCCGCAGATGCGACGGGAGATCGGCTGGTCGCTCGCCTCCGCCGCCATCTACGGCGCGCCGGCCGGCGTGGTGGCCTGGGGCTGGCGCGAACATGGCTGGACTCAGGTCTATACCGACGTTGCGGCTTATCCGCTCTGGTGGCTGCCCGTCTCCGTCCTCCTCTACCTGCTCGCGCACGACGCCTGGTTTTATTGGACACACCGCTGGATGCACGCGCCCAGGCCCTTCCGCCTTGCGCACGCCGTGCACCATGCCAGCCGCCCGCCGACGGCCTGGGCGGCGATGAGCTTTCATCCCTGGGAAGCGATTACCGGCGCTGTTGTAATTCCGACACTCGTCTTCCTGATTCCGATCCATGTCGCGGCACTCGGCTTGGTGCTGGCGGTGATGACCTTTATGGGCGTGACCAATCATATGGGGTGGGAGGTGTTCCCTCGGGCGCTCGTTCACGGTCCGGCAGGCAGATGGCTGATAACGGCCAGCCATCACCAGCGTCACCACGCTGAATATAGGTGCAACTATGGGCTCTATTTCCGCTTCTGGGATCGGCTGTGCGGCACGGATCGGGGGCTTGGCGCTTTCGAGCATGCTGCTGATCGGCGCGGCGGAGCCGGGGGCGGTTGAGCTCGACATCGCCGGCCTGCGCTCCGCCAAAGGGGTGGTGCAGGTCTGCCTGACTCGCGATCCGGTGAACTTTCCCGGCTGCACCAACGATGCATTCGCAACTCGGCGTAAAGTCCCTGCCCGCACCACGCACCTGAGCTTCGACGGCCTGCCGAGCGGCGCTTATGCCGCCGCGCTCATCCACGACGAGAATGCGAACGATCGGCTGGATACGATGCTCGGCATCCCGCGCGAGGGTTTTGGCTTTTCCCGAAATCCGGTGATTGCCTTCGGTCCGCCGAAATTCGCGGCGGCACGCTTTCCGGTCGGGAGCGGGGCGACTGAGCAGCGGGTGCAGATCAAGTATCTGCTCTAGCCGTTGGACGTCATCCCGTCCTGAACTGGATTCAGGATTGTTTCGGGACAAGGGCCGGCAGCGGGTAGCCCGACGCTGCACTCCGCACCACGAGCAACACCACCCTGATCCTGAACCAAGTTCAGGATGACGGGCAGGGTTTCCCACGCTACAACCCCGCCATTCCCCGGGGGGACGCTGACCGGCGTCTGAGAGGCGGCTACGAAGCCGCGACCCGCCGAACCTGATCCGGTTGAGACCGGCGGAGGGAGGGAGCGGCCGACATCCGCACTCCGTCCGACCTTTGGAGAGCGAAGACATGGCCGATATCCCCGCCCGCACCGAACTGAAGGTCACCACCGGCGCCATTCGTGGCAGTCGCAAGGTGCATGTGGGCCCGCTCGGCGTGGCAATGCGCGAGATCGATCTGGAGCCTTCAGCCGGCGAACCGCCGCTTCGAGTTTACGACACCTCCGGCCCTTACACCGACCCGAATGCGCGCACCGACATCATGGCCGGCCTGCCCGAGCTCCGCCGCGACTGGATCCGCGGCCGCGGCGATGTCGAGGAAGTGACCCAGCGTGAGGTCCGGCCGGAGGATAATGGCCAGCTCGGCCCCGACCGCTCCGGCGGCGTCCAGCCCTTTCCGAATGTCCGACGCAAGGTGCTGCGCGCGCGTGCCGGCGCGAACGTCAGCCAGATGCACTATGCCCGCCGAGGGATCATCACGCCGGAAATGGTGTATGTGGCCGAGCGCGAGAATCTCGGCCGCGAAAAAATGGGGACTGTCCCTGTTTTTCGAGACGGCGAGAGCTTCGGCGCTGCCATCCCCGACTATGTCACGCCCGAGTTCGTGCGCGACGAGGTCGCGCGGGGCCGCGCGATCATCCCGTCGAACATCAACCATCCGGAAAGCGAGCCGATGGCGATCGGCCGCAACTTCCTGGTCAAGATCAACGCCAATATCGGCAACTCCGCCGTAGCGTCCGACGTCGCGAGCGAAGTCGACAAGATGGTATGGGCGATCCGCTGGGGCGCCGACACGGTCATGGACCTGTCGACCGGCCGCAACATTCACGACACGCGCGAATGGATCATCCGCAATTCGCCGGTGCCGATCGGTACCGTGCCGATTTACCAGGCGCTGGAGAAGGTCAATGGCAAGGCCGAGGACCTCACCTGGGAAATCTTCCGCGACACGCTGATCGAGCAGGCGGAGCAGGGCGTCGATTACTTCACCATCCATGCCGGCGTGCGGCTGCAATACGTGACGCTGACCGCGAAGCGCATGACCGGCATCGTCAGCCGCGGCGGGTCGATCATGGCGAAATGGTGCCTCGCGCATCACAAGGAATCCTTCCTGTACGAGCACTTCGAGGACATCTGCGACATCATGAAGGCCTATGACGTGTCCTTCTCCCTCGGCGACGGATTGCGTCCGGGTTCCATCTACGACGCCAACGACGAAGCGCAGCTCGGCGAACTGAAGACGCTCGGCGAGCTGACCCAGATCGCCTGGAAGCATGATGTCCAGGTAATGATCGAAGGTCCCGGCCATGTGCCGATGCACCTCATCAAGGAAAACATGGACCTGCAGCTGGAGCAGTGCCATGAAGCGCCGTTCTATACGCTGGGACCGTTGACCACCGACATCGCACCCGGCTACGACCACATCACCTCCGGCATCGGCGCCGCGATGATCGGCTGGTACGGCACCGCGATGCTGTGCTATGTGACGCCGAAGGAGCACCTCGGCCTGCCGAACAAGGACGATGTGAAGGAAGGCATCATTACCTACAAGCTGGCAGCGCATGCCGCCGATCTCGCCAAGGGACATCCCGGCGCGCAAATCCGCGACAATGCCCTGTCGAAAGCGCGTTTCGAGTTCCGCTGGGAGGACCAGTTCAACATCGGCCTCGACCCGGACAAGGCGCGTGAATTCCATGACGAGACATTGCCGAAGGACTCGGCCAAGGTCGCGCATTTCTGCTCGATGTGCGGGCCGCACTTCTGCTCGATGAAGATTACCCAGGACGTGCGCGACTATGCGGCTGCGCAGGGAATTTCGGACGAGCAGGCGCTGAAGAAGGGCATGGAAGTCAAGGCGGTTGAATTCGTCAAGAGCGGCGCCGAAATTTATCGCAAGCAGTGAGTGGCAGATGGAAATTGAATTGAACGGCGTGCCGCATCCGGTCGCGGATAACCTGAATGTACAGGACCTGATTGCATCGCTGGACCTGGCCGGCAAGTCGCTGGCAGTGGCGATCAATCGGGAAGTCGTGCCGAGGCAGATGTGGACGCAGCGGAAATTGCAGCCGAGCGACCGGGTGGATATCGTGCGGGCGATCGGTGGCGGTTGAGCCAACCTTTGTAAAATCCCCTCCCCCTTCAGGGGGAGGGTTAGGGTGGGGTAGTGAGGTTGAGCGACTGCATGCAATGGGTCGGCCTCACTACCCCCATCCCAACCGTCCCCTGACAGGGGGAAGGAGCCTAGCGGAGAAGTCTTATGAGTAATGTGCAAATCAAGCCACGCGATGACAATGGCCTCACCATCGCCGGCAAAACCTACCGCTCCCGCCTGCTAGTCGGCAGCGGCAAATACCGCGATCTCGAACAGACCCGCGAAGCCACCGAGGCGAGCGGCGCGGAGATCATCACCGTCGCCATCCGCCGGGTCAATATCGGCCAGGACCCGAACGCGCCGAGCCTGCTCGATGTGGTGCCGCCATCGCGTTACACCATCCTGCCCAATACGGCCGGCTGCTACAACGCGAAGGATGCGGTGTACACGCTGCAACTCGCGCGTGAACTGCTGAATGGCCACAAGCTGGTGAAACTCGAAGTGCTCGGGGACGAGAAGACGCTCTTCCCCAACATGCCGGAAACGCTGAAGGCAGCGGAGACGCTGGTGAAGGATGGCTTCGATGTCATGGTGTATTGCAGCGACGATCCGATTCAGGCGCGCATGCTGGAAGACATCGGTTGCGTCGCGGTGATGCCGCTGGCGTCGCTGATCGGTTCCGGCATGGGCATTCTTAATCCATGGAACCTGTCGCTGATCATCGAGCAGGCCAGGGTGCCGGTATTGGTCGATGCCGGCGTCGGCACCGCGTCCGATGCGGCGATCGCGATGGAACTAGGCTGCGACGGCGTGCTGATGAATACCGCGATTGCCGGTGCCCGCGATCCGGTGCGCATGGCGCGCGCGATGAAGCTGGCGGTGGAAGCCGGCCGCGAAGCTTACCTGGCCGGACGCATTCCAAAGCGATTCATGGCGTCGCCATCGTCGCCGATGGATGGCCGGCCTGTGTAACGCAGCAACGAATCTAACCAAGGAAAACGCATGAGAGGCCTGTATATCGTCACGCCCGACTGGGACGATACCCGCAAGTTGCTGGACGTGACCGAGGCTGCGCTGAAAGGCGGCGCGGCGCTGGTGCAATATCGGCACAAGACGGCGGACGCTGCACAGCGCCGCGAGCAGGCAGGGGCGCTGCTGGCGCTCTGCCGGCGCTACGGAAAGCCGCTGATCATCAACGACCATGTGGCGCTTGCGATCGAACTGGATGCGGACGGCATCCACGTCGGCGGCACCGACAGCGCGGTGGCGGAAGTACGTGCCGCCGTTGGCCCGGACCGGATCGTCGGCGCGTCCTGCTATGGAAGCATCGAGCTCGCCCATGACGCAGCAGGTGCAGGAGCGAGCTATATTGCCTTCGGCGGTTTCTATCCGTCGCGGGTGAAGAAATACGAAGTGACGACCTCGCCGGACATCATCGTCCAGGCGGGGCGTGAAATCGATCTGCCGAACGTGGTGATCGGCGGCATGACGGTAGAGAATTCGGCGCCGCTGGTGGCGCGGGGTGCGGACATGGTGGCGGTCATCAGCAGTGTGTATCTGGCGCCGGACCCGGAAGCCGCCACACGTGAATTCGCCGACTTGTTCATGCAATAAAGCCAATGGCATGCCTGTCATGCATGGCTGTCAATGCACAGGCCGAAATACAGGCTGGTGGAGAGTTTTGCGCCGAATGAAAGGCCTCGCCCGGCTATAATCGATGGATGCAAAATCTCCTCCACAATCTCAATCCCGAGCAACTTGCCGCAGTCACCCTCCCGCCCCAGCCGGCGCTGATTCTGGCCGGCGCGGGCTCGGGCAAAACCCGCGTACTCACCACCCGCATCGCCTGGCTCATCCAGACCGGCCAGGTATCTCCCGCCGGCGTGCTGGCCGTTACCTTCACCAACAAGGCGGCGAAGGAAATGATGACGCGCTTGTCGGCAATGCTGCCGATCAACACCCGCGGGATGTGGATCGGCACCTTCCACGGCTTGTGCAACCGCTTGTTGCGCGCGCATTACCGCGATGCCGCCTTGCCGCAGACATTCCAGATTCTCGATTCGCAGGACCAGCTCTCGGCGATCAAGCGCCTGCTGAAGTCGATGAATATCGATGATGAAAAATATCCGCCGCGCAACCTGATGTACTTCATCAATAACGCGAAGGACCAAGGGCTACGGGCCAAGGATGTGGAGGCGCACGACGATTTCAACCGCAAGTTCGTCGAACTCTACGAACTGTACGACAACCAGTGCCAGCGCGAAGGCGTGGTGGATTTCGCCGAACTGCTGCTGCGTACCTACGAACTGCTAAGCCGCAATCAGCCGCTGCGCGAGCATTACCAGTCGCGTTTCCGGCATATCCTGGTGGACGAGTTCCAGGACACCAACAACCTCCAATACAACTGGCTGAAGCTGATGGCCGGACAGGACAATGCGGTCTTCGCCGTCGGTGACGACGACCAGAGCATCTACGCATTCCGCGGCGCCAATGTCGGCAACATGGCGGCCTTCGAGCGCGAGTTCCGCGTCCAGAACCTGATCAAGCTGGAACAGAATTACCGCTCGCACGGCCATATTCTCGATACCGCCAATACGCTGATCGCAAACAACAGCAAGCGCCTCGGCAAGAACCTCCGCACCGATGCCGGACACGGCGAGCCGGTGCGCATCTACGAGGCGAGCAGCGATCTGCAGGAGGCGCAGTGGATCATTGAAGAAGCGAAAAGCCTGATCGGCGAGGGCGCGCTGCGCAGCGAGATCGCGGTGCTTTATCGTTCCAATGCGCAGTCGCGGGTGATCGAGCACGCGCTGTTCACCGCCGGGATTCCGTATCGGGTGTATGGCGGGCAGCGCTATTTCGAACGTGCAGAGATCAAGCACGCGATTGCGTATCTGCAATTGATGGACAATCCGCACAATGATTCGGCCTTTCTGCGGGTGGTGAATTTCCCGACCCGCGGCATCGGCGCCCGTTCGATCGAGCAATTGCAGGACGCCGCGCGCCAATATGGCATTTCGCTGTATGCCGCCGTTCCTTATGTCGCGGGCAAGGCTGGCTCATCGCTGGGCGCTTTCGTCAAGCTGATCGAAGGCATGCGCTTTGACACGCAGAACATGCCGTTGCAGGAGCTGGTGCAGGTCATGCTCGACATGAGCGGTCTGATCACCCACTACCAGACCGAAAAGGAAGGCGCGGACCGCATCGAAAACCTTGAACAGCTGATCAGCGCCGCGATGCTGTTCGTGTCCGAAGAAGGCTTCGGCATCGACGCACCGGCCTTCCTCGGCCCGAAGAGCGAGGCCAGCGCCGGCCCGGCGCTCGTGACCGAGGACGGGGTGGAGATCCTGGATGCCGATGCGCCGCTGACAACGGTGATGTCGCCGCTCTCGGCCTTTCTCGCGCATGCTTCGCTGGAGGCCGGCGACAACCAGGCGCAGGCCGGGCAGGATGCGATGCAGTTGATGACGGTGCATTCCGCCAAGGGGCTTGAGTTCGACGCCGTGTTCATCACCGGACTGGAAGAGGGCCTGTTCCCCCATGAGAACAGCGCACAGGAAGACGGCGGCGTGGAAGAGGAGCGGCGGCTGATGTATGTCGCGATCACGCGCGCGAAGAAGCGCCTGTACATGAGCTTCTCGCAGACCCGCATGCTGCATGGTCAGACCCGCTACAACATGAAATCGCGCTTCTTCGACGAGTTGCCGGAAGCTGCGCTGAAGTGGCTGTCGCCGAAGGTTCAGCATCAGTGGTACGGCACCAGGAAGACAGCCTGGGACGATGCACCCGAAATCGGGGCGAATACGATCGCGCAGAACTTCAACAGCAAAAAGGATGTGGGTTGGCGCATCGGCGAAACCGTGGCGCATCCGAAGTTCGGGGAAGGCGTCATCGTCAACATCGAGGGCGGCGGCGCAAGCTCGCGCGCGCACATCAATTTCGGCCGTCACGGCATGAAGCTGCTCGACCTGACGATTGCGAAACTGGAGCGGGTCGCGCCGCGGCTTTAACCTGGATATGTCACCAGAGCGGCCCTTAATTTGACTGGAGGGCGCATGTTTACCCGGTTTGCGGCTTGCTGCAGTCAGATCCAGTTTGTACCAATAGCCTATGCGGGCGCTGGCGTGCGATTTGCGGCCATTTTGTGTTTCCGCTCCGCGCCAATAGACCAGCTCTTGGCTTGTCGCGGAGTCGTAAACTGCCTCGCGACTCGCGCGCCATCACTCCGCGTCCTGATGAAATATCCAGGTCAAGCCGGCGGCAGCGCGGCCGCCGGTGCGGTGCCGTGCGGCCTGCCGAAGATATGGGTATAGGTCGGATAGAAGGAGCAGTACATCACGACCGTCATGATCAGTGACAGCGGAAACAGCACCAGCATGACGGTCGACCGGCCGAGCAGCAGGCCGATGATGCTGCTGACGATGGACGGCAGAAGGACGCCGATCAGTATCCAGGCGGCGGCGTAGACAAAAAATGCCTTGCCGGCACGCTTCACCGCGAAGAAGCTGTAGAAGATCGCCTTGAAGACATCCATCTTCTGCCACATGATCAGGGGCGCGGCATACCAGAATGCCATCGCGGCAGGCGTGTAGATGATGGCCGCGACGATCATCGCCAGCGACATGTTGGAGCCGCGCACGGTCTGCGGATCCAGCGTCGCCTGCCCGGTCATGATCTGCCAGAACACGCCGCCATCGACCAGCGCCGATGCCGCGATCGCCACAAGTGCGGCCACGATATAGAGCACGCCGAGCTGCACCAGCTTCATGAAGGCCGGCGAGCGGAATCCGGTCAGCAACAGGCTGGGATACACCTTCTTGCCTACCTCGATCTGCACGCATGCCTGCATGAATGCCATTGAAAACACCGGTACCAGCAGGATGGGAAGAATCTGCCCGAGCAGCGGCACGATGCCGACGGCAAACATCAGGAATACGTAGCTCAGAAACAGTGTCGATGTCTCGAACGGCTGTTTGCGAAACAGCGCGAATCCCTCCTTGAGCCAAAGCCATCCAAGGCCGGCAGGCACTTTTCCCATATCAGTACAGCTCCGGTATCTGGTTATCGATGCGCCGGCGCAGGATGCGTTCAAAATGACCCGGATCATGCGGCGTCAGCATTTCCGCTTCGCGCGGCAAATGGAAATCATACAGCCGGGAGAGCCAGAAGCGCAGGGCGCCGGCGCGCAGCATCGGTTGCCAGGAGGTCTTTTCCGCCGCATTGAATGGCCGTACGGCATGGTAGGCGTCCAGCATGGCACGGGTACGGACGATATCGAGCTCGCCGCTGTCGAGATCGATGCACCAGTCATTGACGGTAACGGCGACGTCGAACAGCCAGGTGTCGCAGCCGGCGAAATAGAAGTCGAAGAATCCGGTCAGGCGTTCGCCATCGAACATCACGTTGTTGCGGAACAGGTCGGCATGGATAGGACCGCTCGGCAACGACTTGTAGGTATCGGATGCGGCAAAGCTTTCCTGCTTCAGCATTTCGGCATGCAACAACTGCCGTGCGTCTTCCGGCAGGTAGGGCAGCACCACCGGCGTTGTTGTCCTCCACCAATCGATGCCGCGAAGATTGGGCTGGCGGATCGCGAAGTCTTGCGCGGCCAGGTGCATTCTTGCCAGCATGCCGCCGACCGCGGCGCAATGCACCGGCCTCGGCGCCATCTGCGACGTGCCTTCCAGCTTTGTCACGATGCATGCCGGCTTGCCATGCAGTGCATGCAGGATTTCGCCCTTGTGGTTCGCGACCGGTGCGGGAACGAGCACGTCCCGCTCGGCGAGATGCCGCATCAGGTGCAGATAAAACGGCAACTGTTCGAAGCCAAGCTGCTCGAAGATCGTCAGGACGTATTCGCCACTCTCGGTGTAGATAAAGAAATTGCTGTTTTCAATGCCGGACGAGATCCCCTTGATGCCAAGCGGTTTGCCGACGGGGAATTGCGGGAGCCATTGTGTGAGGTCGTCCAGACTGACCGGGGTGAAAACTGCCATGTGATTATGAAAGATTAGTCAATGAAAACGGAAATGCGCCTGGGCGCCTTAATTGCCGCCTGATGATGGGGGCGGCGGAGGCACCGGTGCAGGAGCGATCGCCGCATTCGGTTGCCGCGCGCCGCCGAAGTCAAATTGCAAAACATTCCACTGCGGACCGCGCAGCCTGTTGCTTTCGGTATCGCCGGGCAGCGTGGTGCCGATCGGCGAATTCGGTTTCAGATGATAGGTGCTGCCGCGGCTATTGACGGTGATGTCGGTCACGATGCCGCCGCGAATCCGCTTCTCGGTGGTCGTGACGGCCTCGCGCGGCTGGCGCGCAACAGGCGCGGCGGCAGTCTCCTCGCCTTCGGGCAGGGTTTCAAGCTGGGGCGGCTGTGCCGGCGCTTGCGGAGCCTGTTGTGCGATGGCGGACAGAGGAATGGCGCAGAGGGCAAGCCATGCTGCGGAAAGGTGCCGAACGGGGAATGTGCGCATGATGATCTGCCAAGAGTATGGGAAGCCTCGATAGCGGCTTGCTGGCCACCATGAAACATTTTAGCAAACCGTTCTATAACTGCCGGAGAATTCGCGATACCACAGG
>JAESFT010000437.1_pt1 | contig 26004 bp, 24 predicted proteins | sample 9269451 | NCBI WGS metagenome assembly JAESFT01 (sample SAMN14502557, study PRJNA617106) | algae metagenome | isolation source: Scytonema hyalinum WJT4-NPBG1 and co-occurring heterotrophs from well... | place: USA: Mojave Desert, Joshua Tree National Park, California | collected 2006-05-25
GCAAGAAATACGCCGTGATCGTCAACGAGTTCGGCGAGATCGGCATCGACAACGAGCTCGTCGTCGGCGCCGACGAGGAAGTGTTCGAGATGAACAACGGGTGCATCTGCTGCACCGTGCGCGGCGACCTGATCCGCATCCTCGACGGGCTGATGAAGCGCAAGGGCAAGTTCGACGCCATCATCGTCGAGACCACGGGCCTCGCCGACCCGGCCCCCGTGGCCCAGACCTTTTTCATGGACCAGGACGTGTCCGACACCGCGCGCCTCGACGCGGTGGTGACGGTGGCCGATGCCAAGTGGCTCTCCGACCGGCTGAAGGACGCGCCAGAGGCGAAGAACCAGATCGCCTTCGCGGACGTGATCATCCTCAACAAGATCGATCTCGTCTCAGAGAAGGAACTGGAAGAGGTCGAGGCGCGCATCCGCGCCATCAACCCCTATGCCAAGGTCCACCGCACCCAGAACTGCGCCATCCCGATCTCGGAGGTGCTCGACCGCAAGGCCTTCGATCTCGACCGGATCATCGAGCTGGAGCCGGACTTCCTGGAGGAAGGCCATCACCATCATCACGACGAGGAGATGCAGTCCGTCTCTGTCGCCATCGACGGCGAGGTCGATCCGGAAAAGTTCATGCCATGGATCTCGAACCTCACCCAGGTCGAGGGGCCGAACATCCTGCGCTGCAAGGGCATCGTGGCGTTCCCGAACGAGCCGAAGCGCTTCGTCTTCCAGGGCGTTCACATGATCCTGGACGGCGACGTCCAGGGCGAGTGGAAGCCCGGCGAGAAACACACCTCCAAGGTGGTCTTCATCGGCCGCGATCTGAACGAGAAGGCGATCAGGGAAGGTTTCTTGGCCTGCGCGGCCTAATTCCTGCTGAACCGGCCTCGGGTGGCGCTAGCACATCATGGAGTGGAGCATCGGACCGGAAAGTGGGACCCACTTTCGGGTCCGATGCTCTAGCCCGAGGCCTGTCGGGCCTTGGCCATGCAGTCCCGCACATGGGCCCTGCGGGCGGCGATGATCTGGCTGCGGATGTCCTCGCTCAGACCGACGCCGCGGCTGCTGGTCCTGTAGATCAGGTTGGCCTCCTGCTGGCAGGCCGCCTTCTGCGCCTCCCTCGCCGATGGCTCCGTGCTCTGCTCCTGGGCTGACGCCTGCGCGCACAACACACCTGCAAGGGCCAAGGACGCCAAAGCCAGAACTCGCATTCAATCACTCCTTCTCGAAGCACGCATTGTGAGCCAAGAAATGGGAGCTGGCCAAAGCCCAAAAGTCCTAATCCCCGGGTCATCGGTAGATCACCCGCCGTCAATAAAATCGCGATGCGCCTGCCCCCTGTCGGCCAATTCGTGGTATGGGCAGCGCGCATGAAGGGATCGCTTTGATGAATACTGGAACGGCTCCGTCCTTGACCCAGAACGTGGCGCCTGTGGCTGCAGGTGCTCATGTGACGGCCATCGGCTGGCTGAAAGGCACGACCGCCTTCGGCCTCGGCGACGGCGGCGTTCTCCTGGCCAAGGACGGCGAAACCCACCGCGTCGAGGCTCACCCCGATGCGGGAGTCCTGGTGGCGGCGAGCGACGGCGAGCGCTTCGTCACCGGAGGCGACGACGGCCGCGTCGCCGTCACAGGCTCCGACGGCTCCACCAAGACCCTGGCCGAGACGAAGGGCGCCTGGATCGACTCCCTTGCGGTCAATGCCGGCGGCGCCTTCGCTTATGGCGCCGGCAAGCGGGTGGTCGCCCGCGACGACAAGGGACGCGAGAAGACCCTCGAGGTTCCCTCCGCCGCCCGCGGCCTCGCCTTCGCGCCCAAGGGCTATCGGCTGGCGATTTCCCATTACAACGGCGCCACGCTCTGGTTTCCCAATGTGGACGCCAAGCCCGAGGTGCTCGAATGGAAGGGCTCCCATCTCGACGTCACCTGGTCGCCCGACGCCCGCTTCGTGGTGACCTCCATGCAGGAGAACGCCCTCCACGGCTGGAGACTCATCCCCGACAAGGGCCACATGCGCATGAGCGGCTATCCGTCGAAGACGCGCTCCTTCTCCTGGTCGGGCGACGGCAAGTGGCTTGCCACCTCCGGGGCCGAGGCGGCGATCATCTGGCCGTTCGAATCGAAGGAAGGCCCCATGGGCAAGGCGCCGCGGGAATGCGGCGTGCGCCCGGCCAAGGTCAGCCGGGTTGCGTTCCATCCCAACACCCTGGTGCTGGCGGTCGGCTACGAGGACGGCTGCATCCTGCTGATCCGCCTCAACGATGCCTCCGAGCTGCTGGTGCGTCCGGCCGTCAAGGGCAGCGGCATCACGGCCATGGCCTGGGACAAGCCCGGCAAACGCCTGGCCTTCGGCTGCGAAGACGGTCAGGCCGGCCTCCTGACCCTGCCGGCATGAGATCTCCCATGGCCCTGTTCGGCGCTTTCCTCAGGGGGACCTTCGGCCTGCCGAAACCCGACAAACAGGCCGTCGACCGGGTGAAGGACCTGGCCCGTGCGGCGCTTCAGGCTTCGCCGGACACCGCCTTCGCCGTCAACGAGATCGCCTGCAACGATCCCGGCTGCCCCGGGATCGAGACCGTGATCCTGGTGATGGAGCCGGGCCGGAAGACCAGAGCCCTGAAGGTCGCCAAGCCCCTCGACGAGGTGATGGAACAAGATATCCTCAAGGCTCTTGATCCTTGAGGCATCGGACCCGAAAGTGGGCACCACTTTCGGGATCCATTCGATGACATTTTCTTGAGAGCGCATCGCGTGGGGCGGAAAACCGGATCCACTTTTCGCTGGCGCGGCCCTTCGGGTCCGCACGATGCGCGGAGGTCAAGCGTGTCACGCATCGTTCGCATCATCGCCTTCGGCCTCGGTCTTTGCGGCGGGATCGTCGCCTCGCAGGGGCCCGAATACGCGCAGCAATACCGTCAGCGCCTCGGCGGTGCGATCGACGAGTTGCGGCAGGTGATTGCGCGCTTCGATGCGGACGCCCAGGCCAGCGGCGAGACACAGGCGAGCGCCATTGCCCGTCTGCGCTCCAACACGGACGATTTCGTCAGCCGCCAGGGCGCGGCCATGCAGGCCAATGTTGAGCGCCTGAGAAATCTCGAGGCCCACCGAACGACCATGATGCAGGCGGGCCCCTTCGCCCGGGTCGCCCTGATGGTGCGCGATGGTGACCGCGACGTGATGGAGGCGGTCTACCGCGATTTCGAGCCGGCCCTGCCGGTCACCGCGGAAGGGGTGCTTTCATCCGCAACCGGCTTCGTGGCGGTCTGGGGCGGAATTCTTCTGCTGGCGGGGTTCGTGCGAAGCTTTTTCAGACGACCGCATCAGAGCGTGAGAGTCTGAGTCGATTTGCAGTCGCCGAACTCTGCATCTTATCCCTCGCGCTCCGGCTTTCCGGCCAGCACCACGTAAAACCCCAAACCATCCTGCGCCGGCAGGGTCTGCAACCGGTCGATCCAGCCGCGCCTCTTGGCCTCAAGCAGGGCCTTGCCCACCGGCTGGAACAGGGTCTCGCCGCCGCCTTCCGCCGGCGGATCGAGGCGGACTGCCACCGATTTCGGCGCCGAAAAGCGGCTGCGCTCCAGCATGTCCTGGATCGAGGCTCCCGCCTTCTCCCGCGACACGCCCCGCAGATCGAGCACGCTCTCGGCGTCCGTGACGCCGAGGCCGCCGCGGAGCTTGTTGGCGTAGAATTCATCGAAATGGGGCATCCGTCTCACTCCATGAGTCATGCCAGGGCTTGTTCCGGCATCCAGGCGCTGAAGACGTGGATGGCCGGCACGAGGCCGGCCATGACGTTTGCGGTCACCGCACCAGGATGTTTCGGAACTGCCACGGATCGGAGGTGTCGATGTCCTCCGGGAAGAAGCCGGGACGGTCATCGAGCGGCGTCCAGTCCGTATAGACGCCGACAACGGGGCCGAGATAGGGCGTCTGGACTTCGAGGCAGCGGCGGAAGTCGATGTCATCGGCTTCCACGATGCCCGCCTCCGGGTTCTCGAGCGCCCAGACCATGCCGGCCAGCACGGCCGAGGTCACCTGAAGGCCGGTGGCGTTCTGGTAGGGCGCGAGCTTGCGGGTCTCTTCGATGGAGAGCTGCGAACCGTACCAATAGGCGTTCTTGCCATGGCCGTAGAGCAGCACGCCGAGCTCGTCCTTGCCGTCGACGATCTCGTCTTCGGTGAGGATGTGGTGCTTCTCCTGCACCTTGCCCGCATTGCCGAACATCTCGTGCAGCGAGAGCACGGCGTCGTTCGCCGGATGGTAGGCATAGTGGCAGGTCGGTCGGTAGGCGACTTTGTCGCCATCGCGCACGGTGAAGTAATCGGCGATCGAGATGGCCTCGTTGTGCGTGACCAGGAAGCCGTATTGCGGGCCGGGCGTCGGGCACCAGGAACGAACCCGCGTGTTGGCACCGGGCTGGAGCAGGTAGATCGCGGCGCCGCAACCCTTGTCGTGGGTGCGGCCGTTCTCCGGCATCCAGGTCTCGTGTGTGCCCCAGCCGAGCTCCGCCGGCTGCATCCCTTCCGACACGAAGCCTTCGACGGACCAGGTGTTCACGAACACCCCCATGGGCTTGGGATGCTCGGCCCGCTGCGTGTCGCGCTCCGCGATATGGATGCCCTTCACGCCCACGCGCTGCATCAAGCGCGCCCAATCCTCGCGGCTCTTCGGCTCCTCGTGATCGATGCCCGTGTCCTTGGCGATGTTGAGGAGCGCCTGCTTGACGAACCATGACACCATGCCCGGATTGGCTCCGCAGCAATTGACGGCGGTGGGGCCGCCGGGCGATTGGCGGCGCGCATCGAGGATGTTCTCGCGCAGCATGTAGTTGGTGCGCTCGGCCGGGCCTGCACTCTTGTCGAAGTAGAAGCCCGCCCAAGGTTCGGCCACGGTGTCGATGTAGAGCGCGCCAAGCTCCCGGCACAGTTCGATGATGGCGCGGGAGGAGGTGTCTACCGACACGTTCACGCAGAAGCCCTGGCCGCCGCCTTCCGTCAAAAGAGGCGTGAGGATCTCGCGGTAGTTGTCGGGCGTGAGGGCCTTGTTGATGAGCGTTACGCCGCGCACATCGAGCATGCTGCGGTCCGTATCGACGGGATCGATGACTGTGAACCGGTTCTTGTCGAACTCGAAGTGCCGCTCGATCAGGGGCAGCATGCCTTTGCCGATCGAGCCGAAGCCGATCATGACGATAGGGCCGGTGATGCGACCGTGAACGGGCCAAGTGGTCATCAGATCTGTCTCCTTGACGAAAGCAGCGATGGAAATCGGTAAACGCCCAATGGCGGGTTTGGGCGCATCTAGGATTGAGGAGCCCTCGGGGTCAATGGCTGCGGTCCCCTGCATGGCACGCAGGGCAATTTCCCTGCGGATGGCGAAGGCCAGATGACAACGGCAGGCCTGCCATGCTCATTTCACCCTCGACATCGTGCAACAAGGCTGCATGATCGCAGTCCTCGTCATCCTCTCACCCGACCGCGACCGATGAAATTTCACGAACTTGTCAGGCATTATTGGCGCATCATCGGCCTCGGCTTCGCCCTCACCTTCCTGTCCTCCTTCGGCCAGACCTTCTTCATCTCCCTGTCGGGTCCCGACATCCGCCAGGCCTTCGGCCTGACGCACGGGGCGTTCGGGTCGATCTATTCCCTGGCCACCCTGTCGTCCGGCCTCCTGATGATCTGGGTCGGCAGCGTCATCGACCGGGTCGATATCCGCCTCTACGCCACCACCGCCATGCTCGGCTTGGCGGCGGCTGCCGTCAGCCTGTCGTTCGCGCCCAGCATCCTCGTGCTGGGCCTGAGCCTGTTCGCCTTGCGCCTCTTCGGCCAGGGGATGCTCAGCCATGCCGGCGTGATGAGCACCGCACGCCTGCACGAGGGCGTGCGCGGCCGGGCGTTGGGCGTGGCGGCGCTGGGCTTTCCGGCCGGAGAGGCGACCCTTCCGGCGATCGCCATCGCGATGATCGCCGCCTTCGGCTGGACGGGCGCCTGGCGCCTCGCGGCCCTCGTCATCGTGGCGGCGCTCGCCCTCGGCTGGCTGCTCGGCTTCGTGCTCAAGGCAAAGGATCCGGACCCCGAGGCATCGGCCCGTAAGAAGACCTCGGGCGACCCGGGACCGCGCTGGAGCGACACCTTGAGCGACTGGCGCTTTCTCGCGCTCATCCCCACCATGATCGGCTATCCGGCCATCATGACCGCATACTTCTTCCATCAGCGCTTCATCGCGGATCTGAAGGGCTGGTCCCTGGAGCTTCTGGCCAGCAGCATCACGCTATTCGCGCTCGTGTCCGTGGTGGTCGCCATGAGCGCCGGCAGCTTCGTGGACCGGTTCGGGGCCGTGCGACTCAGCCATTTCTATCTCGCCGGCATGACGGCGGCCTCCCTGGCCCTTGCCATCGTCGACGCGCCGTTCCTGCCGCTGGTGTTCTTCGGCCTGATCGGGCTCACGTCCGGCTGCACCAACGTGGTGATCGCCGCCGTCCTGGCCGAGCTGTTCGGCACCGCGTATCTGGGCAAGATTCGCGCGCTCGCCGGCGCCATCATGGTGGTGGCCTCGGCGGCGACGCCGGGCGCCATCGGGCTTCTGTTCGATGCAGGTGTCAGTCTCGAAGCGATCTGCCTGGGGTTTGCCGCCTATATGATCGCGGCGGCCGCCGTCACCTTCGCGCTGCCCAATCCGAGGGCTGCGCGCTTGCAGCCCTCGCAAGGGTAGCACCGGGTCAGAACGAGGGGCGGAGACCCGCCAGCGCACTCTGCGCGGCAGCGGCCACGAGAGCACCGAGATCGGGCTTCTGCTCGAAGGCACCAGTCGCGGAGACGAGGCCGCGTGCACCATCGAGCGCGCCCGCTTCGAGTTCCAATGCGAGGAAGCGGTTGCGCTCGTAGGGACCGGGCAGCCAGAGCGAATCGGTCTTTTCCGTCGAGAAGCCGAAACGCTCGTAATAGGGCGCATCGCCCACCAGCAGCACCGCCGTATGGCCGAGATCGGCCGCGCGCTTGAGCGCCTCGCGCATGAGCTTGCCGCCGAGCCCGAGGCTCTGCACGGACGGATCGATCGCGATGGGCCCGAGCATGAGCGCCGGACGGTTGGGACCGGCCGAGACGTGCCACAGGCGCACGGTTCCGATGATCTCGCCGCCCCGGTCGATGACCAGGGACAGGCCGTCGGCCGGCAGCCTGCCCTCGCGCAGGCGTTCGCAGGTCTTCTGGAACCGGGCCGGTCCGAAGCAGGCATCGAGCAGCGCCTCGCGCGCCTCGACATCGCGGAAGGTTTCTTCGCGAATCGTGATCATGGCCGTGGCCTCCCAAAACACGTGGGGTGAGCGACAGCCCTCGCACCAATGCGAACATCGCACCGGCCGTCCGGGACAACTTCTTTGAGGTTGATGCCTGCCTCGATGGGGCGAGGCAGGCGGGACGTGAATCAGATCACGTAGGACTTGAGCGGCGGGAAGCCGTTGAACGCGACCGCCGAGTAGGTGGTCGTGTAGGCGCCCGTGCCCTCGATCAGCACCTTGTCGCCGATCTCCAGCGAGATGGGGAGCGGATAAGGCTCCTTCTCGTAGAGAACGTCGGCCGAGTCGCAGGTGGGACCCGCGAGCACGCACGGCACCTTGCGGTCGTCGTCGTGCTCCGTGCGGATCGGGTAACGGATCGACTCGTCCATCGTCTCGGCGAGGCCGCCGAACTTGCCGATGTCGAGATAGACCCAGCGCACCTCGCCCTCGTCGCGGCTCTTCTTCGAGACGAGAACGACCTCGGCCTCGATGACGCCCGCGTTGCCGACCATGCCGCGGCCCGGCTCGATGATCGTCTCCGGGATGCGGTTGCCGAAGTGCTTCGACAGGGCCCGGAAGATCGACTCGCCGTAAGCTTCCACCTGAGGCACCGTCTTCAGGTACTTCGTCGGGAAGCCGCCGCCGAGGTTGACCATCGACAGGTGGATGCCGCGATGCGCGCATTCACGGAAGATCGCCGAAGCGGAACCGAGAGCCTGGTCCCAGGCTTCCGTGTTGCGCTGCTGCGAGCCCACGTGGAAGGACACGCCGTAAGCCTCCAGGCCCTGACGATAGGCATGCTCCAGCACGTCCACGGCCATCTCGGGCACGCAGCCGAACTTGCGGGAGAGCGGCCACTCGGCGCCGGCGCCGTCGCACAGGATGCGGCAGAACACCTTCACCTCGGCAGCCTCGATGCCGGCCGTCGCAGCCGCACGGGCGATCTTCTCGACCTCGGCCTCGCAGTCGACCGCATAGAGGCGCACGCCGAGCTCGAGGGCGCGCACGATGTCGCGCTCCTTCTTGATCGTGTTGCCGAAGGAGATGCGGTCGGGCGTCGCGCCGGCCTCCAGCGCGAGCTGGATTTCGACCACGGACGCCGTGTCGAAGCACGAGCCGAGCTCGGCCAGGAGCTTGAGCACCTGCGGCTCCGGGTTCGCCTTCACGGCGTAGAACACGCGCGTGTCGGGGAGCGCACGGGCAAACTTGGAGTAGTTGTCGCGCACGACCTCGAGGTCGACGACCACGCACGGGCCATCCTCACGTCGGTTGCGCAGGAATTCACGGATGCGCTGAGTCATGGCGCTCTCCCCACCAAAGGTTCAATGGAGGTCTTGTCGAGCCTCCGGATTGAAGTTCAGACGATCAGGATGTCCTGCCGTCCGGCGTCAGCGAGGAAAGATCACATCCCGCTTCGTGCGATGGAGACACGAGAAGCGGCGATGGGCTCTTCACCCGACGATGCTGCCTTGGATTGGATGGGGAGTTTTCCATCCGCACGCCTGGCAATGATAAACAAGCCTCTTCGGTGTTGACCTTTGGAGGGCCAACGAGACCAAAAAAGCCCGTTCGTCGTTGCTTTAAGTCGCGTCCCCCGCTGAGAGCGAGGTGCGCCGGTTTTCGCCTCCGGCTGCCGGTTAGGGGTATCGAGAGCTAGGGCGCTCTCGGGCGGCTGTCCGGCCTCTTGTCCGGATGCCCACCAACCGGCACGCGACCACAGGCACGTGCGAAATTGGGCAGGGGTGAAATAAGCATATTCGCCGGGGATCACAAGAGTTTTTCGGACCCTGCCTGAGGTTTTTTTAACCCTGCCGGGACCTGTGTCTTGTTCGCATCACCATTCAGCCTCCATTAAGCGGAACCGGTACACGGAAGAGGATCGGGGCCCATATTCCAAACCCTGAATTCCCGCCATTGTCCTGTTTCAGTCGAGAACGCTCCGCAGCCATGACGAACCTGTCCCGCCGCACCCTCTTGCAAAGCCTGCTCGCAGCTACCGCGCTGCCCGCGTTGAACCATCAGAGCTGGGCCCAGCAGCAGACCGGTGTGCCGGCGCCCAATCCGTTCCGCTACGAGGATGTGGTGCGCCGGGCCCGCGAGCTGGCGGCCGTGCCCCACGAGGCCGCCGCAGGGCAGCTGCCCGAGCCTCTCAACCGGCTCAGCTTCGACGATTACCGGGATATCCGCTTCCGGCCGGACAAGGCCCTGCTCGGCTCCGGCAACGGGCCATTCCGGATGCAGCTCTTCCATCTCGGCTTCCTCTACCAGCGCCCGGTGACGGTGAACATCATCCGGGACGGGGTGCCCACCCCGGTGCCCTATCAGCGGGAGCTATTCGATTACGGCCGCAACAAGATCGAGCGGCCGCTTCCGGTCAATCTCGGCTTTGCGGGCTTCCGCCTGCATTATCCTCTGAACGCTCCCAAGGTTCTCGACGAGCTTATCGCCTTCCTCGGCGCGAGCTATTTCCGCTTCCTGGGCTCGGAGCAGAAATACGGCCTCTCGGCCAGGGGCCTTGCGATCAACGTGGAAGGGGGCGAAGCGGAGGAGTTTCCGCATTTCCGCGAGTTCTGGATCGAGATGCCCAAGCCCAACGACGAGCGGGCCATCGTCTATGCGCTTCTCGACAGCCCGTCCGTGGCTGGCGCCTACCGGTTCGACATCTACCCGTCGAAGGAAACGACCCTCGACGTCACGGCAACGCTGTTCCCGCGGCAGACCATCGCCAATGTGGGCATCGCTCCCCTCACGTCCATGTTCTTCGAGGGCGAGAACGACCGGAAGCCGACCGACGACTACCGCCTCGAGATCCACGATTCCGACGGGCTGCTCATGCAATCGGGCGCAGGCGAATGGATCTGGCGCCCCCTGCGCAACCCGAACGCCAAGACGATCTCGTCCTTCAGCGACAACAATCCCCGCGGCTTCGGCCTGATGCAACGCGACCGGGTGTTCGAGAACTATCAGGATCTCGAGGCCTCCTATCACCAGCGCCCCGGCTACTGGGTCGAACCGATCGGGCAATGGGGCGAGGGCTGGGTCGAGCTGGTCGAGATCCCGACGCCCGACGAGACCCATGACAACGTCGTCGCCTATTGGCAGCCGAACCGGCCCTTGGAGCCGGGCCAGGAGGTCGTCCTGTCCTATCGCCTGCGCGCCGCCTCGGCGATCGGCGCCATGCATCCGGGCGGCAAGGTGATCAACACCTTCCAGACGCCTCCCCGGGCGAGCGGGTCGAACGCGCCGAGCGATCCGCGGCACCGCCGCTTCATCATCGACTTCGCGGGCGGCAACCTGCCCTACTATCTCGGCGCGCCGGAACAGGTGCAGCTGGTGCCTTCCACCTCGGTCGGACAGATCACCAACACCTTCATCATGCCCAACAGCCATACGAGCGGCTTCCGGGCGGCCATCGACGTGAAGCTGGAGCCGGGCCAATCCACGGATCTGCGCGCCTTCCTGCGCGCCGGCAACCGGGCCCTGACGGAAACCTGGACCTATCCCTGGTTCGTGGAGTGACCGGTCGCTGACGTCCCATGCGGCGACCGTCCGGGATAGCGTGTTGAGCGCACAGCGGCCTTGTGCCGGCCATCTCGCTTGTTTGAAGCGCGGTGCGCCTTCCACCGGTGTGACCCGCCCTATCGCCCTCTCCCCGTCATGGCCGGGCTTGTCCCGGCCATCCCGCTCGTGTGTGGCTCAGCGCCTCACAGCATCGGGATCACCGGGACAAGCCCGGTGATGACGGCAGAGGGTGGCAGGGCCGATCCTATTTCAGTCCATCGGACAAGCGCGCCGCCTCAACCAATCGAGATCACTGGCACAAGGCCGGGGATGCCCCGAGAGGGCAGCTCGGCGGAATCCTCCTCTCGCCGCACGACATGAAGACCTTGCCAAGCAACACTGAACCGCGCAGAAGCTGTGCCTCGGATGGCAGGCCGTTTCCCCTGCCGAGCGAAAGGTAAGTGCCGATGAAGCTGAGCGCCTGGATCACGGGAGCGGTGGCGGCCTGCCTGGGCGGCAGCGCCCTGGCGCAGCCGCCGCTGACGGAGGTGTCCTTCGGCACCAACTGGATCGCGCAGGGCGAGCATGGCGGCTATTATCAGGCCCTCGCCGATGGCACTTATGAGAAATACGGCCTCAAGGTCACCATCGTGCCCGGCGGCCCCCGGGCCAGCAACCGCATGCTCATGACGGTCGGCAAGCTCGATTTCTACATGGGCGGCAGCATGATCCAGGCCTTCTCGGCGGTGGAGAAGGACATCCCCACCATCGTGGTTGCGGCTCATTTCCAGAAAGAGCCGCAGGTGCTCCTCAGCCATCCGGGTCAGGGGCTCGACACCTTCGCCGACCTGAAGAAGTCGAACGACATTCTTCTGTCGAAGGACGGCGTCGCCACCTTCTTCCAGTGGATGAAGGCCGAGTACGGATTCAAGGACGAGCAGGTGAAGCCCTTCGGCTTCAACCCGGCGCCCTTCATCGCCAACAAGGCATCGGTGCAACAGGGCTACGTCACGTCCGAGCCGCTGACCATCGAGAAGGCTGCAGGGTTCAGGCCCAACGTGTTCCTGCTCGCCGATCACGGCTTCAGCACCTATTCCACCACCGTGGAGACGCGCCGCGAGGTGGCGGAGAAAAACCCCGATCTCGTGCAGCGCTTCGTCGATGCCTCGACCATCGGCTGGTACAATTACCTCTATGGCGACAACGCGAAGGCCAGGGAGCTCATCAAGCGCGACAACCCGGAGATGACCGACGAGCTGCTTGCCTATTCCCACGCTAAGATGAAGGAATACGGCATCGTCGATTCCGGCGACACGCACACGCTTGGCATCGGCGCCATGACGGACGCCCGCATGAAGGACTTCTTCGACAAGATGGTGAAGGCCGGTCTCTTCAAGGGGGATCTCGATTACAGGAAAGCCTATACGCTCCAGTTCGTGAACAAAGGCGTGGGGCTGGACCTGAGAAAGCAATAGGAGGGTGACGCCTCCCGTGTCGCCGCACCCATGACGCAGCCTCCTCCCGCGCTCGTTTCCGTGAGAGACGTCACGAAAGTGTTCTCCAACGGCGTGACGGCGCTCGCCGGCTTCGATCTCGACGTCTTTGCAGGCGAGTTCGTGTCGCTCCTCGGTCCCTCGGGATGCGGCAAGTCGACGGTGCTGCGGCTCATTGCGGGGCTCGCGCAGCCGACGGAAGGAATCGTCAGCTGGCCGGGCTCGACCGATGACGATCATCGTGGCGAGATCGGGTTCGTGTTTCAGGACCCAACCCTGATGCCCTGGGCAACCGTGGCGGACAACGTATGGCTGCCGTTGCGCCTGCGCGGCGTGTCCAGGCACGATGCACGCGACCGCATCGCCGAGAGTCTTGCCCTGGTTGGATTGAGCGATTTCGCGAAGGCCTATCCGCGTGAACTCTCCGGCGGCATGAGGATGCGCGTCTCGATCGCGCGGGCTCTGTCGCTGAAGCCTCGGCTGCTTCTCATGGACGAACCCTTCGCCGCCCTCGACGAGATTGCCCGCTTCCGGCTCAATGACGATCTGCTGCGTCTTCAGAACGATCTGCGCTGCACCGTCGTGTTCGTGACCCACTCGGTGTACGAGAGTGCCTATCTCTCAAGCCGGATCGCCGTCATGTCCCCACGGCCGGGCCGCATCATCGCCGAAATCGAGGGCGAGACGCCCGGGCCGCGCACGAAGGAGTTTCGCACCAGTTCGCGTTATGCGGCGCTCTGCGCACAGATCTCGCAGGTCCTGCTCGATCAGACGGCAGCGGAGAGGCTGTGATGGCCTTTGCTTCCATGTCCCCCTACGGCAATCCTCTGAAGCTCGTTCTGCCGCTCATCGTCTTCGCCGCGGCCGTGGCCGCGTGGGAAGCCGTCGTGCACATCGAGGGCATTGCGCCCTACATCCTGCCTGCGCCGAGCCTGGTCGCGAGAACCCTCGTGGCGGATTGGCCGCTGCTCTCGAGGTCGCTCCTGACGACGCTCGGGACGACGATCACCGGCCTCGTGCTCGCCGTTCTCGGGGGCGTGCTGCTGGCAACCCTGCTCAGTCTCTCGAAGATCGTCGAGTATTCGCTCTATCCCTTCGCGGTCGTGCTGCAGGTCACGCCGGTCATCGCCATCGCGCCCCTGCTCCTGATCTACATGCCGCAGGATGCGGCGGTTCTGGCCTGCGCGTGGCTCGTCGCGTTCTTTCCGGTTCTCTCGAACACGATGCTCGGCCTGCAATCCGTCGACCGGAACCTCATGGAGCTGTTCGAGCTTTACGGCGCGCCCGCCTCGCAAAGCGCATCGGCGCGTCTCAGGGCGCGCCTGAAGGCCCTGTGGTATCTGCGCCGCCCGGCGGCCCTGCCGGCCTTTCTGGCGGGCCTGCGGATCGCGGGCGGCCTGTCCCTGATCGGCGCCGTGGTGGCCGAGATGGCGGCGGGATCGGCCGGAGCAGGCTCGGGTCTGGCCTACCGCATCATCGAGAGCCAGTACCGGCTCAACATCCCGCGCCTCTTCGCGGCTCTCGTTCTTCTGGCCCTGACCGGCATCGCCCTGTTCGTCGTTCTGGCCGCGCTCAATCATGTTCTCCTTCGCCGCTGGCATGAGAGCGCTCTGCAGCGAGAGGTCTGAGGACAATTTATTTAGCCTGGCAATAGTGCGCCGGCTTGTCATCGTACCGTCATGAGGCCCGTCCATGGTAGTCAAGCGAACGCTTCGAACAGCGAGGGGACCATGGAAAACGACAACACGCATCCGGGCGTCAAAAGCGTCGGATGGGCTCTGGTTCAAGCCTCCCGCCTGCATCGAAGCCGGACCGGCGACAAGCTCTCGGAACTCGGGCTCTTCGCTGGCCAGGAGCAAGTTCTCCAGGCTCTCGGCAGCTCCGGTCCCATGACCATGGGCGAGCTCGCGGCCATTCTGCGGGTGCGCCCGCCGACAGCATCCAAGACGGTCTCCCGCCTCTCCAGCCTCAAGCTGGTGGAGCGCCATACCGAACCCGGCGACGCCCGAATCGTGCGGGTCAAGCTGACCAAAGAGGGCAAGCGCAAGGCCGCCGCCATCGACGCTCTCTGGGAAGAGGTCGAGGCGGAGCTGCTCCAGGGCTTCGACAACAAGGATCGCAAGCGCCTGCGCAAGCTCCTGCGCAAGGCCGCCAAGAACCTCGCCGGCATTACCGGAGCCGATCAGACCGGATTCGACACCGACGACGAGGCAGACGGGCTGGAGGCCACAAGCGAACCCGAGATGGCCGCCACGGCCTGATCATCACCCCTGTGTGCCGCGCACGAGGGTCGTGCGCGGCGGGCATTCGCTTCGGGGCGATGAAGCGGCTAGCATTCCCGGCATGGCCGACAGCATCCCCACGTTTCCGCTGAAAATCGCCGCGCAGCGCCGGAGCCGGCTTGTGGGCATCGCCCTCATGTGTGCGGCGCTGTTTTGCTTTTCATGCCTCGATGCGACGGCCAAATGGGTGAACCGCTCGGTGGACCCCATGGTCACGGTCTGGGCCCGCTACATCTCGGCAGCCTTTCTGACCGTCCTGGTCATCAATCCCAGGACTCAGCCCGGAGCCCTTCGGACGCGCCGGCTCCCCTTGCAGTTGCTGCGGTCGTTCCTGCTCTTCGCCTCGACCCTGTGCAATTTCCTGGCCTTGAAATACCTGCAGCTCGTCGAGACCCAATCCATCATCTTCGCGACACCGCTGCTGGTGGCGCTTTTGGCGGGCCCGGTCCTGGGAGAGCGCATCGGCTGGCAGCGCATGACCGCCATCGGGGTCGGCTTCATCGGCATTCTGGTGATCACGCGCCCAGGCTTAGGCACCATGCATCCGGCCGCCCTGCTGTCGGTGGCAGGCTCCGTGGCCTATGCGTTCTACAACATCGTCACGCGGATGCTGGCCTCGAGCGATTCCATCGCAACCACGACCCTCTATTCGAGCGTCGCCGGCATCGTCTTCGTCACGCCCGTGCTGCCCTGGGTGTGGTCCACACCCTCCTCGCCTCTGGTGTGGTTCCTTCTCGCGACGACGGGCTTCTATGGGGCTTTCGGCCATTGGCTGCTCGTCCTCGCCCATGCCCGGGCTCCGGCGGCGATCCTGGCGCCCTTCATCTACAGTCAGATCGTCTGGATGCTGGCTCTGGGCTATGTCCTCTTCGGGGACTGGCCGGATTCTTGGACCTTCGTCGGGGCTGGCATCGTCATCGCATCGGGGCTCTATTTGCTCTACCGTGAGCGCGTGAAGCCTCGGAAGCCGGAGCCGTCCCCGTGAGTGATGCCGCCATCGACACCCTGCCCGGGATCGGTCCCGTCACGCAGAGCCGGCTGGAAGAGGCCGGGATCCGCACCGTCGGGGATCTCCGGTCCATCGGATCGGTCGAGGCGTATCGCCGGCTGAAATTCATGCTGCCCCGGCAGGTGAGCCTCAACGCCCTCTACGCGCTGGAAGCCGCTCTGCGCGGCTGCCGTTGGCTCGACCTGCCGCCGGACGTGAAGGCGGCCCTCCAGCAGCAGGCCAAGATCATCGACGAAGCCTTTCGCCGGGGCGGCGTCACCCGCTGCAATCTTTGAACCCGACACGACAACAGGAAACGCCATGAGCCGAACCGACATCCTGATGACTGCGCCGATGATGCCGATCGTGATCGAAGCGCTGGACAAGGCCTTCACGCTTCACCGTCTATGGGAACAGGCGGACAAGGAGGCCTTTCTGGAGGAGGTCGGGCCCCGCATCCGCGGCGTGGCCACCAGCACGCTCTTCGGCCGCGTGGACGCCACCCTGCTCGATCGCCTGCCGAATGCGGAGATCGTCTCGAGCTTCGGTGTCGGCTACGACAACGTGGATGCCGCGGAAGCCGCCAGGCGCAGCATCGTCGTCACTAACACGCCCGGCGTCCTCGACGACGAGGTGGCCGATCTCACTCTCGGGCTCCTTCTCGCCACGCTGAGGAAGATCCCGCAGGCCGACCGATACCTGCGCGACGGCAAATGGCTGCAGGCGCCCTTTCCCCTCTCGGCGACCCTGCGCGACAGAAAGGTCGGCATCGTGGGGCTGGGCCGCATCGGCAAGGCCATCGCGAAGCGGCTCTCCGGCTTCGACGTGAGCATCGCCTATCACGGGCGCACCCGGCAGGAGGACGTCGCCTATTCCTACCACCCGACCGTGACCGGGCTGGCGGAGGCTTGCGACGTGCTGATCGTCATCACGCCCGGCGGCGCCTCCACCCGGCATCTCATCAACGCGGAGGTGCTGAAGGCCTTAGGTCCCAACGGGGTCCTGATCAACGTCGCCCGCGGCACCGTCGTGGACGAAGAGGCGCTGATCGAGGCGCTGAAGTCGGGTACGATCCTGAGCGCGGGCCTCGACGTCTACGAGGACGAGCCGCGCGTGCCGCAGGAGCTGATCGACCTGGAGCACGTGGTGCTCCTCCCCCATATCGCCTCCGCATCTGTGCATACCCGCAACGCCATGGGCAAGCTGGTGGCCGACAACCTGATCTCATGGTTCGACGGCAAGGGACCGCTGACGCCTGTCGCGGAGACGCCTTGGGGTTCGAAATAGGCGCTTCTCGCAAGCTTTATGCAGGCGCGGGCCTCACCGTGCTCGCGCCAGGGTCTGGCGTGGCGTCTCGCCGAAAGCGTGCCGATAGGCTGACGCGAACTCGCCCAGGTGGCCGAAGCCGCAGCGCAAGGCGATCTCGGTGACCGTGACGGCGCTTGGGTCCGACAGCAGCAGGGCCTCATGGGCGCGCTTGAGCCGCATCGAGCGCAGGAAACCCATGGGGGTTGTATTGCGGAAGGTCTGGAATCCATTCTGCAGGCTTCTCGCGCTCACCCCGGCCTGGGCGGCGATCTCGGCCAGGGACAGGGGCTCCGAGAAATGCGCCTCGATAAAGGCTTCGGCGCGCTTGACGTAGAACGGCACCGCTGCCGATTGCGGCCGCAGCAATGCCTCGGAGTAGGTGTGGGTCTGGCTGAGCAGGAAGCCCGTCAGCACCGTCTGCTCCAGCTGCTGACGAGCGGCCGCGATGGAGCGGAACAGGGAATGCGGGTTGGCGAGTTCCGCGGTGGCATATTGGAACAGCCGCACCCAGCTCTGCCCATGGGCGCTCGTCAGATCGAACGCGGTGTCGAACTGGAGCTCCCGGTCGACGTCGCGGCCTAGAAGCTTCGCGCATTGTTCCGCGGCCTTGTGCCGGCTCATCAAGAGAACGGAAATCTCGCAGTCGGCGCTTTGATTGAGAGTCTTGAGGGGTCCGGCGGGAAACACCACACCACGCTCGTCCGACATCTCGAACTCGCGCCGGTTGTGGACGTATTGGCCTCTTCCTTTGAGCGGCATGACAAATGCCATCCGACCGTCGTCCGTCTTGTCCTCCAGATGGGAAGCCATGGGACGTCCATAGGAGATCGTAAACCCGCAAAAATCCGGCACTCCGTGAACATGCAACACGCTGTCGAATGCACCGTCGTTGGTCAAAGGTCTTAGCCTGTGCGACGAGATCATCGAATTTGTGAGATCCTCCATCTCGTCGATCTCTGTCGATCTGATCACGAGGTCGAAGACGGACGCGTCTGAGGCAGTAGGCTTTGCGCCAGCACCAGTGCTCTGCAATGAAGATTGATCGTCAGCCTCACGCTTTCCGCTGCTCTCTCTTTCGTCCGGAAGATTGCTCGTCATGCAGACGCCGCCTTCCATGAACATGGATCCGAGGTTGCATCAAGGCTCATAAAGCTCTCATCTTCGCCAGAAGCGTTCGGCTCGGTGCGACACCAAAGGCATGCCGATAGGCCGACGCGAACTCGCCCATGTGATTGAACCCGCAGGCCAGCGCGATCTCCGTCACGGTGGTCGTCTTGGGATCGGCCTGGAGCAAGGCGCGATGGGCTCTGCTCAGCCGCACCGATCGCAGGAACCCCATGGGCGTGGTGTTGCGGAAGGTCTGGAAGCCGTTCTGCAGGCTCCTTGCGCTCACCCCGGCCTGCGCGGCGATCTCGGCCAGGGACAGCGGCTCGGCGAAATGCGTCTCGATGTAAGCTTCCGCGCGCTTGACGTAGAACGGCGCGGCAGCCGATTGCGGCCGCAGCAGCGCCTCCGAGTAGGTGTGGGTCTGGCTGAGCAGGAAGCCCGTCAGCACCGTCTGCTCCAGCTGCTGACGAGCGGCCGCGATGGAGCGGAACAGGGAATGCGGGTTGGCGAGTTCCGCGGTGGCATACTGGAACAGCCGCACCCAGCTTTGGCCATGCGCGTCGGTCAGATCGAAGCCGAGGTCGAACTCAAGTTCCCGGTCGAGAGCGCGTCCCAGCAGCTTCGCGCAATGATCCGCAGCCTTGCGTCTGTTCATGAGGAGGACGGAGAGCTGGCAGTCATGGCTGTGATTCAGAGTTCTGAGAGGGCCAGCGGGGAACACGACGCCATGTTGGCCCGAGACATCGAACTCTTGCCGGTTCATGACGAGCTGGCCACGCCCCTCTTGCGCGATGACGAAGGCCATTCGCTCATCGCTCGACTCGTCCTGAAGACTGCCCGCGACCGAGCGTCCGTAGGAGATAGTGAAATTGCAGAAATCCTGCAGCCCGTGAATCCGCAAAGTGCTGTCGAACGCACCGTCCTTCGTCAAAGGTTTCAGCCTGTGGGACGAGATCAGGGAATTCGTCAGATCCTCCATCTCGTCGAGATGGCTCGATCTGATCGTCAGGTCGATAATCGAGCTATCGTGAGCGGCAGGCTTCGCGCCGGAGTTGTTTCCTGCCTCAGGCGGTGTCGTCTGCTCCCTGTCCGGATGAGCATCCACCATGATCCCCGCGCATCTCGACCGCCATTCCCAAGGCCGTTTGGGTCTGTTCGTGAGGCCTGAAAGGGCCGTTTCTCAAGAAAAACTACGATATCTGCGTTTTTCCGACAAGTCTTGCGTTCCTCCGATTTCCGCAGGGTAAGCATCGTGGGACATTAATGGCGACTTCAACAAGTCGAAACGGAAGACAAATACTGCTCACCAAAAGACAGTACTACTACTTTCGCTAGAGGCACCCAATGACGACCACAACCACAGGTATGAGACAGTCGGTCATTCTAAGTCTTGTTGACTTAGTGCTCGGTGAAAATTTCAAACCGTTAACTCACTACAATCCAAGAGCAACTTTTTTGACGACGTTTTTGGTGAAGTTCTATTTTGTCAGGGGGGTCATATTGTATTGCCTCAGCCAGTATAGCGGCTCCATCCGGGACTTTCGTATCGTGTTACGGATGGATTGGAGGCACCGTGAGGCGGCGGCATGGATTGCCAAAGCAGAGCACGCCAACAGCAGAACCGCGCGGGGGTAATGCCGATAAGCAACAAGGAACAAACCGCCTATCCCAAAACCACGGCAAACTGAAAAGGCAGGCTTGAACGCCTGCCCTTCTTCTTTGATCTGCCGGTCAAGTCGCGTGACGAGCGAAACCGCAGGTGCGGAACAGCGATGATCGCTTAGAGCGCAAACCCGCCGTCGACGAGGTGGATATGCCCCGTCGTGTAGCTCGCCTCGTCGGAGGCGAGATAGACGGCGAGCGCCGCCACCTCCTCGGCCGTGCCGAGGCGTCCCATCGGCTGGCGGTCGATGAAGGCCTGGCGCACCGCGTCAAGGCTTTGCCCCGAGCTTGCAGCCAGCGCAGCGATCCGCTCGTCGAGGGATGGCGATTGGATCGTGCCGGGGCAGATGGCGTTGGCACGCACGCCGCGTTTGATGAAATCGGCAGCGACCGCCTTCGTGAGGCCGATCACCGCCGCCTTCGTGGTCCCGTAGACATAGCGATTGGGAATGCCGCGGACGGACGAGGCACCGGACGCGATGTTGACGATGGAGCCACGGCCCTTTTCCAGCATGCCCGGCAGCACGGCCCGAATCGTCCGATGCATGGATCTCACGTTCAGATCGAACGAGAAATCCCAGTCCTTGTCGGAGCATTCGAGGATCGTGCCGTGATGCACGAAGCCCGCCGCATTGACGAGAATGTCGAAGGGCCCGGCCTCTGCGACGAGCTGCTCGACATCGGCGTTCGAGAGCACGTCGAGCCTGCGTCTCTCGGCGCCATCGAGTCCTTCCAGCTTGGCAACGTCAAGATCTGTCGCCCAGACCTTCGCGCCTTCGCGAAGCAACGCTTTCGCAGTGGCGCGGCCGATGCCCTGCCCTGCCGCCGTGACGAGGGCCGTCTTTCCGTGAAGCCTGTTCATGACAGCCCCCGTTCCTTCTCGTGCCAATCAGTGGTTATCGCGCGGTACGCCGAAGGTCTGCGCGACCTTCTGGTACTTCACCGCCGGCTTCAGGGTCATGCCCTCGGAGAGCTGATCGACCATCGAGCGCTGGATCTCCTGCCAGGGGGTCTGGCTCGCCGGATAGGCATAGCCGCCCCGGGCCTCGAGATCGGCCCGCCGCTTCTCCAGCTCATCCGCCGACAGAAGAATGTCGGCACTGCGCTTGTTGAGGTCGATGCGGATGCGATCACCCGTCTGCAGCAGCGCCAGACCGCCGCCGATGGCCGCCTCAGGCGAAGCGTTGAGGATCGACGGTGTGCCCGAGGTGCCCGACTGACGTCCATCGCCGATGCAGGGCAGCGAGAGGACGCCGCGCTTGATGAGCGCACCCGGCGGCTGCATGTTCACCACCTCCGCCGCACCCGGATAACCGACCGGCCCCGCGCCGCGCATGATGAGGATCGTGTGCTCGTCGATATTGAGCGACGGATCGTCGATGCGGTGATGATAATCCTCCGGCCCGTCGAACACGACGACGCGTCCTTCGAAGGCGTTCGGGTCTTCCGGGTTGTTGAGGTAGCGCTCCTGGAACTCCTGGCTGATCACGCTGGTCTTCATGATCGCAGAGTCGAAGAGCGTGCCCTTGAGGTTCAGGAAGCCCGCCTTCTCCTTCAGCGGATTGTCGTAGGAGCGGATCACATCGCGATCCCAGGTGTGCTTGCCCTTGCAGTTCTCGCCGATCGTGGTGCCCGTGCAGGTCAACGCGTTCTCATGGATCTTGCCGGCGCCGATCAGCTCGGCCATGACGGCCGGCAGGCCGCCGGCGCGGAAATACTCCTCGCCGAGATATTCGCCCGCCGGCTGCACGTTCACGAGCAGCGGGATCTCGAAGCCGATGCGCTCCCAGTCGTCGCAATCGAGCGGCACACCGATATGCTTGGCGATCGCATTGATGTGGATCGGCGCGTTGGTGGAGCCGCCGATCGCCGCATTGGCCACGATGACGTTCTCGAACGCCTCACGGGTCATGATGTCGGAGGGCTTCAGGTCCTCCCACACCATGTCGACGATGCGCAGGCCCGTTTCATAGGCCATCTGTCCGCGCTCGCGGTAGGGTGCAGGCACCGCTGCGGAGCCCGGCAGGGACATGCCGAGCGCTTCCGCGAGCGCGTTCATCGTGGAGGCCGTGCCCATGGTGTTGCAGTGACCCACGGACGGCGCGCTCGACCCAACGATGTCGATGAACTGCTGGTAATCGATGTCGCCTGCCGCATGGCGCTCGCGCGCCTTCCACACGATGGTGCCCGAGCCCGTGCGCTCGCCGTGATGCCAGCCGTTGAGCATCGGTCCGACATTGAGCGAGATCGCCGGGATGTTCACGGTCGCGGCCGCCATGAGGCAGGCCGGCATGGTCTTGTCGCAACCGGTCAGCAGCACGACGCCGTCGAGCGGATAGCCGTAGAGAACCTCGACGAGGGACAGATAGGCGAGATTGCGGTCGAGGCAGGCGGTGGGACGCTTGCCCGTCTCCTGGATCGGATGGCACGGGAACTCGAAGGGAATGCCGCCCGCGGCCGTGATGCCGTCCCGCACCCGCTTGGCGAGTTCGAGATGATGGCGGTTGCACGGCGAAAGGTCGGAGCCGGTCTGCGCGATGCCGATGATCGGCTTCTTGCCCTGCAGCTCCTTGCCCGTGAGGCCGAAATTCAGGTAGCGCTCCAGGTAGAGCGCCGTCATGCCCGGATTATCGGGATTGTCGAACCACAGCCGTGAGCGAAGCTGATCGGGAGTGCGACGGTGAGGCCTCTCAGCCATTCTTCATTCCTTTCGGGCATCCGTAAACGCAGTGGCGGTATTTGATCCAGGACGGCGGGTAAGATCAACCGTCCCTTGATAAAAGAAGCCGCCTTTTAGCAGTTCGAAACAATCTTTAAGCGTGGCAGCATCGATTGACCTCATTCCCATCCAGCAGGATTGTTGTTATTAGATTTCATTCAAGAGCCTGCGCCGATACGCAGCTCAACCCACGACTCAAAGCAGCACCGCCATGGTTCGACACTCGCTTATCGTCCCTGCCGCGTTTCTGATTGCATCCCCGGCTTTAAGTGACGACTGCCCGAATGCCCAGACGGCAAAGCTGGGTTTTGCCTTGGAGCGTCAAGGGACCGTCGCGGAGGTCCGGCCGGCCCCGGATCATTTCGTCCATGTGGTGAACGCGTATCCCGGTGGGAAGAAGCAGGACGTGATCTACTACCGCGGGCTCTTCCCGATCAGCCGTTTCGACGACACGGCCCGGAGCATCAATATTCCCGTTTCCGACCTGCGGGCCGTCTTCCCGCTCGAGCCGAAGGCCCGCCGGGCCTTGACCTATGCTCCGGCCCAGCCGGGCAAGGTGGGGAGCCTGATCTCGCTCGAATTGACAGTGACAGGCCAGGAGCAGCTTCAGCTCGGCTCCTGCTCCTACAACGTCCTGGTGGTGCGCAACCGCTTCCTCAATGGGGAAGGCAAGATCACCTCCGAGCACACCGACCTCTACTCGCCGGAGCTCGGCTTCGTGTTGGCCAAGCGCTACGAGGACAAACCCGGCACGCAGACCACCATCAAGTACCAAACCATCAGGCCGCTCGGGCAGGTGTCGCCGCTCTAAGAACCTTATCCGGAGCCTTGTCCTGAGGGGTACACGCGGCATCCCGAAGGAGCCTCCAGACCGCGCTGGATCCTCCTTCGAGACGGCCGCTTCGCACCTGCTCAGGCCGAGGACAGGAATTGTTCAGGCAGGCGTCAGGGAGGGAACATCCATCAGCTCAGGCCGCCGGCCGTCTCGTCGATCTGCGCACGCGTCGCCGGATCGAGATCGAGCGCCTCGGCCAGTTGATGCAGGAACTCGCGCTCCTGGATCGTGTCGGGATCAATGGCGATACGGGCCGCCGCATAGACCTGCGCGGCCTTTTCCGGATCGTTGACGTTGGCGGCGAGTTCCTCGACATCGGCGGGCGACGCCATCTCGGTTTCGAGCCAACGGCTCGCCTCCGGGTCGATGCCGGCCTCGGTCAGGCCCTTGACGATTCGCGACCGTTCCGCCTGGTCGATATGTCCGTCCGCCGCCGCGGCCGCCACCATGGTGCGCAGAAACAGGAGGGCATCGTCCTCGGTCTGGGAGACCGGGTGAAAGCGTGACGTTTCCGGCAAGCTCAGCGCGGATTGCGCGACAGCCTCATCGGGTCCGGATGCTGCCGGTCCGGCGGCCGCATCGGTGCCGCCCGACGCCGGCGCCCTGGCCGCCTGCTGGTTCTGATAGGCCTTGTAAGCCAGCCCGCCGATCACCGCCAGGCCGCCGAGCCTGACCAGGTTGCCGGTGAGCTTTCCCTTCTTGCGCCCTTTGAACAGGAGACCCGCCAGGCCGACCAGGGCTGTCTGGGTGAGGCCGGGATTGCGGATGGCAAAGTCTTTGGCTTTCTGCAACAGCTGATCGGGCGACTGGCCCGTGACCTGCGTCACACTCTTCTCGACCTGCTGCTTCACGCCGTGGCCGGCTTGGCCGGAATTCTGCTGATCGGGACGGCCAATGGCTCCGACGAATGCATCCAAAAGCTTCTTGTAGTCCACCATAAGGCTCTCCCGTGGTCTTCAATCCGGCAAAGAACAACGGAAGGACCGCAGAATGGTTCAGGTTGTCATGCGCGTGCCTCAGGCGGGCCTCGGCACCATCCCTGCACGGGCCTTGAAGAGCTGGGACACGACTACGGGGCTCGCCATCGCCAACCCGATCAGGGTGGTCTCCACATCGGGAGCGATGATCGGCAGCGCCGCGAGGCCGATGAGCCAGCGCTCCCAGGCCCGCATCAGCGTCAGCCCGTACCCGGCGAAGGCCGCCGACAGGAACACGATGCCGAGAACCGCTCCCGCCGTGACGAAGAGAAAGCCCGGCCAGGTGAATTCCGGTGTGACGACGAGCATGGCCGGGCCGTACACGAAGACGAACGGAACCAGCGCCTTGCCCAGGCCCAGCCGGAAGGCCGTGTTTCCGGTCCTGAACGGATCGGCCCCCGCCATGCTGGCTCCCGCATAGGCGGCGAGCGCCACCGGCGGCGTGATGTCGGCGAGCACCCCGTAATAGAACACGAAGAAATGCGCGACGAGCGGCTGCACGCCGAGGAGCCCGAGCGCCGGCGCCGCGACGGTGACCATGATGATGTAGTTCGCCGTCGTCGGCACGCCGCAGCCGAGCAGGATGCAGACGATGGCCGTCATCAGCAGGGTGAAGAACAGCGTCATGGCCTTCATGTCGGTCAGGCCCGCCGGCACGAGATCCACGAAGCCTTGCGCCAGTTGCGCGGCGAACGAGGTGACGATGAAGGAGATCTTGAAGCCGACGCCCGTGAGCGTGACGATGCCGACGATGATGCCGACCGTTGCGGCGGCCGCGCCCACGCCGATCGCGTATTTGGCGCCCACCACGAAGGCGTCCACGAGGTCGAGCACCACCGCCTTGCCGGCATCGCTCCTGAGGAACGTGATGATCAGGAGCGACAGCACCAGAGCAAGAAGCGGGACCACGAAGATCAATTGCGTGAGGATGCCCATGGCGATGGCCGCGATGACGGCAGCCAGGAATCCGAGCGTGATGGCGGGAACACGCGAGGCTCCCACCACAAGGCAGGCCGTGATGCCCCAGAAGGCGGCGAGATAGGGGGTGAAGCCGGAGAAGAGCACGATCAGCAGCACGGCAAGCGGCATGATCGTCTGCCAGCCTTCGCGAATGACTTGTGCCGCATTGGGCAGTTCCTCGGCGGGCAACCCCTTCAGCCCGGCGCGCTTGGCCTCGAGATGGACCTGCATGAACACGCCGAAGAAGTGCATGCACGCCGGCACGACCGCTGCCAGGATCACCGTCTGATAGGAGACGTTGAGGAATTCCACCATGAGGAAGGCGGCCGCGCCCATGATCGGCGGGGTGATCTGCCCGCCCGTCGAGGCCGCCGATTCCACCGCCGCAGCAAAATGGCGCTGGTAGCCGACCCGGATCATCGCCGGGATCGTCAGGGAGCCGACCGTGACCGTGTTGGCGATGGAGGAGCCCGAGATCATGCCGAAAAGGGCCGAGCCGAAAATCGAGACCTTGGCCGGACCGCCCGCATAGCGCCCCGCCACGCAGGTGGCGAGATCGATGAAGAGCTTGCCGAGCCCGACCCGGGTCGCGAGCACGCCGAACAGAACGTAGTGGAAGACGTAGGTGGCAACGACTCCCAGAGCGATGCCATAGATGCCCTGGCTCGTGAGATAGAGATGGTTGACGATGTTCGACCAGGTGGCGCCGGGATGCTGAAGAATGCCGGGCATGGACGGGCCGAAATAGGCGTAGAGCATCACCCCGATAGCGATGACCGGGAGCGGCCACCCCACGGAACGGCGGGTCGCCTCCAGCAGCACGACGATCAGGGTCGTTCCCATGAACACGTCCGTCGGCGACGGATTGCCGACCCGGAAGGCCAATTCGCT
>JAESFT010000438.1_pt1 | contig 25961 bp, 30 predicted proteins | sample 9269451 | NCBI WGS metagenome assembly JAESFT01 (sample SAMN14502557, study PRJNA617106) | algae metagenome | isolation source: Scytonema hyalinum WJT4-NPBG1 and co-occurring heterotrophs from well... | place: USA: Mojave Desert, Joshua Tree National Park, California | collected 2006-05-25
GGCCTCGACCAGCTACATCCAGCGCCGGCTGCAGATCGGCTACAACCGCGCCGCCTCGCTCATGGAGCGCATGGAACACGAGGGCATCGTCGGTCCCGCAAACCACGCCGGTAAACGCGAAATTCTGATCAATCATCTCGATCTGGACGATTGATCATCCTCTCCCGCGACGACGAAGGAAAGGCGGCTCTCACGAGCCGCCTTTTTGTTGGGCAGAGTGAATTCGACCTACTGGATGACCTGCACGACCGTGCGGGTATCGGGATCGACCAGCACGGTCCTGTCGTTCACGATCGTGTAGCTGTAGTTGTCGCGAAGGCCGACACTGGGGGGAACGTCATAGAGCCTCACACGCGGCGGTACCGGTTGGCCGACGACGATCTCTTCGGTCACACGCATCGTGGGACGGCGCTGGGCGACCACATAGCTGCGGACCCGATTCGACTCCTCAGCGGAGAGAACGCCGCCCACGGCTGCACCTGCGACACCGCCGACAACGGCACCGACCGGACCGCCGATGACAGCGCCGGTCACGGCACCTCCCGCGGCGCCCGTCGCGGCGCCCGTTTCAGTGTTGCTCTGACAGGCGGCAAGGGGCAGAGCCAGGAGGGTCAGCAGGGCGGCCGATCTAAAGACATGATTGCGCATGACGGATTCCTTTCCGATTAGCACCATGCGAACGCGGGAAAGCTTGGCCGGTTCCCTCTGCACCCCACGACCGGTTTCACCATGAAGGTGTGAGCAGGCGAGCCATTTGTCCTTGCCGTTCCGTTCCTCAAATGCATCTCTCATGACAGTCGAGGTACACGAGCGGGGAGGATACAATGGCTGAACGTTCCAAGGTTGCTATCGTGACCGGGGCGGGGACCGGTGTAGGCAAGGCGATCAGTGCTGGTCTCGTGAAGGCCGGCTACAGCGTCGTCATGGCTGGGCGGCGGCGCGAGGCTCTGGAAGCGGCCGAGCGGGAGATTGCGGGAGATGGGGCCTCGATCCTCCTCGTGCCGACCGACGTGACGGATCCGGCTTCCGTCGCCAACCTGTTCAGTGCCACGAAAGAAGCGTTCGGGAGGCTCGACCTCCTCGTCAACAATGCCGGGATGGGCTCTCCGGCGGTTCCTTTCGAGGACATCCCGTTCGAGCAGTGGCAAAAGGTGGTCGACACCAATCTCACCGGGACGTTCCTGTGCACGCAGGAGGCGTTCCGGGTGATGAAGGATCAGGATCCGAGAGGTGGGCGGATCATCAACAACGGTTCCGTCTCGGCCTATGCTCCACGGCCGTTGTCTGCTCCCTATACGGCGACCAAACATGCCGTTCTGGGGCTGACGAAATCCACATCCCTCGACGGCCGGGCCTATGACATCGCCTGCGGGCAGATCGATATCGGCAATGCCGCCACGGACATGACCGCCAGGATGACGGAAGGGGTGCTGCAGCCCAACGGGACGCTCGCCCCCGAACCCAGGATCGACCCTAAGCACGTGGCGGATGCGGTGGTCTACATGGCCGGACTGCCGCTCGACGCGAATGTGCTCACCATGACGGTCATGGCGACGAAGATGCCGTTCGTGGGGCGGGGATGAGACACATTGCCGTGAGGCGAATGTTCCGACCTGGGAAGTAAGCTGAGCCGCCCCATCTCACAGGAATGGCGGTCCTCAATCAGCCGCGATGTACGGATTCCATTCAGCTTGGTCCCGGCAGGATTTCAGCCGGCGGCAGGGTGGGTCCTGATCGGCCGTGCCGATAGCTTCCCCGAGGAGGATGATTTTCCAATGACGGCGACCGAATGAGCGCGATCCTCGTCAAGATCTTTGCAACCGCCCTGACCCTGAGCCAGGTTCTCGTCGATCCGGATACGGTCAAGACGAGCTTCGATCCTGCGCGGGATCAGGAACAGGTCTCGCGGATCCTGAAAAGCGGATGCGCCCATATGCGGCGCGCCTTCGACATCGAGGACATCAATCTCGACGATCTCATCGCCACGGCCATGGACGACCCACAGGCCATAACGGGCGATCTGAAAGTGCTGCAGGGGTTGAGCTTCAACGACCTGCATGCGAGCTACCGCCAGTTCTGCAAGGATGAAAAGGTGGAGCCGTCGCCGGTGGACCTCGGCGAGGTGATCTCGTACTACAACGCGGCCGTGGCGGGACTCCCCGATGCCGGGAAGCTGAAGGGCCTCAAGCTGCCGGGCGTCAGCGTCATCCTGGACGGGAACGGCAGGCGCTTCGCCGAGGTGTACGAGCCCGATCACCGACGCGTCTGGGTGCCCCTGTCGGACATTCCGAAAAGCGTGCAGCAGGCCTTCGTTTCGGCGGAGGACAAGCGCTTCTACCAACACAAGGGCGTGGATGAGCGCGGCGTGATCCGTGCCTTCGTGGGCAATCTTGCCAATGCCGGTCGGCCCGCCGGCGGCTCCACCATCACCCAGCAGGTGGCGAAGAACCTGCTCGTCGGCGACGACGTGACCTACGACCGCAAGATGCGGGAAATGATCGTCGCCTCGCGCATCGAGCGTGTGCTCAGCAAGGCTGAAATCCTCGAAATCTATCTCAACTCGATCTATCTCGGCCGCTCCTCCTGGGGAATCGAGATGGCCGCACGCAGCTATTTCGGAAAGGGTGCCAAAGCGCTCTCGGTGTCAGAAGGGGCTTTGCTCGCAGGACTGACGAAGGGGCCGAACTACTACAATCCGGACACAAGGCCCGAGCGGGCCCAGGAGCGCATGGCCTATGTGCTCAGCCGCATGCAGGACGACGGGTTCCTGCAGCCAAACCAAGTTCAGCAGGCGATCGCCGCCTTGCCACCGAGGGTGCCGTTCGAGCGGATCCGGCGCACGACAGGCTTTCACTTCGTCGATCACGTGACCCGGGATGCCCGCACCCTTGCGGACATCGAGAGCCTGACGGCGGGCGGCTACACGGTGCGCACCACCCTCAATCCGGCTCTGCAGCAGGCTGCCGAGGCCGCCTTGCAAGAGGGGCTTGCCCGCTATGAATTGAGCGTCGGACGGCAGCGCTATCAGGGAGCCGAGGCGAATCTGGCCGGGGCCATCAAGGCACTCGAAGGCGTTCAGGATCCCGCGCCGGCCTGGAGGCAGGCCTTGGAGGCGGTGCGGCTGCCTCTCTATGACGTCCACTGGCCGGCGGCCGTGGTGATCGAGAAGGGGAAGGACCGGAAAACCGGGGCCAATGTCCTGCGTGTCGGACTCGCGGATGGGCGCGTTCTGCCCCTGAATGCCTGGGAGGCGGCGCGTCGCGATCTCAAGGTCCATGACGTGGTGCGAGTCCAGGTGATCGAGCAGAAGGGCAAGGGCGCGGTTCGCGCCGATCTGCGGACGCCGCCTTCCGTGCAGGGTGGGGCGGTCGTCCTGGAGAACAAGACGGGCCGAATCCTCGCCATGACGGGCGGGTTCTCCTATCCTCTGAGCCAGCTCAATCGGGCGACGCAGGCACACCGGCAGCCGGGATCCGCCTTCAAGCCGCTGACCTATCTGGCGGCGCTATCCAAGGGGCTGCAGCCCAACACCCTGATCTGGGACGCGCCGGTGACGCTGCCGCCCGTCACGGGCGAGGCCAATGCCCGGTCCGGCGACTATTGGACCCCGAAGAACTTCGATGGCGGGCGCTCCGGCATCATGACCCTGCGCCGGGCGCTCGAGAATTCGAAGAATCTGGTCACGGCCCGTCTGCTCGATGGAGGCATCGAAGCCTCGCCCGCCGACAGCCTGAAACGGGTATGCGAACTTGCCATCGAGGCGCAGCTCTATCTGGAATGCACGCCGCATTATCCCTTCGTTCTCGGCGCGCAGCCGGTGCGGATCCTCGATCTGGCTGCCTTCTACGCGGCTGTTGCCAACGAGGGGGCCATGCCGGTGCCCCACGCGATCGAGACGCTGGAAGAGAATGGGCGTACGATCTACAGCCGCAAGGCCAATTCGCTGGTTCGGCTCGGCTCCGCCGATGCGGCGGCCTTCTTTCAGCTGAAGACGATGCTGCAGGGTGTCCTGGAGCGCGGGACGGCCCGTTCTCTGAAGGCGCTCGCGCCTTATGCCGCGGGCAAGACCGGGACCTCGGACAACGAGAACGACGCCTGGTTCGTCGGGTTCACCAACGACGTCACCATCGCCGTCTGGGTCGGGCACGACAACGCCGATGGAAAGCGCCGCACCCTCGGGCGCGGACAGACCGGCGGCAAGGTGGCGGCGCCCATCTTCCAGTCCATCCTTCAGGCGGCATGGGAACACCATGCCCCGAAGGCTCCTCTCAGTCCGCCATCGCCGCAGGCAGCCAAGCAACTCATCGCCCTGCCGATCGATCTGAATACCGGGGATCGTCTGACGGAGGGGCAAGGAAAGGGGTTCACGGAGTACTTCCGCCTGAGCTGGTTCGGGCGCTTGAGCGAGACCCAATTCCGCCTCGTGCCGCAGTCCGAAGTGTATGCGTTCCGCAATCCCGATCCCTGGAGCGATGGCGAGGAGAGGGGCGGGCCGGATTATTACGAGGATGGTCCTTATGCACAGGGGCCGGGTTGGCTCGACAGCCTGCGCCAGAGCGCTCCGCCGTCACGCCGCCCGGCCGAGCCCGAACGCGGCTTCCGCTGGTGGTGGGAGGATGAGGCTCCCCGGCGGCCTCGGCGCGTGGATCCGGATTACTTTTGGCGCAACGGACAGGTTTACTGATGACATCGATGAAGCCACTCGGGCGGATGCTGACCGTCCTCGCCGCTCTGCTTGCGTTCGCGGGGACGCTCCAGGCTCAGGAATTCACGATCGAAGAGGTGCCGTCGGCAGCGGCTGTCGCGCCGGCCAGGTTGAAGCCGAAAACCATATTCTTCAGCGATCATCGGGACGACAAGCTGGCCGACGCCGGCACAGGACTGATCCGGTTCGAGGATTGGGCGCGCGAGAGGCCGGCGCAGAAGCAGCTTCTGAGCCCTTTTCCGGGCTACGCCGAACCGACCATCAAGGTCTCGGTTCACGGCATCCCGAAATCCTATACCGAAAAGCTCCACATGTATGTGGTGGAAGCCCGCTTCCTGATCGGCAAGGCGCCCGGCTCCATCGATCTCGGGCGCTATACCCGGCTTGACGTGCTTGAAAAGATCGATCCCACGATCAAGCACCGTCGGATCACCGCGCAGCAGGCTGCACCGCAGGTGGATCCCCAGAACGCCCCTAACCGGCATCCGAGCCGCCGTTGGTGCGAGGCTGAAGGCAGCCTCTGCATCGAGTCGCGCTATCCGTTGGAAGGCAAGTTGCCGGTTGGCATCCGTCTGGCCAACAAGCTGGAAGAGGGCGGAAAGAAGATTTCAGAGTTCATGGAATTCCAGACGGAAATCCGCACTCTTGCGCGTGAGGAGATCGAACGCGGCGGCTTCGCCAGGCTCACCGGCCTCGATGCTCCGGTCGCCGGGGTGCTGGAGCAGACGATCTTTCACGTCAATCAGGTGATGCAGTTCGGCAAGCTGCTGGCGGTGCTCCAGCCGTCTCCCACCGATGCCAACAAGACCGTGGCAACCGTGTTCATGACCCTTGCGGTTGAAACCGACGTTCTGGAGCGGAAGAAGGAGTTCGAGAACGTTCCCGTGCTGCGGAACCTCATTCCGGCTCAGGTTCTCATGGGCAAGAGTTCGTTCAACTCCGGGAATTCCATCAGCGCCGGGCTGCCCGATTACGTCCGCAACCGCATCCGCGCCATCGCCGGGCAGTTCGAGCAATGATCGGACGTGCTGAGCTCATGAAAAAGCCCCGTTCCAGTTAGGCCGAACGGGGCTGCAGAGTGTGCGGAGGCGACAAGGGGTTGCGGGGAATGGTGCCTCCGTACGAAACCAAGCGTTCAGCTTGATCAATGTTCCTTGGAAAATGCGGTTCTCGAACCTTGGCGGGCATCAAATTTCCTTGATTGCGCCATGATCCAGGCTCTCCCTGACTTTTAGGATTAATGACGACGGGTGTGGTGGAACGCCGCATCCGGGTAACAATCCCCTTCCGTGGATGTTGGAGCCGGGCAGTCAGCGTTTCTTCCTCCCGAACTTGCCTCCCTCGGCTTCCACCGAGGGAGGCTTTTTATCGAAGACGAGCGATCATTTACAACATGCGCTTCGGCGCCCTTCCGTTCTCCCTCGGCCACTGTTATCTCCCGAGCGCCGGATCAACGCCATGTCGCTCCCGCCGGAGCCGTTGGATCCGCCCGCGCTGAGGAGGTGCCCTTCCATGGCCAAGGCCATCCACACCATGATCCGAGTGCTCGACGAGCAGCGCTCCCTGGCATTTTACGAGAAGGCATTCGGCTTGAAAGTGGCGGAACGCTTGGCGTTCGAGAGCTTCACGCTCGTTTACCTGAGCAACGAGAACGGCGAGTTCGAGCTGGAGCTGACCGTCAATCACGGACGGACGGAGCCCTATGCGCTCGGTGACGGGTACGGGCATCTTGCCTTCTCCGTGGATGATCTGGAGGCGGAGCATGCCCGGTTCGAATCCCTCGGTCTCAGTCCCACGCCCCTCAAGGAGCTGAAGCTCGAGGGCAAGCCGCCGGCGCGCTTCTTCTTCGTGCAGGATCCAGACGGATACAAGATCGAGGTGCTGCAGCGCGGCGGGCGCTATAGGTAGCCGGAGCCTCCTGTCCATTCCAGCTCACCATGAGGTCCCGTGGCCGTCCGCCCGATCGTCCGCTTTCCCAATCCCCGCCTGCGCCAGAAGGCGGAGCCGATCGGCCCTGTCGATGATGCCGTGCGGGCGCTCGCCCTCGATCTGACGGACACGATGCATGCCGCACCCGGCATCGGCATCACCGCGCCGCATATCGGCGTCCTCAGGCGGCTTGTGGTGATCCAGTTGGAATCCGACCGCGAGCCGCACATCTATATCGATCCGGAGATCCTCTGGGCCTCCTCAGAGCGGATCCGGCACATGGAGGGAAGCGTCTCCATGCCGGGCGTGACCGACGAGCTTGAGCGTCATGCTCGGATTCGGGTGCGTTACAGGGGGCTGGATGGGTCGGAACGCGAGGAGGAGGCGGAAGGCCTGATGGCCGTCTGCCTCCAGCATGAAATCGATCAGCTCGATGGCATCTTCTGGATCGATCGCCTATCGAAGTTGAAGCGGGACCGCCTGATCAAGCGGTTCGAAAAGCTCCAGCGCATCATAGCCTGATGGTGGAGTGGCCCTGATGTGGGAGTTTGGAATCTGTGTTCGAGATCTACCGTATTGAAACCGTGGCCTCGGAGGAGGCGGGCGGGGGAATCATCCGCCGGATCATGGTCCGCACCGACTCGCTCGAGAAAGCCAAGGAGAGGGCCGTGAAGGTGTTCTCCCTCGCCCGCCGCCCGCAATCCCGCGACCAGGAGGTCGAGGCCGTGCGCGTTCTGAACGGAGCCGGCCACGAAGTCTTCTCGATCAGCACCAGGGATTAGGTTCCTGTCGTTTCACAGGAGCGCCCTGGGGATAATCCAAACATCATTTGACACTGCGCTCATTCACCGGTACTTGCGCGCCTCCATCGCGAGAAACGTCCTTCCGGGCGCGCGATGCGAGGGAAATGCGCGGGCGTAGCTCAGTCGGTTAGAGTGCCGGCCTGTCACGCCGGAGGTCGCGGGTTCGAGCCCCGTCGCCCGCGCCACTCCCCCGGCGCCGCAAGAGGCAGCTTCTCCTTATCACTGATGCACGCCTCCGCCGCACTCGTCGATGCAGGTTTACTGTGCTCGAAACGAACAAAGGAGCCGCGGGGCTCCTTTGCCGAATTTGGTCGCAGATGAGCCGCGTCAGGCGATCTTGCCGCCGCCCTGCTTGGTAATCACGAGCACGGACGGGCGGGTCGGCAGGTTGTCCTTGAAGTCCGGCCAGCGGGTGATCGGATTTTCGAAGGTCGACGTGGTGCCTTCCTCCGCCTCGCCCGGATGCTGGACGGCAAGGAACAGCGATTCGTCGTCCGGGGTGAAGAAGGGGCCGCAGAGCTCGCCGCCGACAGGCACCCGGAAAAAGTGCTTGGACGTGCCGCGCTTCTCGCCTTCCGTTTCGAGGGCCCAGAGACCATCCGCACGACCGGTCGCCTTGGCGTTGTTGCCGTCGGTGGAGACCCAGAGACGGCCCTGGCTGTCGATGGCGCAGTTGTCCGGCATGCCGAACCAGCCGTTCTTGGTGGTCTCCGACGAGAAGGTCGCGCCGACGGAAGCCACGGACGGATCACCGCACTTCACCAGAACCTCCCAGGTGAATTCGGTCGCGGCGTGGTTTCCGCCCTCCGGCATCATCTCGACGATATGGCCGAACGCGTTATTGGCACGCGGGTTGGCCGCGTCGACCTGGTCTTCCTTGCGGCGGGTGTTGTTCGTCAGCATGACGTAGACGCGGTTGGTCTGGGGATTGGCCTCGATGTCCTCGGGGCGGTCCATCTTGGTCGCGCCCAGAAGATCCGCGGCGCGGCGGGTCTCGATCAGCACGTCAGCCTGGCTCCTGAAGCCGTTGGCTTCGGTGAGCGGGCCCTGGCCATGCACGAGCGGAAGCCAGGTGCCCTTGCCGTCCGGATTGTACTTGGCGACGTAGAGAGTGCCCTCGTCGAGCAGACCGAGATTGGCGGCACGGTTCTGGGTGTCGACCTTGCCGGCGGTCACGAACTTGTAGACGTAGTCGAAGCGCTCGTCGTCGCCGAGATAGACCACGTAGCGGCCGTCGCCGTTGGTGATGCCGGCAGCGCCTTCGTGCTTGGTGCGGCCGAGAGCGGTGCGCTTCTTCGGCACGAAATTCGGGTCGAAGGGGTCGATCTCGACCACCCAGCCGAAGCGGTTCGCCTCGTTGGGCTCCTTGGTCAGATCGAAGCGGTCGTAGTACTTGCCCCACGCATAGGCGGGCGTCCCGATGCCGTAGCGCTTGTAGTTCTTGGCCTCGGCATGATCGTCGCCGAGCTTGCCCCAGAAATAGCCGTTGAAGTTCTCTTCGCAGCTGAGCCAGGTGCCCCAGGGGGTCACGCCGCCGGCGCAGTTGTTGATCATGCCGTTCACCTTGCGGCCGGTCGCATCGGCCGAGGTCTTCATGCGGTCGTGGCCGGCGGCCGGGCCGGTGATCTCCATCGGGGTCGCGGCGGTGATGCGGCGGTTGTACTTGGAGTCCTTGACCACCTGCCACTTGCCGTTGACGCGGCGGATCTCGACCACGGCGCCGCCGTGGGCGGCGATTTCGATATCGACCAGTTCCTTGGTCATCTTCGAGAAATTGGCATCCTTGCTGTCCTGGACGCCGACGCCGGGGAACATCAGTTCCTCGTTGGTGTATTCGTGGTTGGCCACGAGCAGGCCGTGCTCCGCCGATCCGTCGATCGGGATGAAGCCGATGAAGTCCGTGTTGTAGCCGAACTGACGAGCCTGCTTTTCGGCGGTCTGGTTCATGGGATCAAACTCGGGAGCATCGGCGAAGATCGGATCGCCCCAGCGCAGCAGAACCTGAGCGTCATAGCCCTCGGCGACATGGTGGGTCTGGTCCACGCCGGCCTCAATTTCCTTGAAATCGAACGAGTTCGTGTTCGAGACCTTCTTGGCAGGCTGCTCATTGGCCGCGAGGGCGCGGGTGCCGACAGTCGCGGAAATGGCCGCGACGGCGAGCGAGCCGCGCAGAAGGTCGCGCCGGTTGAAGCGCGTGGCGATGATCTCGCCCATGGTGAGGTTTTCTGTCGGATTGATCCCGATATCTCCGGAATCCTCCAGCTCGCTTGAGCGAATGCGGCCCTTGTGCTCGTCCATATCGGCTTCTCCGTCTCTTAGGGGGGACGCAGCCGGATTAGAACCGTTCTATGTAAGTCTGGTGACAGTCCCGTGAAAATCAGGCCGGGGTGCCGGGACATCCCGTGGCGGATCATGTATGGTTCGACCATGAGCAATGATGTTTCCGAGCTTCGCGAGCAATTGTCCGACCAATGGCAGAAGGTCGCCATCGATCTGATCCGCAAGGGCATCCCGGCCGACATGGTGTTCGAGTCGCTGCTGACCGTCGGGCTCGCCGGCCACGTGGAGATCCATGGCAAGGATCTGACGGCCGGCAAGCTCGTGGCCATCGCCGAGCAGCTGTCAGAGCAGGTCCGGCGGGAGAAGGAGGCCCTGCAGGAAGCCTCCGGCGCGACCAAGAACTAGCCGCCCGTCTCGACCCATTCGACTTACGGCTAAAGCGTCGTCAAAATTGCACTCGGGTCATTCTCGGGGTGCAACATCTGGAGTTACTGTTGCGTTAGCTCGACGAAGTTCCCGAAGCGGCCCCAAGCCGTTTCTCCGCCCAACAACTCAATGGGGTCGTGCCCTCATGCAGCCGGCGCTCGACAGCAATACCTTAGACCGCTTGATCGCCCTCGGACGCGAGCAGGGCCATCTCACCAACCAAGACCTCGAAGCCAATCTGCCGATCGCCTCCATGAGTTCGGAGGAGATTGCCCTCATCGTCGTTCATCTGGAAGAGTCCGGCATCCCGGTGGAACTGGACGACAGCCTCGTGTCGCCGAACGGCAAGTCAAAACCGGCACCGGTCAAAAGCGCCGAGATCATTCCCTTTCCGGACCGGGCCGCGGCTCAGCGTATGAAGCGGCGGACGGCGCCTCTTCAGAAAGTGAATCCGTCGCAGCCCGCAGCCGCCCGATCGGCGCAGCAGGGCAGGCGAACAGCGCATTGGGCGGTCGCCATATCCGGCCTGCTGGTCCTGGCGCTGCTGATCGGCCTCGTCATGACGCTGGGCGTCTGAACTCCGCACCTCTCAGAAGCTCGGCCTCGGCCTGCGTCTCACCTATGATCGGAAGGGGTTTGACGGCGGGCCCGCTGAATCTCGTGGGACTGAGCTCAGTTCTGGAAGCTGACGTGAAGCCAAGGTCAAGGAATGCGGCTCTGGGGTCGAAGAGCGATTTCGCCGCCGCCGCCGCATCATAGCCGAGAATGGGCTCGAGCTCGGGAGCGATGCTCGGGACGGCCGAGGCGATCTTCGCGAGAGCATCAGACGCCGCATCCGGTGCGATCGCCGCAAGTTTGATCTCCTGCGGACGCTGCGGCGGCAGAGGAACTGCCGCGACGATCTCCTGGACGCTTTCGGAATCGGCCGAGGCAACCATCGTTGATGGGCTCTGGGCCGGTGTTTCCGGCTGCGGTGCCGGTGCGGCATCCTTGCGGCCAAAGAGGCTGGCGAACAGATTGCCGATGGACGGCCCGCCGCCGGCGGAGGCCTGCGTGGCCAGGCTGGCATTGCGCGACAGGATCTCGGCCTTCGCCAGTTCATAACCGGGGAGCGGCTTGCCGTTGGAGGGAAGGTGCAGGGTCTTTCCGTCCGGGAACAACTGCACGAGCTGCTGCTGCGTCATGCGCGGCCAGGCCCGCACGCTGCCGGTGTCCACGTGGACGAAGGCGGAGGACGCGTAATAGCCCACGCCGCCATACTGCTTTTTCATGGCAATGGCGCGCAGGCGGGCCGTGTCCACGTCGGGCAGGCGGATATCCATGGCTTTGCCGAGCATGTGCTGGCTGTGCTCGGCCACTCCGCTGGACCGCCGCCGCAGGGCGCCGTTCGTTTCCGGCGAACGATAGGCGGAGATGATGTTGATGGGTTGCGACGAGCCGGATTCCCGGTAGACCTCCCAGAGAATGTCGAACAGGCGCGGATCCATCTGCGCCGGCTTCTCCACGCGCCAGTCGCGCAGGAACCAGTTGAGCTGCTGCAGCGCGCCGGAGTCGTACTGCCCGTTCCGCCGGAAGGTAACCGTCAAGCTTTCCCGCGTGTGGGTATGATAGAAGGTGAGGGTGCGCGTCTCGCCGAATGCGGCGGCGTCTTGGGTACGGGCCGTCGCCATGAGGAGAAACGAAGCCGCCCCTAGGAGACTGAGGGCCAGACAGGAAGCGCTCTTCCTGACGGACAGGTTCCTGCATTCGGATGCAGGTATCGTCCTGCATCCGCCAACCGATCGATCCGATCGGGCGAAAATTCGCGCCATGGTTCGTTAGTTCCCGCGTCCCTTGAGCGACGTGTGATCGTTAACCATGGCAAAAATAGGCGCAAACCGTACCTTTTTGCTTAATCAGTCAGGTTTGCTCAGCCAGGCAGGGCTGCCGTTTGATTGCGCTTCGGCCGGCCCGATGGCGAGGACAGGACCACCACCTTCGTGCCGGTGGGGACATGATTGTAGAGGTCGATCACGTCCTGGTTGATCATGCGGATGCAGCCGGACGAGACATTCGTGCCGATGGTCCAGGGCTCGAAGGTGCCGTGGATGCGGTAGAGCGTGTCCTTGTTTCCCTGCCAGAGATAAAGCGCGCGAGCGCCGAGGGGATTGCCGGGGCCGCCTGGCATGCCGGGACCGCCGGGCAGTTCGCCCATCTGCTCCATGAGCTCCGGCTGCCGCTCGAACATCTCCTTGGGCGGATACCAGTCCGGCCATTCTTGCTTGTCCTTGATGACGGCGGTTCCAGACCAGCTGAACCCCGACCGACCGACGCCGACCCCGTACCGAACGGCCATGCCGTCACGCATGACGAGGTAGAGATAGCGCGAGCGAGGATCGACCACGATGGTTCCGGGCGCCTCCGTGGTCTGATATTCGACCACACGCCGCAGGTAGGACGGGTTGATCCTGGACAATTCGACGCCGGGAACCGGGAAGAGATCGTCGTCGATGGGGGCGTACATGCGCTGGTAGGCGGACATGTCCCGCATCGACTGGGCAAGACTGCGGTTGAGCGGCAGGCCGGCGGCAGCGGCTGAGGCTCCAATCAGGAAGGTTCGGCGGCTGAGGTCCATTGTGCTCTCCCCGGCAGACTTAACTCGACAATAAGAAGACGCGGGACCACGCGTCTCGGTTTCATGGTAGCTGCTATGCTTTAGAGGCAGGAGGAAGCCTGACCGCTCACGGTCGAGCGAGGGCAGGGCCAGGGACAGCGCATTATGATGATCGAGAACCTTTCATGGTCGTGGCTTGCAGGCGTGGGCCTGCTCGGCATAGCATTCGTCTTGGTTCTCTTCTGGACCCGCAAGCCGCGTTATCGGCGCCACACGATCATGACGGAGAACGAGCGGGAGTTCTATCAGCGCCTCCTCGCGGCCTGCCCCGATTGTCAGATCTGGCCGCAGGTTCCCATCCTGGCGCTGGTCCGGCCCGACGCCAAGGAGGGCAGCCGCGCCTTCTGGATCGCGTTCAAGAGAATCTCGAACACGCGGGTCGACTGGGTCGTGGTACGGGACATGGAGGTCGTCGCCATCGTCGAGCTCGATGATCGTTCCCACGATGCCCGGAGGGACGCCCAGCGCGACAAGGTCCTGAAGTCGTGCGGCTATCGCGTCATCCGATTCAGCTCGAGCCGCAGGCCCGATCCGCGACAGATCCACGAGGCGATTTTTCAACCGTGAGGGAGGTTCACGCTTCCATGGCCTTCCGGTCGGCGGCACGGAAGCTCGCGAACACCTCCTCCCGGAGCATGTCCGGCTCCGACAGGTAGCGGGCCGAATGATGGAACGGCGTCACATACCGGACGCCGGCTTCCCGGGCGATCGATCCGGCCTCCCACGCCGTCAGGTGGAGAGATGCGAGGGCCAAGGGACGGTCACGTTCCAGAAAGACCGCCTCGATGAAGAGCTGATCGGCCTCCCGGACGAGCCGAAGGATCTTGTCGCGGTTCTCCGGATGGGGCGCCGCGTCGGTGACATAAGCGACCGTCTGCCCCGGCGCGATGCGCAGCACCCGCCCCATCAAGTCGCTCAGGCGAACGCTTTTGCCGCCGGGCACGGCCAGGGGGTGATCGTCGGGCAAACCGAGGCGAACCGCCCGCTTGGCTTCGTTGAGCCAGGAGCCGGTCGGGAGGTCGAGTTCGTCCAGCGCGCCTCGCCACACATTCACCTGAAGAACCTCCCTCAGAGCGAAGGCGAGGGAAGGAATCCCGTGATCCAGGGCAACCGCCTCGATCCCGAACTCACCCTCCATCCAGGCAACGCCTTTTGGGAACACAGGCGGGTCGATGTCGCGCCGGGCAAAGGCTTCTCGGGCATGAAACTCGGCAGCCCTTGTCAGATTGCTGCCGTCGTAATCCATGGCCCGCAGGCAGAAGTCGACCGAGTTCTCATCCAGAAGATTCCAGGTGAAGCCCCGGATTCGGTGCTCGACCTGCGCGGCAAAGCCCGGCGGCCCGATGAGGGTCAGCGGGTGAGGGCGATGTAGGCACAGCCGGAACAGCCGGTCGAAGCCGGCCATGTGATCCACATGGGTGTGCGAGACGAAGACGTGGCTCACCCGCAGCAATTCGCGGGAGGACAGGGCGCCGACATCGCCGAGATCGAAGAGAATGGCCCGGCGGCCATAGCGAAAATCGAGATAGACGCCCGGGTCGCTGAAGGGATCGTTCACGAGACGGGGTTGAACAAGCCAACTCATTCCGGGCCAACGGTTCCGATCTGACCATGTTCCCATGGCAAAGGCCGAGCTCCCATGGAGAGCTCGGCCCGTCAAATTCAATAGGTTGAAGAGCCGGACGAATGAGCGGAGCGGCTCAGGCCTCATCCTCCACTTCATCGGGATCGGTCACGTCGACCAGGAACATGATGTAAGGACCTTCCTCCTCGTCATCGTCGTCCTCGTCGTCATCGAAATCCGCGTTCTCGAACTCCGCCTTTTCCTCTTCCGTCGCCGGTCTGACGCTGAGCGTCGCGAAGCCGTCCCACAGGGGCGCGCCCTCGCTTTCCAAGACCTTGAGGTCTTCCTTGAAGTCGTCGCTCATGAGGAGCTCGCGGGCCTCGTCCTCTTCGGCATTGGTGATGGCAACAGGCTTGTCGCTAATAGTCAGCGTGAACATGATTCGTCCTTTCCATTCGCCCGCAAGGGATATCCGCTAACGCTCGACCCCGCACGTTCGTGGCAGGGATATGCACATGAAGCGACATGAAGATGACTTGAGCCCGGCCATAGCATCCCGAGCCTCGCCTATCGAACGCCCTTCTTCAGCAGCCAAGCCTGCATCTCGGCGATCTCACGCTCCTGCTCGCGGATCACGTCGGTGGCCCATCTTCGGATCTGCTCGTCCTTGCTGTGCTGAAGCGCCACCTTCGCCATGTCGATGGCGCCCTGGTGGTGAGGGATCATGCTGCGCACGAAATCCACGTCCGGATCGCCGCTGAACGGGATGTCCATGTTCCGATGCATCGTCTCGTTCGCTTGGCGGTATCCCTTTGTGGAGGGCGACTCGGTTGTCTGCGCCGGCGTGGAATGCCCTGAATGTCCTCCATGGGCGCCCTGAGCCAGGGCAACGGCGGGAACAACGGTCAGGGCAGCGGCAAGAACGAGAAAACGTGCCATCGTCATCATACTCCTGGATCGCAGAATGAAATGGGGAGGTGCCCATGCCCTCGAAAGACATGCACGAGGGCATATGGGCTCATGTGGGAACACCGGGCATCATGGCTGCCTCGTCAGCCCACCTGTCCTGGAAGGGGCTGGGGGCGATAGCCGGCCTCGTCCAAAGCCGCCTCGATCAAGGCTTTCTCCCTGTTCGAGGTGACGGTGATCACACGGCTCTCAAGATCGGCTTCGACTTGGGCTTGTGGATCGAAACCCTGAATCGCTCGTGTGACAGCCCTCAGGCAGGCGCCGCAGTGCATGTCCGGAACGTAGAGATGGTGCATGATCGGGTCCTTTCGTCTCAAGGTCCCGGATGTTCTGGACCTTTCCACGATGGGAAGGTCAAGCGGAGAAGAGCGGGTTATTCAGGCTATATGGTCATCAGCACAAAGGATGTGATTGCAGCAGCTTATCTTCTTCGAGTAGCTCTGTTATCGCGGATCATGAGACGAAGCTTGTCAGGAGTAGCCGACCGTGGTCGGAAAGAGCGAGATGAAGGTTGTAACCCATAGCGGCACATTCCATGCCGACGACGTCTTCGCCTTCTCAATCCTGCGGGAGGCTTTGGGGGCTTTCGATTTCGCCCGGACCCGGGACACCGCCCAGATCGAGGCGGCCGACCTCGTGTTCGACGTTGGGGGAGTCTACAACGTGGCGCGGGGGCGCTACGATCATCACATGCGGGATCTCCCGCGGCGGTCCGACGGCACGCCCTATAGCTCGGTCGGCCTGATCTGGCGCGATTTCGGACGCAATGCCCTGCCCAACCTCGCGCCGGGGATCGACGAGGACCTGCTGGACGCGGTCTGGCAGGACATCGATGCCGGCTTCATCCTGGCCATCGATCAGGCCGACAACGGCGTCGCCTCCGTCAGCCAGGGGCATCTTTCGCTCCTGATCGAAGCGTTCAACCCCACCTGGGCCAGCGACCAATCCTATGATGACGCGTTCCTCGAGGCGGCCGACTTCGCGCGGGGCATCCTGGCCCGGGCATGCCGTCAGGCGCATGCGGAAGCGCAGGCTCAATCCTCCGTGCTGGCTGCCGCCCGAAAGGCGCAGGACCCGCGGGTCATCGTTCTCAATCGCAAGCTGCCCTGGGAGAAGGCCGTCTTCGAGGGCGGATTGCGCGACCTCCTCTTCATCGTCTATCCGAACGAGGATTCAACCTCCTGGTATTGCCGGACCATCCCGCCCGAGCCCAACTCCTTCGGGCAGAGACTGCCCTTGCCGGAAGCGTGGCGCGGCCTGCAGGAGGAGGAATTCTCGCAGGCGGCCGGGATCGGGGATGGCGTCTTCTGCCATCCAGGGGGGTTCATCTGCGGGGCGCGGTCGCGGGAATCCGCCGTTCGGCTGGCCGAGAAGGCGATTGCCGCCGGCCAATAGACCGGCTTCACCCAAGAGAGGCGGGACATGAAGCAGGTGCCGATCGTTTCTCATCCCGCCTATGAGGCCGCCCTGCCGGACGGCCATCGTTTCCCGATGCGCAAATACGGACGCCTGTCCGAAGTGGTCGCGGAAAAGGGGCTTGCCTCGAACGGCTTCGCCACGCCGGGGGAAGCCTCGGCCGAACTGATCGCCCTGGCTCACGATCGCGCTTACGTGGATCAGGTCTTTGCCTGTTCCGTTCCGCGGGAGATCGAGCGGCGGATTGGTCTTCCCGTCAGCGAGAGCGTGGTGCGCCGCGCTCGCGCGTCCGCTGCGGGAACCATGCTCGCCGCGCGGCTGGCGCTCGAGCATGGGCTTTCAGGCAGCACGGCCGGCGGCAGCCATCACGGGCAGCGCGAGACGGGTGCCGGCTTCTGCGTCTTCAACGATGTGGCCATCGCGGCGAAAGCGCTCCAAGCCGAAGGCACGATCCAACACGCGCTTATCGTCGATCTCGACGTCCATCAGGGCGACGGTACGGCCGATTGCCTGCGCGACGCGCCGGATCTCTTCACTTTTTCGATGCATGCGGAGAAGAACTATCCGGTCCGCAAGATCCCGAGCGATCTCGACATCGGATTGCCGGACGCCATGGAGGACGGCGCCTATCTCGAGGTCCTTCGTGCCCACCTCCCGCGCCTGCTCGATGCCGTCGAGCCGGATCTCGTGTTCTTCAATGCAGGCGTCGATCCGCACCGGGACGACAAGCTCGGGCGGCTCTGCCTCTCCGACGACGGTCTGCGCCAGCGCGATGTCTATGTGATCGAGCAGGCACGCAGCCGACAGATCCCGTTGGTCGCCGTGATTGGCGGAGGCTACTCCGCGGATATCGAAGCTCTGGCCCAGCGCCATGCCTTCGTGTTCGAGGCGATGGCGGCTTGGAACGAGAAGGGGTAGGGCGCTAGCGCGTCAGCGACACGGCAAGCTGCGCGGCCAGGGCGGCGTTGTTCTTCACAAGGGCAATGTTGGTGGCAAGGCTCCGACCGCCGGTCATCTCGAACAGATGCGACAGGAGGAAGGGCGTTACGGCTTTTCCGGTGACACCGCGGGTCTTCGCCTCCGCTACGGCCGCGTTGATGAAGGCCGTCATCTCGCCTGCCGGGATCTCATCGGCCTCCGGAACCGGATTGGCGACGAGAGCGCCGCCCCCGAGCCCCAATGCCTCCTTGGTGCGGATGAGATCCGCCATGGCGTCCGGGCTGTCGAGGCGCAGGGGGACGGGCAGGTCGCTCGTCCGGCTCCAGAAGGCTGGGAAACGGTCCGTCCGGTAGCCGACCACGGGCACGCCGCGGGTTTCGAGGTATTCCAGGGTTCGCGGCAGGTCGAGGATGGCTTTGGCGCCGGCGCAGATCACCGCCACGGGCGTGCGGGCCAACTCGTCCAGATCGGCCGAGATGTCCATGGTGTCCTCGACGCCCTGATGGACGCCGCCGATGCCGCCGGTGGCGAAGACGCGGATTCCGGCGAGATGCGCGCAGATCATGGTCGCGGCCACCGTGGTGGCGCCATGCCGCCCGGATGAGACCGCATAGGGGAGATCGGCGCGGCTCAGCTTCAGCACGTCCTTGGCCGTGCCGAGCCAGTCGAGCTCCGCGTCCGAAAGGCCGATCTTGATGCACCCTTCGATGATCGCGATGGTCGCCGGGAGGGCGCCGTTGTCACGCACGACGGCTTCTACCTCGCGGGCCGTGGCGACGTTCTGCGGATGGGGCATGCCGTGGGTGATGATGGTGGATTCGAGGGCGACGACCGCCCCGCCGGCGGCGAGCGTGGCCTGCACCTCGGGAGCGATGTCGAGAAAACGGCTGGCGATGTCGTGCTTCATGGGAGCTCCCGTGCCGAAGGTTGATCGGCTCTAAGCGACAACGTGGATTCCAGCAAGGCAAGCGACAGATCGGGCCGGACGCTCACCGGGCTCTCCACGGTCAGGGCCGCCGCGACGGTGCCGAGCCGTGCGGCCTCGGCCAGCGGGGCATCCTTCAGCATCGCCACGAGCGTGGCGGCGATGAGGGCGTCGCCGGCCCCGGTGGCATCGACGATCTCGGCCTTGAGCGCAGGAATCCTCTCGATCCCGGAGGGATCCGCGGCGACGAGCCCCTTGCTGCCCAGCGTCAGGACGACCTGTTCCGCTCCACGGGCGAGCAGGGCTTCTGCCGCTCCCTCCGGCGGAAGCTCGGGGCGGTCGAGATAGACCCTAGCCTCGTCGAGGTTGAGGAAGAGCAGGCCGACTCCGCCGAGATCCTGCGGCAGGCGCATCACCTTCGGCGTCGAGACGGCGTCGAGCGCCAGCATCAGGGCTCTTTGCCGGGCAAACCCGATGAGGTCATGGAGGGTTTCCGACGGCAGGTTGCAATCGGCGAAGAGCCATGCCGGCCCGAGCTCAGGTTCCAGCCGACGCAACAGGGCACGGGTGATCTCCTCGAAGATTGCCATGTTGGCGAGCCCGACGGCCAACTCCCCGTCGGGCTGCAGCACGGCGACGTATTCCGCCGTCGCCCGGGTTCCGGACAGGGTCACGTGCCGGGTATCGATCCCGAGGCGCTTGAGGTCCTCGAGCAGTGCGAGGCCGTTGTCGTCGTTTCCCACGATCGAGACCAGCGACGTTTTCGTTCCGAGCCTGGCGAGGTTCTCGGCAACATTGCGCGCAACGCCTCCGAACGACCGTTCCGAGACGACGGGATTGGAGGTTCCCGGACGGATCGTGGCCAAGCCGCGGTACTTGCGATCGACGGCCGCTCCGCCGATGCAGACGACGCTGCTCATTGCCGGTTCCATGTCGAAGACCTGCCTTCCCGATCCTGTCGCTGCGCAGACGGTATGCCGAAAGGCCGGCCCTGCCGCAATGGCGAATGGTCATTCCCGAGCATGATCGATCACGTGGCACAGGAAGCGGACTCGATTTGCGATGGATCAACGACGGGACCGTGCATCCCGGTAGATTCGCCCGACAGGATGGAGGCGACCATGGATCTGGCGTCAGCGATCAAGCGATGGCGAACGAGCTGGAGGCGGGCGGACGAGTTCGGCTCGCTCGATCAGGATCAGAGGGAGACACTGGCCCGTGACATCGGGGTTTCGCCGGCCATGCTGGGACTTCTTGTCGAGCGCGGTCCCGAAGCAGCCCAGGAGCTGCCGCGTCTCATGAATGCGCTCGCGCTCGATGCCGATCGCATCCGGCACATTCATGCGGCCCTGATGCGCGACATGAGCATCACCTGCTCCGGATGCATGGCGGCAGTTCGGTGTCAGCACGATCTCGATCAAGGGCGATCATCTGCTCATTATGCCGAATATTGCCCCAATGCCGAGACTCTTCGCGAGCTGCAAGGCGAAAACCCTTCGCAGTCCGTGCACGACTGAGCGTGTTACCTCCTACGGTGCGAGCGTTCCCGACACGGCCTGCCCCAGACCCTCGACATGGCCTTGGAAATTCTCGCGCGTCCGGGGATCGACGACGGCCACCGGGGCCGAGACGGCGAGGCCCGCCGCGGTGCCCACGGCGGCTGCGGCACCGGCGGTGACCTGGATGATCCGGTCGCCGACGCCGACGCGGGAATCGGTCAGGGTCTGACCTTCGGCCAGTTCGCGCCCGATGATGCGCACGACCTCCGGGCTTTCGGCGAATTTCGAGTGGTTCAGGGGATCGCCCGTCCTGAGCTTGGACAGGTTCAGGACCGTGATGCCGGATTTGTCCAACTCGCTGCGGTAGGGCTCCTGCTCCGGATCGATGGCGCCGAGCCGCACCGCATCGCCCCAGATGCGCCGCGAGATCGCCAGCGCCCGGTCGTCCTGCGAGACGAAGAGCGTGAAGGCCGGGCGGTTCCTGCCCATGTCGACCACGGCTTCGCGGAACAGGTCGACGTCCACGTCGGGGGCGGCCAGCAGCACGTTCCTGATCTTGGGGGCTACGCGCCCGTCCCGGATCGCCATCTGGCGCAGGGCCTCGAGGGTGACCCAGTTGCCCATCGAATGCGCGAGGATCGAGATCTCGCCCACGGAGGGATCGCTGGCCAACGTCCGCAGGGTGCTCTCGAGGGCATTGCGGGAATAGGTGTTGCTCTCGCGGTCATAGCCGTAGGCCAGCACGCTGCCGCGCGAGGGCCAGGTGAAGAGGACGGGCACCACGGGCGTGCCGGCATCGTGCACGATCTGGGCGAAGCGGAAGACCGCATCGTCGAAGCGGTTGTTGAAGCCGTGGATGAACACGAGCACGCGCCGCTGCGGCACCGTCCGCACCGTACGGTGGAACCAGGCAGTCGCCTGCTTGCGGTCGATGACATCGGCCTTGAGCGTGACGAAATCCGTCGCCGGATTGCCCGGGGTGCTCTGCGGCCACTGCACCTCGCCCTCTTGGCGGTTGGCGGCGGGTGGGATCGAGACCGTGAACTCGGCGAAGGACAACTCAGGCCCGCGGCCGCCCGAGAAGAATTCCTGCGGGTCGCTCGCCCGCATCCGGGTGGTGGCCACCAGCATGTCCACCGTGCTCGCACCCGGCACCGTGGCGGCGACGGGCAGGAGGGCACCCCTTGGGGCGGCGCACCCGGGGAGGCCCAGGGCGATGACAAGAGCCACGAGAGGCGACACGCAGGAAGCGGACCGCATGCGGCTCTTTGGGCGCCCGATGCTGACGGTGTGTCGCCGGACCTGCGCGGGGTCGTCGCGGTCCTGTCTTGATCGTTGCATCAGGCTTACGTTCCTTTGTCCTGTGGAGGTCAATCTCCGCTAGGTCATCGATGAAGTCGAGCGCGGAAAAGCAACAGGCCATGTCAAAGAGCCAGCACCTTGGGGTCCGGAGCCGTGTGGCTGCGAGCCTTCAGGAAAAGCGCCACGCCACAAACAAGCGGGATGGCCAGAACAAGCCCGGCCATGACGTCGAGGGGATGAGCAGGGGAAGTGTCACTCCCGACCGGAAGAGCGCCGCGCTTCACGGATGGCCGGGACAGGCCGGGCCATGACGCGGGAGATGTGACAGGAGCAGGACGCGATCAATCCACGCCGCGGAACAGCAGCGTGGTGTTGCCGCCGATGCCGCTAGAGGCGACCGGCCGTTTGGGGCCGAGAATCGCCTCGACCTTCGGCGAGGGATGACGGCTCTCGTGGATCTCGAGCCAGGCGATGCGATGGGACGGCACCGTGCCGTCGCCGGGATAGGGCTCCTGCGGCATGCCGGCGGTCTTTTGGAAGAAAGTGGGGTCCTCCAGGGACTCCACCACGCGGTTGACCAGCCGGGGCAAGGCGCCGCCATGTTCGGCATAGAGATTGATCCCCTGGCTGCGCGCGAGTTCCGCGGTGGCGACAAGGGGCTCGGCGGCGAAGATGTGATAGTCGCGCGCACGCTTGCCGCGCTTGATCTCGAGCGGCAGGGTACCGTCCGGCGTGACCTGCGCAAGACCGATGCGGGCGCTGTCGATGCCCCAGTCGGTCAACCTCTTGTCGCCGCCGGCGATCCCGGCTGCCGTGGCGCTCAGGCCGGCCCAGTAGCGGTGGTTGTTGCGTCCCGAAACACCCTTGCCCACATCCTTTGCGCCGACGATCTGGCTGCCGAGCGCCTTGAGCCAGGATTCCACGCGTTTCTTCTGCTCGCCGTCGAGGCCGGGCGCGTTGCGGATCTGCAGATAGGCCAGGGCGAACCCGCCGAGCGCCTGGCCCAGATTGAAATGCGCCTGCCGCGAGCGCAGATCGGTCATGGCGTTTGCCGAGGCCCAATGATCGAGCCAAGTGAGGGCACAGGCTGCGGCTGCCGTGTTCTTCGGGCTGGATTTCACATAGGCATTCGCGATCCGCACCAGGCTCTTGCCGTAGTCGCGCAGGGGCTCGACGGCTTCGAAATAGGCCTCCTCGGCCTCCTCGTCGATGGTCGCACGCCTGGCATCGTCCTGCCGGTACTTGCTTTGCGTGTCGAGGGTGATCACCGGGGCGTCCGGTGCATCGCATTCGTATTTCGGCTTGGCCTGCACGTTGTCCGCTGCAGGCGCCGGAACGAGATAACCGGCGCTCTCGGCCTGGGACGGAGCGGTGCTCAAGAACGTTCCGAGAAAAACCGCGCTGGCGAGGGTCGACCGCCACCCGTGACGCGACGCAGCCCGTTCCATCATTGCCCCCAAATCCCTGTCGTGCCGGCCCCCACCGGCGGGGCCGATCATGAACTAGGCACTGGAGCGTGCAAAGCCAGACCACCGAACCTTCGGAGGTAGAGCGATCCATTGGGGGTAGGCCGGGTCGATCGCCAGCGAGCGACGCAGGCAAGAGCATCGATCCCGACACACCCTCGACGTCATGGCCGGGCGTGTTCCGGCCATCCCGATAATGAACGCGCAGCGCCCTCATCAGTTGGAATCACCGTCACAAGGCCGATGATGACGGGACGAAGGTTGTCGAGATCCTGTCCAACCAGGACGTCGGTCTCAGATCGCCCGGTCGGAGCGCCGGGCGGTGCGGCTCCTATAGGCCAACGGGGGCAGGAGATCCTGTCCGCGTCCGGCGGTGACGATCAGGCGCTTCACCTCGCCTCGGAGATAGGCCTGAAGGAACCGGTCGTAGTTCTTGAACGACACACATCCGTTCGAGTCCCCGCGCGGGCCCAGCATGTAGGTATGGGCGAGAATGCCGTCGCGTCCATAGATGGCGGCGCTGCCGCCGACCGGGGTGAGACGAAGCGCCCGCACGCCGTGGAAGAGCCTTTCGCGCTCGGTGATGACGTAGGTGCCGGGCGGCGTCGCGCCCTTCATGCGCACGTTCACGTAGCGGGGGTTGTCCATCATGTCGCCGAGGCCGGAATGCGCTTCCAGCCTTTCGCCGTTCGGCATGATGACCACCTGCGCGGTGATGTCGTAGACGGCGGTTCCCGCGCCGGTTTCGGGCGCAGGGACGAAGCGCGATGTCGGCGAGATGCTGCCGGTGCCGTTGTCGAGCGCCGCATAGCTGAGCGCGGCGTCCGGCGGAGAGGAGGGTTTCACCCCGAAGAGCTTCTCGATGAAGGAGCGGTTGTCGACAGGAGCGCTGATCGCCGCGCTGGCGGTGATCGCGGCCCTTTGGGTCATCGGTGCGCGCACCTGCGCGCTCGCCACCTGCATCGGCACTGCAGGCTTCGATGGCAGCAGATCGGCCGGACGCGGCACGGGCAGGGGAACGGGCGCGGTGACGGGCTGAGTGGCTTCCGCCACTGCCTGAACAGGCGCCGGAGCAGTGGGCGCCTCCGGTGGCGGCGCCGACGGCGCGACGCTCGCCTGGCGCTGGACCGGCGGCGTGAACGCCGCGTGGAGCGGAGCATTGCGATTGAGGTGAAGAGCCTCTGTCTTCATGAGGGGCGTCGGATCAACCAGCGCCGGATCGTAGGCAGCCACATGCGGCGCGGGCGCGGCGGCGCTCACCTGCTCCACGGGTGGGTCGTCGCGTTCCTGATGGAAGTCGACGAAATAGGCCAAGGGGCTCATGGAGATCGCCACAAGCATCGCGGTCCGGAAAAGATTGCGCCGCTTTCTGCGCGGACTGCGCGGGGCGCGGCCGCCCGACGGATAGGACCTGTGCAACATGGCGAACTCTACGCAACAACTCGATCGCGCATGAGCGGCCTCGGTCTCGGAAATCGGACGCCGGAGCACTCGGGGCCTTCATGCGTGAAGCAATATCTTCACGAGAGCCGATTAAACGACGCCTTGGTTAAATTAGGGATAATCGGCTGCTCGGCATTCGAAGGAACGTGACGCCCTTGGGCATCCGTTCACGCAAGCGAGGCCGCGTGCGCTGGCTCACAGATCTCAGGGCCGGCAGAGCTTATGGATAGGAAAGGGGGCGACTTTTCCAAACATCAAACAGGAGACCTCGGCATGGGGTTCTATGCACGTCATATCGGCCCGCGCTTCGTTAGCTGCCTGTGTTCGATGGAAGGCATCGCGGCCGAGCGCGAGAAGGTCGTTCCGCAGGCCTCAGGCGTCGTGCTGGAGATCGGAATCGGGCCGGGGCTGAACCTCCCGCTCTACGATCCGTCCCGCGTGTCGCGCGTAATCGGGGTCGATCCCATCGCAGAGTTTCTGGACTTGGGACGCGAGCGCCGCCGCCACTCGCCGGTTCCCCTGGAGGTCATTCGCGCGCCGGCGGAAGCGCTGCCTCTCGCCGACGGCATCGTCGACACGGCGGTGATCACCTATACCCTGTGCTCGGTGGAGGATCCGGCGCAGGCCCTGCGCGAGGTGCGTCGCGTGCTGAAGCCGAACGGCCGCGTGCTGTTCCTGGAGCACGGCCTGTCGAACGATGCGGGCGTGGCCACTTGGCAGCACCGGCTCAACCCAATCTGGCGCAAGCTCGCCGTGGGCTGCAACCTGACCCGCCCCGTTCAACGGCTTCTCGACGATGCCGGATTCACGATCCGCCGCATCGAGCATTACTACCTCGACGGCGCGCCGCGTCCCGTCGGCTTCCTGTGCCAAGGCGTCGCCGAGGCCGCCTAGGACCGGCATGAAAGCTCGAACGCTTCGCGCGATCCGCTCAGCCGTTCGCTCGTCGGCACCTTACCGGGCGGCCTCGCGGGCGACGGTGCGGATGTCGCGGCGGCCGAGGCCGAGATCGGCGAGTTCCCGGTCATTGAGCGCCGCAAGCTCGCGGAAGGTCTGGCGATAGCGACGCCATGAGGCGAGGCGGGCGAGGATCATGGACGTGATCATGGGTGTATCTCCTTCAGCAGGATCCGGCGTTCCGGATCACCAATCGAGGTGGGGGTGACGGCGGGCGGCCTCGCGCTGCATCTGGCGGGCTTCGGACAAGACGCCGCGGAAGAGGCGGAGGAAGCTGACGATGATCATGACGGTCTCCTGAAGGCGCGTTCGGGTTGTGCGAGGCTCAGATGCGCTCGGCCGCGATGCCGTAGCGCCGGGCGACGCGGGCGATCTCGCGCTCGGCCCTCCGGCGGTTGGTCTGGGCGAAAGCATCGACCACGGCACGAAGGAACCACAGCGCGGGTGCTGAACGGGTGGCGGCTGGGCTCTGCAAGGCAATCGGGGTGCTGATCTGCAACGTGCTCATCGGGTCTGTCCTGGTCCGGCTCAACCGGTCTTATACTTTGGTCTAGGTAATATGACGCTTTTTGTGCGCCGCAACAGATGGATCCTCGGCATGCGACATATGCGTTGACTGCATGTCATAATGGTAAAGGATTTATTGCTATGCGTTCAGCGCCCGGTTCTGCAGCAGATTGCCCGG
>JAESFT010000439.1_pt1 | contig 25869 bp, 20 predicted proteins | sample 9269451 | NCBI WGS metagenome assembly JAESFT01 (sample SAMN14502557, study PRJNA617106) | algae metagenome | isolation source: Scytonema hyalinum WJT4-NPBG1 and co-occurring heterotrophs from well... | place: USA: Mojave Desert, Joshua Tree National Park, California | collected 2006-05-25
TCAACTGGTTCTATACTGGTCTGGAAGAAAGTTGGCAGAATGGCGACAGAACATTTCAGTACCCGCTACCAGGATCTCGACACCTGGCCGAGCCTCGACGTGCTCTCGGCCTTCTATGAGGGGCAGCTCTCGGCGGTGGCCGCCGTCAGGCCGTCGCTGCCGGCCATCGCGGCGGCGGCGGAAGAGGCGGTCAAGCGCCTGCGCCGCGGCGGGCGGCTCGTCTATGCGGGCGCCGGCACCTCGGGCCGCATCGGTGTCCAGGACGGAACGGAACTGCCGCCGACCTTCAACTGGCCGGACCACCGGGTGGTCTACCTGATTGCCGGCGGCACGGGAGCCATCATGCAGGCGGTGGAGAACGCCGAGGATTCGGTCGAGGAAGGCATCGCCGGAATCCGCAGCAACGCCATCGGCCCCGACGACGTGGTGATCGGCGTCGCGGCAAGCGGCCGGACGCCCTTCACCATCGCGGCGCTCAAGGAAGCGGCCTCCCGCGGTGCGCAGACGATCGGCATCTCCAACAACCCGGACACGCCCATTCTCGAGGCCTGCTCCCACCCGATCCTCGCCGATACCGGCGAGGAGGTGATCGCCGGCTCCACCCGCATGAAGGCCGGCACGGCCCAGAAGATCATCCTCAACCTGCTGTCGACCCTGATCATGGTGCGGCTCGACCGGGTCTATCGCGGCCTCATGGTCAACATGCGCGCGACCAATGCCAAGCTGCGCCGCCGCAGCGAGATCATGGTCGCGCAGATCACCGATTGCGACGATGCCACTGCCGTCGAGGCGATCCGTCAGGCGGACGGCGATCTGAAGACCGCCGTTCTCATTGCCCTGGGGGCCAGCGTCGCGGAAGCGCGCGCTGCGCTCGACCGAAACGGTGGCAATCTGCGTCAAGCCCTGGCAGATTTCTCCAAGTCTTCCTAGCAGGGACGACACGAGGGGCCAGCCGGTCGATCGGCTGAAACAAGAGGCGAAGAATCATGGGGCTGGGGCTTGGCATCGACGCGGGCGGCACCGCCACGCGCTGGCGGCTGGCGGATGCGAACGGCCGGTGCATGGCCCAGGGCTCCGTCGCACCCCTCACCGGCCATCTCTTCTCCGCCGCCGCCGAGGAGCGCGCCCGGCAGATCGTCCTCGACATGGCCCAGGCCGTCATGCGGCGGGGTCGTCCGGTCGGCATCATCGCGGGCATCACGGGGCTCACCCGCGACACGCCCGCGGAGGCGACCATGCGGGCCCTGTTCGCAGAAACCTTTGAGCTCTCCTCCGACAAGGTCTTCGTCGCCGAGGACATGTGGATCGCCTACCTGTCCTATTTTGTGCTTGGCGAAGGCATCCTGGTCTATAGCGGCACCGGCTCCATCGGCTATTACCTGTCCGAGGCCAAGGAGGTCATCCGGGTCGGCGGGCGCGGCAACCTGATCGACGATGGCGGCTCCGGCTTCTGGATCGCCCGCGAGGCCCTCAAGGCGGTCCTGCGTGCCGAGGAGGAAAGCCCGGGCTTAGGCTGGACGACGATTCTCGGCACCTGCCTCGCCAAGGCGCTGGGCGGCACCGACTGGAACATCGTGCGCTCCTTCGTCTATGGCGGCGATAGAGGCAAGATCGGCTCCCTCGCCCGAGCGGTGGGCGAAGCCGCCCAGGCCGGCGACGGCACCGCGCTCGACATCCTGGCAGAAGCGGGCGAGGAGCTGGCCCGTCTCGCCAATGCCCTCATCAAGCGCCTGGGTCCCCGGCCCGTGGCCCTGGTGGGCGGCTCCGCACGGCTTCACCCCGTCCTGTCCGAGGCCTTCCGGAAGGAGCTGGTGGCGCCCGTCGAGTTCGTCGCCACCGATCTGGACGCAGCCCTGACGGCGGCCCGCCTCGCCGCGACCCTCAACCGGGCGTGACGGACGGCCAGGCTCGCTAGCTTGGCCGGCAGCCTGGAAGACCTTGCCTAATCGGCCCCGCTCGTCCAAGACTTCAGCGGCGCAATCAGATCCAAGACGAAATTCCGATGCATGCTCTCTTTGTGGGCCAGACCTATATCGACGTGACCTTCCTGGCGGACGAGCTTCCGACGGGGGACGAGAAAACCGTTGCGCGGGATTATGCGATCTCCTTCGGCGGCAACGCGGTCACGGCCGCCTTCGCGTGCGCCAAGCTCGGGCTCGCGCCGGATCTCCTAACCTCGATCGCGGACGATTGGCTCGGTCGCATGTTCATCGACATGGCGGCGAAATACGGGATTTCGGTCCACCACCGAAAGGTCCACGAATCGTCCCTGTCCTTCATCATGCCCCGGGGCGGCAAGCGCGCCATCGTCCGCTGCCGCGACGACCATTACCTGCACCCGGTGCCGCCGCTGAACCTCCAGGGCTGCAAGGCCCTGCACCTCGACGGCCACCAGGCCGATGCGGCCATGCACTACGCCAAGATCTGCCGCGAATCCGGCATCCTCACCTCCCTCGACGGCGGCGGCCTGCGCTCCAACACCCACGAGCTCCTGGAATTCATCGACGTCGCCATCGTGGCCGAGCGGCTCTGCGAGCAGATGGACCTCACGCCGTCCGGCATGCTGGACTACCTCAAGAGCCGCGGCTGCAAGATCGGCGGCGTGACTCTCGGCGAGCGCGGCCTCGTCTGGTACGACGAGACCGGCCAGGAGAGCGTCCTGCCGGCGCTGAACGTGCCGGGCGAGAAGGTGGTCGACACCAACGGGGCTGGCGACATCTTCCACGGCGCCTATGTCTATTCCGCCATGGCCCGTCCCGACCTGCCCTGGCGCGAGCATTTCATCTTCGCCCGCGCGGCCTCGGCCCACGCCATCCAGCATCTCGGCAACGAGGCGAGCCTGCCGTCCATCGAGGATATCGCGCAGGTGCAGGAGCTCTACGGCGAGCGCAAGCTGGCGGCCTGAGCCGGTTCTCCCGATCAGGCCTGCGAGTCTGCGAGATCCAGCCTGCGCGAGATTCCGACAGCGTCCAGAAAGGCCTCGTCGTGGCTGACGATCAGCAAGGCGCCGTCATAGGCCCGCAGACCGGCCTCGACCGCTTCGATGGAATCGATGTCGAGGTGGTTCGTCGGCTCGTCGAGGATCAGCAGAGCCGGCGGCCTCGGCCCACCCAGCACGCAGGCGAGGCCCGCCCGCAGCATCTGCCCGCCGCTCAAATCTGAAACCGGTTGCAGCGCCGCATCGGCCCGGAACGTGAACCGGGCCAAGGCCGCCCGGCAGTCGTTTTCATTCGCATCCGGGTTGATGCGCCGGAAGTTGTCGCGGATAGACGCGGCACGATCGAGAAGGCTCACCTGCTGGTCGAACAGGGCGAAGTCCGTCATGATCCTCGCGCTGCCGCTGCAGGGCTGCAGCCGGCCCGTGATCAGGGCCAGCAAGGTGGTCTTGCCCGAGCCGTTCGGGCCGACGACGGCAACGCGCTCAGGCCCGGTGATGCTGAACGAGACATCGCGCAGAATCGGCTGCCCCGGTTCGTAGCCGACGCTTGCGGCCTCGACGGCAAGCACCATCCTGCCGGCCGGCAGATGCGTCGGAGGCAGCATCACGGAGAACGGCTGCAGGATCTCGATGCGCTCGCGCGCGGAAGCGGCGTCCTCGAAAGCCTGTACGCGGCGTCGCTCGGCGAGACGTGCGTTCCTGCCGCTCGTTTCCTCGCTGAGATTCTTCAGCCCGTTCATGAGGATGCGCGGCATGTCGCCCTTGGCGCGCTTTCTTTTGGCCACGCCATCCTTGCGCGCCTTCCGCTCGGCCGCCTCCTGTGTCTTCCGGCCGATCTCTGCGACGCGCTTCTCGGCATCGGCGAGGTCGCGCCGCGTCGCGGCCAGTTCCAACGCCTTGCGCTCGCGGTACCGGCTCCAGTTGCCGCCATAGCGCGCGGCGCCGAGCGAGGTCAGCTCGACGATGGCGTCCATGGTGTCGAGCAGCTCCCGGTCGTGGCTGACGACGATCGCGCCTCCCTGCCAGCCGGCGAGAAGGTCGATCACCGCCCCGCGCCCCTCCCGGTCGAGATTGTTCGTCGGCTCGTCGAGGAGCAGGAAGTCGGGCTCCGCGAAAACGAGCGCCGCGAGGCGGGCCCGCGTGCCCTGTCCGCCGGACAACGTCGAGAGAGGCGTGTTCGGATGGGCATTGAGGCCCACCCGCGCGAGTGCGGAGGCCATGCGGGATTCCAGCGTCCAGTCCGCGCCGGCCAGTTCCTCGGCCGTCGCTTCGCCGGCCTCGGCGCGGCGCAGCAGCGCCAGCGCATCGACGGACCCGAACAGGGACGCGACGGTCTCGATGGGGTCGACCTGAACAGTCTGGCGGAGACACCCCAGGGTGCCATGGACGGTGATGCTGCCGGAATGAGGCTGCAGCTCGCCGGCGATCAGCCTGAGGAGCGTGGTCTTGCCGACGCCGTTGCGGCCGACAAGTCCCGTCCGTTCCGGGCCGAAATTCAGATCGAGATCGGAAAGGAGCGCGTGGCCGTCAGGCGCGGACCATGAAAGGCGGGAGAGAGAGATCGAAGCAGGCATGATGATGGATGTTCCCGGTGGCAAGGCAGGTCGGCATTGCTGTCCGGTTGAAATCCATTGCGGCACACATCCTGTCGAAACGGACGCCTCTGGAGCGTCCGTTTCAGATATACAAAGGCCTGCACGCCGCTGCAAGTTCGCGGCGTGCAGGCCTTTGTAGGGGCTCAGAAATGCCGCGCTTCGTCCAAAGCAAGGGAGTGTCTCATGGCCTCTCTCTCGTCTTCACCGGCCTCGTGCCCGTGATCTCGATTGTTCAAGGCGCGGCGCCTTTCCAATCGGGATGGCCGTCCCCGGATCAAGTCCGGGGACGCCCATGACGTGAGAGCAATCAGGCCGCCTTCTTCTGGTAGTCCTTCACGTCCGAGAACTGGATCGCCTTGTAGCGGTCGACCTCGTACTGGAGGTTGAACATGTTCGGCGCCATGAACACGGGCGCATCGTCGAGATCCCGCGCCATGGAAGACAGGTGGCTGTCGATGAACTTGTCGAGCTCCTTGGGGTCGTCCGCCGTGATCCAGCGGCAGATGGAGAAGCGCGTCGGCTCGTAATCGATGGGCAGGCCGTATTCGGCTCCGAGGCGTTCTTTCAGCACGTCGAGCTGCAGGGCGCCGACCACGCCCACGATGGCGCCGGAGCCGTCCTGCGGCACGAAGAGCTGCACCACGCCCTCTTCTGCCATCTGCTGCAGCGCCTCGCGCAGCTTCTTGGCCTTCATGGCGTCCTGCAGCTTGATGCGGCGCAGGATTTCCGGCGCGAAGCTCGGCACGCCGCGGAAGACGATGTCCTCGCCTTCCGTCAGCGTGTCGCCGATGCGCAGCGTCCCATGATTCGGAATGCCGACCACGTCGCCGGCCCAGGCCTCGTCCGCGATGGCGCGATCCTGGGCGAAGAAGAATTGCGGCGCGTTCAGGCTCATGGGCTTGCCCGTGCGCACGAGCTTCACCTTCATGCCGCGCTGGAGTTTTCCTGAGCAGATGCGCATGAAGGCGATGCGGTCCCGGTGGTTCGGATCCATGTTGGCTTGGATCTTGAACACGAACCCCGACATTTTGGGCTCACCAGCTTCCACGAGGCGCTTGTCCGCCTCCTGGCCGCGCGGCGGCGGGGCATAGCTTGCGAGCGCGTCGATCAGGTCGCGCACGCCGAAATTGCGCAAGGCGGAGCCGAAGAACACCGGCGTGAGATGGCCTTCGCGGAAGGCCTGCAGATCGAAGGGCTTGCAGGCCTCCTGCGCCAGCATCACCTCTTCCTGCCAGGCAGATGCCTCTTCCGGCGGCAGCAGACTCACGAGTTTCGGATCGTCCGGGCCAGAGACCGGCATCGGCTCCTCGTCCGTGTCGATGCGGCGCACCACGTTGCGGTTGAGGTCGAAGGTGCCGGCGAAGCTCCTGCCCTGGCTGATCGGCCAGGTGACGGGCGCGGTGTCGAGCGCCAGCGTCTTTTCGATCTCGTCGAGCAGGTCGAAGGGATTGCGCGCCTCGCGGTCCATCTTGTTGATGAAGGTCACGATCGGGATGTCGCGCATCCGGCAGACTTCGAAGAGCTTGCGGGTGCGCGCCTCGATGCCCTTGGCCGCGTCGATCACCATGATGGCGGAATCGACTGCGGTCAGCGTGCGGTAGGTGTCCTCCGAGAAGTCCTCGTGGCCCGGCGTGTCGAGCAGGTTGAAGACGCAGCCGCCATATTCGAAGGTCATGACCGAGGTCACCACCGAAATACCGCGCTCCTTCTCGATGCCCATCCAGTCGGACCGGGTCGAGACGCGGTTCTTCTTGGCCTTCACCTCGCCGGCGAGCTGGATCGCGCCTCCGAACAGCAGGAGCTTTTCGGTGAGCGTGGTCTTGCCCGCGTCCGGGTGGGAGATGATCGCAAAGGTGCGGCGGCGGCCCACGGGGGCCGGAAGATCGGTCATGGCGGTCAAGGAATTCTCTGGGCACGAAGGTTAAGGGACAGAACGCCGCAGCGCCCTGCCCTTTCGCTGGGCTCTTCTCACCCCATATGGGGGTTTCCCGTCAACAACGAAAGGAGGTGATCCAGTGTCTCATTGTCATACCCTACGGTCCCCGGTTGCCGTGACCTGGATCTTGGCCTCTGCCGAGATTGGTGCGTAAGCACAAAAATGGCCGGCTCTAACGGGCCGTGGAACCGACAATGGAAAGGCCGCCCTGAGGGGCGGCCTTTCTTGTTCTTGAGTTGAATTCCCTAGGCCCCGAGCAGCTTGCCGGTCCGCTTCGCCTCGGTGCCGGCCACCTTGGCGAGCCGCATCCCCTGGGTGACGAAGCGCACGCCGATGCGGGCGAACATCACGCCGTCCGTCGGGGCCTGGGCCGGGCTCATGGCGCCGGTGAGCGGATCGATGATCTCGGCGATCACCTCACCCGCCCGCACCTTGGCTCCGACCTGCGTCTTGAACACCAGGATGCCGTTAGCCGGTGCCTGGACGGGCTCGGACGCCGCGAGCGGCGTTGCCCGGCACAGGGGTTCGGGAATTTCGGGCTCGTCGCCCGCAATGACGCCGCGCAGAGTCATGTAGTCGATCATGGCCGCCGCATCGGCCTGCCCCGTCTCGTGCGTCACGTCCTGCTCGCCGCGGAACTCAAGTGTCGTCGAATGGCAGGCGAAGGGGATCGGATGATCCGGGAACCGGTCGGCGAGTTCCGCCCAGGGGCGGCTGCAGGCCTCGTCGAAGGGCTCGTCGCCCGAGACATCGGCGATCAGATAGGCATGGGCGCCGAGGAGAGCCGAGAGCGGCGCGAACTCCTCCGCCGAGCGGGTATGGGTGTAGAGGTGCACCACCGCCTCGGAATCGCAGTGCAGGTCGAGCACAACATCGGCCTCCTGGGCGAGCCCCAGCAGAGCCTTCTTCATAACCTCGGCCGCATTCGACGGCTGCCAGGCTTCGAGCTCGGCCCGCAGGGCCTCCCGGATCAACCGGACATTCGCCGCCCCGTCCTTCGTGAGCCTGCCCTCGATCCGCTCGGCGACCTTGGGCACGAGGTGAGGATAACCCCGGTTGAAGTTGATCCCGTCGGCGAGGTGAAAGCGGCCGATATGATCACCCATCACCCGCTGGGCGAGACCGATGGGATTGGCGGAGGGCACGAGGATGATCTCGCCCTTGATCCTGCCCTCGACCTCAAGCGCGGTCAGGCGCTCGCGCAGGTGATGGGCAGCGATCATGCCCGGGATCTCGTCCGCATGGAGCGAGGCCTGGATGTAAATGCGGGGGCGGGCGCCCTCCGGGCCGAAGCGCTGGACCGTCAGCGACAGGTTCGCTCCGGGCGCGAGGGGGGACAGGGCAATCTGTTCTATTCTCATGACTCAACAATCGGTGGCAGGCATGGGAGCGATACGGCTCCCATGGTTCAGGCAGGTCCTGTCAGGTAGCCTGCCACCCCTGCGATTGGAAGACGAAACGCTGCGGGTCCGACACGATGGCGGCCAGTCCCTCCAGGGCCGGCTCCGGATTGACGATGGCATAGACCGGCACCTTCCTGGCCCAATCGTCGTGCGGCGCCTTGCGGTCGAAAGCTTCGCGGAAATCGCCCGCCTGGAGGATGTCGATCATGCGGGGCGCGATGCCGCCGGCGATGAAGACGCCGCCGGAGGATTCGAAGGTCAGCGCCAGGTCGCCGGCGAAACGCCCGAGAAAGCGGGCGAAATGCGTCAGCGCATCCTTGGCCAGGGCATCGCCCTCGCGGGCCGCCGCCAGAACGTCGTTGGGGATCGTGAAGGGACAATCCACGCAGCGATGGGCGGCGAGCGCCTTGGCGATGCGGAACAGGCCGGGGCCAGACAAGACAACCTCTCCGGAGATGCGTCCGCCGACCCGTTCCAGATGCGGCCAGATGGCGGTCTCCTCATCGTTCGTCGGACCGAATTCCATGTGGCCCGCCTCGGTCGCGAGGATCGCCAGACGATCCTCGACGGGAACGAGAGCCCCTGCCCCGAGGCCGGTCCCGGGGCCGAGCACGACGCGCGCGCCGGGCTTGGGCGGCGGGAACGTGCCGAGAGGCGCGAGATCGCCCCGGGTCTCGTCGAGCACCTCCACGGAGGCGGCGACGGGGGTGTAGTCGTTGACGAGGGTCACGCGCTCAAGATCGAGCGCCTTTCCGATGGCTTCGGCGTCGATCACCCAATGGGCGTTGGTGAGGCGGATCGCGGGAGCATCCACCCGGGTCGCCACCGCGATGATGGCGGAGCGGGGCGCGGGCCCCTCATAGGCTTCCAGTGCAATCCTGATCGCTCCGACCGGATCGGGCGTCTGCGCCGTTAGGGCCCGCGGCAGCAGCCGGACGGCCGTTCCGGGCGCGGGCAGCACGGCGAAGCGGGCGTTGGTGCCGCCGATATCCCCGAGCAGAACAGGAAATGCGAACATCGAAACCTATCGTCCTTTCTGCCCCATCGAGCACCCAGCGGCCGCGATCAGAACGCTTCCTCCCAGCTCCGGCTCAGGCGCACGGCGGAGTTGATGAGCCCGACCATGGAATAAGTCTGGGGGAAGTTCCCCCACAGCTCGCCGGTCGTGAAGTCCGCATCCTCGGAGAAGAGCCCGAATGAATTGCGCAAACTCAGGATGTGCTCGAAGAGTTCCTTCGCCTCGTCCTTGCGCCCGATGGCGTTCAGGGCATCCACGTACCAGAACCCGCAGATCATGAAAGCCGTATGCATGAGGCCGAAATCGTCTTCCACATCATAACGCAGGAGAAGATCGCCCCGCCGCAGCTTCGCGCCCACGGCCTCGACGGTGGCGATAAAGCGCGGATCGTCGGCCTTCACGAAATCGAGTTCTGCCAGGAGCAGGAGCGTCGCGTCGAGATCCTCGCCGTCGAAGGACGACACGAAGGTGCCCCTCTCGGAATTGTAGGCGCGCTCGTCGATCACTCGGTGCATGCGATCGGCATTCTCGCGCCAGAACGCGGCCCGATCCTCGCGGCCCATGGCCTCGGCGATCTTGATGAGCCGGTCGCAGGCCGCCCAGCACATGACGCTAGGGAAGGTATGGACGGCCGCCTTGGTGCGCAGCTCCCAGGGGCCGGCATCGGGCTGGTCGAAGACTTCGATCGCCCGGTGCCCCAGCTTTTCCAGATGGGCGAACAGGGCCCGGTTGCCGGTGCGGATCAGGCGCTTGTCGAGGAAGGCGTGAACGGAGGCCAGGACGACGCTCCCATAGGCGTCGTTCTGGATCTGGGTATAGGCCGCGTTGCCCACCCGCACGGGACCCATGCCGCGGTAGCCCGCGAGGGCCGTCGCCTCGCGCTCCTCCAGATCAGGCGAGCGCGTGATGCTGAAGAGTGGAGGCATGTCCTTCTGGTCGGGGATGGCCTCCATGTCATCGACGATGTTGGTGATGTAGGTGAGGTATTCCTCCATCGTCTTGGTGGTGCCGAGTCGGTTGAGGGCCTGGATGACGAAATAGGCGTCCCGCAGCCAGCAATAGCGGTAGTCCCAGTTGCGCTTGGTGTGCGGGGCTTCCGGCACCGAGGTGGTGAGCGCCGCCACGATGGCGCCCGTTTCCTCGTAATTGCACAGCTTGAGCGTGATGGCGGCGCGGATCACCGCCTCCTGCCAGTCGAAGGGAATGGAGAGCGAGCGCACCCAGTCGCGCCAGAAATCGACCGTGCTGTCGAGGAAGGCGCGGGCGGTGGAATCCGTCTCGGACCGGAGCGGCTCGTCCTCGCCGAAGAAGAACGACAGGGGCCGATCCACCACGAAGGGCCGCTCGTCCTGGATGTAGGAAACGGAGGCGTCCGTGGTGAGCCGCAGCGAATAGGCCGGCCCGACGAAGCGCAGATGATTGCTGCCGCGGGTCAGGTTCGGCGGGCAGCTGCCCCAGTCGTAGTGGGGCCGCAGCCGCACGCGGATACGCGGGCGGCCCTTCACCGGTTGAACCCGGCGGATCAGCATCGGCGGGCGGAAGGTGCGGTCATAATGCTTGAAGCGCGGCGCGAAATCCGTGACCTCAAGGATGTTGCCGAAGGAATCAGTCATGCGAGAAACGAGAACCGCCGTGTTCTCCAGATAGGATTGCTCGCAGCTGACCATGCCGACCATGTCGATGGCGAAGACACCCTTCTGATCCGCATCGGTCTGGCCCTCGGGACTGTCGAGCAGGGCCGAAAAGACCGGGTCGCCGTCGAAGCGAGGAAAGCAGCTCCAGACGATCTGCGCGCGGCGATCCACCAGGGCCGAGATCGTGCAATTGCCGATAACGGCAAGATCTAGCGAACTCATGTCAGCAATCATCCCCTTTAAAAGGCAGAATTCCTTCGAAAGCCCACGTGGACAGGCAATGTCGCAAATCCGCAGGCGTTCCAAGGCGAACCTTGGCAATGGTTTCTCCCGCGCCGATGCGCACGGACAAGCCGCCATGCGCATTCACGGTCTTGAATCCGTTCTCGTCGGTCAGGTCGTCGCCGACGAAGATCGGACGCCGCCCCTTATAGGGTGCTTCCTGGAGAAATCTCTCGATCACTTTCCCCTTCCCGGCCGCCGAGGGGAGGATTTCCGCCACAGCTTTCCCGTGTTGAACACGGTAATCGGCCCCCAATGCTTCGACAGCGGCGTAGGCGGTGGCGAGGGCGAATTCCTTTTCGTGGGGAGCCAGCCGCCAGTGAACGGCGACCGAGCAGCCCTTGTCCTCGATCAGGACGCCCTCCTTGTCCGCGACGATCCTGTTCAGGCGCTCGACGGCCTGACGCAGGGCCGGATGCTCATCGGGATCGCACATGGAGAGCTGCCCGGCGATGCGGTGCTCGAGCCCATGCAAGCCCGCCATGTCGAATTCGTGGGGCACGAAGCGCCCGTCGAGGAATTCGACGGGGCGTCCGCTGATGATCGCGAGCGCACCGCCCAGCCGATCCTGCAGCCTGGTCAGGACGTCCGGCAGATCCGGGTCCACGGCGACCGCATCCGGGCGCTCGACGATATCCACGAGGGTGCCGTCGAAATCGAGAAAGAGAGCATAATCTTCGTTCACGTCGGACATCGGGCTTTGCCCTGCAGGAGCTTCACGCATTGGCCGGTGCAAGCCTCCGCCCCTTCGCGATCAGCCTTCTGATCCGCTGCTGCTTGCGCAGCCGGGCGGCGGCGAGCAGCATCTGGCCCGCCCACCGGTAGACGTTGCGCTCCTTGACCTGATCGCGCATCAGCCGCATTCGCTCCCGCTGCTCGTTCTGCGACATGGTCAGCGCGCGGTTGATGGCCTCGCCCATGGCGTGGGCATTGTAGGGATTCACGATCAGCGCTTCGGACAATTCGCGGGAGGCGCCCGCGAAAGCCGAGAGGATGAGAACGCCCTGCTCGTCGTCCCGTGCCGCCACGAATTCCTTGGCCACGAGATTCATGCCGTCGTGCAGGCTCGACACGATGCACAGATCCGCGGCCCGGAAGAGTTCGAAAACCTGGTCGGGTTCATGGTGGCGGATGAGGAGCTTGATGGGCTCATAACCGTCGCCGCCATGCTTCTGGTTGATCTCGTGCGCCAAGGATTCGGCCTCTTCCTGCAGCTGGCGGTAGTTGGACAGCTTGCTTCTGGTAGGCGCGGCCACCTGAACGAAAGCAAAATTGCCCCGCCACTCCGGATGCTCCGCCAGTAAGGCGTCGATGGCCTGCATGCGGTCGAGAATGCCTTTGGTATAGTCGAACCGCTCGATGCCGACGCCGATCCGCATGTCCGGGGACAACCCCAGACGTTCGCGGACGATCCTGCGGCATTCCTCCACGGGCTTCTGGCCTTCCATGGCTGTGGGCGGCCATTCGATGGAGATGGGATAGGGCCGGATCAGGGTTTCCTCGCCGCCGAAGAACACCGAGTCCTTCTCCCTGTCGATGCGGCTTTCCACGTAGGAATCGACCGCATCCAGGAAGTTGTTGCAATGCGCCTGGGTGTGGAAGCCGAGGATCGAGGAGCCCAGGAGGCCGTCGATGATCTCCTCGCGCCAAGGGCAGATGCCGAAGGTTTCCGCATTCGGCCACGGAATGTGCCAGAAGGTCACGATGGTCGCCCGGGGAAGCCGGTCGCGGATCATGCGCGGCAGAAGCGCGAAATGGTAATCCTGCACGAGAATGATCGGGTCTTCGCGCTTCGCCTCGGCCACGATCGCCTCGGCGAACTTCTCGTTGACCGACCGGTAGAGCTGCCAATCCGCCTCCCGGAAGATCGGCCGCACGAAGGCGATGTGGCAGAGCGGCCAGAGGCCTTCGTTGGCGGCCCCGTAATAATACCCGTCCTGCTCCTCCTCCGAGAGCCAGACGCGGCGTAGGGTATAGGAGGGATGATTCGGCGGCACGGGCACCCGGTCGTTGGCATCGACGGTCTCCCGGTCCGCCGTGCCGCTGCCATGGGCCACCCAGGTGCCGCCGCAGGCGCGCACCACCGGCTCCAGGGCGGAGACGAGACCGCTTGCCGGGATCTGCAGGGAGATCTCGCCGGTGTCGGTCCGGTTATGGATGTACGGCTCGCGGTTCGAGACCACGATGACCTCTGAGCCCGACAGCTCGTTGGACAGGGCAGCCCTTAAGGTCTCCGGACTCCAGTCCGTATGGGCCGCATCGATGGTCCGACGCGAGGCTTCGAGCTCCTGGAGGACATCGCGGATCTCCTGGCCCAGCGGGATGATGTTCTCCTCCACGGGCGGATTGGCATTGCCGGTTCGGGCGCTCTCGAGAGCCTGCCGGATGGAGGCCAGCCACCGGCGCATGATGATGGCCGCGATCATGGCGGCGAGCGCCGCAGCCCCGAAGGCGACGCCGGCCAAGGCCAGGAAGAGATAGTTTCTCGCCTCTCCTCCGCGCTGATCGGCATAGCTCAGGTCATGCAGGACCACGAGGTGTCCCGGACGGCCTCCCGCATTCAGGGGAAAGGAGCTGACCAGCACATTGTGATCCTGGTTCCGGACGACCGAAAAGCTTTCCGCATCGGATCTGGACGCCTCGGCGCAGGAGAAGGATGGGGGCATGTTGCTGGTGGGGAAGCGCAGTTCCTGGCCATCGCAATAGCCGATGGCGAGAACGCGCTCGTCCGAAGCGATGCGCTCGAACAGGATTCCGGCCTGCTGGGTGTCGTTCCGGGCCAGAAGTCCGCTGACCTGGTCCCGGACCGAATTGAATACGAGGCGGGATCGCAGCTCGACGTCACGGCGCGACCATTGTTCCACGAAGGATGTAGCAAAGGGCAGCACGGCCAGGATGACGATGGCCGCGACGAGCATTGCGATACCGCCAAAGCGGAAGATGATCCTCAAAACGCTAAGTTCCTCAAGAGATTCGACATGACCATCGAAGCCTTGGGCCCGGCTGCTGGGCTTCGGCTTCGATGAAGGCCGCGGGAGAGCGCAGCCTTCGCCCCTGTTATGGGCTCGCAGGCGGAACTTTCCAGGCTTGAGCGGGACAGGATGGAGCATTGAGGTATGCTCCAAACGCAAACCGCGGCCGGTGTGTCAGCACCGGCCGCGGTCCGTGAGCGTCTCAAGGCAGGTGCGATCAGTGCTCGCGGAAGGCGCGGGCGATCTGCTCCTGCATGGGCTTGAAGAAATATTCGAACGGGGTGCGCTGGTTCACCTCGACGAAGACCTCGGCCTGCATGCCGGCGATGAGATGGATGTTCTCGAGCTTCTTGAGCTCGTCCTGGGGCAGCTCGACCCGAATCGTGTAGAAGGTCGCGCCGGTCTGCTGATCCCGCGACACGTCCGCCGAAATGCGGCTGACGGAGCCGTGCAGATCCGGAACCATGCGCGCGTTGGCGGCATGGACCTTCACCGTCGCCTTCTGGCCGATCTTCACCTGGTCGATCTCGTTGGGCAGAACCTTGGCTTCGAGCTCGAGCTTGTCGTTCACCGGAACGATGTTCATCACCGGCTCGGCCGGCGAGATCACGCCGCCGATCGTATGAACGTTCAGCTGGTGGACGAAGCCGTCGCTGGGCGCGCGGATGTCGATACGCTTCAGCTGGTCCTCGGCGGCCACGCGGCGCTCGGTGTATTCCGCGATCTTGCCCTGGATCTCGCGCAGCTCCTGCATCGCCTCGGCGCGCATCTGTTCGTCGATCTGGATGATCTGGAACTGGGTCTCGGCAATGCGGCTCTCGGCCTGGGCGACGGACGCGATCAGCTGGCCGCGTTGGCCCTCGATGCTGGCCGCGTCGCGTTCGAGCGCATTCAGACGCGTAATCGGAACGAGGTTGCGCTCGTAGAGATCGCGGACCGCCTTCAGCTCCGCAATGATCAGCTCGGCCTCGCGGGCCTTCGCCGTCTGCTGGGCCTTCAGCCCCACGATCTCGTCCTGCGACTGGGCGATGCGCTTCCTGAGCTGGTCCTTCTGCGCATCGCGGGAGGCCCCGCGTGCGATGAACAGCGTGCGCTCGGACGACATGATCTTCTGAACGGCCGGTTCGTTCAGCCGGGTGGCGAATTCCTCAGGGGTCTTGACCTCGGACGAACCGTCGCGCTCCGCCTCCAGGCGCGCCTGGCGGCCGAGATACTCGTCGAGCTGCTTGGACACCACCTGAAGATTGGCGCGGGTCATGGTCTCGTCCAGGCGGATCAGGAGATCGCCCTGGGCGACCCGGTCGCCTTCCTTGACCTTCAGCTCGCCGACGATGCCGCCGGTCGAGTGCTGGACCTTCTTGACGCTGGTATCGACCACGAACTGACCGCCGGCGACGACGGCGCCGGACAGGGTCGAGGTAGCCGCCCATAGGCCGATCGTCCCGCCGAAGAGGGCGATCATGGCGACGCCGCCGATGGTCGACTGACGCAGGATCCGCTGGTGGACCGAGGGTTTCTTGGGAGCTTGAATGACCAACATTTAACCAACCTCTCGCAGGTTCGCAGCCGGTGCGGCCGGCGCCTGCTGCGGCCGCACCGGGGCCGGTGCCGGCGTCGCATTGCGTTTCATGACGGACTGCAGAACCTCGTCGCGCGGTCCCATGGCCTTGATCCGGCCCTCTTCCATGATGGCGACCTGATCGACCTGGCCGAGAGCGGCCGGTCGGTGCGTGATGACGACGACGATGCCGCCGCGCTTGCGCACCGACAGGATGGCCTGGTTCAGGGCCTCGTCGCCGGCCCCGTCGAGGCTGGCATTCGGCTCGTCGAGCACGACCAGGAACGGGTTGCCGTAGAGAGCACGGGCAAGAGCCACGCGCTGGCGCTGGCCGCCCGACAGGGAGGCTCCGCCTTCGCCGATCCGGGTGTCGTAGCCCTCGGGCAGGTTGAGGATCAGCTCATGCGCGCCGGCCGTCTGCGCCGCCGCGATGATGTGTTCCGGCTTGGGATCCGGCTGGAAGCGGGAGATGTTCTCGGCGATGGTGCCCTCGAACAGCTCCACGTCCTGCGGCAGGTAGCCGATGTGGCGGCCGAGCGCGTCCGGCTCCCACTGGTCGAGAGCCGCGCCGTCCAGGCGGATCTCGCCGCGCAGGGTCGGCCATACGCCCACGAGGGCGCGGGCGAGCGTCGACTTGCCCGAAGCGCTGGGGCCGATGAGGCCGAGGCCCTGACCGGCCTGGAGCTGGAGTGAGGCGGCCTGGACGATGGGCAGGGAGGCGCTGGGCGCCCCGATATAGACTTCCTCCACCGACAGGGCGGCCTTCGGGGCCGGCAGCGGCATGCGCTGGCCCTGGGCGGGCACGAGGGTCATGATGTGCTGCAGGCGGCGATAGGCCTGGCGGGACGCGGTGAAGCCCTTCCAGTGGGCGACCGCGATTTCGATGGGAGCAAGGGCTCGGGACATGAGGATCGAGCCGGCGATCATCAGGCCGCCCGACATCTGGCCCTGGATCACGTAGTAGGCGCCCAGGCCCAGGATGGCCGACTGGAGCACCATGCGGAAGACCTTGGCGAAGGCGCTGATGCCGGCCGAGGACTCGCTGGCGACGAGACCGTCGTTGACGTGGCGGACATGCACCTCGTCATAGCGCTTGGCCAGGAAGCCCAGCATGCCGTTGGCCCGGATGGTCTCCGCGTTGCGGCGGCTGGTCTCGGCCATGGCATGACGCTCGGCGCCGCTCTTGGTCACCTCGTAGGAGGGTCCCTTGCTCTTGGCGTCGGTGTAGATGGTCAGGAGGATGATGACCACGCCGCCGACCACCGACATGACGCCGATGCCCGGATGGATCATGAAGCAGCCGATGAGGAAGATCGGCATGAAGGGCATGTCGAACAGGGCCGTCGGGCCCAGGCTCGACAGGAAGCCGCGGATCGTATCGAGATCCCGGATCGGCTGCATGCTCTCGGCCTGCTTGGCGCCCTTGAGCGGCATCGTGGCCACGAGATCGAACACCCGGTGCGAGAGCAGTTCGTCGAAGCGGGCGCCGATGCGGGCGAGCATCCGACCGCGCAGCATGTCGAGGCCGCCCGAGAGGGCAAAGGCCGCAAGCGTGATCAGAGAAAGACCGATCAGCGTCGGAATGCTCCGGCTCGACAGCACCCGGTCATAGACCTGGAGCATGTAGATGGAGCCCGTCAGAGCCAGGAGGTTGACCACCGCCGAGAACACGGCAACCCCGGTGAAGGAGGGAAGGCAGGACTTCAGAGCGTCTTGGACCTCTGTGCTATCTTCCCGATTTCTCGATGCCTGCTTCATGTCTTCTTTCCATAGGCCGACCAGTCACCCGGCGCCGTCACGATTGTAGAGCCGCTGTGTAAGGTTATACCTTATCACAGTGTTTGCCACCTGACGATGGCTGCGATGTCGGGCTGTGGCCCCACAAGAGTATCTCGTTATAGTTAGGCCTGGAAGACCAGGTTTCTCGCACTCTTATGGGTATCGAGTTGCCCCTAAGGTGATCGCATTCCGTTACGCCACCTTTTGTAACCCTATTATATGTAACTATGTCAACAAAAACTTCGGACCAGAGGTTCACAATATTGCGCTCCTCCCCAAACAGAGAGGGCATGCAGCGCAAGCACTTAACTCTAAAGATAACGCTTTGGTAAACTTTCAGGGTTAATGGTCTCTGACCTGGAAATGAGGTCGGAATATGGACATCAACATACGTTCTCAGGACCGCAGCGAAGCAGCGAAACAGTCGGGCCTATCGTCCGCCGGCAGCGTCCAGATCGACCCCACGGCCAGCGCGGCCCTGGAAGAGGCCATCAAAAGCGCGAAGCTCGGCCTGAAGCCTTCCTCCCCTGAGGCAACGCCAAATGAACCCGTCGCGACCGGGCACCGCGCCGCGCCCGTCAGGTTCATGAGCCAGGCCGCCATGGCCCTCCTCCTCGTCGGAGCCGGCTGGTCGGCCGCCTATATGGGAACCCTCGCCAACAAGGATGCCATTCTGAAGCTCGAGGCCGAAACGGCTCGCAGCCAGGAGATCCTCACCCGGCTGAGCAGCGATCTGAACACCCTCCGGGAGACGGTCGTCGCGTTCAAGGACGTCGAGCACACGGCCTCCACGTCCTCGGCGTCCGAGCAGACGAAGCTCACCGAGAAAGTCGAACGTCTCGCCATCAGCCTGCAGGAACCCGGCAAAAAGCTCTCCGCTCTTGAAAGCCGGCTCGACCGGATGGAGAGCCAGATCCTGACCACCCTGGCCGGGCTGAACACGAAGCCCGCAACGCCGGCCGCGCCTCCAGCGACCGAGGCCGCGGCGCGGGAAGAGGCTCCTGCCCTCAAGCCTGTGAAAAGCGAACCTGTCGACGGATGGGTGCTGCGCGAGGTCTACAACGGCGCGGCTCTGGTCGAGAACCGCAACCGCCGCCTCTACGAGGTCATGCCGGGCGGCGTGCTTCCCGGCGTCGGCCGCATCGAAGGGATCGAGCGTCGCGGAACCCGCTGGGTCGTCGTCACCGACAAGGGCTTCATCGGCACCTACCGCTGAACCCTGGCGCACCGTGCGGACCCGGAGGTCCGCGCTCAACGATGCGCTCTACAGTTCCGATGCTCTAGTGAGGGATGATCCCTCTCAGGCCATAGACGAGCCCCGCGAACACCGCGAGGCTCGCGATGTACATGAAAACGAACCAGAGCAGACGTTTGGAACGCCGCTCCGGTGGATGACGGGTTTGAACCTGCATCAGTGGTATCCGTAGCCTCCGCCAGAGATCTCCTCCGCCACCTTGCCGCGGAAGACATAGTAGGCATAGGCCGTGTAGGCGAAGGTGATCGGCAGCACGATCGCGAAGCCCACCAGGGCGAAGAGCTGTGAATTCACGGTGTTCGCTGTGTCCCAGATCGTGAGGTTCGGCGGCACGATGTAGGGAAAGAGGCTGACGCCGAGGCCGAGATAGCCGAGCAGGAACAAGGCAATCGCCAGGAAGAACGGCCGGTAGTGGCGTCCCTCCTCCAGGTCGCGCAGGAGCCTGTAGGCCACGTAGGCCGTGAGCAGAGGAATCGGCGCGAGGAATGCAATGTTGGGCCAGGAGAACCACCGCGTCTCGATCTGCCTTCCCAGGAAGGGCACCCACACCGACACGACCGCCATGGCGACGATCGTGGCGGAGAGAAAGCGAACTGCCATCCGCCGCGCCCAGATTTCCAATTCGCCCGTGGTCTTCATCACGCACCAGGTCGCGCCGAGAAGCCCGTAGCCGAAGATCAGGCTGACGCCGGTCAGCACGCTGAACGGCGTCAGGAAATCGAAGGTACCGCCGGTGAACTGGCGCCCGTCGGTGGCAAATCCCTGCACGAAGGCACCCAGCACCATGCCCTGAAAGAAGGTCGCAACCAGGGAGCCTAGAAAGAAAGCATTGTCCCAGAGGAATTTCGACCGTTCGGCCTTGAAGCGGAACTCGAAGGCCACGCCACGAAAGATCAGCGCGATCAGCATGAGGATGATGGGCACGTAGAGCGCCGGCATGAGCACCGCATAGGCGATGTGGAACACCGCGAAGAGCCCGCCGCCGCCGAGGATCAGCCAGGTCTCGTTGCCGTCCCAGATCGGCGCGACGGAAAACATCATGCGGTCGCGCCAGTTTTCGCTGCCTGCGGCCTTGAAGAGAATGCCGACGCCCAGATCGAACCCGTCGACGATCACGTACATGGCCACTGCCACGGCAATCAGCCCCGACCATATCAACGGCAGCCAGAAGGCGAGGCCCTCATATTCCGTTCCGAACCCGAACATGCTTCGCCCTCCTAACGCGCAGGCTGCGCCCGATGGCCGGGCCGCCCCTCCAGGCCTTCATCAGGCACCGAGAACGGACGCTTCGGCTTCTTGCCGAGATCGTCCCCGCGGATATCCTCGATCGGATCGGGCCCGCGCCGCAGGAGCTTGGCGAGGTAGTAGGAGCCGAAGCCGAACACGAAGGCGTAGACGACGATGAAGGTCAGGAGCGATGCTGTCACCGCTCCGGCCGCGATGGGAGACACTGCATCGGCCGTGCGCAGATGCCCGTAGACCACCCAGGGCTGACGGCCGATCTCCGCCGTAAACCAGCCGAAGAGCACGGCACCGAAGCCCGACGGCGTCATGATCATGGCGGCGGTGAGGAACAGCCGGTTGGTGAACAGCGTGCCTTTCCAGCGCAGATACAGGCTCCACAGGCCGATGCCGAGCATCGCGAAGCCGATGCCGACCATGATGCGGAAGGAGAAGAAGACCGGCCAGACCGGCGGGCGATTCTCCGGCGGAACCTCCTTCAGGCCGGGCACGACGCCATCGAAGGCATGCGTCAGGACCCAGCTTCCGATCTTCGGAATGCCGATTTCGTAATGGTTCGTCTCCGCCACTTCGTCGGGAATGGCGAAGAGGCGAAGCGGCATGTTCGCCATCCGGTCCCAGTTGCCCTCGATGGCGGCCAGCTTCGTCGGCTGATATTTGAGCACGCCGAGGCCATGAAGATCGCCGATGACGATCTGGACCGGCACGAAGATGGTCGCGAACCACAGCGCCATGGACATGGAGCGTCGCGAGCCGGCGAGCTTCGCCTCCGGCGCATCGTGCGGATGCCGAAGCAGCATCCAGGCCGACATGCCGGCCACCGCGAACGCCGTCGTGAGATAGCAGCCCAGGACCATATGCGCATAGCGCAAGGGGAAAGACGGATTGAACACGACCTTGAACCAGTCGATCGGCACCGCCTTGCCGTTCTCGATGGCAAACCCGTCGGGTGTCTGCATCCAGGAATTGGCCGAGAGAATCCAGAAGGCGGAGATCAGCGTACCCAAAGCCACCATGCAGGTGGCGAAGAAATGCAGCCGGTCGCCGACCCTTTCCCAGCCGAAGAGCATGATGCCGAGGAAGGCCGCTTCCAGGAAGAAGGCCGTGATGACCTCGTAGGCGATGACGGGGCCGAGCACGTTGCCGGTGAATTCGGAGAAGCGCGACCAGTTCGTGCCGAACTGATAGCTCATCACGATGCCGGACACGACGCCGAGGCCGAAGGAGACCGCGAACACCTTCACCCAGAAGCGAAAGAGATTGCGGTAGAGCGGATTGCCGGTGCGAAGCCAGTTGAACTCGAGGGCCGCGAGCCAGCTGGCGAGACCGATGGTGAAAGCCGGAAAGATGATGTGGAAGGCGATCGTGAACGCGAACTGGATGCGCGAGAGCATCAGGGCATCGAATTCCATTTCCGCTTCCCCTCATCGACCTACCTGCCTGCTTTTAGGGCGCAGACAGGCAGGGACTAGAGGCCGGCGGCTCAATGCGCCCGCAAGCCGGGACTATATTCCGCCGAAATCGGCCGCCATCCCGTGCTCAGGCGCTGCAGCGCGGCGAATTCGATCGGATCGTGGCTGCAGAAGATCTTGACGTTGCTGCGCTCGTCGTTGGCGAGGTCCCGCAGCCGCCCCTGATTGTGGAGGCGCAGCAGCCGGTCCTCCTCCATCATCCGCTGATAGGCGAGAAGCCCAGGCGTGCAGGACGGGTCCTCATCCATCTCGTGCCGGTAGAAATAAGCGTCGCCCGCATTGAGCAGCCATCCGTCCGGCGTGTCGATGGCGATCCCCGCATGTCCCATGGTGTGGCCGGGCAGAGGGATCATCAGGATCTCGGGCGGCACGCCATGGAGGTTCTGCACCGAGCTGAATCCGAACCAGCGCTCCCCGGTGGGGTCATAGAAGCGCCAGTCGCGCACCTCGTCCCATTGCTTCGGACTGTAGCGGCGGCGATGGATGAAGCCTTGCCTCACCTCGGCCGCCTCCACCTCCGCGCGCAGAACGTGAACGGTGGCTTCCGGAAAATCCTCAAGTCCGCCGGCATGGTCGAAGTCGAGATGGGTGAGCACGATGTGGCGCACGTCGCGGGGCGAGAACCCGAGGCTCTTCACCTGCTCCAGCGCCGTGTAGCGATGTTCCAGCTGGATCCTGTTCGTGTGGATGAAGAGCGGGCTGATCCGCTCGTAGGGATCCTCCACGTCCCTGGAACCGAAACCCGTATCGACGAGAACGAGGCCGCTGTTGTCCGTCTCGACGAGCAGGCAATGGCAGATCAATCGTCCCGTCAGCCCACGGCTGACGCCATCCCAAAGCCTTCCCCCGACGGGACACATGCAACCGCAATTGAGATGATGGATACGCATGGAGGGGCCTCGCTGGAATGAAGGTCGCGAAGCCCTAACGGGTCAGGCAGGAAAATGTTCGAACGGCAGGCCCTCTCCGGCAGGAGGCAGCCTGCCCGTCACTTTCTGCAGGAGAAGGGCGGAAACGTGCTCGCCGTTCCGGCATTCATGGCGGCCACCACCATCATGTTGGCGAGATCGAGCTCCTCTGCCGAGCGGGGGCAGACATCGCCCTTCGCCGTGCAGCCCGAGGCCAGGAAAGCCTCATGACGTGCGATGAATTCCTTGCCCAATCCCTTCGTGCCTCGATGGGCAAGGGCATCGGACCACGCCTTCCTGTAGCGGGCGCACTTTATCTCCGGCCAGCTTTGAGCGTCGGTTCCCTGCGCTGCGGCCGGTGCCATTGGGCCCACAATGCAGCATGCCAGAATGGCCGCAATGGCGGCGAATGTCGTCGGACGTCCCATCGCACCCTCGTCCCGTTCCGTGCGGGTGCGATGGACCATGGGAGCGGCTTCAGGTCAAGCCGCCTGCATGCTCGGCTCTGCATTCGGAACGCGACGGATCAAACCCGGATCTCGGGCTGGGCCTTCCGTGCTTTCCGGCCGACGACGCACGACGCTTCTTCGCGGGTTTTTTCTGCGCCCGTTTTTCGACCTCGCGGGAGAGTCGCTGCTCCAGCAGCGCCAGAACGGCAGCTTCCTCGGGCTTGAGGCTGGCGAGATCCTCACGCAGCTCCGCCTCGATCTCTTCCTTGATGTCCAGCAGCAGGTCCCTGTCGAGATAGGCGTCGAACACCTCCGGATGCACGTAGCATTTGCGGCAGATGCTGGGCGTGTTGCCGAGGCGCGCGGAGACCTTATCGATGGCGGCCCGGATGTTCTTCTTGGCCTTGGCGTCGCTGTCAAATTCCTCAAATTCGGCCAGGGCGAGGGCCGCCAGCACGGTGCCGGCCCAGGTGCGGAAATCCTTGGCCGTGATCTCGCTTCCGGTGATCTCCTTCAGATAGGCATTCACGTCGGCCGAGGTGATCGATTGCTGCTCGCCGTTCTCGTCGAGATATTGGAACAGATCCTGTCCCGGCAGGTCCTGGCAGGCCTTCACGATTCTGGCGATGCGCCTGTCCTTGACCTGCAGGCGCCAGGTCTTGCCGCTCTTTCCCTTGAACTGGAAGCGCAGTTCGCCGCCTTCCACCTTCACGTGCGGATCGCGCAGGGTGGTGAGGCCATAGCTCTTGTTCTGCTTGACGTAATCGGAATTTCCGACGCGGATGAGGGTGTTCTCGAGCAGATGCACCACCGTGGCCAGCACCTTCTCGCGCGGCAGGCCGCGCAGGCTCATATGCTCGTCGATGGTCTTGCGAATCGCCGGCAAGCCGCGGGCAAATTCCAGCATGTGCTCGTATTTCGTGCTCTCGCGAACCTCGCGGAAGGCCGGATGATAACGGTACTGCTTGCGGCCCTTGGCGTCACGGCCCGTCGCCTGGATGTGGCCGTTGGCCTTCGTGCAGATCCACACATCCGTGTAGGCCGGCGGGATCGCCAGCGACCTGATGCGCTCGAGGGTCGCCTTGTCGTCGATCTTCCTGCCGTCAGGCCCGGTATAGGTGAAGCCCGTGCCGGATTTCTTGCGTCGGATGCCGGGCTCCTCGTCGGAGACATAGCGCAGGCCTGCCGTTTCGGCGGCGTCGCGCGGATCGATGACATTCTCGGCGGTGGCGTTCGGTTCCGGCATGGGAGGCCTTTTGGACAAGCAGGACGTCAACCGGTCCGCACCATCCCGGGTTCCCTATGTGGCCTCGCCCCCTGCGATTTGCGCCGGTCGTTGCGGATCTTGAAGACCAGAATGGTGGCGCTCAGGATCAGGCTCAGCACGTTGAAGACCATCATGGGCCAGCTGCCGATCAGGAAGCCGTAAGCCGACCACAGCACGAAGGCCGTCACCGTGACCATGTACATGTGCTTCGAGATGGCGCCCGTGTCCCGTTCCCGCCAAGCCTTGAGCACCTGGGGAACGAAGCTCGAGGTCGAGAGGATGCCCGCGATCGTCGCCAGGACGGTCGGCAGCCAATCCGTCATGTCAGTCGTCTCCCATGCTTCAAGATGACGGCAACGGGTCTTGATGGAGGGAGTTCCCTTTTGCTCTTCGGGGAGGTTAGAAGGGCACAGCCGTTGCAACCGGATGGTCCCTTGTCTTCCTTGTCCCTGCCCGACGTCCAAGGCCGCAAGCTCGTCTTCGTGATCACCGAGGACTGGTTCTTCGCCTCCCATTTCCTGCCCATGGCCCGGGCCGCCCGCGAGCTTGGGCTCGGCGTCACGGTCGTGACCCGGGTGCGCTCGCACCGGGAGGTGATCGAGGCCACGGGCGCCAAAGTGATCCCGCTCGAAGCCGAGCGGCGCAGCCTGAACCCCATGGCGGCGGGTTATGCGGCCGGACAGCTGGCTGCGATCCTCAAGGCCGAGAAGGCTGACATCGTCCATTGCATCGCCCTCAAGAGCATCCTGGTCGGTGGGTTCGCCGCCACCATGGCGGGGATTGGGCGCCGCGTCTTTGCGCTGACAGGCTCAGGCTTCCTGGGGGCCCGTAACGACAGGGTTGCGCGCCTGTCGCAGCGCGCCGTCCGCCTGCTCGTGCGCGGCCTGGAGTCCAACCAGACACGCTATGTCTTCGAGAACACCGACGATCCCAAGCTCCTTGGCCTCGATCCTGCGAGCGAGCGCGTCACCATCCTCGGAGGCGCCGGCATCGATCCGGATCGCCTTCAGCCCGCTCCCCTGCCCGCGCAGCCGCCGCTCAAGGTGGCGGTGGTGGCCCGCATGCTCTGGTCCAAGGGGATCGACGTGGCCGTGGAGGCGGTCCGGGCTGCAAGGGCTGAAGGTGCAGCCATCGAACTCTCCCTCTACGGCGCCCCTGATCCGTCCAACCCCAAGGCAATCCCGGAAGAGACCTTGAAGGCCTGGAACGCCGAGCCCGGCATCGCCTGGCATGGGGCAACGCGCGACGTGGCCGCCGTCTGGCGCGAGCATCACGCCGCCTGCCTGCCCTCGCGGGGTGGCGAGGGCCTGCCGCGGACGCTGCTCGAAGCCGCCGCCTGCGGCCGTGGCATCGTCACCACCGATGTCCCCGGCTGCCGGACCCTCGTGCGGGACGGAGTCGAGGGGCGCCTCGTTCCCGCTGACGATGCGGCGAGCATGGCGGAAGTTCTCGTTGCCCTGTCGCATCGGCCGGACGAAGTGGCCCGGCTGGGTGAGGCCGCTCGCGCCCGTGTTCTCGACGGGTTCACGGAACGGGACGTCATCGAGAGCGTCAAACGGCTTTACCGCTCCATGCTGTCCCCATGATCCACAATCCCGTCGCCTTCATCCAATCCGAGACCAAGCTTCGCCCCGTGCCCCATGCGCCGGAGATCTCCCTGCACGTGGCCGACGAAGCGACGGAACTCTGGCAGAGGACCGAGGAGGAACTGGGCGAGATCGGTCTGCCGCCGCCCTTTTGGGCCTTTGCCTGGGCGGGCGGACAGGCGCTGGCCCGCTATATTCTCGACCATCCGGAAACGGTTCGCGGTCGCCGCGTCCTGGATTTCGCTTCGGGCTCAGGCCTCGTTGCAGTCGCGGCCATGAGGGCAGGTGCCGCGGAGGTTACCGCCTGCGACATCGATCCCTTCGCCATTGCGGCCATCGGCCTCAACGCCGAGGCCAACGGCGTCTCCGCGATCACCCCGCTCCAGGCGGATGTCGTCGGGCAGGATCGCGGCTGGGATGCGGTGCTCGCCGGGGACATCTGCTACGAGCGCGATCTCGCCCAACGGGTCACGGATTGGCTGTTCGCCTTGAGCCGGAGAGGTGCCACGGTCCTGATCGGCGATCCGGGGCGCAGCTATCTTCCCAAGGATCGCCTGGAGAACCTGGCCATCTAC